>WNGR01004969.1_pt1 | contig 14316 bp, 12 predicted proteins | sample 5407581 | NCBI WGS metagenome assembly WNGR01 (sample SAMN13153383, study PRJNA577476) | soil metagenome | isolation source: 80 cm soil or saprolite under Garry oak tree replicate 2 | place: USA:California | collected 2016-06-15
CGACACGCATCCCGTGCGTGGTCCGTTCCGGGCGGGCCGGTTCCCTCACGATCTGGCCAGCTGGATACGGCCAGAAGCGACGGGGAGGTCCCAGCCCATCACACTGGTGGGAAAGGAGCCCCGCACGCCGGCACCGAACCCGGTGTCCAGATCGCAGCCCTAACGTTACCGGGCGGCGACCGGGCGCCCAGGATCGGGTGCCGGGGGATGGGGGCTTGTTCGTCCTCACAGTCACTTATGCTCACCCCCCTCCCCGAGGAAGAACCGCAGGTAACGCTGGTCCACCCGGTCCAGCGAGAGCAGCACGAACAGGTCCGCGACGCCGAAGTCCGGGTCGAACGCCGGTCGGCCGCACACCCACGCGCCCAGTCGCAGATAGCCGCGCAGCAACGGCGGCACGACGGTTCGCGCGGGCCGTTCCGTGTAGTCCACGTCCCACGGGCGGCGTGGGGTCACGCGGTACTCGGGTGGCGCGAAGTGCTTGGCGCGCACCACATCCCACACGCCGGCGACCGTGGCGCCGCCGTCGGACAACGACAGGGACGCGCAGCCGGCCAGCCAGGAATGGCCGGACAGCAGCATGTAGCGGGCGATGCCGGCCCACACGAGGCTGACGACCGCGCCGGTGCGGTGGTCCGGGTGCACGCACGACCGACCCGTCTCGACGAGCGCCGGGCGGAGGTCGGCGATGGCGGTGAGATCGAACTCGCCGTCGGCGTAGAGCTGTGCGGTTCGGTTGGGGGGCAGCATTCGGTACGTGCCGACGATGTCACCGGTGGTTTCGTCGCGGACCACGAGGTGGTCGCAGAACTCGTCGAAGCCGTCGATGTCCAGGCCGTCGACCGGGCTGTGCAGTCGTGCGCCCATTTCCTGCGCGAACACCAGGTGCCGCAGCCGCTGCGCGGCGCGTACCTCGGCGTCGTCTCTGGCCACCAGCAGCGAGTAGCGCCGGCCGGCGGTGTTGTCGGTCTCCGGTGTGCTGATCAGCAGTTCGGACTGCGCCATACGGATTGTGTACGGCGCGTTTGGCAACCGTCAGAAGGGTGAACCGGTGTCCGATCGGTGGAAAGTTTGTGAACAACGGGCCGGATCGGCCCGTTGTCCACGACAGCTCAGCCCTTGCGCTTGTTGATCTGCTCGGTGAGCTGCGGTGCCACCTTGAACAGGTCGCCGACGATGCCGAAGTCGGAGATCTCGAAGATCGGCGCCTCGGCGTCCTTGTTCACCGAGATGATCGTCTTCGACGTCTGCATGCCGGCCCGGTGCTGGATGGCGCCGGAGATGCCCAGCGCGATGTACAACTGCGGCGCCACGGTCTTGCCGGTCTGCCCGACCTGGAACTGGTGCGGGTAGTAGCCGGAGTCGACGGCGGCCCTGGACGCGCCGACGGCGGCGCCCAATGCATCGGCGAGGTCTTCGACCACGGAGAAGCTCTCCGCGCTGCCGACGCCGCGACCGCCGGACACGACCACGCTGGCCTCGGCCAGATCGGGGCGGTCACCGCCGACGACCGGTTCGCGGGACAGGATCTTGGTCGCCTTGGCGGCGTCCACGGCCGGCAGGTCCACGCCGGACTGTTCGGCCGGGCCGTCGGCGGGCTCGGCGTCGATCGCGCCCGGACGGACGGTGATCACGGGTGTGCCGTGGCCGACCTTGGACTTCACCGTGTACGCGCCGCCGAAGATCGACTGGGTGGCGATGCCGTCGGCGTCCAGGTCGATCGCGTCGACCAACAGGCCCGAGCCGATGCGGACGGCCAGGCGGCCGGCGACCTCCTTGCCCTCGGACGAGCCGGCGACCAGGATCGCGGCCGGGTTCGCGGTGCCGGCGATGGTGGCCAGGGCGTCCACCTTCGGGGTGACCAGGTAGCCGGCGGCGTCCTCGGACTCGGCGGCGTAGACCTTGGCGGCGCCGTAACCGGCGAGCGCGTCGCGCACCTTCGCGGCCGTGCCGGGGGTGCCGACCACGACGGCGGAGGGCTCGCCGATGCGGCGGGCGGCGGTCAGCAGTTCGAACGTGACCTTCTTGACGTCACCGTCGACCTGCTCAACGAGGATCAGGACCTCGGACATGACGTGACTCCTCGTTTCGTCAGATCAGCTTCTGGGCGATCAGGAACTCGGCGATCTTCGTGCCGCCGTCGCCCTCGTCCTCGACCTTCTGGCCACCGGAGCGCGGCGGTTTCGGGGCCGCCTCCAGCACGGTGGACCAGGCGTTGGCCAGGCCGACCTCGCCGCCGTCCAGGCCAAGGTCGGCCACGGTGAGCGTGCTGACCGGCTTCTTCTTGGCGGCCATGATGCCTTTGAAGGACGGGTAGCGCGGCTCGTTGATCTTTTCCGAGACGCTGACCAGCGCGGGCAGGTTTGCTTCCAGCTTGACCAGGCCCTCGTCTGCCGTCTCGCGTTCGACGGTCAGGGTGGTGCCGTTGAGTTCGACCTTGCGGGCGTGGGTGAGCTGCGGCAGGCCGAGCAGTTCGGCCACGATGGCCGGCACGGCGCCTGCCACGCCGTCGGTGGACTCGTTGCCGGCGATCACCAGGTCGACGCTGTCGATCGTGCCGATGGCCTTGGCCAGTACCTTCGCGGTCTGGAGCACGTCGGCGCCGTGCAGTGCGGGGTCGGACACGTGTACCGCGGCGTCGGCGCCCATGGACAGGGCCTTGCGGATCGCCTCGGTCGCGCGTTCCGGGCCGACGCTGACCACGGTGACCACGCTGTCGCCGTCCTGGGCCTCCTTGATGAGCAGTGCTTCCTCGACGGCCCGCTCGTTGATCTCGTCGAGCACCGCGTCGGCCGCGCCGCGATCCAGTGTGTGGTCGGCGTCGGCGAGCTTGCGCTCGGAGTAGGTGTCGGGCACCTGCTTGACCAGAACGACGATGTTCATGGGTCTGATTCGACCTCCTGGGACCAAAAGCATGTGAGTTGGCCCGACCTTGCCATGTCGTGACCGGGTTGGCGAGCGATGGCGCCGTGGCCTCCGCCACCTCAATGTTACCGACCGGTAGCCCGCCGGCAAGCCGCGCCCCCGTGACCATCCTCACGACTACTCCGAACGAGTGACAACCACGAACGTGAATAGGGTTCTCACCCCTAGGGGGTACTGGCGTTACAGTCCGACGTTATGCCCGGCTTCGTCGCGATCGTCACCGACTCCACGGCCTGCATTCCCGCCGAGCTGGCTGCCCGGATGGGGGTCCGGGTGGTGCAGCAGCAGTTACAGATCGGCGACGAATTCGACGACGAGGCAAGGGTTTCCGGCGAGCAGATCAGCCGCGCGATGCGCGGGAAGACGCCGGTCACCACCGCGCCACCCGATCCGGGCGCGTTCTTCTGGGCCTACCAGGACGCGGCGGTGAGCGGCGCGTCGGCCGTGGTGTCGCTGCACATCTCCAGCCGGATGTCGCAGACCTGCCAGATGGCCAAGGAGGCGGCCGCGCAGGTGTCCGTTCCGGTGCACGTGCTGGACTCCGGCACGCTGGGCATGAGCCTCGGGTTCGCGGTCCTGGCCGCGGCGCGGGTCGCGCGGTCCGGTGGGGTGGTGGGCCAGGTGCTGGCCATCGCCGGGGTGCGGATCGCGCGCAGCACCGAGTTGCTGCACGTGGAGTCGCTGGAATGGCTGCGGCGGAGCGGCCGGATCGGTGCGGCGCAACACCTGATCGGGACCACGTTCGCGATCAAGCCGATGCTGACCGTGCGGCGGGGCGAGGTCGCGCCGCTGGACAAGACCGTCGGTGGGGAACGGGCGCTGCGCAAGATGGTGGACCGCGCGGTGAAGGTGGCCGGCGGGCGGCCGGTCGACATCGCCGTGGAGCACATCGGCGAGGACGACCGGGTGCCGGGCGTGCTGCACGCGTTGCGTGACCGGGTGGCCAACCTCAAGGAACTGTTGCCGGTGTCGGTGACCTCGATCATCACCGCGCACGTAGGGCCGGGGGCGATGGGCATCACGATCTCGCCTGCCGTGTAGCCCATCGCCACCGTTCAGCTTTTAGAACGCGGCCAGGCCGTTCGGTGTGCCGATGCCGGTCGGGCCGTCCCAGCCGGTGCCGGACTGGCAGAGCTGGACCGGCGCCGACACGCTCTGGCACGCGTTGGCCGGGGCGTTCTGGCCGAGCTTCACGTCGATGAAGTCCTTCTTCGGCGCGGTGTAGAGGGTGTTCGGGCCGATCACCTGGGAAGTGTTGCCGCCACGGGCGTACAGGCCGGCGATGAACGGCGATGACGCGCTGGTGCCGCCGACCACGAACCAGTTCAGCGGCTGGAGGGAGAACGGGGCGTACGTGTCGTAGACCGCGGGGCCGGTGGCCGGGTCGGCGTCGGCCGAGATGTCCGAAGCGGACCGATGAGCGGCGCAGAACGCGCTGACCGCGGTGGGTTGGCCGATCGCGGCCGGCAGGTCGGTCTCGCAGCCACTGCCGGCGCCGCTCCACGCGGTCTGGCTGAACGTGGTGCCGGCCGTGTTGGTGGCGAACAGCGACGTGCCGCCGACCGACGTGACCCACGGCAGGTTCTGCGGCCAGCCGGTGTGCTGGTTGCCCTCGAAACCGCCGTCACCTGAGGACGCGAGCACCGCCATGCCGGGGTGGAACAGGTCCCGGCCGGCCTGACCCTGCTCGACGTTCAGGTCGCTCGGGTACTGGTAGCTCATGCTGACGGCACTGGCGCCCAGCGTGGCCGACTCGTTCACGGCGGTGCCGAAGTCGGCCATCGCGCCATCCAGGGCGGTCGGGTTGTTGGGGACGAACGCGTCGCCGACCGGGATCTGGACCTCGACCAGCTTGCAGAACGGGCAGGCCGCGGACGCGAGCTGCATGTCCAGCGCGGTCTCGACCGCGACGTTCTCCTCCTCGAACTGGCCGAAGAAGGTCGGGTCCGGGGTCAGCGGCGGGCCGCCGTGCATGTCGGTGATCTTCAGGCAGCCGTTGGCCGTGGTGCAGGCCGGCAGGCCGAACTGCGCCCGGTAGACGGCCAGGTCCGATTCCAGGTTGGGGTAGGCGCCCGCGTCGATGATGGCGATCGTGCCGTTGGCGCCGACGTTGGCGGCCGGCAGGTGATAGGCGTTGGCGAAGTCGGCCGGGCCGTAGCCCAGCGGTGTCGTGGTGGACAGCGCCGTGGTGGAGCCGGTGGCGGACGTGACGACCTGGGCGAGGCAGTGCGCGTTCGCGGCGGCACAGACCTTGCGGACACCGTGCGTGGCCAGCAGGCTGCCGTCCCGCAACTCGGCGCGCAGTGACGTGACGTTCGGGGTCGTGGTGCCCGGTTGGGCGGCCTGCGCTGTGGGGGCGAACGCGGCGAGCGCGGCGACGAGCGCGGCACCAATGCCGAGGCGCACCCCTAATCTCGTGGGCATCTGTCCTCCTGGACCGGTGAAACTGTGGGGGTTTGAACTGTTGGGTCGAATGTGATCGGACGTGCGCGAATGTGCACGTTTCTGCCGACGTGGCGGGGCGTGTCGATCTGCGGGTCGCACATCTGTTCGATAAGATCACCGGTATGGACGAGTCGGTCCCGGCGAACAGGGTGATCCACGCGTACCGGTTTCGCCCTGGACCCCAACCCCCAACAGGACACCGCTCTGCGGTCACATTGTGGTGGGCAGCGGTACGCGTTCAACTGGGGCCTGGCCCTGGTGAAGGCGAACCTGGCGCAACGGGCCGCCGAGAAGTCCTATGGCATCCCCGATACTGAGCTGACACCGTCGTTGAACTGGTCGGCCTACAGCCTGCGGAAGTTGTGGAACCTCACCAAAGGTGAGATCGCGCCGTGGTGGTCGGAGAACTCCAAGGAGGCGTACTCCTGCGGTGTGGCGAACCTCGCGACCGCACTCGGGAACTGGAACGCCTCCAAGAACGGCACCCGTCGTGGACCGAAGATCCGGTTTCCCCGATTCAAGGGCAAACGCCGAGCGTTGTCGTGCCGGTTCACCACCGGCGCGTTCGGCCTGCTTGACAGTGACCGGCGGCAGGTGAGGCTGCCCCGCATCGGTGCTGTGCGAACCCACGAGTCGACCCGGAAACTGGCCCGGCGCATCGAGCGCGGCACTGCCCGCATCCGCTCGGCCACGGTGTCCCACCAAGGCGGCCGGTGGCATGTGTCGTTTTCCGTTGAGATCGAACGCCGCGACCCGACCCCGACCCGACCCGGCTCGGTGGTCGGTATCGACCTGGGGATCAAGTCCCTCGCGGTGCTGTCCACGGGCGAGGTCATCGCCAACCCACGCCACCTCGACATCGCGCAACGAGAACTGCGCCGCCTGCAACGCCAAGCCGCTCGCCGCACCGGCCCGGACCGCCGTACCCGGCACAAGCCCTCCCAGCGGTGGCGTCGCACCCAGGCCCGCATCGCGACGCTGCACACCGCCGTGGCCAACGCCCGCCGCAACGGCCTGCACCAGCTCACCACCCGCCTCGCTCGCACCCACGGCACGATCGTGATCGAGAACCTGCACATCGCCGGGATGCTCAAGAATCGGCGGCTGGCCCGGCACATCGCCGGAGTCGGCTGGGGAGAACTGCGCCGCCAGCTCGACTACAAAACCAGTTGGGCCGGTAGCGCGCTGCATGTCGCGGACCGCTGGTACCCGTCCTCACAAACCTGCTCGGACTGCGGCGCGGTGAAAGCCAAACTGCGCCTGTCCGAACGGACATTCCGCTGCGACGAGTGCCCGCTGGTACTCGATCGTGACCTCAACGCCGCCCGCAACCTCGCCCAGCTCGTGGACCAGATTGCGCACGGCATGTCCTCCCCGAGTTGCGGGGCGACACGAAACGAGCCCGATGGAAACCCGCACCAGACCCGTGCCACGCGGGCAGCGGGTACCGCCACGGGAAGCCCCAGACCACGTCCGGGCCAACGCCGCCACCGCAAGGTGACGACTGCCTGAACAGAGTGGACTCACGTTCACTCACACTTCAGGTAACGGTCAGCATCTCGGTCCGCAATTGCTCCGAATGGTCGTCACCGAAACAATCGGTATTGACGCCGTCACGTTGCAGGGACCAGCATCGACTCATCTCCCTTGATCAATCCGGTGACGATGCGTCACCGGATACGAACGCATGGAGTTCGATGATGGGAAAGCGCTTACACAGAGTCACGAGATCGGCGGTCGTGCTCGTCGCGGCGGCCGGCATGGCGGGCGCGTCACTGTTGGAGATCGGGGGCAGTTCGGCGGTTGCCGCGAGTCAGCCGGTCTACCTCAACCAGCACGCGTCCACCCAGGCCAGGGTGGCCGACCTGCTGCGCAGGATGACGCTGGCCGAGAAGATCGGCCAGATGACGCAGATCGAGGTCAGCCGGGTCGTCGGCAACTGCGCCAACGGACCTGGCCCGCTCAACCAGACATGTGCACAGGCCGTACTCGGCGACGCCGCGGTCGGCTCCATCCTGTCCGGCGGCGGATCACCGCCCACCGAGGACATCATCGGGGCGAACGCCCCGCAGGACTGGGCCACCGCGATCAACTCGGTGGTCCAGTACTCGATCGACCACAACCCGCTGCACATCCCCGTCATCTACGGCGCGGACGTGGTGCACGGGCACAACAACGTGCTCGGCGACACGATCTTCCCCGAGAACATCGGCATGGGCGCCACCTACGACCCGACGCTGGAGCAGGCCACCCAGGCGTCCGCCGGCAAGGCCGCGCTGGCCACGAACGTGCGCTGGGGCTTCGGTCCGATCGCGGACGTGAACCGGGACACCCGGTGGGGCCGGTACGGCGAGTCGTTCAGTGAGGACCCGACACTCGCGGCCGGCATGGAGGCGGCCGGCGTGACCGGGCTGCAGGCCACCGGGCAGGTCGCGGCGTCGGTCAAGCACTTCGCCGGCTACGGCGGGGCGTCGACCGGGCTGGACCGGACGGACGCCGACATGTCCGTCCGTTGGCTGCAGGACGACGAACTGCCGTCCTACCAAGCCGGGCTGAACGCGGGCGGCGAGACCGTGATGGTCGACTCGGGCGCGATCAACGGCGTGCCGGCCACGTCGTCGCACTACCTGTTGACGACGGTGCTGCGCGACCGGATGCACTTCGACGGCGTCGTCGTCAGCGACTGGCGGGACGTCTCGGCCCTGCAGTTGAAGTTCCACATCGCCGCCGACTACGAGCACGCCGCGGCGATCGCGATCAACGCCGGTGTCGACATGGCGATGGAACCGTTCAGCGCCACCGACTTCGAGACCGCCGTGACCAGTGCCGTCAACGACCACCTGATCCGGACCTCCCGGATCGACCAGGCGGCGGGACGGGTGTTGGCGCTGAAGTTCCGCACCGGGATGTTCGACCACCCGTTGGTGAACGCGTCGGTCGCGAACCAGACCGTGGGCATGGACGCCACGCTGGCACGCCAGGCGGCGGCCGAGTCGACGGTCGTGCTGCAGAACCGGGGCAGCGTGCTGCCGCTGCCGACGTCGGCGCACGTCACCGTGACCGGTCCGAACGCCGACTCCATCCCGGCCACCCTCGGTGGCTGGAGCATCGGTTGGCAGGGTGTGCCGGCTGCCAGCACGGAACAGGCCGTCACCGTCCTGAAAGGACTCCAGGCGGCCGGCGGCGCGAACGTGAACTTCGCGGCGACCCAGGCCGACGCGGTGGCCGCGGCCGGCACGACGGACGACTACGTGGTGGTCGTCGGCAACGGGCCCGGCGCCGAAGGTCCGAACGACAAGCGCGATCCCAGTCTGCCGGTTGCCCAGCAGGCGATGGTGTCGGCGTTGGTGGCGACCGGCAAGCCGGTGGTCGTCGTGGTCGTCGACGACCGTCCGCTGGCGTTGGGTTCGCTGGTGACCAGCGGTGGCGTCACACCCGCCGGCCTGGTCATGGCGTGGCGGCCCGGCACCCAGGGCGGCGCCGGCGTGTCGGACGTGCTGTACGGGGCGGTCAACCCGAGTGGTCGGCTGCCGGTGTCGTGGCCGAACCTGAACACCGACAACCCGAACAGCTACCTGCTGTTGACGTTGCCCAACACCAAGAACTCCAGCGGGGCGACGTACCAGCCGCTGTTCCGGTTCGGTGCCGGGCTGAGCTACACCAACTACACGTTCGGCACGGTGACCACGGCTCGTTCCGGGCACAACGTCAACGTGCAGGTGGCGGTGTCCAACACCGGTACCACCGACGGTGACCTGGTGGTGCCGGTGTACGTGTCGCAGCCGCTGAGCAATCCGATCCAGCCGACGAAACGGCTGGCCGGGTTCACCCGGGTTCATCTGACGGCTGGGCAGCAGGCGACGGTGACGGTCTCGGTGCCGTTGTCGCGGCTGGCCATCACGCAGGGCGACATCGACGGCACGGCCGCGCCGTCGGTGGAGCCTGGGCAGTACGTGTTCTCCAGTGGCGCACTGTCGTCGGCCCTGCCGACCAACGTGGACGCCAGCGTCACCCTGTAATGCCGGCGTGGGTGGCTGTCCGTTTTGGGCAGCCACCCTCCGCGCCGCGGGAATGCGGCGGCGCCGAGGGCTACGACTGGAAAGGCGCCACGATCCTGCTGTTGACCACCACCGGCCGCCGCAGCGGCACGCAGCACCGCACGGCCCTGATCTATCGCCAGGTCGGCGACGACTACGTGATCGTGGCGTCCAGGGGCGGCGCCCCGACCCACCCCGCGTGGTACCTGAACCTCGCCGCGAACCCGGACGTCCGGATCCAGGTCAAGGACCAGGAGTTCGCCGGCCGGGCCCGAGTCGCCGATGGCGACGAACGGGCCAAGCTGTGGTCGCTGATGGCCGAGGTATGGCCGGACTACGACAGCTACCAGACCAAGACCGACCGCCAGATCCCGGTAGTGGTGCTCGAGCGCGCCTGACCACGACGTTGGCGGCGCGGCGCGGGGTTGCGCCACGGCCAACGCCGCCAGCGCGGACGCCAGCGATCAGGTAAGTGATGGCGGCTCCCGTTGTCCTGCCAGCGACTGGTAGGCCACCGTGAGGTTGTGCGGTCGTTGGGCACGGCGGTATTCGAGACCGCGGCGGCGGGCGGCGAACTCGGCTCGGATGGCTCGTCGCTCGGTCTTGCGTGCTCGGATCTCGGCCAGGCGCGGGTCGATGTCGCCGGGGCGCGGGTCAACGTCGGCGAGGTTGGGGGTGATGCCGGCGGGCTGCGGGACGGTGTGGGTCTGCTCGGTTGATGTCATGATCAGTAAACCCCGGCCCGGTTGTTTGGGTTCCGCCCCAACGGGTGATCTCGGATAACTGGGAAGGGCAGTGTCGGCAGGGAGGACAGGGTCGGCGGCGGTCGGTGATTCCATGATCCGTTAAACCCCGAGATGGTTCTGTTGGGTTGCGCCCTGACGGGTGATCTGGGGACGGCTCGGTAGTCTCCTGGTGCGCGCGTGTCGATCGGGAGGGCGGTGTCGTGGACGTATCAGCTGGTCAGGCGTCCTGTTTGCCGCTCACCGGTGAGCGGACCGTGCCTGGGGTGGCGCACGAGAACTACTGGTTTCGGCGGCATGAGGCCGCTTATCTCGCGCTGGCCGGACACTGCACCGATGCCTTGGTGTTGGAGGCCGGTTGTGGTGAGGGTTATGGCGCCGATCTGCTGGCGGGCGTGGCGCGACGGGTGATCGCGGTGGACTACGACGAACCTGCTACCGCGCATGTTCGAGCGCGTTATCCACGTGTTGACGTGTTTCGCGCCAATCTTGCCTTGTTGCCGGTGCGGTCGCGGGTTGTCGATGTGGTGGTCAATTTTCAGGTCATCGAGCATCTCTGGGATCAGGGCGGGTTTCTGGCGGAATGTTGGCGGGTTTTGCGGCCGGGGGGTGTCCTGCTGATCACCACGCCCAATCGGCTCACGTTTTCGCCGGGGTTGGCTGTGCCGTTGAATCCGTTTCATACCAGGGAGTTGGCGGCTGATGAGCTCGGTGGGCTGCTTGTCGATGCCGGGTTCGCGGTCGAGTTTCTTGGTGGGCTGCATCATGGGGAACGCTTGCGGGCGTTGGATGCCGCGCACGGTGGGTCGTTCATCGCGGCTCAGGTTGCCGTGGTGATGGGGCAGTTGCCCGGGGAGGCCAGTTGGCCTGCCGACCTGTTGGGTGAGGTGGCTTCGGTGCGGGCGGTTGACTTCGACATCCACCGTGACGATGTGGACCTCAGTTTGGACATTGTCGCGGTGGCCAGGCGGACTCGGTGACGCGGTCGACCGAGCCGATCGGGACGTTCTGTCTTGTGCTGCACAGCCATTTGCCCTGGCTTGCCCGTCACGGGTCGTGGCCGGTTGGTGAGGAATGGCTTTATCAGGCTTGGGCGCATTCCTATCTGCCGGTCGTCGACCTTCTGCATCGGCTGGCCGAGCAGGGACGGCGCGATGTGCTCACGTTGGGTGTGACGCCGGTGCTCGCGGCTCAGCTCGACGATCCCTACTGCTTGCGGGCCTTTCACGAATGGCTGGGCGACTGGCGACTGCGGGCCGACTACGCGGCCACCCGGTGGCACGGGCGGTGGCCTGCGGATCCGGGACTGCGCGAGCTCGCCGCGGCCGAGCACCGGGCTGCCGACAAGGCGTTGGACACGTTCGAAAGCCGTTGGCGGCACGGGTTTTCGCCGGTGTTGCGGCTGCTTGTGGACGACGGGGTCGTTGAGTTGCTCGGTGGGCCGGCGACGCATCCGTTCCAGCCGTTGCTGGAGCCTCGGGTGCGTGGGTTCGCGTTGCGCACCGGGCTGGCGGATACCGCGCTGCGGCTGGGCAAGGCGCCGGCCGGTATCTGGGCGCCGGAATGTGGCTACGCGCCGGGCATGGAGCAGGACTACGCCCGCGCCGGGGTGCGGCGATTCCTGGTGGACGGGCCCGCGTTGCACGGGCGGACGGCGGCGGCTCGGACGGTCGGCGACAGCGACGTGGTGTGCTTCGCGCGGGATCTGGACGTGACCTACCGGGTCTGGTCACCCAAGGCCGGGTATCCGGGCGATCCGGCTTATCGCGACTTCCACACGTACGACCATCCGTCGGGGCTGAAACCGGCCAGGGTGACCGGTCGCCGGGTCGAGCCGGCGGACAAGCGGCCCTACGACCCGGATCTGGCGGCGGCGGCCGTGGCACGGCACGTGGCCGACTTCACCACAGCGGTGGTGGCACGGCTGCGGGCGGCGCGGGAGCGGGACGGGCGGCCGGGGCTGGCGGTGGCCGCGTACGACACCGAACTGTTCGGGCACTGGTGGCACGAGGGGCCTGCCTGGCTGGCCGGGGTGTTGGACGCGTTGCCGGCGGCCGGCGTGCGGGTGAGCACGCTCGGTGGGGCGTTGGCCGCCGGGCATCTCGGGCCACCGGTGGATCTGCCGGCGTCGTCGTGGGGGTCGGGCAAGGACTGGCGGGTGTGGGACGGCGAGCAGGTGGCCGAACTGGTGGACGCCGGGGCCGCCGTACAGCGTGAGCTGTTGTCCACTGTGGACGCTCAGGTTGGCGCGTTTCGGGATCCGGTGGCCGATCAGCTGGTTCGGGAAGCCCTGCTGGCGCTGTCGAGTGACTGGGCGTTCATGGTGACGAAGAACTCGGCCGCCGACTACGCCCGACGCCGGGCGGCCGAACACGGGGAACGGTTCGCCGAACTGGCCAGGGCGATGCGCAACGGCGGTCGGGCACCAGTACGGGACGGTCCGTTCGGACATCTGGACGCGCGGGCCCTGCTGGCCAAGGACGGCGTGGTCAGCGGTCCCGGCGGCGGGACCGCGCGTCGGTGAACCAGCCGAGAATGCCGAGACCGGCGGCCAACGCGACCGCGGCCACCCAGGGCAAAAACGACCAGATGCCCACAGGCAACACCCCCCTGACTGGCCACAACGGACGCCGTCACACACGGTACGACGCCGGACGCGTACCGTCGAGCGCGGCCGCGTGGTCAGTTCAAGGACAGAATCTAGAAACGGCCGGCCGCGTCGGACCCGGGAACCTGGTACGTGGCCTGCTGCGCGGTCCCGCCCACGATCCGGTCGGCCTCGGCCACCCGGTCCGGGCGCGACGAGCCGGCCAAGCTCGTCAGGCCCCTGCGACGGCGCCGTGCCCTGGCGTCGGTCAGCCAGCCCAAACCGCACAGTACGGCGACGATGATGAGTGCGATCAGCCACGGTGCCATAGCTGCCTCCCCCTTGCGAGCCTCATCGTCAGGTTATCGCTGATTCTCCTGTTTCGTCCGGAGATCCGGTTCGCATATGGTACCGGCGAGTAGGGCCGACCCAGGAGATGCGAGGATCACTCGGATCATGCGCGTACTGATGCTGTCCTGGGAGTATCCGCCCGTCGTCGTCGGTGGGCTCGGCCGGCATGTGCACGCGCTGGCCACGCGGCTGGCCGACCAGGGCCACGACGTCGTCGTGCTGTGCCGGCAGGAACTGGGCACCGACGCGACCACCCATCCGAGTACCGACTCGCTGACCGAGCACGTTCGGGTGGTCCGGGTGGCCGAGGACCCGCCGCACCTGGCGTTCGAGCGTGATCTGGTGGCGTGGACGCTGGCCATGGGCCACGCCATGCTCCGGGCCGCGCACACGCTGCTGCGCGGCTGGCGGCCGGACGTGGTGCACGCGCACGACTGGCTGGTCACGCACCCCGCGATCGCCGTCGCCGACCTGCTCGGCGTGCCGTTGGTCGCCACCATGCACGCCACCGAGGCCGGGCGGCACAGCGGTTGGCTGTCCCAGCCGCTCAACCAGCAGGTTCATTCGGTCGAGTGGTGGCTGGCGAATCGGGCGGACGCGCTGGTCACGTGCTCGGCGGCGATGCGGACCGAGGTCGCGCAGCTGTTCGAGTTGGACCCGGACGGCATCGCCATGATCCACAACGGGATCGAGACGCAGAGTTGGCGGATCGAGCCGACCGAGGTGGCCGCCGCGCGCCACCGCTACAGCCCGGCCGACGCGCCGCTGCTGCTGTTCTTCGGGCGGCTGGAGTGGGAGAAGGGCGTGCAGGACCTGATCGCCGCGTTGCCGAAGATCCGGGCACGGCACCCGGGCGCCCGGCTCGTGGTGGCCGGCAAGGGGCGGCAGGAGGACGAACTGCTGGCCGCGGCGCGGCGGCACCGGGTGCGTCGAGCCGTGGACTTCGTCGGGCACCTGTCGGATCGGGAGCTGCGGGTGGCGCTGGCCGCGGCGGACGCGGTGGTGCTGCCCAGCCGGTACGAGCCGTTCGGCATCGTGGCGCTGGAGGCGGCGGCGGCCGGGGCGCCGCTGGTCGCGTCGACGGCGGGCGGGCTCGGTGAGGTCGTGGTGGACGGGCGGACCGGGGTGTCGTTTCCGCCCGGTGAGGTGGCGGCGCTGGTGGACGCGGTGCACGCGGTGCTGGTCGATCCGGCGGCGGCGCGGGTTCGGGCGCATGCGGCGCGGGCTC
>WNGR01008277.1_pt1 | contig 14315 bp, 14 predicted proteins | sample 5407581 | NCBI WGS metagenome assembly WNGR01 (sample SAMN13153383, study PRJNA577476) | soil metagenome | isolation source: 80 cm soil or saprolite under Garry oak tree replicate 2 | place: USA:California | collected 2016-06-15
TCGTCGTCCGCGACCTCGACGCGAAGATGCGGGCCTGGCACGAGGCGTTCGGCTGGGGCCCGTGGAAGGTCTTCAGGTCCGACGGCAAGGTCGTCATGCACGACTGCACCATGGACGGCAAACCCGTCGACTACTTCAACATCCGCTGGGCGGAGGTCATGGTCGGCGACCTGAACTTCGAGCTGATCGAGCCGATCGCAGGCGACAACCCCTGGCAGCGCATGCTCGACACCCGTGGCGAGGGGATCGGCTCGATCGCCGTGATGTTCAAGACCAGCGAGGAGTCGGAGGCGGTCAAGCGGGAGTTCGCACAGGCTGGGATGGGCGTGACCGCCTCCGGCAAGATCGGCGACCACATCGAGTGGTACTACCTCGACACCCAGCCCGCCTTCAAGTGCGTCATCGAGTCGGGCAGCGGGCACGCGATCGATTTCATGACCCCCGAGGCCGTCTACCCATGACCGGGCACTGACGCATAACGAGTTGGCATGGGACTGCTGAAGCGGCGTGGCGGGTCCAAGGACGGCCCGGTCCTCACGCTGTTTCACGCGGCGGACATCCACGGCGCCGACCCCTGCTGGCGTAAGTTCGTCAGCGCCAGCCACTTCTACGGCGCCGACGCGGCCATCCTCGGCGGTGACATGGCGGGCAAGGCGGTCATCCCGATCGAGCTCGGCACCGACGGCCGGTTCCACGCGGAGTTCATGGGCGAGGAGCGCACCGGCACCTCACCGGAAGAGCTCGCCAAGCTCGAGGCCGCGATCAGGTTCAACGGCATGTACCCGTGGGCGGCGCCGCGCGCCGACATCGAGCGTGCCGGCGAAGACCAGGCCGAACGCGACGCGCTGACCGACCGGCTGATCATCGAGGAGCTGGAGCGCTGGATCAAGCTCGGGGACGAGCGCTTCGCCCACTACGGCGTGCAGGCGGTCGTGATGGGCGGCAACGACGACCCGTGCAGCATCGAGAAGGTGCTCGACGCCGCCACCTGGACACAGAACGGCGAGGGGCGGATCCTGCGAGTCGGCAACCACGAGCTACTCTCGCTCGGGTGGTCCAACGTGACACCCTGGCACACCGAGCGTGAGGCCGGCGAGGAAGAGCTGTTTGCACGGCTCAAGCCGCTCGCTGAGCAGCTCGAAGATCCGTCGACGGCCATCTTCAACATCCACGTCCCGCCGTACGACACCGGGCTCGACAGCGCCTGCGAGGTGCGGGAAAGCGACCTCACGCTCGTCTACGAGAACGGCGCGCCCCACATCATCCCGGTCGGCAGTCACGCCGTCCGGCAGATCATCGAGGAGTACCAGCCACTGCTCTCACTGCACGGCCACATCCACGAATCGCGCGGGGCCACGACGATCGGGCGCACCATGTGCATCAACCCGGGGTTGGAGTACAACAGCGGCCGGCTGCTCGGTGTGCTCATCACGGTCACCGATCATGAGGTGCGCTCCCGCCAGTTCATCGCGGGCTGACGTCGCCGCCCTGGATGCTGGCGGGCGGAGGCGCAAGGGGCGGGACTAGAACTCCTGCCCAAGCGGCGAGATCATGATCTCGTCGATGTTGACGTGCGCCGGCTGCTCCAGCACGAAGGTGACCACGCGGGCGACATCCTGCGGATCCAGCGCCCGCACCGCCGCCAGTTCCGCGGCACCCTCAGCGGTCTGCTGCACCAGGGGAGTGTCGACGATTCCCGGCTCGATCACGCTGACCCGCACGCCTGCGGGCCGGGCTTCCTTCCGCAGGGCCTTGCCGAGGCCGACCAGGGCCCATTTGGTCGCGATGTAGATCGGCTCGCCCACGTATGCGGTGCGCCCGGATATAGACGCGGTGATGACGATGTGCCCCCGGCCCTGCGTTATAAGGATCGGCATCGTGGCCCGGATCGTCTGCGCCACGCCCAGCACGTTGGTGTCAATGACATCGCGCCACCGCTGAGGATCGCCGTCCGACATCGAGCCCCAGTCCGTGATCCCGGCGTTCGCCACCACAAAGTCCAGCCGCCCGAATTCGTCATAGACCTTGCCGCTGATGCCGGACATCGTGGGGAAGTCGCGGACGTCGCCAGCGACCTGCCGGGTGGCCGGATCCGGCGCAATCCCCGGTGACGGCACTGCCTCCGGGTGCGCATTCCGGTCGACGGCGACAACGGTCGCCCCGCGGCCGCGCAATTCGGCCGTAATGGCGGCGCCGATGCCGCTGACACCGCCGGTGACCAGGCCCACCGCACCGGTGAGGTCTCCAGCCTTCGGGCTCATGCTAACCGTCCTGTTCGCCACCCGGTCCAAGGTCAAGGCGGCTGTACTCGTAGGGAAGCAGGTCAAGGCGCAGCGTTGTGCCACGCACCGCCTGCGCCTGTGCCCGGCCCCGGAAGCTCTCCGGGCTGAGCATCGCATCCGCTGCGGTCATGGTGTTCAGTCTGCGGATTGTCACCTCGCCCCGCCGCGGCCGGCGCGGCAGGACGACCTCGATTGCCGACGGCTCCGGGCGGAGGTTGGCGACGAGGATGGCTATGCGGTCCCCCCGCCGGACCGCGATGGCCGCGGCACGCAGCGGGTCGCCGGAGCAGGCGAGCAGCGGCGCCCCGCCGAACTCGCACACGTCCCTGAGCAGGTGGTACACGGGAAATACCAGGCCGGGGTGGGCGGGGAAGAGGCTGCTGGCCGGCTCGGCGGTGTCGCTGTCGATGACGCCCCTCGGCCCGGTGGTCTCGAACCAGGTGGTGGCGTGGACCTCCTCTTCGGCCAGGGCCTTCATGGTCACCAGGGCCCAGCACGCCCCGAACAAGGACAGCTGGCGAGGGTCGGCATTGCCCGGCAGGGTCGCGGCCGATCCGTTCGGCACCTCCGGCTCGTCGGGGTTGAACCTGGGGCGAAGCGAAATCGGCGATACCAGCACCGGCCGCCCGGCCGAGAAGGACCGGGCGGTGCGGATGACGGCCCGCACGCCTTCGGCGGTCTCCACCATCGAATCCTCATCGGCCGCATGGACTTGCGGGGTGATGGGAAACGCGATCGCATCCATCGCCGCCACCTCGGGGCGGGACCGGTTGAGCTCGGCGAAGTTAAGGTCGGTACCGCCGCCGAACGGGGTGCCCGATGGCAGCAGCGCCGCCAGCGCCGCTCGCACGGCGGCGACATCCGCGCCTGGTGTGCTTTCGGCATCCGCCCGGTAGACCAGCACCCGGCGGACCGGGACCTGTGCGAGCATCGGGGCCAGTTGCTCCAGATCCGCGGGAGCGCCATGTTCCAGGAAGACGGCGATCTCGAGCGGGCAGCCCAGCTCCTGCGCCTGCCGCCGTGCGCGGTCGAGGCGGCCGGCCCAGCTTTCCCGCTGCAGGTGTACATCGGCCCTCAGATGCGCCAGCGCCATCCGTGCCAGCAGCTCTGCCGTGCCCCGGGCAGGGTCTGGCACATCATCAGCGTGGGCTAGCCCCACCTCGGGCCTCCGGCTCGGCGCTGACGACGGGCAGGTGGCTGTAGGACTTGAACGAGGCATCCGTCCAGTTGCGCTGGTCCTCGATCTCGAAGTGATCTCCGGTGAAGCTGAACTCGGCGAAGACGTGGCGGCCGGATAGCGCAAGCCGGGCGAAGGCCGGGATGAGGGGCTCATCGATGCCTGCGCTCGGACCCGGCGGTGCCACCAGAGCCGGCAGCCGGCCGGAGATCGCCGTCCCGCCTCCGGTTGCCGAAAAGCTCCGGCCGGCGAACTCCTCGGGCGGGTGCAGTACGCAGATTCCTATCCGGCGGTACGGAAACGACGTGACGGCACTGCCGTCCATGCTGAAGGAGCACGACCCGTCCGCCGTACCGCGAATAATGCCCTTCCAGATGAAGCACAGCTCGCCTGCCTCGTGGCGAGACACGAAGGTAATCCGGAACTCGTCGCCGGTCTGGTGGATGCGAACGTCCGACAAGGCGGCCGGCACGGTATTCCAGGCCTGGTCCCGGACCGCGACGACGATGCGCCTGGCCACCTCGATGTCACCCATCCGCAGGTACCGCAGGCCGCCAGCGGTGAACTCAGCGCTCAGGTCGCCCGCGCGGACCTCTACCGCGTCCTCCGGTGGCTGGTCGGCCCCGCGGAGGATCTGGTCTTCGGACGGCAGCTCGCCCGGCTGCCCCGGGGGCGCATCCGCCGTCATTGCCGCCCGCTAGCCGGCCCGGTCACTGCCCTGGCCAGCCGGTGTTGATGAAGGAAGTTCCGGCTCCACGGCACTGGGGCGCGTCCGCGCCCAAGCAGCGCCGGTCGCCGGGTCGAACAGGTGGAGTGAGTTAGGTGCCACCGCAACTCCCAGCCGCTGTGCCTCGGTGACGGAGGAATCGGCCGGGAGGCGGGCAACGATCCAGCCGGCCGGGCGGGTTGCCGTGCTGTCGTCGGGCCGTTCATCGAACAGGGCTAGGGTCTCTTTCCCGGTGGCCTTGGCCGGGCTCAGGTCGAGGAAGGCGAGCACGTCAGAGCCCAGAGACTCGCGCTTCACCACCGTCCCCGTCAGCACCCGGCCACCGGCCGCCGTCGGCGCATCGCCGGTGGCCTGCAGGGCCTCCGGGCGGATGCCCACGATCACGTCCTGATCCGGCCCGGGCTGGATTCGGTGGCGGCGTACTTCCTGCTGGTCAAGCTGCAGCCGCTGGTCGCCGTACACCACCTGGCACGATCCCGGGCCGCTCACCAGCCGGGCGGCGAAGGTGTTGATGGTCGGGTTGCCAAGGCAGTCGGCGACGAACAGGTCATCGGGCCGGGCGTAGATCTCGTCCGGCGTGCCGACCTGCAGTAGCGAGCCGTTGTTGAGGACGGCCACCCGGTCCCCGAGCGTCATGGCCTCGGCCTGATCGTGGGTCACGTAGATCATCGTGGTGCCCAGCCGCCGCTGAAGCTCTGACAGCTCGGTGCGCATCTCCGCCCGCAGTTTCGCGTCGAGGTTCGACAGCGGCTCATCCATCAGGAATGCCTGCGGACGCCGCACGATGGCGCGGCCCATGGCGACCCGCTGCCGCTGGCCTCCGGACAGCTGGCCCGGCTTGGAATCCAAGTACGGCGTCAGCCCGAGCGTCTGGGCGACCTCGCGGATCCCGGCGTCCCGTTCCCGCCTGGGCATCCTGGCCAGCTTGAGCGGGAAGCCGATGTTGTTGTAGACCGACAGGTGCGGGTAGAGCGCGTAGTTCTGGAAGATCATGGCGATGTCGCGCGCGGACTCGCTCATCTTGTCGATCGGGCGGCCGTCCAGCAGAATCCGTCCTTCCGTGACGGTCTCCAGGCCGCTGATCATCCGCAGGATCGTGGACTTGCCGCAGCCGGAGGGTCCGACCAGGACGACCAGTTCGCCGTCGGCCACCGTGAGGTTGATATTCCGGACGGCGACCAGGCCCGACGGGTACGTCTTGCTCACGCCCTCCAGGCGCAGTTCAGCCACCGGTAACCTCCGACGGGATCCGCTCCACCCATGGCGCCATGTCCGCCGAACCGGGATCGGCAAGGCGGCAGCCGCCGATGAACGTCGCGACATTGACCAGCCGCTGATTCCCGGTGCGGACGTTGCCCGACACATCGGTGAAGCTGACGGGCTCGTCCACCAGGCGGAAGAGCCCGATGTCGGCCGGTACGCCCGCTCGCAGGCTCCCGATCTGCTCGCTCAGGCCGACGGCCGCGGCCGGGCGGCTCGTGGCCGCCGCGACGACGTCGGTGAGCGGCACTCCGAGGGCGAGGAACTTGCTCATGCACAGCGGCAGGTCGAGCCGGTCGTCCGTGCCCTCCCGGAGCTGGATGACCGGAGACTCCACCGCGTCGCTCGACACCAGGGAGCCCACATGCAGGCTCATCTGGTGCAGGTCGGTGGAGATGACGTGCGGCATGATCCCCGCCGAGAGCAAGCCCGCGGCGCTGGCGAAGTTCAGGCTGCCCGCGCCGTGCCCGACATCGAGGATAATCCCCCGGTCGAGCGCCGCACGCGCAGAGTCCAGCGGCGCACCCACAGGGTCGACGAGCTTCATCGAGCCGCCGGTGCAGCAGTGCGTGACGATGTCACCGGGCCGCAGCAGGGCCAGTACTTCGCCGATCTCCGGCGGCGCATCCGCGATATGCACCATGATCGGCAGCTCATACTCCCTGGCCGCCTGGAGCGCGCGATGCAGCGCCAGCACGCCGGTGGACCCCACGGTCGGGCTCGCCATCCGGGCCTTGATGCCCACCACGAAGTCGAGGTTTCCCGCCAGCGCGCGGCCCAGCAGGTCCACGTCGAGGTAGCTCGGCTGGCTGAGCTCGAAGTCGGGCGCGACCAGGCCGATCGACGAGATATTGACGAATGCCTTGATGCGCGCCTCGGTGCGCCGCACCACCTGCCGCCGGAAGCCACGGAGCGACAGGGCGCCGGCCGAGCCCGCGTCGACCCAGGTGGTGACGCCGCTGTTGTGGCCTATCAGGTCTGGGTCCACGCCCCAGTAGGTGAAGTCGTGGAAGACGTGGGTATGCAGGTCGATCAACCCGGGGAGCACCAGCAGGCCGGTGGCGTCCACCACCCGCGCCGAGCCGGCCGCCGGGATATGGTCGGCGACCGATGCGATCCGGCCCTTGGAGATCGCCACGTCGAGCACGGCGTCCCTGGACTCGGCGGGGTCGATGACCCGGCCGCCCTGGATTAGCAGATCGTATGTCATCTCACCGCTCCCGCTACCATTCCCCGGACCAGGAATTTCTGGAAAAAAAGGTATGCGGCGACAACTGGAATTGATGCCACCAGCAAGCCGGCCATAATGACCGGGTAGTTTATGGTGTAGCGGCCCTGCAGCTGGAGAACGCCGACTGTGAGCGTCTTGACGTTATTTGAGTTCAGCAGGAGCAGCGCGAAGATGAACTCGTTCCAGGCGTACAGGATGTTGAATATCGCCAGCGTCCCCAGCGCGGGCCTGGCCAGTGGCACCAGCACCATCCGGAAGATCTGATGTGGGCTGGCGTTGTCCATGCGCGCCGCTTCCACCAGATCGTCGGGCAGCGAGCGGAAGTAGGCGGTCATCAGGAAGGTGTCGAAGGGGATGTTGAACGCGGTGTAGAGCAGGATGACGCTGAAGTACGTGTTGATCAGGTGCAGCTGGACCATCTCGATGTAGATAGGGACGATCAGCACTACCGGGGGCAGCGCCAGCCAGGAAAGGACAAAGTAGTACGTCACCGTCCGGAGCGGCCATCGGGTCTTGGCGAACGAGAAGCCGGCCATCGTGGAGATGACGAGCGACAGGGCCGTGCTTCCCACCGTGATCACGAAGGAGTTACGCAGGAAGACCCCGACCTCACCGCCCAGCCAGACCTGTTTGAACGTGCCAAATGACAGCGAGGTCGGGAAGACCAGCTCGGAGCTGTTCCACTGGGCCTGGGTGCGGAACGCCGCCTGGGCCATGAAATACAGCGGGAATATCGCGCTGAGCGCGAGCAGGACGAGCGCGAAAATGATCAGCACCCGGGCGGGGAGGCGATGATCGCGCCTCCACCGGATGTGACGCTCCCGCCATGGCGCCGGCGGGGCCTCGGTCTGGGCTGCCGCCGGGTCATGGGTCGCGATTGTCATTGCTGTCCGCCGGTGATCCATCGAATCTGGAAGTAGCCGAGCACGGCGATGATCAGGGTCAGGACGACCCCCGCCGCGGATGCGTAGCCCAGCTGCCCGAAGGTGAAAGCCTTGTCGTAGATGAAGTACTCGGCCGAGTACGTGCTGAACCCCGGCCCGCCATTGGTGATGACGTAGATATAGGTGAACATGTAGGCGAAGGCCGTGACGGTGTTGATGACCAGGACGAGCTGCATCACGCCGCGCAGGTTCGGGCCGTACACCCGGAAGAGGATGTACCAAGAGCCCGCGCCGTCCATCCGCGCGGCCTCCGCGAGCTGCGGATCGAGCGCGCTCATCCCGGCCAGGTAGATGAGCACGCTATAGCCGAAGTTCGCCCAGATCACGATCGCGATGATGGCTGTCCTCGCGTCAGCCGGGCTGCCGAGCCAGTTCTTCGCCAGCGAGGACAGGCCAACAGCGCGCAGGGACCCGTCGATCGGGCCGGTCGTCTGCAAGATCACGCCGGCGATGATCCCGATGACCACGGTCGAGTAGACCGCGGGCAGGAAGAACGCCGACCGGAACACCCGCCAGCCCGGGATCCGCTCGTGCAGCAGGTAGGCGATCACCAGCGCCCCAATCACCTCGATGGGCACAGAGATCGCGTAGATCACATTGTTGCGGAGCGCGTCGAGGAAGACCGGGTCGTGGACCAGCGCGCCGAAGTTGTGAAAGCCCTGCCATATCGGTGCCCCGATCCCGTTCCACGAGGTCAGGGAGTACCCGAACACTCGCACGAGCGGATAGGCAAGGAAGATGATGACGAACGCAAGCGCTGGGACGGCGTACAGGACGCCCCAGAACCGGTCGAGCCGTGCGCTCCGCTGGCGCCGGTGCGGAGCGTACGGACTCGATCGGCTCATTCTTGCCCTTCCGTTCCTGAGCGGGCTGAGCGGCCGGTCAGCCTTGCCCTTGTGCCTGTGAGCTGCTGAGCTGTGCCTGCGTGGCGCTCATGACGGCCTGTGCGGACATGCGGCCCGCGAAGAACAGGTTGAGGTCCTTGTACATGTACAGAGCCACGCCGTTGGGGAGCACGCTGTCGAGCAGCTCCAGATTTCCGGCCTTGTTGAGGTCGGTGGCGACGAACTTCATCGCCGGGTCGGTGATGTTGCCGCTGGCCGCGATCTTGGTGGTAGGAAGCCCCACATCCGTTAGCCACAGCTTGGCGGAAGCAGCGTCTGTCGCGACCTTGATGAAGTTCCAGGCGTCTTTGGGATTGGAGGACTGGGCCGGTATCACCCAGTTGTCGCCCGAGTTCGACGCGACGCTGGTCCCCAGCGGGCCGGTGCCCGGGATCACGGTGACCCCCAGGTTGCTGGCGCCGATGCCCTTCTCGAAGGCCGGTATGAGACCCGGGTACATCTCGACCATCGCCGACTTCCCGGCCGCGAACTGCGGCGTGGCGTTCAGCTGATTCACTGTGCTGGCGTTGCTCTGCGCGCAGCCGGCGGTGCGCAACTGCGACACCTTATCCAGCGCGCTGACCACCGGCGGGTCGGTCAGCTTCTGGTGACCGCTGAGGATCGCGTTCATCTGCGGCTGGCTGATGTACGAGGCAAGGTTCTCGTCCAGGAAGTTGACCGTGGTGTAGCCCTCGGCGTCACCGTAGGACATGGGCAGGATGCCCTTCGACTTCAGGGTGGAGCAGTCGGCCAGGAGCTGACTCCAGGTGGCTGGCGGCTTGGTCAGCCCTGCCTTCGCGAACAGCTTCTTGTTGTAGAAGAGGAAGAACCCGTCCAGGTCGGTCGGCACTCCCAGGATCGTGCCGGATCCGCCTTTGCAGTCGAGATTCTCGCAAGACAGGTTCCAGCCCGAGAATGACTTGTAGAATCCGGACGTCGCATTTATCAGGCTATTGAGATGCATCAGGCCCTGCTGATACACGGTCGTGTAAGCGCCCGAGTACAGCATCATCACGTCCGGTACCGAATGTGACGCGAACGCCGATTCGACCTTGGCTGCGAGCTGATCGTTATTCGCCGGCAGCAGCGTGACATCAACCTTCGTCCCCGGATATTTGCTCTGGACCCGGGCGATGACATTGTCCACCCAGGCCCGGTAGGCCGACCCCGGGGTGGAGGTGGTCAGAACCCCGCCGAGCCAGAGCTGGAGGGTGGACGACTTGGCCCCGCCACTCGATGAACTGCTGCTACTGCTGCTGCACGCCGTCACCGCAAATATGCCCGCCAGGGCGAGCGCCAGCAGGGTACGAAATCTTATGACCGGGCGCGGTGCCCGGTGCGCGGTTCTATAGGTCATTGCTGTCCTCACATTCATGGCGATTCGGCATTCACGTTTCAGCCGCAAGCTGCTCAAGCCTGCGGAGCTCGCCGGCGTCCCAGACAGACGTGTCGCTGACGATCTTCCCATCGCGTACTTCGAGCCACATGATGTTCCAGGTCTCAAAGAGCTTCCCGGTGGGCGGGACCCCGAGATATTCACCCTGATGGAGCACCTGCCAGCGTGAGCGAATGATGAGTGTCGAATCTTGGCGTATTACCTCTTGGGTCTCGATCTCTCGCATGTGGAAGGCAGCGAAGAAATACTCGACCGCTCGGCGAAGGCCTGCCTTGCCCGACAGCTGCATGGCAGGATCTGCCACCTGGCAGTCATCTGCGTACAGCTGGAGGACAACGTCGGGATTATTCGAGCGCATGGCCGCCATCATCTGCTCGACCAGCGCGCCGTCACCAGTCACGGCACCCTCCGGGATTCGATATGCTGCTGTCTACCCCGGCACACGGTTACCCGGGAATCGCGTCACCGGTAGTGAGCGGGTAGGTATAGGCGGGCTTCATGTAGCCCAGGGCATGGCCGGAGCCCGACTCGATCGGGCACTTGAAGCGAGGCTCGGTGTCCAGGTAGTAGTACTCAATATGGTCGCCGATGCGTGCGCCCATGGTCATGCCGATACCGTGCTGGGCGAAAGCCTGCTTGCATTTATCTGACTCTTCGGCGGTGTCGAACATCACGGCGATGGACATGATGCCCTCGCCGTGGGTGTCGAGGAACTCCTGCCATTTGCTGGGACCGGACAGCGGCTGCAGGAGCTCAAAGTTCATGTCGCCGACCATGACTTCCGCGCCGCGCAGCGAGAACTCGGCTGGCTCGCCGCCGATGTGCGTGTCGTGGTGCACCGGGGGCACGTGATCGTAGACCTTCCACGGCCCCCACCCGAACGCCTCGTGGTAGGCCGCCATGGTGGCATCGATGTCGCGCACCACGAGCGATACCTGAGTGATGCGGTAGTTCAGGCTGCCATAGGTCATGTCCTTGCTACCTCCGTTCTCTCTGTGACGGGCCGGCCGCCGGGCGCACGAAAGCCTCGTAGGCTTCGCGCGGTTTGACGGATCCGTGCACGACGGCGCTGACCGCGCGGATCATCGCCACCGGGTCGGCGCTCTGGAAGATGTTGCGGCCCATGTCGACCCCGGCCGCTCCCTCCTCGATGGCGCGCCAGGCCATGGTGAGGGCGTCGAGTTCGGGCAGCTTCTTCCCGCCGGCCATGACCAGCGGCACCGGGCAGGACGCGGTCACGGTATCGAAGCCGGGGTCGCAGTGGTAGGTCTTGACCACCTGGGCGCCGAGCTCGGCGCAGATCCTGGTGGCCAGCCGCAGGTACCGCGCGTCCCGGGTCAGTTCCCGGCCGACCGCGGTGACCGCGAGCACCGGGATCCCGTACCGCTGGCCCTCATCCACCAGCCGGGTCATGTTGTGCACGGACTGGGTCTCGTGCTCGCCGCCGATGAACACCTGCACCGCGACCGCGGCCGCGCCCAGCCGGGCGGCGTCCTCCATGCAGACCGCGATCTTCTCGTCCGACAGTTCCCGCAGCACGCTCGGGCCGCCGCTGGCGCGCAGCACGACCGGGATCCCGGCCGCTGGCGGGATGACCGAGCGGATGATCCCGCGGGTGGCCATCAGCGCGTCCGCGTAGCCCAGCAGCGGCACGATCTGCAGGTCCACCCGCTCCAGCCCGCTGGTCGGGCCCTGGAAGTAGCCGTGGTCGATCGCCAGCATCACGGTGCGGCCATCCGAGGGCCGGAACACCCGCGCTAGCCGGTTCTGCATGCCCCAGCCGAGCGCGCCGCTGCCCTTCAGGAAGAACGGCTCGGCGCGCGGCCGCACCGACGCGGCGAACCGCTCGCCCCCGGTGAGGTCTTCGGTGTCGGCCATGATCACCTATCTCTCTGCCTGGTCGCGGCGTGGGACAGAATCGCCCGCCGTGGAGAGTGCACGGGTGAGGCGGAGGACGCTCGCATCAAGCCAGGGCAGGTCCGGTGGCCCGCGGTGCGCCCAGCCACGGATGGTCACGTCATCACCCTTCCCGCATTCAGGACCTGCGGGTTCACCAGATCGTCGGGTACCCGCCCGGCCAGCAGGCTGGCGAGAGCGGCCACGGCGCGCTGCGCGCCCCGGGCCAGGGTCTCGGCGGTGGCGCCGCCGATGTGCGGGGTGACGATGACGTTGGGTGCGGCCAGCAGCGGGTGCCGTGTTCCGGCTGGCGGCCGCTCCAGCACGTCTAGCCCCGCTCCGGCGAGGCTGCCTTGCTCCAGCGCCACGCGCAGCGCCGACTCGTCCACCAGCGACTCGCGCGCGGTGTTGATGAAGCAGGCGCCGGCCCGCATGCGCGCAAACTCGGCACGGGAGAACATGTGCCTGTTCTCCGGCGTGGCCCGGGCGTGCAGTGACACGATGTCGGACCGCTCCAGCACGGCGGCCAGCGGCACCAGGTCGACACCGTCAACCATCACGTCGGGTATCAGCGGGTCGTAGGCCAGGACAGTGAAACCGAGCGCCCGCGCTCGCGACGCGACCTCGCGGCCGACCCGGCCGAAGCCGACCAGCCCAAGGGTGACGCTGGCGGCCTCCTTGCCGAAGAACTCACTCCCCTCGAACACCGACTCCGCGAAGCTGCCCCGCTCGGCCAGGTAGCGGCTGGCGCGCGGAACTGCCCGGATGAGCAGCAACGCGAAGGTGATCGTCAGTTCCGCGACCGCTTCTGCGTTCTTCCCCGGCGTGTTGACCACCGGGATGCCCCGGGCCGTCGCCGCCGCCACGTCCACGTTCACCGGCCCACCCCGGGCACAGCACACCAGTCGCAAGGGCGCCGCGTCGAGCACCTCGGCACTGACCGGCGCGCCGTGCACGACGAGCACCTCCTGCCCCGCGGCGGCGCGGACGACATCGGCGGGGTCGCCCACGTACTCACGCAGGCGGCGCTCCGACTCGGTCCGTGGCGGCGCACTCGTGACGTCCGCGATCTGCATCGAGGTAACGGCGATCTTGTCCCCGAGGACCGCCAGATACGGGGCGTAGACCGACGCTGGCATGTACGGGTCGCCGATCACCACGACGCGGACCGGATCTGGGCGGCTCATGGCAGCCCGCCATCCGGTGCCTGTCCGTTCGGATCCGCGGCGGGCACGCGCGCTGGCCGGTGCAAGGCCTCCGTCAGCAACTCGAGATTGTGGGCAGGGATGCGGCGGTCGAAGATCGCGCTGCCGCTCACGATGATGTCGGGCCCCCAGCCAGCGATCTCGGCGGCATTGCCGATGGTGACCCCGCCGTCCACGCCCACCAGGACCCTGGCTCCGCAGCCTGCGGCCAGCTCGCGCACCGCATCCACCCGGCGGCGGGTATTGGCCGCGGGTAGCTGGCCAGGCCAGCCGGGATTGACCGCCAGCATCAGCACAAGGTCGGCAAGCTCCAGCACCGGCTCGACCGCCTGCACCGACGTGCCGGGATTGATCGCGACGCCGCGCAGGAAGGACGGGGGCTGCCCGGCGAGCTCGGTCATCTCCTGCATGGTCCGATGCAGATGCCGGGTGGCCTCCGTGTGCACGGTGATGACGGCGGCGCCAGCGGCGGCCATGTCCGGCACCAGCCTGCGCGGCTCCTCCACCATCAGGTGCACATCCACCGGGATGCCAGTCGAGGCGACCGCCGCGACGAAGGCCGGGCCGACCGTCAGTTGCGGGCAGAACCTGCCATCCATCACATCGACATGCGCCCAGGCCGCCCTGCCCCTGAGGATTTCCAGCTCCGCGCCGAGCCTAGTCAGGTCCGCAGTGATCACTCCGGCGCTGAGGCGGGGCGTGGTCACCAGCCCGCCCTCCTCAGGACGAGCATTCGCTCACATAGGGCACATCTGCTCACGAGAAGAAGTATCAGCCTGCACCGCAGCTGGTGGCAAGACCTAACCGGGGTTCCGCCGCGCCTGATCAGCCGGGCTCAGCCCCGCTGCAGTTCCAGCAGGCGCAGGGCAACGAGTTCGTTGGTGACCAGGACGTCGAGGAACCCGCCGCGTAGTGCGCCGAGGATGGCCTCCGCCTTATGCAGACCTCCGGCCACCCCGATGACCCTGGGGACGGACCTTAGATCGGACAGTTCGATCCCGATCCTCCGGCCGTGAATCGGCAGATTGACGACTGCGCCATCGGCGTCGAAGAACTGGCCCAGGATGTCGCCTACGACCCCCTGGTCGCGGAGGCGGAGGATGTCGCCCGCCGCCAGGTATCCCATTTCGACGATCGTCGCGTCGGTGGTCGGGGCTCCCACGCCGACAATTGCCTGCTCCACGCTGCACGCCTGTTTCAGCACCTGCTGGATGGCCGGCTCAGCCTTGAGCGCCGCTGCCAGCTGTGGCGTGGACGCGACGATCGGCGCAGGGATGATTGTCGCGGTTGCCGCCCCGGGCTCCGGGCTGCCC
>WNGR01009082.1_pt1 | contig 14311 bp, 12 predicted proteins | sample 5407581 | NCBI WGS metagenome assembly WNGR01 (sample SAMN13153383, study PRJNA577476) | soil metagenome | isolation source: 80 cm soil or saprolite under Garry oak tree replicate 2 | place: USA:California | collected 2016-06-15
TGCTGAGACGGTCAGGCTACCCGTCGCTTGACGACGATCTCCCGACCTTCGTTGCAGACTTCTCGATGACGCTCCGTGACGGACTTCGGTTTCGCACGCCGCGGCTGCCGGAGGTAGCACCCGGCGTGCACGTGGCCCAGGGCTACGACTTCAGTGACCTTGCCTTTGTCCAGACGGGCGAGGGCATTGTGGCGATCGACGCGGGCACCACGGACGCGAACGTCCGCGCCGCTCTGGCCGCTCTGCGGGAGATCACGTCGAAGCCGATCACGCACGTGATCATCACTCACGCCCACTGGGACCACATCGGAGGTCTGGCCGCGCTTCGTGGTGCGGACACCCAGGTGATCGCCCGGGCCAACTTCAGCGCTGAGCTTCGGATCATCAACTCGACGGCGATACCGACGCTTGAGTGGTTCGGCCGCGACGCCAGTCGTGACTACGACCTCACTCCCGACCGTGTCGTTAGCGAGACGGAGACGCTGACCGCAGGCGGCGTCGAGCTAGTCCTCCACCCGGTGAACGGGGGCGAGACCTCGGACGGGCTGCTGGTCGAGCTGCCGGCAAGCGGCGTGCTCTTCACTGGCGATGTGATGATGCCCAACCTGGGCGTGCCGTTCCTCCCCGAGGGGTCGGTGGAAGGGCTCCTCGAGACCCTGCAGACGATCCAGCGCCTCAACCCGGCCATCCTGGTCCACGGCCATACCGGGCTGACCGACAACATCACGGTGGAGGTGCTGCCCGTGCTGGAGGCTGCCCTCCGGGAGCTGTACGACGTTGTCCTCACGGGGATCCGAGACAGTGACACGCTGGCCGGCATCCTCCAGCGCAACCACCTGCCGGCCGTGCTGCGCCCACAGCCGGATGCGGTGGTCGCCTATCTCTTGTTCAGGAACAACCTCATCAGCCATGTCTACAACCAGCGAACCGGCTACTGGAAGCCGGACGGCGAAGGTGTCGAGCTGTTCTCCGATGGCGAGTGGGGCCAGGTGCTAGATCTCCTCGCCGGCGGTAGGGAGCAGGCGTTCGTGGACTCCGCTCACAGCCTGCTGTCCACCAGCGACCACGCGCTCGCGCTGAGGCTGATCGACCTCGGGCTCACCGTTCACCCGGCGGGTCAGGCGCTGCTGCAGCTGCGTCAGACGGCGTTGAACGGTCTACGAGCCCGGTATCAAAACCTCGATCCCTTCAGGTTCATCTGGTACTCACACCAACAGCCGGCCGAGCTGCTGCCGGCCGACGACAGGCAGAATGGAGAGCTGACACGAGCGTAAACCCTGGATCCGACACAGGTTGGAATCCCGCACGCTGGGGCGCATTCCGCCGGCTCTGACCATGGTCTGATCCGAAATTACGTTAAGGGATGGCCAGGATGCCCGTACGCGCATAGGTAGCCTCACTGCAAAAGGCATGCGCGCCACCCAACAAGCACTGGAACTCTGGAAGCAATCGCAAGCTCGATGTGGGACCGAGCGAACGGGATAATGAAGATCATAACTTAAGAGTCCATTAAGAATTAAAGGAGTAACGATGAACACAACAATCTATTTCGGCATTGGTGCAGCAGCCGGGCTTATCGGCTGGCTGACGATCTTTGCCACGATTATCTGGCCGAAGATGAAAGACCAACCAAAAATCCAAAAACTGAAGACCTTAACTGCGATTTCTTTCTTCCGCTACTTCGGGACAACGTTTTTGATTACCGGCCTCGTAACACGCAAGTTGCCTGCAGGGTTCGCGGATCCGGCGGTGTTTGGCGACCTTATCGCCCTGGGGCTTGCGTATATCGCCTTTATCGGGCTCCAGCGGTCCAAGACCGAAAAGCCGCGCCTGTCTCCAACATGGATCTTCAATATCTGGGGTACAGTCGACTTGCTTCTGGCCGCGGTCATGGGGCCCGTGCTTATTCACGACGTCGGAAACTTTGGCCTTACCTACATCATCCCCACGGTGTACGTGCCGCTGCTGCTGACCGCCCATTTCTATGCCTTTAAAGTACTGAGCCAGCGCGACCGCGGGGTGAGCTTGGAGGAGGCCCGGGCGCTGGGCCGGCCCCCGATGACCTACCTGCGCGAGCAGCTCCGCAGCCGGCTCGCCAGCGAGATCAGCCGCCAGTACCTGCGCTGGCTGCACCCGACCAGCCCCCGACGTCCAGGCGAGCGGTTCCTGTAGCCCGCGGCCGGACGACTCCCCCCGCAAGTCGGAATAGCAGCAGGCCCCGACGATGGGACGCCGGGGCCTGCGGTCAGCAAAGGATGCTTAGCGTTCGTCGCGGTAGGGATGGTGGGGGCGGCCGGACCGCTCCGCCCGCTCGCTGAGGGTTCGGGCCGGCCGCTGGGCGCGCTCGGCCTGCCGCCTGGCTGGACGGCTCGCCCGCTCCGCGAGCAACTGTTGCGCGCGCTCAGCGCGGCGTTGCACGGCGCGATGGCGGACACTGCCCCGCTGGGAGCGGCTTTCGCGGTTCATGTCGGCCACGACCCCGAAGCCGAGGGTTTCGATCTCCTCGGCACGACGCAGCCGGACCGCCGAAGTGCCGGTGTGCCCGCGAGCTGGTGGCACGGTGCCGGGGTTGAGCTGGACAAAGGTCGGGTCCAGCTCCGGCGCGGTGGGCCGCTGGCCGCCGCGGCGCGCGAGCTGGACAGTGCTCTTGCGCTGGTTGACCGCCGCGGGGTTAGGCGTGGGCGTGCCCAACTCGTGACGCTGGAACGCCTTGCGCAGCGACGGCCAGGTCGTGCCGAGCTCGGCCGCGGCGGCGTTGATGCTGCCGAGCTGCTCGGCGAGCCGGAACGCCCGCTCGGCCTCGCTACGATCGGTCAGGAACCGGCTCGGCGGGTTGGTCGGCTTGCGTTGGGGTTGGGGGAGGTTCCAGTGCGCCCAGGCGTTCTTGAGGGTGTCGCGGCTGACACCCAACTGCTGGGCAGCCTGCCGCAGCCCGACCCGGCCGGCGAGCTCGCGCGCTTGCTCGGCCACCGGCCGGTCTTGCCGGTAGGCGCTGGGCTCGGGGAACCGGTTGGGCCGCAGATGGCCACGCTCGGTCGGAACGGTGCCGCCGAAGATGCCGTGGTCGCTGTCCAGGGAGTCGGCACCACGCACCGCCAGGTCCCGGCACGGCTGTTGGACCTGGCAGCCCGCGCAGACCTGCTTGGCCTCGCTGGCCTTACGACCCTCCCCGGTCTCGGGGAAGAACCGCTCGGTCGGCATGCCCTTGCAGGCGGCCTCGTCCATCCAGCCCAGCCGGCCCTCGCCCGGAACCAGCGGCAACCGCGCAGCTTGGGCGGACTGCTGGCCTTGGGCGTGGCGCTGCTGGGTCCGCAGCGGCCCCAGCACCTGGCGGACCCGACCCTCACGGATGCCGAGCATCCGGGCGATCGTGGGGGCGTTCAGGTGCTGGCCGCCGTCGCGTTCGACCAGGCGCCAGAGCTGGGTGATGCGCTCGGTGTTGGTCAGTTTCCCGCCGCGCAGTGCCGCCAGGGTCTGCGCGGCGTAGGCGCGGCCCACGCCAACCTCGCGGGCAACCGCTGCCGAGTCGAGGTGGTCGCCGTGGCCGACCTCGCGGGTCCGCCATGCCTGCTCGATGCGCTCCAGCGGACTGCCGGCCGGCTGGATGGCCGGTTCGACCTCGGGACGGCCGCCGCCGGCGAAGGCGGCCTGCAACCCTGCGAGCTGGTCGGGGGTTGGCTGGCCGTGGCTGGCCGGCTCGGCGCGCAGCACGGCCAGGCGTGGATCGCCCGACCGCGCCGCCCGCAGGGTGTGCAGCCACTGCCGCGCCGTCCTGGTGGTCGTGCCGACCTCACACGCAAGCTCCGCCGCATCCAGCGGCACCCCGCCGCGCAGCTCGCGCGCCAGGTACGCCTCGCTGATCCGGTCGCGGACCAACCGCCCGCGCAGCTCCGCAAGCTCGGGGTCGCGCTGGCGTTGGGCGCGCAACACCCGCACCAGGTCGCCGGCCAGCCGAGGGGTGACGCTGACCTCTGCCGCCAGCGCGGCGGGGTCGACCTGGTGGCCGCCGTCGACCTCACGCGCCAGCCAGGTGTAGGCCACCCGCTCCCACGCCGGCCGCGGGTCCGCCGGAGGCTCGGCCGGCGGCTGGGCAACTGGCGCCGTTATGGTGGAAGGGTGCTCAGCGGTCATCGTGCGCCCCTTCCTGCTCAGCCCGCGGCCGACCGCCAGCAAGCCAGTGGTTGAGCCGCCGGGTCGCTGACGGCTGTGGGGTCCGTTCAGCGCGCTGGCGGGCACGCATGGTGGCCCGCTCGCGGCGCTGCTCACCACGCTGGAGCTGCCGCTCCGCACGGTCCTCCAGCCGCTGGCGCCGTCTGCGCTCGCCGGGGGTGTAGAAGGGGCGCAGCCGGATCGGGGTTGGGCGCAGGTGCCCGTACAGCAGCACCCCCTCACCGGGCCGCAACCTGCGCAGGTCCTCCACCGGCAGCAGCGGCCGGTACAGCGACGACTCGTTCAGCGACTGGTGCCCGTCAGAGCCCATCGACCTGGAGTGCTCGACCTGCTGCCGGTCACCGATCAGCCGTGACCCCAGCTCCAGTGCCGACAGGTCGGCAAGGCCAGAGAGGAACAGCTTGGCGCGGTGGTTGTTAAGGATGGTCGAGGCTTTGGCGCCATAGCGGGCCTCCAGTTGGCTCTTGTCATGCCAGACGGTCACCAGCTGGATGCCCTGCCCGCGGGCGGTGGTGGCCAACACGTCCATCTCCGACAGCGCAGCGCAGTTGCCGGCCTCGTCCAAGAACAGCCCAAGGCGGGGGCTGAGCATCCCGTCAGGGTTCTTGGCGGCCCGCTCTTGGGCGGCGGCGACGACCTGTTGGGTGATGGTCTCGAACAGCGGCCGCAGCAGCCGTTGCTGGTGCGCTGGGGCGTACAAGTAGATGGTGTTGTCACCTTGGAGGAAGTAGTCGACGTCGAGGTTGTGGCCCTCGGTCCAGGCGGCGACCTGCTCGTTGGCGTAGACGTGCAGGACCTCCTCAGCGGTGGCATACAGCGAGTCCCGTGCCCGCTCCCCGCGCGACTGTGAGGAGTTCCAGGCGTCCAACGCCGCCTGCACGCCGGTCGCCTCAAGGATCTCGGTGACCTGGTCGTCCTCGCGGGTGTCCAGCCAATGCAGCACGTCGCGCATGCAAAGGCCCTTGACGGCGGCGGCGTGCAGCATCGGCGCCAGGAACCTGATGCCCATCGTCTTCCAGAACCGATGCTCAGGCCGCTGTTCCTCGGTGGGGGTCTGCTCGATCGCGTTGGCGAGCATCACGGCCATCTGCTGCGCGCCAAGCCAGGTCCCGCAGGAGGCCAGCGGGGTCCACTGCGCCGCAACCTCGCCGGAGGCCCCGAGCGGGTCGATGATGGTGACCTCGCCCTTACAAGCACGCTGGCCCATCGTCGCCCTGAGCACGTCAGGTTTGACACTGGTGGCCAACAGCGGGCCTTGCCAGTCCAAGATCCCCGGCACCAGCAGCCCGCTGGTCTTGAAGCTGCCGGTTGGGCCGAAGACCAGCACCGAATGGCAATCCTCGCTGGCGAGCAGCCGCCCGCCCTTGGCCAGGCCGGCAAGGCGGCTGGTGCGCCCGACGATCACCCGGCCAGGGGTGGGGCGGCGCACGAACAGCAGGCGCAGCTCCCGCCCGCCGGCCCACACCGACCCCTTTCGGTGGCGCCGGGTGTGCTCACGGCCTGGCCGGTGGCCCGGCGCGCGGCCGGGAAGGTACTGCGTCACCGTCCGCACGACGGCCGCGATCCCACCGGCGATACCGCCGACCACCATGGCGACGCAGGCGTACATGCCGACCGGGCCGGGCAGCACGCCACGCACGTCGGCAGGCCAGGCCATCTTGGGGTCGCTGAGGGTGCCGGGCAGGTGCCACAGGACCGCGGCCACATCGCCGGGGGATAGGTGCATCCAGGTGTGGCCGAACATCAGGCCCGCGAGCTGGCCGCTGAGCCACACCAGCAGCCCGGCCGCGCCGGTGGTGGCCAAGCCGTAGCCAATCAGCCGCTGTTCGATCTCGCTGTTGCCGGGCTCGGGGGCGTGCCGCCCATTGGGAGGTACCGGAGGCCAAGAGTCACGCCACATCCTGACCACCTCCGGACCTGCCTCGATCCGCGCAGCGCTCCTGCTCGAGAATCGCGCGGTACTCGTCCGGGTGTGCAGCGATCAGGCGTCGAACCGCTGCGTGACGGGACTTCCTGAGTCGGGCTTCTCGGCCTGGGTCGAGCATGCTGAGCCGTGACCTGGTCGTGCGCTTACGGACCCGCTCTTGCTCCCGCATGCGCAGCAGCTCGGCAGGGTCCTGCCGGCGTCGGCGGTACGACTCCCGCGAGCGCTGGCGCTGATGAACCTTGCAGTAGGTCGAGAGGCGACCGTCAGGGCGCTGATAGAAGGCGTCCGCCGGTCGTTGCTCACCGCAGTCAGGGCAGGACTTGCCTGCCTGTCGAACGACGGTGAGCGTGTTGCTACGATCACTCTGCATCTTGGGGTGTCTCCCTCGGGTGTGAGGCCCCGGGGCGGCTGCGTCTTGACGGGTCGAAGCCGCTCCGGTGGCCACTTCACGGATGGCCGAAGGAGCACCCGGGCGGCGCCCGGATGACAGCGGATTTGCCAGGGGGACGTAGCGTCCGCGACTGGAATGGGGTGAGACCGCAGAGCACGAGCTACGCACGAAGCGCGCAGCTCAGGCGGGATGTCAGGAGATCAAGCGGAACCCCTCGGGATGGCTGTTAGCCGGTTGAGGGCCTAGTGTCCGCAAGGACGTGGGGGTTCAAGTCCCCCCTCCGACACGTACAGTACGCCTACGCATGTCGGGTTCGGCCGTGATCAGCACGATCCGGTTGGCCGGCTGGTACAGGCCGCTGATCCCCATCTCCTCATAGAACAGGGCTCGCTGCTCGGGGTCGGCCAGGTCCAGCCCGGCGGCCAGGTCGCCGAGTTCGGTCAGCAGCGCCCGCACCACGGCCGGGTCGACCGGCTGCCGGCTGGTACTGGCGGCTTGGAGCTGGTGGAGTGTGCGCTGGGTTTCGCGTTGCTGCTGGGTGGTTTCGGCGATCCACTGGTTGATCACGGCTGGGTCGCCGCCGGCCTCCAGCGCCGCCCGGTGACGGGTGAGCTTGCGTTGGCAGTCGGCCAGGGCCTGCCGGGCGGCCCGCAGCCCCGTGTCGGTGCCATTCCTGGGTTGGGCGTGGGCCGCGGCCAGCTTGTGGCAGGTCGTCTCGATGTTGGCCGGGCTGACCAGCCGCGCAAGCCAGGCGTCGAGCTTTGCGACCAGGTCGGTCTCGCGCAGGTAGACGTTGCTGGGATGGTCCAGGTGGGCGCTGTGGGCGTACTCGGTGGGGTAGCGGCAGCGGTAGTAGGCCTCCCCGCGGACCCACTGGCCCTGCAGGCGCCGCTGACACAGCCCACAGCGTAGGCCGGCCGCGGAGCGCGTAGGGCCTGGGGGAGGTCTGGGCGGCGCGGGGGCTGGTGGGGGAGCGGGCGGCGACGCGGGCCTGGGCCTGGTCGAAGGTCTCGCGGCTGACGAGCGCCTCATGGGTCGGCTCGGCCGAGTAGACCCACTGGTCTTTGGGGTTCCAGCGCATCCGGCTGACGTGGCCGGCGGCGACGTCGTCGATGTCGAGCAGGACTTCGTCGCGGCGCTGCTTGTTCCACACCTGGTAGCCGGTGTAGCGCGGGTTGCCAAGGATCACACGGACTGCGGACTTGCTCCACGCCACCCCCAGCCGGTGGGGGTTGCGTGCCCGGTCCTGGCCCGACGGCGGCGGGATGTGGTCGGCGGTGAGGCGCTCGGCGATGGCCAGGTAGCCGCAGCCGTCCAGGAACAAGCCGAAGATCCGCGCCACGACCGGGGCGGTAGCCGGGTCGGGTTCCAGGACGTGCAACCGCACGCTCAGGCGGGCCTTGGCCGGATTGGGATGCTCGCCGGCGTCGGTGAGGCGGTAGCCGTAGGGGGGCCGGCCGCCCAGGAAGCGGCCTTGTAGGAGGGTTTGGGCGCCCATGGCGGCGCGCACGCGGGTCTTGATGCGCATCCGCTCGCCCTTGGACTGGCTACCAAACAGCGTCATCGCCAGGTCGTGGGCCTCGCTGCCGGGGTCGATCGGACCGCCAACCTCCGGCACCCACAGTTGCACGCCGAAGTGCTCGAAGATGGGATAGGTGAGGGAGAACTGGTTGCCGTAGAAGGCGCGCTGCGGCTCACCGATGACCACCGCGTTGAACCCGCGCTCGGAGTCGCGCAGCGCGGCCAGCAGTCTGCTGGCTTGAGGGCGGCGCTGCCAGGGCAGCGCGCGGCTGTGGGCGATGTCGAAGTACTCGGCGACGATCACGCCGCCTTTGGGCTGGATGAGCTGGCGGGCGCGGGTGATCTGCCAGTCGTAGGAGGCTTGGGGGTCTTGCTGGTCCTCGGTGGAGACCCGGCCGTAGAAGGCGAACACGAGCTGCTCGATCAGGTCGTCGAGCGTCCTGATACTGGGCGTCATGATGCTCGACGCCGCCCGACCGCCTGCTGATCCGCGGTCAACACACACCCGCAGAACGCGAATTCGCTCATCGCATCTCCATTCCATGACGACGTCCAGCAACGCAGGTCCTACCTCTTGCACGCAAGGTCCTCAAGGCGGGTTGGAGGAGCCCGCTGCGTGTTCGTGCTGTTGTCGCTTCTTGTGAGCAGCGTCGATCAGGATCTGCAGGAGCACCCGCGCAGCGTCGTCGGACAAGGCCGGGTCTTCCTGCGGGAGCCGGATGTCGAGGGGTTGCTGCTCGGGGCTGGTGTTGGCCTTCACGACTGGGGCTCGGCGTTGTCAGCGGCCCTCGGTGAGCGCCGGAGGACGATCACGTCCTCGTGCGCGATCACCCGGAGCGGGACCCCCTGGGCGCGGGCTTTGCGGATGCGGTCGAGCTGGAAGAACGACGGCCGCCCGACCAGCCGGTCGCCGTTGAGCCCGACCAGCAGCGCGACGTTGCGCTCGAAGGGAACCAGCCCGGCCCGCTCACCAGCGCGGCCGAGCGCGCCGGGGAAGTCGACCAGCAGGCCTCGTCGCCGCCACGGTCGCGCGGTGAGCACGACCACGCCGCCGGGTCGTAGGAAGGTCCGGCAGGCCCTAAGGATCTGCTCCATGGCGCCGAGCAGTTCGTGGTCGCTGGCGCGGGCGAGGTCGGCGCGGTCGCGCTGGTCGCTGTAGCGGTTGTCGTACTTGGCGACGCCGTGGCCCGGGCGGGCGTGGACCTGGCCGTGGACCGATGGGCCGTACGGTGGGGAGGTGAGCACCAGCGCCACCTTGCCGTGCAGCGAGGCGTCGAGGAGGTCGAGGAGTTGGCGGGCGTCGCCGGTGGTGACTGTGCCGGTGCCGGTTGCGCCCTGGATGGCGGCATGGGCGAGGTTGTCTGTGGCGAGCTGGGCCCAGCGGGGCTCGCGCTCGACCCCGAGCCCGATCCGGCCGAGGTGGGCGGCCTCGACCAGGGTGGTGCCGATGCCGCACATCGGGTCCAGCACCAGCTCACCTGGCTGGGTGTAGCGCTGGATCGCGGTGCGGGCGATTTGGGGGAGCATCTTGGCGGGGTGGGCGGTGGAGGCCGGGAGGTAACGGCCGGCGCGCTGGCGGGCGGCGGGCTGCTGCGCGGTGGGCCACACTGACAGGGGCAGCGGCTCGCTGGGCGCTGTGGCTGCCTGGCTGGTGGGCGTGGAGGGGTTGGTGCCGCTGTTGCCAGGCTGGCCGGCGGCGGCGCCGTGCACCGGGTGCTCAGCCACGGGGGACCCCCAACTTGATGAACACCAGGATGTCCTCATGCACGCCAAGGCTTGCCGGCTCGCCACGCGCTCTGGCCTTGCGGATCGCGGTGAGCTGCCAAAACGACGGGCGCGTGACCAGGCGGCTGTCGCGGACGGCGGCGTGCAGGGCGATGACGTGCTGCAGGTAGGCAAAGCCGGTCTGCTCGGCGAGCGCGACCGTCGCGGCGGCCAGGTCGAGCACGTGGCCCTGGCGGCGCAGGTTCTTGGTCGCGGTGACTAGCAGCCCGCCGGGTCGTAGTACCTGGTGGCAGGCGGTGTACACGCTGGCCATCTCGGCCAGGTAGGTGGCGCCGCGGGCGCGGCCGAGGTTGGCGGGCTGGTCGGAGTAGTCGCGGGTGTCGGGGCGGCACAGGCTGCGGCCGCGCAGCCAGCCGGGCTTGTCGATCATCCCGATCGAGCAGGCGTACGGCGGGGAGGTGGCCACCAGGTCGACCTGGCCGGCGACCTCGGCCAGCAGGACCGGCAGGTTGCGGGCGTCGCCGACGCGGACCTGGCCGAGGGCTGCCTGGCCGGGCGGGAGGATGTGATCGAGGTTGCGGCGGGCCAGGTCCGCCCAGCGGGCTTCCAGGTCGACGCCGAGGGTGCGTCGGCCCAGCGCGGCACCCTCAACCAGGGTGGTGCCGATGCCGCACATCGGGTCGACGACGAGCGCGCCGGGTTGCGAGTCCTCGGCGATGATCCGCCGGGCCGGCCGGCGCGCTGGTAGGGCGCGCTGACTTGTGCGCAGGGCCAGACGCCCAGGGGGACCGACTCGGACTCGGCGATGTCGGAGGACGGGGTGGGACCAAGGGCTGCCATGGGCTGGCCCACGGCCATCGGTTGCGCCGACGCCTACGAATATCCGAGCCACCCCCGCGACGGGATGAGCGACTTGGATTTCGGTCCTGCGCCGGTCACACGTGGGGTCGGGCGTCGATCCGGGGCGTGAGGTCGAGTGTCGGCGTCGCGCCAGTCCGGGCCGACACCCCGCCCGAGTGCTGGCAGGCCGCACAGCTGGGACGAGGTGAGAACGCCAGGCACGCGGTCACCGCTTCGCTGGGCAGCTTCGGCAGGCTGGAACGGCGCGGGCACCAGGGAGCATCACAGGGGCACGCCAGGGGCAGAGCAGGGGCAGAGCTGGGGCACGCCAGGGGCACCAGAGGGGCACGCCAGGGGCAAACGAGGCCGTGTCTGCCGCTGCCCCTGCGGTGCCCCTGGTCTGCCCCTGCCCGCTGCCTTGATGCAGCTCCCGATCCGCCGGTCAAGGAGCTGCCATGGCTATGCGCGACCCTGCGCCCTCCCCACTGGACGTCCTGGAGGCGACCTTCCATCTACTTACTGCTGGGCCCGACCCGCTCGCCCTCGACGGCGCCACCGTCGGGTGCGGCCTGCCCGCCCGGCCGATCGCGCTGGACGAACTGCGCTCGATCCTGCTGCATCCCTCCACCAGCTTCGCCGCCCGCGACGCCGCCCTCGCCGAGTTGGTTGGTCGCGCCCAAGCCGACGGCGGGGCGTGGACGGTCGGGCTGGCCGGGGTGCTGCTGCCGGGCCTTCGCCGGGTGGCCGGCCATCTGGCCCGTGAGTTCCCCGGCGATACCGCCGACCTCGATGCCGAGGTCCTCACCGGGTTCCTGGAGGCGCTCGGCAAGCTGCACCTGCATCCCGGCCGGCGTCGCCTCGCCGCGCACCTGTTGTGGGGCGCGTTCAACCGCGGCAAGCGGCTGCGCCGCATGGAGCTGGAGGCATGTGTTCGGCGCCTGCCGCTTGAGGCCACCTCGGCGGTGCCGCCACCGCCGGCCGGCCATCCCGACATCCTGCTGGCCCGCGCGGTGCGCCACGGCGTGCTGGCTGCCTGGGAGGCGGAGCTGATCGGCGCGACCCGCCTTGAGGGTGAGGATCTGCTGCGGCTGGCCGCCGAGGGCGGCTACAAGCCTGACACGCTGCGGCACTGGCGTCGCGCCGCCGAGCGACGGTTGGCCGCGTGGCTGCTGACCGGCTCGGTGCCGGTGCCGCCGGTGTCGGGTGAGCACCCGCCCTCGGCGGGCCGGAACCGGGCGGTGCGCCGTGGACCCGCATCGGCAAGTGACCGCGCGCCGGCTGAGCCGGAGCGGGATGGCCGCGCCGCTCGAACCGCTCGGCGCTCGGCCGTTGCCCGTCTGCAGCATCGACAACCACGCCGGCCTTCCAGGTCATCGGTCCCGTTGAGCTCGCCGCCAGAGTCGACCGGAGACCAGGCGGGTGGCTCGTGAGCCATCACAGGCCGAGCCCAGTGGCTCGTGCGCCCCGACCTCGCTTGTGCAGAGCGATGTCGCCGACCAGCGGCCAAGGCGGCAGACCGACCAGCCGACCGAAAACGGCCAGGGCCAGCAAGAAACCTTCGTGCCGTCATCCCGCCACGGGCCAACGCCCCCCATTAGCTTGGATTCTCGAACAGCGAATCGACCCCTGGTTGGTTGCCGGTCGCCACGCTCCGCCCCACCGACATCCCGTTCCTGGCAACGGTTCGGGCGCTACCAAGCCAACAGTCGCATGGGCCGGTTCGCTGAACACGAGAGCGTCGTGGCGCCAGTGGCGCGGTCGTCGAGCAAACCTGCCCTGGCGGCAGGGTCTGACGCTCGCGGTCCCGGCGGCGAGGCACGGACTGAGCGCCGGTCGCACGACTTGGATCATCGCCCGTTCGTGTACAGCGAGATCACCCCTACCCTTCGACCGCAGCAACAGTCCACTGCTTGGGAGCAAAGGGATTGACGCTTCCGCAACTGGCTACGCCGGGTAAGCGATGGCTCTTCGAAAATCCGCGTTAGAGGTTGTAGCGGTCTCGCATGGTCGGGTCGTTGGGGTCGATCTCGCGCAGCCCGCCGTCGCTCAGGCGCTTGTTGATCTGGTCCAGATGTGAGCGGACGAGTTCCTTCTCGGCCTCGGTGATACGTCCCCGGTGCGGCTCACCGGCGTGCTCCAGCGTGGCGTAGTTGACCTTCGCGCGGCCCGCCCGCGTGGTCCCGGCGCTGGCCGCACGCGCGCTGTCGCCAGCGGGGGAGCGGACGGGCTGCTTGGAGATCAGCGCGTCCTGGATTGCGTTGTCCATCACGCCAGGGCCGGCCAGCAGATTGAAGTCCTCGATGGGCACGGTGATGCGCTGGGCCTTGCGCGCGCCGGGACGGATCCACTCCACGGTGACGAACCGGGCGGCGGTGCCCTGCAGTTGCTCGAGCTCCTCTGGCAGCGCCTCGAGCGTGACTGGCAGGTCGGAGTATTCAGGATGCTCGTGGACCACGAGACGGCCGAGTGTCTGCTCGTCCGCCTCCTTGCCCGAGATGTCCGACACGTGGACGGTCTTCACTGCCATCAGCGCGGATTCCTCCCCACGAAACCGGCTTTCCTGTGGCGGATCACGCTAAGCAGCAACTTTGAAGTTCCGCACGTAACTCGAAGCCGCGACCAGCCAGGACCGACGTGGTTACGGGCAGAACTTCTGGTGACCTGCTTAGCCGAACGACTCCTGAAATCGCAACGTGAGCCGGGAGCCTTTGGCCGTTGGGTGGATACAAAGGAACAAGGAATGGTCACCGACTGTCGGGATGGCGGCATCAGATTCGGGTCGCCAACCTTATGCGCGGTTCGAATGAGGTGACGAATGTCTGGCGCCAAAGGGTTCTACCGCACCAGGTAGCGTTGCTCTTGTGAGGCAACTGACTGCGATGATCTCCATGTGCCCTGAAACTCGAGGGGCATTCGTTGGGGGCAGAACGCAACCAAGCCGCTTCATTGGTGGAGTATCCGCGGGGCGGTCTGCATCCAGGCAGGTCGTGGCGTCTCGGTAGGGGCCTGGGGACGGCCACGTTGCTTTGCCGGTGGACACTGCCAGGCCCGTAGGGTGCAGATATTCAGACCGGACGCTTGAGCTGGGGGATTGGTATCGACCTCGGCTTGCTACCGTGGCGCCTCTGACGCCCCCACCGCGGAGGCTACCCCGGTGCCGCCACGACTCAGCTACCTGACGTTGTGCCGTTCCATCCAGTTGCTCGTCCTCCTCGCCCGTGGCGATGCCGCCAAATGACCTTGAGATCATCGTCCTGCGCCATCAGCTTGCTGTGCTCCGCCGCCAGACCCCACGACCCAAGCTCGAACCCGCCGACCGGGCGCTGCTCGCCGCCGTCAGCCGCATCCTGCCCCGAGCCCGCTGGTCCTGCTTCCTGGTCAAGCCGGACACCTTGCTGCGCTGGCACCGCCGCCTTGTCGCGGGCACCTGGACCTACCCAAATCGTGGAGCAGGGCAACCCCCGCTCGACCAGGACATCCAGCAGCTCATCATCCCACCTGGCCGGGGTGACCGCCAACCCCAACGGCCTGTGGGTCACCCAGCAGGCCCGCAACTTGCTGCTGGTGCTCGGCGAACGAGAACGGTGGCTGCGCTTCGTGCTGCGCGACCGCGACGCGAAGTTCTCCCGCAGCTTCGACGACGTGTTCTGCGCCGAGGGCGCCGAGATGCTGGTCACCCCAGTACAGGCGCCGAACGCCAACGCCCATGCGGAGCGCTGGATCCGGACGGTGCGGGC
>WNGR01009921.1_pt1 | contig 14306 bp, 15 predicted proteins | sample 5407581 | NCBI WGS metagenome assembly WNGR01 (sample SAMN13153383, study PRJNA577476) | soil metagenome | isolation source: 80 cm soil or saprolite under Garry oak tree replicate 2 | place: USA:California | collected 2016-06-15
AGGAGGCGGCGACGGGCGCAGTGCCCGACGACCACACCGTAGTCGTCGAGCGCTACCTCGACGACATGGGCGACTGGCGGGTCTGCATCCTCAGCCACTTCGGCGCGCGTGTTCACGCACCGTGGGCGATGGCGATCGGCGCGATGGTCCGCGAGCGGAACGGCGACGAGCCCGACATCCTGTGGACGAACGACGGCATCGTCGTGCGTTTTCCCGCAACGGATCAGCCGCCGCCTGTCGAGCTGCTGTTGCCCGATCCGGATGCGGTGAGCGACCTCGTGCAGGCGTCGCTCGCCGTCGGCGGCGGCGGTGCGCGCGAAGCGAATCTGGGTGCGCCGACGACGGCACTGTTCGCGGCACGCTTCCGCGAGAATTCCGCGCGGGCGCTGCTCTTACCCCGACGCCGCCCCGGACAGCGCGCGCCGCTCTGGCAGCAGCGCAAGCGCGCCGGCGATCTCCTCGCTGTCGCCAGCCGGTACGAAGCGTTCCCGATGGTCCTCGAGACGTACCGCGAGATTCTCCAGGACGTCTTCGACATGCCCGGCCTCGTCGGGCTTCTCGCGGCGATCCGGTCGCGCAAGCTTCGTGTGGTGACGGTGGACTCGCGCGCCCCGTCGCCATTCGCCGCCTCGCTCCTCTTCAACTACGTCGCGAACTTCATGTACGAGGGCGACGCGCCCCTCGCGGAGCTGCGGGCGCAGGCTCTCACCGTCGATCCGTCGCAGCTCCGCGCGCTCCTCGGTGAGGTGGAGCTCCGCGAGCTCCTCGACCAGGACGCGGTGACCGATCTCGAGCTTTCGTTGCAACACCTCGTTCGCGAGCGCGCCGCGCGTCATCCCGACGGCGTGCACGAAATGCTTCTGCGTCTCGGAGACCTCACGGCCGAGGAGATCGGCGCGCGGAGTGCCGAGCCCGAGGCGGTCCATGACTGGATCTCGACGCTCGTGACCGGGCGCCGCGTGCTGGACGTTCGCATCGCCGGCGAGCCGCGGTTCATCGCCTCCGAGGACGCGGGACGCTACCGCGACGCGCTCGGAGTCGGCCTGCCGCTCGGGCTGCCCGCCGCGTTCCTGACGGGCGATGACGCGGACCCCCTCGTGTCGCTGCTGCGGCGGTATGCCCGCACCCACGGGCCGTTCGTCGCGGGCGATCCCGCGCGACGTTTCGGTCTCGCCGAACCGCCCGTCGTCGATGCGCTGCGCCGGCTCGCGGAGGCCGGCACGGTCGTGGAGGGACAGTTCCGACCCGGGCAATCGGGTTCGGAGTGGATGGACACCGGGGTCCTAAGAACGTTGCGCGGGCGGTCGCTCGCGCGCCTTCGCCGCGAGGTCGAGCCCGTCGAGCAAGATGCGCTCGGTCGATTCGCGACCCTGTGGCACGGCATCGATTCGCCCGAACGCGGACAGGCCGCCCTTCTCGACGCGATCGCGAAGCTCGAGGGCGCGTTCGTGCCGGCGTCGGATCTCGAGACGCGCATTCTTCCGGCGCGCGTCGCGAAATACGATCCGCGCGATCTCGACGCCCTCCTCGGTTCGGGCGCGGTCATGTGGATGGGCGGCGGTGCACTTGGTCCGAAGGACGGCCGCATCGCGCTCTTCCTCGCGGAGCACTTCTCCCTTCTACGGCCCACACCGGAGACACGACCCGATCGCCCGATCCACGATCGCCTTCGCGAGGTGCTGCAGGCGCGAGGCGCGTCTTTCTTCCCACAGCTCCTCGCCGCGGCGCGCGGCGGATTCGCGCCCGAGCTCGGCGATGCGCTGTGGGACCTCGTCTGGGCGGGCGAGGTCACGAACGACAGTTTCCACGCGGTGCGCGCCCTCCTGGCGCCGCTTCGCCGGTCGCGCCGAACCAATTCGGTCGGCCGGGCGATGCACGTCCGCAGCCTCGAGCGCTTCACCGTGCGAGACGACGTCGCCGGGCGGTGGTCTCTCACCGAGGCCGCGGGGGACGCGCCGATCACGCCGACCGAGCGCGCGACCGCGCAGATCAGACAGCTGCTCGAACGACACGGGGTCCTTACACGCGAGGTCGTGCGTGCGGAGGGGATGGGCGGCGGTTTCGCCGCGGCGTACGGGATCTTGAAAGCAATGGAGGATGCGGGCCGGATCCGGCGCGGCTACTTCGTCGCCGGTCTCGGGGCGGCGCAGTTTGCGCTGCCGGGTGCCGTGGATCGCCTGCGCTCGGCGCGCGAACGGACCGAAGAGCCGCACGCCGTCGTCCTCGCGGCGACCGATCCCGCGAACGCCTACGGGGCCGCGCTCTCTTGGCCCGAGCGTGCCGAGGGGCGCAAACCGATGCGCACCGCGGGCGCCTTGGTCGTCCTCGTGGACGGACGCCTCGCCGGATGGCTCGGCCGAGGCGAGGAGCAGCTCCTCACGTTCGTCGCCGACGAAGCCGATGCCGAGCCGACACGCAACGCGCTCGCGGCCGCACTCGCCGGGGAAGTCGGACCCGACAGACGAACCACGCTCTTCATTCAGTCCGTCGATGGGGCTCCCGTGGACGAGTCGCCCATCTCGGACGCTTTGCGCGAGGCCGGCTTCGCGCGGACGCCGCGCGGCTATCTCCGGCGCGTCGCGCGCGCCTGACCGCGGCGTGCCTGAAGGCGACACGATCTTTCGCACGGCCACCGTGCTGCGCCGCGCGCTCGCGGGGCGCGTCGTCACCGGGTTCGAGCTCGTCGCACCGAAGGTCACTCCGTCCGCGGCGCGCCGAAAGGTCGTCGGCGGCACGGTGAAGGCCGTGGAGTCGAACGGCAAGCACCTCCTGATCACGTTCACCACCGACGGCGAGGACGTCGTCCTTCACACGCACATGCGCATGCAGGGCCAGTGGCACGTGTACCGTCCGGGTCAGCGCTGGTGGTTCGCGCCATCGAAGGCGCGCGTCGTGATCCGCACTGACGAGTACGTCGCGCCGTGCGAGACGCCGCCGGTCGTCGAGCTCATGACCGCGCGCGAGATCGCGCTCCATCCGGTCATCCCGGAGCTCGGGCCGGATGTAATCGCGGACGACTTCGACCTAGACGAAGGGTTACGTCGGCTGCGCGCACAGCCCGACCGCGAGATCTCGACGGCGCTCCTCGACCAGCGCACGCTTTCGGGGATCGGGAACGAGATCAAGAACGAGACGCTCTTCCTCACGCACACGTGGCCTTGGACGAAGATCGCGGACTTCGACGACGCCGAGCTGCGTCGCGTCGTTCTCGCCGCACGGGACCTCCTGCGGCGCAATCGCGACGGTGGGCCGCGTCGCTCGCGCTTTGTGCTTGACCGCCGCCAGCTCCGCTCGGTCCAGGAGCGCCGTGGCCTCCCGTGCTACGAGTGCGGGACTTTGATCGACGTCGGCTTCCACCCCAACGAGTTCCGCAAGAGCTACTTCTGTCCGAAGTGCCAGCAGCCACCGCAGTCCGCGTGAGTTCTTCGTCCCAGTGCGTTCGCGCGCTGATGCCGGATGTCCAGCGTCTTGCGCATCTGCGCGCCGCGAAGGACCTCATGGACCGTGCGTACGCCGAGCCGCTCGACCTCGAGGCGATCGCGCAGGCGGCGGGATATTCCCGTTTCCACTTCATCCGCGCGTTCCGGGACGCGTACGGACAGACGCCCCGCGACTACCTTTCGGCACGCCGCGTCGAACGGGCGCGCGAGCTCCTCCGGAACGCGAACCTCACGGTGACCGAGGTTTGTCTTCTTGTCGGCTTTTCGAGTCTCGGGTCGTTCAGCACGCGTTTCAAAGCCGAGGTCAGGGTCTCGCCGTCCGAATACCGGGCGCGCGAAGTGCGACGAGGCGGCCCGCCGCCGATCCCAGGATGCTTCGTCGTCATGTGGAGTCAGGCAAGTGCGCAATCCGGAAGAAGCCGCGCCACGGCGCGCTCCGTATCGTCGGCCACGAGCGAACGCAAAGGGGAAACAAGATGATCAAACGGATCTCGCACACGCCGGTCTGGGTCCTCGATCAAGACTCGGCCAAGAAGTTCTACACGGAAAAACTTGGCTTCGAGGTCCGCACCGACGCCACGATGGACGACCTTCGCTGGCTGACGGTCGGCCCGAAGGATCAACCCGACTTCGAGATCATCCTCGCGAAGCCCGGCCCGCCAATGGTCGACGACGAGGCCGCGAAAGCGATCACCGCATTGGTCGCGCGAGGACAGCTCGGGGCGGGAGCGATGGAGACGGACGATTGCCAGCGGACCTATGAGGAGCTCACGAAGAAGGTGTTCAGTTCCTGCAGGAGCCGGCGGACAGGCCGTATGGGATCGAGGCGGTCTTTCGCGACGACTCGGGGAACTGGTTCAGCCTGACCGAGCGCAAGCCGGGCTAGAGACGACACCTCCGCGCGAAAAAGCGATTCCACGGAGGCTAAACAACCTGCACGTGTGGGAGAGCGCAACACGTCAACCTCATCGACGGTCGTCGAGAAAACGAGCGGTCGTTCGGCGATTGCGTCCCCGGTCGCAGGCTCCGAGAATCCTCTCGGGTAGCGCTGGTGGTCAAAGGGGGGATTGCATTCATGTACAGCTTCAGAAGCGTGCTCGCTGCCTTCGTACTCGCTTCTCTCGTGCTGATCCAAGGCACGACGGCTGCGGCGGCTTCCGGCTACACGCTCTTCGGTGATGCGACGCTCGTCCATCCAGGCCATAACTCGAACACTGCGGTGCAGCTTCGTTCGGTAGCGACCGGGCCACAGACGGCGACGTTCGGCGGCATTGACTTCGAAACGCCGACTGGGATGACCGTCAACCAGCTCTCCAATCTTTCGACCGACTACATGTTCACAGCAGGGAGTTGCGGCGGTGGTGCTCCCCGATTCCAGATCAATGTGGACGGAAGGAACGTCTTCGTTTACATCGGCCCGCCGCCGAACTACACCGTCTGTCCGACCGGCAGTTGGATCAACACGGGGAACCTACTGACGTTCCCGGTCGACACGAGCCAGTTCGTGGGCGGCACGTTCTATGACACGTGGGCACACTTTGTATCCCTCTACGGGACTCACCTCATCACGGGTATTCAGCTGGTCACTGATGGCGGCTGGGCCGTCGCTGGTGGAATACAGACCGTTCAGGTCGACAATGTGATGATCAACAACAGGACGTACACCTTCGATGCCGAGACGAAAGACTCGTGCAAGAAGGGCGGGTGGCGGAACTTCAGGTCATCGCCGGGTCCGTTCAAGAACCAGGGTGACTGCGTGAGCTTCTTCGCGAGCGGCGGGAAGAACGACGGCGACGACTAATCTCGCGCGCGAGCGATCGAAAGAGGCCCCCGAGATCGGGGGCCTCTTCTCATGCCGCTTTCTTCAGCTCCTGTACCACTTTGCCGACCGCGTCCTTCGCATCGCCGAAGAGCATCGCGGTCTTCGGGTCGAGGTAGAGGTCGTTATCGATGCCCGCGAACCCGGGCTTCATCGAGCGCTTGATCACGATGATGTTCTGCGCCTTGTCGACATCGAGGATCGGCATGCCGTAGATCGGTGAGCCGGGATTCGAGCGCGCGGCCGGATTCGTCACGTCGTTCGCGCCGATCACCAGCGCGACGTCGGCGCGCTGGAACTCCGGATTGATCTGGTCCATGTCGAAGAGCTTGTCGTACGGGACGTTCGCCTCGGCGAGGAGCACGTTCATGTGTCCGGGCATGCGTCCGGCGACCGGATGGATCGCGTACTTCACGTTGATGCCCTTCGACTCGAGCAGATCCGCGAGCTCGCGCACGCTGTGCTGCGCCTGCGCGACCGCGAGGCCGTAGCCCGGGACCACGATGACGTTCTGCGCGTACGAGAGGAGGATCGCGGCATCCTCAGGGCCAATGGAGCGGATGGAGCGACCTTCGAGACCGGCGGTCGCCCCTGCTGTGCCCGCGGCCGTCGCGGCGCCGAACGCGCCGAACAGCACGTTCCCGAGAGAACGGTTCATGGCTTTCGACATGAGCCGCGTAAGGATCGTTCCGGAAGCGCCCACGAGCGTCCCGGCGACGATGAGCAGCTGGTTGCTCAGCGTGAACCCGGCCATCGCCACGGCGAGACCGGTGTACGCGTTCAAGAGCGAGATCACGACGGGCATGTCCGCGCCGCCGATCGGCATGACGAGCGCGACGCCGAAGACAAGCGCGAGCAGCGTGATGACCGCGATCAGGAGCATCGGCTCGATGGCGAAGGATCCGGCGATCGCGCCAGCGAGCAGCACGAGCGAGAGGAGCGCGGTCGCTCCGGCGATGCCTCCGGTCACCAGCTGCTGGCCCGCGTAGCGGAAGGCCTTCGGCGTGATCAGCCCCTGGAGCTTCCCGAACGCGACAGCGCTTCCCGAGAACGAGACCGCACCGATGATCAGCGCCAGCAGCGTCGCAAGGGAGGCGCCGAACTCGAGCACGCCGGCGTCGCGCTGCCTCGCGAACTCGAGGATGGCGACGAGCGCCGCCGCCCCACCGCCGGCTCCGTTGAAGAGCGCGACCATCTGGGGCATCGCGGTCATCTTCACCATCCGCGCGCCCGCGAAGCCGGCGACACCGCCGACCGCGATGCCCGCGAGGATGACCGGAACGCCGCCCTTCACATCCGACGCGAAGAAGGTCGCGATGACCGCGATGAGCATTCCGGCCGCCGCGATGCGGTTGCCCTGAACGGCCGTCGTCGGCGACGAGAGGCCCTTCAGCCCGAGGATGAAGGTGACCGCAGCGATCAGGTACGCGACCGGGATGAGGGTTTCGACGGTCACTCGCGCTTCCGCACCGGGCGCTGCTTGAACATCGCGAGCATGCGGTCGGTCACGACGAAACCACCGACGACGTTCGCCGTCCCGAGCACGACCGCCAGGAACCCGAGGGCCGTGCCGATTGGACCACCGATCGCGCTCGCTACGAGCATCGCGCCGACGATCACGATCCCGTGGATCGCGTTCGCGCCGCTCATGAGCGGGGTGTGGAGCGTCGAGGGCACCTTCGAGACCACCTCGAAGCCGACGAAGATCGCGAGGATGAAGACGTACGCCGCGACGATCGCTTCGCCGGTCATGCCGGGACTCTCTGCGGTTCGAGCACCTTCTTCGTCTGCTCGTGCACCACTTCCCCGTCCTTCGTGATGACCGTCCCTTTGATGACGTCGTCGTTCATGTCGAGATTGAGCTTGCCTTCCTTCGTGATCATCAGTCCCAGCAGGCTTTGGATGTTGCGCGAGTACATCTGGCTCGCGTGATAGGGCATCGTCGACGGGATATTGGTGGTTCCGTCGATGCGGACACCGTCCACGTCGATGACCTTGCCGGCTTGCGTGAGCTCGGTGTTTCCGCCGGTCTCGGCCGCGAGGTCCACGATGACGGAGCCGGGCTTCATCGAGCGGACCATGTCGGCCGTGATCAGTTTCGGGGCGGGACGTCCCGGTATTGCCGCCGTGGTGATGATGATGTCGTTCTCTTTGACCGCCTTCGCGAGCAGCTCGACCTCTTTGCGATGAGCCTCCTCGGACAGCTCCTTCGCGTACCCGCCGGCGCCCTCGCCGGTCTCGCCGAGGTCGACCTCGAGGAACTTCGCACCGAGCGACTGCACCTGCTCTTTCACGACCGGCCGCGTGTCGAATGCCTCGACCACCGCGCCAAGGCGACGCGCCGTGGCGATGGCCTGGAGACCGGCTACGCCCGCGCCGATGATGAAGGCCTTGGCCGGCGCGATCGTGCCCGCCGCCGTCGTGAGCATCGGGAAGAACTTGGGGAGCGCGGCGGCCGCGAGAAGCACCGCTTTATATCCCGCGACGGTGGCCTGCGAGGAGAGCGCATCCATCGGCTGCGCGCGCGTGATGCGCGGGATCGCGTCCATCGAAAGTGCGGTCACCCGCCGTCGCGCGAGCTCCCGGACCAGAGCGTGGTTCGTGAGCGGCTGCAGGAACGCGATGAGCACGGCGCCCTCGCGGATCCGCCCGAGCTCGTCATCGGAGGGCTTCGCCACCTTGAGGACGAGATCACAGGAAAAGGCGTCGCCGATGGTCGCGCCCGCGTCGGTGTACATGCGGTCGGGAAAGCTCGATGCCTCTCCGGCGCCGCGTTCGACGGTGACTTCATTCCCGCTCTTTGCGAGGCGACCGACCGTCTCCGGAACGAGGGCGACGCGCCGCTCGCCGGGCGTGGTCTCCCGCACGACCCCGATCCTCATGGAACGAGAAAAGCCTAGCTGGAAACGGCTGCGGGCGTCTCCGCGAGAATCGTCTGCAGACGCGGCTGTACCTCGGTGGCGAGTCGCTCGATGGACTCGGCGTCGAACGGCTCGGCAAACCGCACGATGAAGCCCTTGACGCCTGCCCGCGAGTAGTCGGCGATCCTCTCGGCGACCAGATCGGGTCCGCCCACGATCGCCGTCGGCGGGGCGGACATTCCGTGATGCTCGGCGACTCGCTGCAGGTGTGCCTTCGCCTTGGCGGGGTCGTCACGAATGACGACCCAGCTCCCTCCGATCGGCTCGATCTCCGCCGGATCGCGCCCCACCTCGGCGCAGTGCTTTCTCAGCACCTCGATCTTGTGAGCCATCACCTCGGGATTCTCGAAGGAGTGCCACATGTCCGCGTAGCGGGCGGTGGTGCGAAGCGTTCGCTGCTCTCCGCCGCCACCGATCAAGATCGGGAGCCGCTCTTGAACGGGTCGCACGAGGACTTCAGCGTTCACGAACTCGTAGTACTTGCCCGAGAAGGTGACCCGTTTCCCATCCACCAGCTGGCGAATGACCTTCGCTGCCTCGGCGAAGCGGTTGGAGCGCTCGGCGGGCGTGCCGAGATCGATCCCGTACGCGTTGTGCTCGAGGGCATTCCACGCCGCGCCGATGCCGAGGATCGCGCGTCCGCCCGAGATGTTGTCGAGAGTCGTCGCCATGTTCGCGAGTACCGCTGGGTGGCGATGCGTGATGCCCGACACGAGGCAGCCGATGCGCACGTTCTTCGTGATCGCCGCGTATGCGGCTTGAAGCTGCCAGCCCTCGAGGTTAGGGCGATGGAGGTCGCCGTTGATCGAGTAGAAGTGGTCCCACACCCAGAGCGAATCGAACCTGAGCCGGTCCGCGAGCAGCGCGTGCTCGCGCAGCGCTTGCCAGGTGGTGTTCTGCGGCCAGAGATTGATGCTGAGGCGCATGGATTACGTCACTCAGTATCTACACTTTCGCCGTGTTCCGCCCCGCGCGCAGCGTTCTGTCATTTCTCGTCGTCATCGGCGCGCTCACCGTGCTGTGGGAGATCGTCAAGCTACTGGGCGGCGATCCAAGCGAGGCCTGGACGCCTCCATTTCAGTGGACGGTCGCGAGCGATCTCAACATGCCGCACGTCTGGGACATTGCCGCGTCGTTCGTGGAGCCGGCGCAGCGCAACGGGCCGCCGCTGGGTCTTGTGCTCGTCAACGCGGGGATCTTCACGTTCCGCGAAGCGTTCGGCGGCTTCGTATTCGGAGCGCTGCTCGGACTCGCTCTCGCGATCGTGTTCGTGCATTCGCAGCTGCTCGAGCGCGCGCTCGTCCCGTATGTCGTCGCCTCGCAGACCGTGCCGATCATCGCGATCGCACCGGTCGTCGTGATCTGGCTGCGGGGCGGGTGGCTCGCCGTCGCGGTCATCTCCGCGTACCTGACGTTCTTCCCGGTCACGATCGCCGGCCTGCGCGGGCTTCGCTCGCCCGACCCGCGCGCGCTCGAGCTGATGCGCTCGTACGCGTCGTCATCGCGCGACGTCCTGGTCAAGGTGAGACTGCCGGCTGCCGCGCCCTATCTCTTCGCGGCGTTCAAAGTCGCGGCGACCGCGAGCGTCGTCGGCGCGATCATCGGCGAGCTGCCGTCGGGCATTCGCGATGGGCTCGGCGGCGCGATCCTCAATTTCAACCAGTTCTACGTCTCGGGCCCGCCGAAGCTCTGGGCCGCCATCATCGTGGCCGCGGTCGTGGGCATCGGGTTCTTCGCGCTGGTCCGGGTAGCCGAGGTGCTCTTCCTGCGCGGGCGCGCCGCCCCATCCGACGCACGGGCCGTCCGGATGCGGCAAGTCGACGCTCCTTCGGCTCATCGGCGACCTCACCCAGCCCACCGCCGGAATGATCGAGGTGAACGGGAAGACGGCGCACCGCGCACGTCTCGACCGCGACTACGGGATGGTGTTCCAGGCGCCGGTCCTCTTCGACTGGCGCACGGTCCAGGGCAACGTCGAATTGCCGCTCGAGGTGAGCGCGAAGAACCGGTCCGCCCGTGCGGATCGAGCGAGAGCGATGCTCGCGCTCGTCGAGCTCACTGGGTTCGAGCGGCGCTATCCCTGGCAGCTCTCCGGCGGGATGCAGCAGCGCGTCGCGATCGCGCGCGCGCTCTCGTTCGAGCCCGCGATCCTTCTGATGGACGAGCCGTTCGGCGCTCTGGACGAGATGACCCGCGAGCGGCTCAACCTCGAGCTTCTACGGATCTGGAAGCAGACCGGCACCACGATCGTGTTCGTCACGCACAGCATCCCGGAGGCGGTCTTTCTCTCTACTCACGTCGCCGTCATGTCCGCACGTCCGGGCCGGATCATCGAGGTCATATCTGTCGAGCTGCCTCAGCCACGTAATGACCTGACCCGCGAGGACGAGCGTTATTTCGGATTCATAACTCGAGTCCGCGAGCGACTGCGTGGCCACCAGGTCGGGAAGCCGGGCGCGGCCGAGGTCGCCGCGAGTTGACGAGGCGCATCCGCTACTACGCCCCAGCGGTCGCTGTGTTCGTCGGCGTGCTCGGCCTATGGGAGCTCGCGGTCCGTGCGCTCGGCATTCAGCAGTTCCTGTTGCCTCCGCCCAGCTCCATCGGGTCGGCCTTCGTCGAGCATTTCGACGAGCTGATCACCGTCGGACGCAACACCCTCGTCGAGGCGGTCGGCGGTCTTTTGATCGGCGGCGTGACCGCGCTCGTCGTCGCGTTCGCGACCGCGCGATGGGCCACCGCGAGCCGCGCGCTGCTTCCCTTCGCGATCGCCGCGAATTCGGTGCCGATCATCGCCTTCGCGCCGATCATGAACAACTGGTTCGGGATCCTGAATCCGCTCTCGAAGATGATGGTCGTCGCGGTCCTCGTGTTCTTCCCGATCATGATCAACACGCTTCGGGGGCTCACACTTGTGGATCAAGCGTCGCTCGAGCTCATGCGCTCCTACGCCGCGAGCGAGCTGGCCATCTTCGCCAAGGTCCGCGTCCCCAACGCGCTCCCGTACATCTTCACCGCTTTCAAGGTGAGCGCGACGCTCTCGCTGATCGGCGCGATCGTCGCGGAGTATTTCGGGGGATCGCGATCGGCCCTGGGGCAGTTCATCATCACAGAGGCGGCGTTCTTTCGGTTCGCGAACGCCTGGGCGGCGATCGTGGTCGCCTCCCTCGTGAGCATTGCGTTCTTCCTTATCATCCTCGCGATCGAGCGCGTCGCGATCCCGTGGCACTCATCGGCCCGCATCGCCGACTCGTCGTAGCGCGCGCGGTCACGCGTGAGGGAGGTTGCCATGCGACGTGCAGGTCGTTCTCTGTCGTTCGCGATCATCGCGGTCATGCTCGCGGTCTCGTGCGGTGCCGGCACCGGTGGTGGAGGCGGCGGAACGCTCACCAAGGTGCGCCTACAGCTCCAGTGGGTCGCCCAGTCGCAGTTCGCCGGTTACTACGCGGCGCTGGACAAGGGGTACTTCAAGGATCTTGGCCTCGATGTCGAGATCAAGCTCGGTGGCCCCGACATCGTGCCCCAGCAGGTCGTCGCCTCGGACGCCGCGGAGTTCGGCATCGCGTGGGTGCCGAAGATGCTCGCGTCACGTGAGGCCGGCGCGGATCTCGTGAACATCGCCCAGGTCTTCCAGCGCTCGGGAACACTCGAGGTCTCGTTCAAGGACAAGAACATCACCAAGCCCGAAGACTGGAAGGGCAAGAAGGTCGGGACGTGGGGCTTCGGGAACGAGCCCGAGCTGTACGCCGCCATGCGCAAGGTCGGCATCGATCCGACCAAGGCGAGCGACGTCACGATCGTGGCCCAGCCGTTCGACATGTCCCTACTTCTGAACGGCCAGGTCGATGCGGCGCAGGCCATGATCTACAACGAGTACGCGCAGGTGCTCGAGCAGAAGAATCCCAAGACCGGTCAGCTCTACACGCCGGCCGACCTCAACGTCATCGACTTCAACCAGGTCGGCACCGGGATGCTCCAGGACCACATCTTCGTGCGGCAGTCCTGGCTCTCGAAGTCCGGCAACGAGGACATCGCCGCGAAGTTCCTACAGGCCTCGTTCAAAGGCTGGATCTTCTGCCGCGACAACCAGAGCCAGTGCGTCGACACCGTGCTCAAGGCCGGCACCACGCTTGGTAAGGGTCACATGACGTGGCAGCTCAACGAGATCAACGCGCTGATCTGGCCCTCCCCGAACGGCATCGGCGCCTTGGACAAGGCGGCGTGGGACCAGACTGTGAACATCTCGACCACCTACCAGGTGCTGAAGAACAAACCCGCTGACGCAGCGTTCCGGACGGACCTCGCGAAGAAGGCATCGGACGCGCTCAAAGCGGCGGGTGCCGACGTCAACGGCACGGGCTTCAAGAAGGCCACCGTGCAGGTCACAGCCGGCGGGAATTAACCGCGCTCACGCGCGCCGAACGACCGCCGGGCGCGTCCCGGCGGTCGTTCTTTTTCGCGGTCTAGACTCGGCGGCGATGGCCGTCGCCACGAAACGACCCGCGGACCCGTCCTCGGTCGCCAAGGACACCGCCGACCACGTCCTCGTGGCGTGGTCCGCGCAGGGCGGTATCAAGCAGGTCGTCATCACGCGTGCCGAGGGCTCCTGGCTCTACGCCAGCGAGCGCCGCATCCTCGACTTCTCGTCGGGACTCATCAACGTGAACCTTGGGCACGGGCATCCGAAGGTCGTTCGCGCGATCCAGGAGCAGGCCGAGCGCGCCTGCTACGTGACGCCCTCCTTTGGCGAGGAAAGCCGCGCAACGCTCGCCCGACTTCTCGCGGAGATCACGCCCGGCGACCTCTCGAAGACGATCTTCACGACCGGCGGCAGCGAGGCGAACGAGCACGCGATCAAGATCGCGCGTCTCTTCACCAAGCGGCACAAGATCCTGACACAGTGGCGCTCCTTCCACGGCCAGTCGCAGGGCTCGATGACCCTCGGCGGCGACAACCGCCGCTGGGCCGCCGAACCCGGCATCCCCGGCGTCGTGCACTTCCTCAATCCGGATCCATACCGCTCGGTCTTCGGCGACGACGTGCAGAAGGCGCTCGCTCATGTCGAAGAGGTGATCTGGTACGAGGGCCCGGAGTACATCGCCGCGATCCTCGTCGAGCCGATCCCCGGAACGTCCGGCGTCCTCGTCCCCCCCGACGGTTACCTGCGGGGCCTGCGCGCTCTCTGCGACAAGTACGGGATCCTCCTCATGTTCGACGAGGTCATGACCGGATTCGGCCGGACCGGGAAGTGGTTCGGAGCCGACCACGAAGGCGTCGTCCCGGACGTCATGACGTTCGCGAAGGGCGTGACCTCGGGCTACGTGCCACTGGGCGGCGCGATCGTGAGTGACAAGATCGCCCATCACTTCGACGCCAATGTGCTCTGGGTCGGCTCTACGTACAGCGGGCATCCCCTCGCGTGCGCGGCCGGTGTTGCCTCGATCGAGGCGTACCGCGAGGACGGGCTCATCGATCGCTCGGCGCGGATGGGGGAGAAGCTCCTGGCGGAGCTCAACAGAGTTGCGGATCGCCACCCCTCCGTCGGCGACGTCCGCGGGCGCGGGCTCTTCGCCGGTATCGAGCTCGTGAAGGATCGCCGTTCGAAGGAGATGCTCGAGCGCTGGAACGGTCCGTCGAGCCCGCTCGCGAACGCGCTCAAGGCCGCTCTGCTCCAGCGCGACGTCTACGTCTTCTGCCGCTGGAACATGCTCTTCGTCGCGCCGCCGCTCTCGGTGACCGACGACGAGCTTGCGATCGGGGTTCGCGCGGTCGACGAGGCGCTGGAGATCGCCGACCGGTACGCCGCAACGGGGAAGATCTAGGACCTTTTGCGCTCCGCCTCCGTCGGGCGGCTGTCCGCCCCGTAGACCGGCGCCGCGACCGCGAGCCCTATGAGTGCCGCCAGAAAGATCAGGATTTCCATAGCCGGGGCTCCTTCTGCCACCCAACGGGGTGCATGCTGGTTAGTAACGCCGTTGACGAGAGCGATCCTGCGCTTTAGTCTCTAACCGGTCAATAACGATTAAGTGGTGAAACTCAGTCAAATGCGCGACATTCCTCCGGTCCCAGACCACGACATCGAGCTTTCGGGTGGAGCGCTGGCTCTCGATTTCGCCAACACCGTCGGTG
>WNGR01011130.1_pt1 | contig 14305 bp, 10 predicted proteins | sample 5407581 | NCBI WGS metagenome assembly WNGR01 (sample SAMN13153383, study PRJNA577476) | soil metagenome | isolation source: 80 cm soil or saprolite under Garry oak tree replicate 2 | place: USA:California | collected 2016-06-15
ATAAACAGGATTGGCAAGCGCGATCGCTGCTCCTCCGCGTCCTTCCGCACCGTGGCAGCCAGCACAGTTTTCCGCGTACAGAGTGCCAAACTCCAAGACCTCATTCGGCGCCAGAACTTCCGAACCCTTTTTCGGCTGGCCGTGTGGCACGCCACAACCCGAAGCTAGGATCGCGGCGAGAGCCACGAGTACATAAGGATGCCGAAATGCGTTCACGGCCGTTTCTCCCCGCTTTCCCGTGGCGGAATTACCCCGGGAGCTTCGATCCCCGCACGTACAAGGAAGGGCAGATTCTCGCGAGTTGAGATTCGCTCCTGTCGCACAACGACGATGCCCGCTACCGCGCCGAACGCTATCTGCGACGCCATAAACCAAATCCAGTCAATGCGGCTTGCAAGTAGAGGATTGAGAAGCTGCATAATCGAGTACAGCAGCCCTGACCACAGCACCGGAGTAATCAGCCCCCCAAGTACGATCGGTCGCCGCGCGAACATGGGAAGCATTGCACCATAGAGCAATCCCACGAATATGGATCCGATGCCATGCAGGACCAGGGCAATCGCGAAGCTGTCCGCATGAAATGAATTCAGTTGGGAGTTTCCAAGCTTAAGGGATTCCGCGTAGACAGTAGCAGCAAGGAGGTTGATGGGATACCAGATGCTTCCGGCCTTCAGCAACCCGTAGGTGCAGGCCAGCACGGCCATCGCTACTCCTCCAGCCAAGCCGCCCTTTAAGCCAGCCGATATCGGGTAGGTCTCCAGGGGAAGCCATGCGCGCACGAGATCGGGTGCAACTGGCACGCGTTCCACAACGCGGCGCTCAGTCGTTATGCGATGATCTTCGAACACGATCGGCACGGCTTCTTCGTGCTCGTGAGGAAACACTTCTCGGAACCAGCCGACGCAACCGGCCACAGCAAGCACGACGCCCAAGACGCTGACCGACGCACTCGTAAGAAGACCTGCGAACATCAAGGTGAAGCCGAAAGCCAGAACAAGGGGCCACGCGGTTGATGCGGGCACTTCGATTTCAACTGGAGCTCCAGGGCTCTGCTCAGCTTTTTTCACGGATACCAGCGTTGCCATTTTCTCTTCCTCAGCGGCCCAGAACGTAAACAACAGTGAAAACTACAACCCACACGGCATCCACGAAATGCCAGTACAGGGAGAGCACGTCGACCCGAGAAGACTGCTCCGGTCCGACGCGCCCTGCCAGTCCGAAGAACAGCACGATGCTCAGCATGATTAATCCAGCGGTAACGTGAAAGGCGTGCAGACCAACCAGAGAGTAGTACGTTGTTCCAAAAAGGTTCGTGGAGATGGTCAGCCCGTGTTCGTAGATCAACCGGTGCCATTCCTGGCCGGTGCCATACAAAAAGAGGGCGCCTAGAACGATCGTGAGCACCCATAAGAGCAGGAATGCGCCTCGCCTGCCGCGTTCCAGAAGCTTTCCCGCAAAGTGGACGGTCAAACTGCTGGACAGCAGACAGACTGTGTAGAAGATGGGCGTTTCCAGCACTTCCCGTGGAGTCGGCCCTGAGAGACTTTTTCCTACATAAAAAAGATAGGCGACAACGAAAATCGTGAAGATGGCGGACTCTGCAAATATGAGGCACGCCATGCCAACCTTCCCCCGATACGGGAGCTTCCAAGCTCCAGGTATTCCCGGGAGCGGAGTCGTAGTTGCGCTCATCGATCGTTTCCTTTACTCATAATGGCTGTCCGGGTCTTCTGGGTGCTTCAAATCCCACAATGGTCTCCGGCTAGCGACCGTGGGGATGGAAGCAAAGTTGTAGACAGGTGGCGGCGAACTTACGGACCATTCAAGAGTCCATGCGTCCCAAGGATCGTTACCCGCCTTCGGTCCGTTAAAGTAGGAAAGAACAAGGTTCGCAACAAATATCAACGTGGCGATGCCCTGGACGAAAACGCCAATCGTTTCGAGCAGATTCCATATTTCCCAGCCACGCCCGGGTTCGTACGTGTAGATACGGCGCGGCATGCCAAGCAAGCCGGGAATGTGCATCGAGTCAAACGTCAGGTGAAAACCGATCGCGAAGAGCCAGAAATGGAGTTTGCCCAGGGTTTCGTTCAGTAGCCTTCCCGTGATTTTCGGAAACCAGTAATAAAACGCGCCGAAAAGGCAGAACAGGATCCCGCCCACGATCACGTAGTGGAAATGGGCAACGACAAAATAGGAGTTGCCGAGTTGCCAGTCGAAGGGTGCGACAGACATCATGACGCCGGTAAGCCCGGCGATCAGGAACTGGAGCAGGAATCCGATGCAGAAGATCATCGGCGTCTTGAACTGGATCTTTCCGCCCCACATCGTGCCGAGCCAATTGAAGATCTTGATGCCGGTAGGGACCGCGATAGCCATTGTCGTAAACACAAAAAAGCTGTTGGCGTAGGAATTCATCCCGATCGTGAACATGTGATGCGCCCAGACGCTCAAACCGATGAACCCAATGCAGATCGTTGCGGCTACCATGACGGGGTATCCAAAGATCGGTTTGCGCGAAAATACTGGAATGATCTCGGATGCAAAGGCGAAGGCCGGAATAATCAGAACGTAGACTTCCGGATGCCCGAAGATCCAGAAGAAGTGCATCCAAAGGGTTGCAGAGCCTCCGGCCTGCGTATCGAAGAAGTGCCCGCCAAGGTAACGGTCGATCGAAAGCATGATCTGAGCTGCGGTAAGAGGCGATACGGCCAGGATGACCATCCCGGCCATGACGAGGTTCAACCAAGCCAGCAGCGGCATCCGGCTGAGCTTCATCCCGGGACAACGCATACAGAGAATGGTTGCAATGATGTTGATCGCCGTGGAGATGCTGCCGAACCCCGAGACCAGCAACGCAATCGTCCAATAATCCGCGCTGTGACCGACTGAAAACGCACGCGAGGTCAAGGGAGCGTAGGCGAACCATCCCACGTCGGGGGCGCTTCCAGCGCCGTAGAGACCGCTTCCGCCAACAAAACTGAAATACAGAAGAAATCCGCCGAGAGCCGTAAGCCAGAAACCAAAGGCATTGAGCCGTGGAAACGCCATGTCTCTGGCGCCAATCATCAACGGGACCAGGTAATTGGCAAACCCGAACAGGATGGGCATGGCTACGAAGAAAATCATGGTCGTACCATGCATGGTGAACATGCGATTGAACACCTGTGGAGAGACAAAATCGTTGTGAGGGCGCATCAGCTGGATGCGGATAATGGTTGCTTCAATACCGCCGATGATGAGAAAAACCAGGGCGTAAAGGATGTACAGAATACCCAGGCGCTTGTGATCGACCGTGGTCACCCACTCATGCAGCGTTTCAACCCATGGCCGACTTGCCGCTTCAGCGTTTTGAATAGCTAGGACATCCGAAGACATAGTTGATCTTTCACCTTCTTCGTCTACTGCAGTGTTTCCAGATAGCGCACGAGTGCGTCCAGGTCGGCGTCGCTCAATTTCATTGCCGGCATTAGAGATCCTGGTTTTATGGAATCCGGGTTTTGAATCCAAAGCCGAAGATTTTGTGCGCTGTTCTCCGCCGCGCCCGACGCGATCGTGCGGCGGCTCATCAGATGGGTCAGGTCAGGACCAAAACGCCCAGTGCCGTTTGTCCCGGTAATTGCATGACAGTTTAAGCACGCGGTGGTCTCGAACACGTGTCTTCCCGCGGCTTCCTTTTCATCCCGCTTCGCTGGCTCTTGTTGCCCGCGTACCCAGACGTTGAAGTCTTCTGGGGTATCCACGTATACGCGCAAGAGCATCTTCGCGTGCTGTGTCCCGCAGTACTGTGCGCATTGACCGAGAAATAGGCCCGTCTCATGGGGGTCGATCCAAGTCCCGTTTGGGTGATTCGGAATCAAGTCTGTCTTTCCTGCAAGCTGAGGTACCCAGAAGCTGTGATCCGTGTCGGCGGAAAGCAATTTCAAGAATGTCGGTGTGGGATGAGCGGCGTCGCTCACAGGGACATGGAGTTCGTTTGCGGTGACGATGCCGAGCTTGGGATACTGAAATTCCCACCAAAACTGATGCCCGATTGCGGTCACCTCCACCGCCTCTGCGGGCCTCGGCGCGTCCTGGATCGCGTGAATCACTCGCGCTGTCGCCAGAAAAAGGACAACAACGATCAGAATCGGAATGATGGTCCAGGCCAGCTCAATCTGCGTGCTTCCATACACTTGCGCTGGCTCACGCTGTGCGTCCGCCACTCTCCTACGGAATTTCACAACGACATAGCTCAATAAACTGAACACGACGAGAAAAATCAGCCCAGTGATACCGAGGACGAAATGGGACAGATGGCGGATCGAATCCGCTGGCGTGGAGTGCGAATCGAAGATGCTGGGAACGGAGTTGTCCTGCGGAGCTGCGGTGCACAGCCCTGCGGCGAGAAGCACGCCCGCGACGAGAACCGCAACACCCACAACTCGGCTGATGATCGCTGGCCAATCCGCCTTTTGCATTGTCTCGACGATCCTCATCAAGCATCCCCACTAAGAACTTCAGGTTGGTGACAGCAATCCCAGTTGAAGGGCAAGACTCTCTGCACACGGGTACCATGCAATGCGGTGTCCAAGCGATTGCGTCATAGCGCGAAACCACAAATTGCGTTGATTGAGCGTCTTACGGATGACGAAAACAAACAGTGACGAATTGCTGCGGGTGCTGTTGCGTCTCTTGATTGACAAAATGGTCGAGGATTTGTCGCGTACCGCCTGGCAAACATGACGGCGCCCAGGTGTCAATAACGCGCCCAAACTGTCAAAGCTTAGCCATCCAATCTTCCATCGTGAGGCAGACTCGCGCTCTCTGGCGCTCGCCAAGCATTTGTCAATACGGTATTTAAATGAGCTTGGAAGAATTCGATTTATTGGAAATACCAATGCTTTGTTGCTTGCAGGTGGCTCATGTAAGGCATCGGCGAAGCAATCAAGGAGCAGACACGTTCGGAGCATCTATCAATTCGGTGATAATCACTGCCCTAGCGGCTATCGCTGGTTCGCTCGTCGGCGCATTGGGCTCGGCCGTCGGGACGTGGATCACAGCGAGGCATCAGGACCGGCGCGACTTGTTGGGAAAGCCAGATTGCGCGACGAGAGGCGCTGTATTCTGACTTCATTGGCGAAAGCGCGGGCTTGCTGGTCGACGCCATGCAGTACAACGTCAGTGATCTTCAAAAGCTGTTACCAGTTTACGCGCTGCTGAGCCGCATTCGGCTCAGTTCTTCGGAGCCCGTTTTGCAAACAGCAGAAAAGGTCATAAAAACTATTGTGAACACGTACCCGCAGCCCAACCTGACGGCTGAGTAGATTGAATCTCGGGCCGTGAATGGCCAAGATCCGTTGAGGCAGTTCAGTGACACCTGTCGCACCGAACTGGAGTCGTTGCAACGACAAATGTAAATTGCAAGGATGTTATTCCTGCAGACCTTTCACTCTGTTGCGTTGTTAAGTCCGCCGGAGTGATGCAAAACACTTCGATCTTTAGTGCGAGAGGCAACGTGGTTCACGTCCTCCCAGGTTCACTCTCGTCGCATCAATAATCAACCTTTAAGGCTGGACAGGCGCATATTGACGCATGCTGGTTCTTGGCTCGGCGGAAGCTTCCGGAATTCTTGGCGCTGAACTCCGGCCTCCCGCAAAAGCGTGCGAGGAGTACAGCGCGATGGGCCACACCAGGTTTGCTCCTATTGCGCTCAGAACGAACGCCACATTCATTATGTTAAAAAACGCAAAGAAAAGCAGGGCATAAGGGAAAAAGCATCGACGAACAATGAACTCCGTATGCCGGCCGAAATACAAAAAAGGATTGGATGACCGCTTCTCTGCGTGGGCCTGCCATATCTTTAGCAGCTGCTCGGGACGCTCAGCGGCAAGGCGATGCCTTTCCCATCCCGTAGCCAGGAAACTTGTGATTGCTCCAAACAGCAGCACGACGCCGCATACCAGGTACATCCGAGATCCTGAGCTTCTCGACAGGCCCACGGTCATGCCGACAAAAAGAAACAGATAGAACAGGTAGTCGCACACGGTTTCGAGCCAGCAGCCGAAAGCCGACTCCTGGAGTTTCAAGCGAGCGACCTCCCCATCACACCCGTCCAGGATGCTTGCCCACAGGCACAAAAATGCACCGATCAATGTGTCCCAATAACCGCCACGAGCAAAGAAGGCGCCGGAAGCAAAGCCGACTCCAAGCGTGAAGATCGTAACCATATTCGCGGTGATCGGGAATTTGATGAGCTGCCGGCTGATGGGTATGGAGATTTTACGGTTCAGCCGCGCGTAAATGCCGTCCGTGGGCTTAACCAGCCAGCGATCCAGTTTTCGCTCGGCGGACTGGCGGTCTTCTTCCGTGTTGACCTGCTGCCACAAATCCTCCGCAACGGGAATCTGAGCGACGGAATGAATTTCGGTGAGTGCGGCGAGTAATTCCTGGAGCGTGCCAGCTTTCGCGGGATAACTCCTCTTCGAATCGCAAATCGCCTCGGCAGTGAACGCATAGATGCCGACAGGTGTGTCGCCACTGCTTAGCACCAAGGCAGCGCTTTCGTCGTTCCACTCCTTGGCCTTCTGGAGCAAGGATGGATGATACGTGGCGCTTCCGTCGATGATGACCAGGCGTCCGCCGCCCGCTTGAGCCGCGATGAGCTGGGATCGTTGCAAGACGGAAACGTCAGGCTTTGCCTCAATCCATTGGACAGGTTCTGGAAGACGCCCCGTCCGGCCCAACTCCTGTTCCACGTCTTGCCTGAGAGCGGGATCAACCACTACCATAATCCGTGCGGGCCCTAGCTTGCGCGCGGCCAAAATGTTCCGAAGCACAATCGGCAGCGAGCCAACGCGAGCAAGTCCAGATCCGAATTCGTCGTTGCTTGATTTCCCGCTGGGCAGAAAAATGCCGACGGTGAATCTGGCTTGTGTTGCAACCTCCACGCTAGCATCGGCGTGCGCTTCTCCATTTTTTTCCATGATGCCCGGCGTACCCCCTCTGTCTTGGGCATCCTGGGGAGTTCTTGACCTAGTCAAAATGAAAAGGCAGATCCCGCCGACCGCGGTCCAAAAGAACGCCCGCAGTCGCCTCGCGAGTCCCAAAGTCAATCCGATAGCGCCAGTAAGGCCAATCATCTTGCCGATCAACATATTTCCACCCTCGAAAGTTCCGAAGTTTCCTGGGTTGATGTTGCCAACCACGTTCACCAGTTTGGTCATCGCCTCGACAACGAGGGCACTCAACACGCCACACTTTCCTCCCATGAGCCGGAGAACCAAACAAACCTCCATCACGGCCATGCAATGAGATGCCAGGATCAGCAAGAAACTGCCCCAAAATGCTCCCGGAGAATTGTGGTGGAAATCCAAAAGTGCATTCTCAACGGACTGGATGAGCAGATACTCTTTTTTCATCCAATTTTTGAGGAAGGAAACGCGGGTGAAGAAGCGCGCGCTTCCAGAAATGATCGGCCAGCGTTTCCGCACCGCCAACAGCGTCACTAGCAAAGCGGTGATCAGGGCAAGAGCAAAGAAGCTTGCGTACAACCGCAGTGCGCTAGAGTGCGAGAGCAATGGCAGAGCTCCCACAAGCCCCGCGATGAGAATGATGATGCCAGTTACGATGTAGAGTCCCCGATCCAGGGTCACCGACGCGAGGCCGATGGCTCTTGGTATCTCAGGAACTAGCCGCGACACACGGATCGAATCTCCAAAAGTCTGGCCGACGATCCCGAGTTGTCCAGTGGCTTCTGCGCCCAACCGCAATCCCAGCAATCGCCGGAAAGAAATCTTATGCTTGTGGTCATCCAGTGTCAGCCGCCAGGCCCAGGCTTTGACAATGTGCGAAACTCCTGCAAGCGCCAGGACCCAGATAAATCCCCAACCGAGTTTCACTACGTTTTCCCAAAGCTTGCTCGGACCAGCTTGCCAAACCAGGTAGGCAAACAAAAGTGAACTCGCTAACGCCGCGAGAATTCGAAGTGGGAGACGCGCTCTTGCCGTGACTCTAACCATTAACAAAGCTCTCTACCGCCAGGTTTCCGCAGAAGTCCCGGTCAAAGATTTCTTCGGCGTGTGCCAGAGCCTGGGGGCTGTCAACGTCCTGCCAGTGCCCGTCGCCAATATCAAACGCCCTCAGTTTCCGGTCCTGCGCCAGCTTGTGCATGCCGTCCGACAGCGAGCAGTCTCCATTTTTCTTCGCGGATTCGAGCCGGCTGAAGAGGGTCGGGCTGCACAAAAACATTCCCGTGTCGAGCGCGTTGTAAGAAGAAAGATCCTTCCCGATTTCGAGGATATGACCGCCTTGGCAGCGGACCTTGGTTGCATCGTCCAGGTCAAAAACGCGATCAACCTTCGGATCGACCGCGAGGATGACCTCATCATGCTCGAGAGGCTGTCGCAACAGCGCTTTGGCCGTTTTCGGCTCGAAAATGTGGTCCGACATCAGCAACAGAAATGGTTGATTCAACTCTGTCTTTGCCGCCAAGGCAGACACGCCGTTCGCCTTCTGGTATTCCAAGTTTTCGATCAACTTCACGGAAATGCCGTCCATCGATCGGTCGCTCAGCCAGCGGCGAATTAAGTCGGCGCGGTACCCGGCAACAATCACGAATCGCTCGATCCCGGCTTCACGGGAGGACGTCATGACGTGTTCGAGAAGCGGCACGCCGCAAAGCGGCACAAGAGGCTTGGGAACGCCGCCAGCCACAGAAGCAATTCGGCTCCCATTTCCCGCCGCAAGAATCAGACACTGAGTAACGGCACTCATGGCGTTGGCATCGCTTCCGCAGATACGACCGAGTTGCCCGATGAGTTCGGCATCTTGGGCGCGTAATCGAAATACTCGATGCTTACGTCCGTGGTTCCGAACAGGTGAGCTTCCGTTGCGCTTTGCGTGGAGAGTGGAAACCAGACAGCACCGCACTTCTGATAGACCTGCACGAAATGGATGCTTTTCGTCCAAAACGAAGGTTTCTTGGCAGGTTTGCCTTCGGCGCGGACAAGTGCGTAGTCCTCGGCGTCCACCCAGATGCGGCCGTCGAACAGGTACTTCTCGTTCCGTTTAGGGCGAACCTCCAGAACGTAGGCCGTGCGGCCTGCCGCCAACTCCGTTCCGATAAGCGAAAACTCATAATTTTCCGAGTTCAGCCTGGCGCCGGAACGCTTCTCGGGCCGCGACGTTTCTGTCTCGGATTCGAGCATTTTGTGCAAGACGTGCTTGTGCGCCGCTTTCCATCCGTCTTCGGAAACAACCTCGAAATGCTTTGTGCCGTCCTTGTCGCCTTGAACCTGCACGAGCATTTCAGCGCGTTTGTGAAATTTCTGGTTCTCGAGGACGTATCGGCGCATCCCGGCGTAGCCCTCGATGGAACTCTGCCGTGCTAAATCGTGAGCCGTCATGCGGGCCACAATTTCCTCGGCCGTCGGGGTCGTCGCCGAATCCTGCGCCGCGGCAGGGAGTGCCTGCATCAGGAGGAAAGCAGAGAGTAATAAGTGGGTTTTCATTGCTAAAACTCCATGACAAATTTGCCGCGGTATTCGCGCCAGGCGGTGTTGAAGAACTGCCCAAACCTGGCAATTGCAAGGTTGTTCTGCACATCCCGCGGGTCGAAGTGATTGAAGAGATTGAAAACCCCCATCCCTACGCGGGCGTGTAGATGCTTTTCGCCGAAGGGCAAAGTAAGGGGACGTGTTATTTGGAGGTCGAAAGAAGAAAAGCGGGGGAAACGAGCGACGTTCCGCGGTCCAACGTATTCGCGGAACTCGTTTTCCACGGAATAGGGAAATCCGGTATGAATCTCGTAAACTGGGACCAGTGTCAGTTTCCACGGCGCCGCTAAAGTGCCCCAGAACAGGAAACGGTTAGGCGCGTCAAACGAGAGCCGACCCCGCGCGTTCGGTTGGATCACAGGTTGCGCGAGGTTGCCAAAGAACTGATTGAAATCGTTTAGGTCGCCAACGGCCCTGGACCGAACGTACGAAGCGTTCAACACGTGGCGAGCTAGCTGATAGCGAGCAGCCACCTGGAATTCGCGGTAGGAATCGCTGCCGCGATTGGAAAGTTCGAGGACTCCCGTTGCCCCTGAGGAGATAGGCGATACGACAAAGTCCCTGGTCGTATTGCGTTGTTCATAAGCGAGCCGCAGCGACAGGCCCTGGAGAAGCTGGCGGTCGAGTTCGAGATTCCACGATGTGCTGCGCGGGTTTTCGAGGTCGCCGTTGATCGTGTTTCGGTAGAAAACGGTGGAGTCCACTTGGCCGAGAACGGTAACGGTGCGATTGGGAAGGTCAGGAAAAATGGGGACCATGAGTGGAATACGGTCGTAGAAGAGACCCACGCCGCCCTTCAGCAACGTCTTGCCATCTCCGGTGACTGCAAGGAGAAATCCGGCACGAGGAGCGGCGTGAGTAGAACTTGTGATCGTGTCTGAGTCGAAGCGGACACCGAGGTTCAGCGTAAAACGCGTGCTGATTGCCCACTGGTCACCGGCGAACCAGGCGGTTTCGTTTTGATCTACTTGGAACGACGACGGAGAGGTGAACGAGATCCGTTCGATTGGCATGCCGGACACGCCGTCGATTTCCACGGGCAGGAAGGACTGGTGCCCGTCGTAGGCGGAGTGCTCGTAACTCATCCCAACGGTGAGCTGATGCGAGCCGGCAAATCGCTTGGGCGCAAACTGATAGCTTTCCTGGAAGCTGCTGCGTGAAGTTCGCCGCGCCTGCCGGTTGAAAAAACCGCCTTCGGTTGTTTCTAGCAGCAGGCGATACGGATCGTCGCTTTGAGCAGTGATGTCAGCGTCGAATCGTTTGTAGCTGAACTGCGAAATTAACAGGCCCTTGTCTCCGACGATGTAGCGGTGCTGAAGGTAGGCTTGAAAGCCTCGCTGATGAAAATCGGGTGTTGAAGGCTGGGGCGTGAAGGTGTTCAGGCCGAGGAAATCGAGCTTCTGCGGATACAGTGCGAACGATGCGGTAGCTGTTTGCTTCGGCGTGATGTTGACATCGACCTGGGTGTAGGAGTCAAAACTCTCTAATTTCGTATCCCGCCGGGACGGCGGAAGGCTGTTCACGGGCGTGCGCGTATAGCGGTACTCGAAAGACTGCGTAATGGCGATGCGGCCCTTCATAATCGGCCCGGTAAGCGTCATCCGCGGCGTGGCGGCGCCGAGGCCGGCGATGGTTCCGTCGCGATCGCGCAAACGGGGAAGGATGTTCTGGATGGAAAAGTGAAATTTGTCGTAGTCGCTCGTCTTTGTAGCGACGGTGGCAACGGCGCCTGTGAACTTCCCATACTGAGGGTCGTAGGGATTCGAAATGACTTGTACCGACGACACCACATCGATGGGGAGATTGATGGCCTGGCCGCCGGTCACAGGGTCAGTTACGTTCGCGCTATTCACCAGCGCTCCGCTCTGAGTGTTGCGAGCGCCCTTGAGATTGATGTGGCCATCGGGCCCTCGCAAAACTCCGGGAACCAGAGGAAGCGAACTCTCAAACCGTTCGTTCACGTTGGGAGCATCACGTAGTGTCTTTTCAGAAATAGTCTCAGAAGGAGCGGGGTCTTTCGTCTCGGACCCAGTTGCAGTTACGGTGACGGAGCTCTTCACATCGGCAGGTTTCAATTGCAACTCTGCTCGAACAATCTTGCCGGCCTCAACGCTTATCGACTGTGCGGCCTCGAGATCCGAAAGAAAAGCTTCTATTCGATAGGTTCCGGAAGCGACTGCCGCGAACGTGTAGTTGCCGTGCTCATCCGTTTCCGTTTCAAGAACCACAGGACCGGATAGCCTGATTGTCGCGCCTGCTGCGAAGGCGTGCCCGGAAGAAACTCCGACAAAGACAGCCCCTTCAACGCGGCCCGTAGCCGCAGGAGTCTGCCCAAAGACTCCGGGCGAAGTCAGGCTGCATGCCGCGACGAAAGCGATGAAGACCCTTCTCATCGGCAACGTCCTTTGCGGCTTCCTCCAATGCATCCATTCCCGCATTCGCTTCAACGAAGCATGAGTCCTTCCAATCGACGGCCAACGAGTGCCCGGTACGGATGTTGATTCTTATCAACGGCTTGATAAGCGTTCGCACAGGCGGGCGTGGACCGATCCGACGGAAGCCCGGAAGATCCACGGCAGGGCTTCGACGATTTCGGCGAGTTGTTGACAACTTGCGCTGCTGTTAACCGTCTCTTAGTTGTTGAAGGTGCGGCGCTGCCGAAAGAGCGGAACTCACGGAAAGTACTCACGGAGCAATCGATGCGCGCCGGACCGGTTCAAGAAGGGAGGCGAGGGTGAGCCGATGGCGATGTGCATGCACGCTGTGAAAGTAGGAGCATGGAGGACTCTGTGCTTGTTGCCGTTGCGAGGGTCGAGGCCGGAGAGCCAGCAGCAAGATTTATGAACGCAAATGAACGCCATACAGGAAATTGAAAGCGGCAATTCAGCAGTCCCACGCTGGAATCTTTTTTCGCCCGGTTCCATCCGGATCGTAAATTGGAATATTGACCGTGGTTTGAAACTTCGTGGGGTGATTGAGTTCCTCGACAGTACGAAGGCCGACATCATCCTGTTGCAGGAAGTTGATCTGAACGCCCGGCGGACACACCATATCAACGTTGCGAGCGAAATCGCACAGAAGCTGGAGATGAATTATGTCTTCGGGCGGGAATTCCAGGAATTAACCCAGGGCTCCAAATCGTCTCCCGCCTACCACGGTCAAGCAACACTTTCGCGTTGGCCCTTGTCAGATTCCCGGATCATCCGATTCCAGAAGCAATCGCATTTCTGGCGTCCGCACTGGTTTCTTCCCGAAATCGCCCCTTTTCAGGAGAGGCTCGGAGGACGTTTAGCGCTGGTCAGCAAGGCCAACATTGCGGGCAAAACAATAGTTACCTACAACCTGCATCTGGAGAGCAGAGGCGATGATCAGTTGCGCTGCTTCCAGCTTGACGAGGTCTTGGACGATGCCAGGAGATACAACTCGAACACGCCCATTTTGCTCACGGGCGATTTCAATCTCGATGTATCCGATGGACCTGCGGCTGCCGCAATCGGGCGCGCTGAGTTTCTGGACGCATTTGCGAACCAACACGTGCCAACGACACCTGGCTCATTCTTGGAGCACGGGCGAACCATCGATTGGGTTTTTACGCGCGGACCCATTCGTGCCGCCCAGGCCCAAGTCCATCGTTCGGTTTCAGCTTCCGACCATTATCCGCAGTCCGTCAAGCTAACGATTGGTTAGCACCGGAGGGCCAATTTTCCGTGCATAGGCGCGCAGGCAGAACCCTCTGCAGGGTGTCACCAGAATTGAAGCTCGAGGCCGACTTGGATCAAGGGCGGGCCGCCAATTTGATGCGACGGATTGCGAGTGAAGTAGCGAACGACGGATGGGCAACTCAAGAAAAACAAGAATTGCAATAACGATCAGAATCGCACATGTCGCGATCAAGGTGTTAGACGTTACGGGGCTTGCAACTCAGTCACCACCTCGACGTTATCGTCAAATGCCTGGCATGCATAGCCTGCGATAGGAATTCCTTCATCTGGCCGAGCGGCCTGCGTGTCTCCTTTTTGTTGAAAACAATACGGATGGCTGATTCTCCGGCGAAGGTCCCACGTTGGATACACAGTTGCTTCATGGCGCAAGGAGGAAAAGAGAGAGCGCTATGCCGTACGCATCCGCATCCGGGAGTTTCAGTGGGCGCACCCGCGCAGCATCGGTCAGCAAGCCCTTGCCTGTTTTCAGAGGTCGAAAAAGGAACCCGGTGTCGACATCCTGCAGGCCAGCAAGTCACAAGTCGCACAACCTTGTCGAGGCCGGACCGGAAGTCATGGGGATGGAAGCCTTCCAGGAAATGTTTGTGGCTTACCGCCTGAAATTCGTAGCCATGGCCCACGCCATCTTGCGAAATAGAGAAGACGCAGAAGACGCAGTCCAAAATGCATTTGTATCCGGATATCTCCACTTGCGAAGTTTTGAGGGCCGATCTGCCCTTACGACCTGGTTCACCCGCATCGTGTTGAACGCTGCTTTGATGATCCGGAGGAAACGGAAATCACCCTGGATCAACTCCCAACCGGAGACCAGCACCTCGGACGACGGCAGATGGATGCAAAGGATCACAGTCTCGCAACCTGATCCGGAAATGGTTTACGCGGAGCGCGAGACTTTTGAGTTCATCAACGCGGTGCTTGGGAAAATGAAACCTGCGCTTCGTCAGGCGCTTACGATGACTTACTACGACGAACTGTCGGGCCCGGAGGCTTGCGCACTACTTGGTCTTTCAGCTGGGACATTCAAGGCGCGGCTCTTTCGTGCAAAAC
>WNGR01004980.1_pt1 | contig 14303 bp, 13 predicted proteins | sample 5407581 | NCBI WGS metagenome assembly WNGR01 (sample SAMN13153383, study PRJNA577476) | soil metagenome | isolation source: 80 cm soil or saprolite under Garry oak tree replicate 2 | place: USA:California | collected 2016-06-15
CTATGCGGTGTACCCTGACAGGAGAACCGCTAGACAATAGAAGATTTTCAACAAAACCAGTAGACGCTGAGAGGGAAAGCGAGCACAGGATCGACAACCACAGACATCCATGGATGGGTCATGCCGGTGGAGGGATTCGAACCCTCAACCCCGTAAGGGGACTTGTTTTTGAGACAAGCGCGTATACCGTTCCGCCACGCCGGCTTGCGATGTTTGCATTCTACCCGATTGCTATTTGGAAGTCAATAGCCTAGCGCGACAGTTTGGGCGCCAGTTCAGCTACTGTACCAAACTTCCCGATAGTGCGAAACTTCTGATAGCGTTGTTCCAGCAACTCATCCACGTCCATGGTTTTAAGCGCCGACAGGTTCTTCAGCAGCGCCGCCTTCAGATTGTCCGCTGTGAGGCGATAATTGTGGTGCGCGCCGCCCAGTGGCTCTGGAATCAGTTCGTCGACCAGGTCAAGCGCCTTTAGCTCCTTCGCGCTGATGCGCATGGCCTCGGCTGCCTGGGGCGCGTAAACTTTGTCGCGCCAGAGGATGGAGGCCGAGGCTTCCGGCATAGCAACGGTGTAGATGCTGTGTTCGAGCATCAAGATACGGTCGGCCACACTGATAGCTAAGGCGCCGCCGCTGCCGCCTTCGCCGATCACCACCGAGATGATCGGCACGCGCAGGCGCGCCATGCGGTACAGATTGGCCGCGATAGCCTCTGATTGGCCGCGTTCCTCATCACCCAGGGCAAGGAATGCACCGGGAGTATCAATGAGGCTGACCACCGGAATACCAAATTTTTCAGCCTGCTCCATCACCCGACCCGCTTTGCGATAGCCTTCGGGGTGCGGCATACCCAGGTTGCGGAACTGCTTCTCCTTCATGTCGCGGCCCTTCTGGTGGCAGACGAACATCACCGTCGCGCCGTCCAGTTTCGCCAGACCGGCCATAATCGCGTGGTCATCGCTAAAAGAGCGGTCGCCATGCAGCTCGAAGAAGTCTTCACACATCAGTTGAATGTAATCGGAAGAGTAGGGCCGTTCCTTGTGGCGTGCCACCTGCACCGTTTCCCACGACGTGAGATTTTTGTAAATCTCTTCAGTACGTCTGCGCAGTTCTCGCTCGGCCTCATGCAACTGCCGGAGTTCGTCGGGTTTCAGGCGATCACCTTTGCGTTGCAGCGAGACAATCCTTTTTTCTAGCTCGGCGAGCGGCTTCTCAAATTCCAGGTCGTAGGCCATCGCTTCCCCCTATGTAGTTGTTCTCTGCAAACTCGTGTGTCTGCTGCGAAATCTCAATCCCAGCATACAAGCGCAGTAGCTGCGCGAGTTTGTTGCGCAGATCGCGCCGGTGTACCACAGCATCAATCATGCCATGTTGTAGCACAAATTCAGAGTTGACCGTGCCCTCCGGCAGCTTCACATGCATAAACTGCTCGATCACACGCGGCCCCGTGAAACAGATCAACGCGCCTGGCTCTGCCAGGATAACATCACCCAGCATGGCAAAACTGGCAGTCACGCCGCCGGTAGTCGGGTCTGTCAGCAGGCTGATGTAGGGCACCTTCGCCTCACCCAGTTTCGCCAGCGCCGCAGATGTCTTTGCCATCTGCATGAGCGAATACAAACCCTCCTGCATGCGAGCGCCGCCGGAGGCCGAGGCAATCAGCACCGGCATACGTTTCTCGATACCCATTTCAATCGTGCGCGTGATTTTTTCGCCTACTGCCGACCCCATACTGCCGCCGATGAAGCGAAAGTCCATTATCGCCAGCGCGACTGGCAGGGACTCAATCGTGCCATAACCGGTCACGACACCTTCGTTCAAGTCGACTTTTTTGCGCTCGTCATCCAGCTTTTTCGCGTATTCTTGCACTTCATCGCGCGTGCGGGCGACGAATGTGAGTGGATCGGTTGAGATAATATCCGCATCGGTCTCTACAAAACTATCCGGGTCCACCAGCAGTTCGATACGTTCATAGGCGGAAAGCTTGAAGTGATAGTTACAGCGCGTGCATACCTTCAGACTCTTTTCCCACTCGCGGGCAATCAGAATCTCTTTGCACCTGGGACACTTGACCACCAGATTTCCTGAAGGTAATCCTGGCCTCTCCTGGCTGCTAGAAGATGAAGCAGTTGGCGGATCGGCAGCTTCTTTGGCCATGCAATACCTCCTTGTCAGTCTTGTGCGAAAAGCGCAGCAACAAAGCTCTCTGGGTCAAAAGGAGCGAGGTTCTCGACTTTTTCTCCCGTACCAATAAATTTGATAGGTACCCCTAAATCGTCGGCGACGGCGAAGGCAAAGCCACCTTTAGCCGTGCTATCCAGTTTAGTAATCACCACGCCCGTCAAGCCGATATCCTCCGCGAATTTACGCGCCTGCAACAGCGCATTCTGGCCGGTGGTGGCATCGATGACCATCAACAACTCGTGCGGCCCATCGGGAAGCAGTTTCTGGATTACCTTGTTGATCTTCTTCAACTCTTCCATCAGGTTATACTTCGTATGCAGTCGTCCGGCGGTATCGACGATCAGCACATCGCTCCCGCGTGAACCAGCGGCCTGGATCGCATCGTATACTACCGCGCCGGGATCAGAGCCTGGATTCTGGCTGATCACGGGCACCCCGACGCGTTCTCCCCACACTTTCAGCTGGTCGATAGCGGCGGCGCGGAAGGTATCGGCAGCCGCCAGGATCACGCGATGATTCTCCCTTGTCAGGCGGTACGCCATTTTCGCGATGCTCGTCGTTTTGCCCGACCCATTCACACCGATCACTAAGATGACGGTAAGCGGTGATTTTGTAGCGAAACGCAGACCCGCGGGTTTTCCAAGCAACTTGATGAGTTCTTCACGCAGCGCTTGCTGTACCTGGGAAGCGTTGCGCATCTGCTCTTCCGCGACGCGCTTATGCAGGCGATCCATCAGCCACGAGGCAGTACCGGGACCAACATCAGCGCTCAGCAGCGCCTCTTCCAGTTCGTCCCACAGATCATCTGTAATGGGGGTTTGCTTGACGAAGGAATCGCTAAGGCGACCAAATAGTTTGCGGGTTCGGCTCAAGCTATTCTTAAAAGGGTTGTAGCCTGACTCAGACATGGAGTCCCCTCCGACGCGCTCCTGGGTAATAGCCGTATCTCTTTCTGGCTCTTCCTGAGGTTTCTGCCCAAAAAATCGATTGAGCACGTTCGTTTTGACTCCTTACGTGTTCAACTTATACATAAAATAAAAGGCAAAAGGAAAAGGGACTTCCCTTTTGCCCTTGTTTGTCACCACGTGCCGCGCGCCGCGCAATTACTGACGGCTGCCGCGATACGAGTGGAGTGACCCATCACTGATGGGCTCATTGATGATGATGTCACCGTTACGGATCTTAATATTGTACAGGCACGACGGGTTAGTGCAAACCCATGCCTTGTACTCAATGGAAGCTCCCTGGCTGCCGAAATCCGAAAGCGGAACCAGATCACCTTCACTACACTTGCGACACCGGGGAAACGCGTTCTCCACGAATCGCCTCCTTCCTTCTCTCGAGAGGATAGTATTCACCCACCTGACCACACAAAACTGGCAAGGTTTGGCGAAGAAGTAAGCCGAGGGGGAGCCTCCGCCGCTGCATCCGCATCCCCACAGCAGTAATACAGAGTCTTTCTATCGCTATCATACCACAATTTGTTTCTTGTGTCAGCACCCTTATGAAGAAATTTTCATTTTTCTCGCAATCTCTGCCACAAGAACACCAATTTTCTCTCCACCACCACGATATTAACAGTTTTTCAGTGTACCGCTGCTTCTATCCTAAGCATAACAGGTGTTACCACATTGGTCAAGACCGATGGACTTCTATATGTTTCAGAGTTCGGCGTGTTTCGGAGTTCGGCGTATTTCAGAGTTCCGCGTGAAGGTGGGGTCATGGATGGGGCAAGCCCATCCACTACTATATACGATCAAGTGCGCTTCCTGCGCGGTATAGTAGTGGATGGGCTTGCCCCATCCATGTTATTGCGTCCTGGGGAAAATTCCCCATTTCTGGAAATCTGTTCATCGGCAGGCATAGCTTAATGGCCCATCATTTCTCACTTTTGATGCTTTCTACCAGATATCTTTTAAGCGTTCCGACCCTTCAGAATGTAGCTCAGGTGCCGATTTATAAAGTGCTCTACATGTTGAGCAGCGATGAGAAATTTTGATACACGATGCCCTTTCTGCTTTATTGGCACGATAATTGCAGTAAAAGACAGTAAAAGGAAATATCGAATCGTTGCGATTTCATAGCCTTGTCACCTTGCAATAGTGTGTGTAGCAGGAGTATTACTCATGGTAGTCAGAGCATCGAAAATATCTAACGCTGATTGTCTTGATCGTGTGCATGGTGAGGAACCTGTACGTTCTAAAAAAAAGGGCCTTGCACGCACGTTGAAAGCCAGTGCCGTTAACGACTTCTATCTCGATGCGGAACTTCAGGATGCGTTCGATTTTGAAGAGGAGGAGGTGGATATAGAAGAGGAGGATCGGCGCGGAGCCATTGATGATGCTGTGAAACAGTATTTGAAGGAGATTGGCATGTATCCCCTGCTCACCGCTGAGCAGGAACTACAGCTTGCCGAGCGCATCTCGCGCGGCGATTTGCGCGCCAGGCAGCAGCTCATCGAAGCCAATCTGCGCCTGGTCGTGAGCGTTGCCAAACGTTACTCGAGTCAAGGTCTGCCCCTGCTCGATATGATCCAGGAGGGCAATATCGGCCTCATGCGGGCTGCCCAGAAGTTCGATTACAGGCGCGGCTTCCGCTTCAGTACCTATGCCACCTGGTGGATACGCCAGTCGATCAGCCGCGCCATCGCCGAGCATTCACGCACCATTCATATTCCGGTGCATGTCGTAGAGTTCATCTATAAAATCAAGCGCATCGCCCGGCGCATCTACCAGGAACAGGGCATCGAGGCCCTGCCCGAACAGATAGCCGCCGAAGTAGGTTTGTCCAAAGAGCGCATTGTGGAGCTATTAAGCGTCTCCGAGCAACCCGTTTCCCTCGACGCGCCGGTGGCAGACGACGAGCAATATCACCTCGCCGATGCCCTGGAAGATACCAGCATGACACCCACCGTCGATGAAGTATCTCAGAAAGTCCTGCGTGACAGCATCGAACAGGCTATGGCCATCCTCAATCCCCGCGAACGCACCATCATAGAGATGCGCTACGGCCTGCAAGACGGCCACTATCACACCCTCGACGAAGTCAGCATAGAGTTCAAACTGACTCGCGAGCGCATCCGCCAGATCGAGGTGAAAGCGTTGCGGAAGTTGCGCTATCCAGAGCGGTATTATGAGTTGCGAGATTTTGTGCGAGTCTGAGTAGTGCTACAGATGTAGTTTTCCAGGGCGACCGCGAGGGTCGCCCGTACAATACACGTTTACATGTAAAGCAGGCAACCTGGTATTGTACGGGCGACCCTCGCGGTCGCCCTGTATGGTTTCCACTACTTCCCAGTTTGGCTGCTTGACGCCCTGATGACTTTGTGGCATATTCTAACCACGACCAGCATGAAGTATTGGAAGCTCTTTTTTACATCGAAGCGGAGGAATGTACACAGGTTCCGTCGAAATGTAGTCACCTCTGGATGGGAGTTTCTGATGGTGCCAGGAGGAGAACATAGATGCATTTCAGACGCTTCCACATCCCGTTGCTCCTGCTCTTGACTATTGCTGCTGCTTGCAGTTCTTCTAACACAGTCACTCCTAAAGTGAAACCACTTGTCGGACTTTCAGTAGGTTTTCCAGGTAGCGGAATTGGTTCGCAGCAATGTCCACCGCCATTGGACCAGGCCAGCAACTGCTACACGCCGCAGGAACTGCGTACTATCTATGGTGTGCAGCCGCTCACTATCCAGGGATACACCGGCCAAGGACAAACAGTGCTCGTCATCGTACCGATTACCAGCCCCCGCTTGCAGGACGATATCAACGCGTTCGATCAGGAGTTTGGTTTGCCCCCGATTACTCCCCAGGTCGTCTCCATTGTAGGGAACGTCCCTTTCGATCCGAGCAATAATAACATGGTAAGGTCAGCACTAGAAGCAGAATTGGATGTTGAGATGGTTCATGCTATTGCTCCTGGCGCTGCCATCAAGGTGCTGACCAGCCCGCATGCAACGAGCATCGTTGATCCTATTGATGTCCTCCAGGTGGAAATGTACGCGGTAGATCATCACCTGGGACAGGTTCTCTCGCAGAGCATTGGCTTTTCAGAGGCACCATTCCTTGACCACCAGGACATAGCCCAGCAATTTAGCGACTTTTACAAGCAGGCTACAACAGTTGAGGGAGTAACTATTCTCGCGGCCACCGGCGATGACGGTGCGATAGTCCCATCGGGCGGTATACTACCCTCGACACCTACAGTAGACTTTCCCGCCTCTGATCCCTGGGTCACTGCAGTCGGCGGAACGACTTTAGAGCGCGTCGGCCTGGACTATGTTGAAAGCGCCTGGTCGGGGAGTGGAGGGGGTGTCAGTGCATTATTTTCCGAACCGGCGTATCAACAATCCTTGCCCTCAAACGTTCAAACGCTGCTGAATGGCCATCGTGGGCTGCCGGATGTTGCCGCCAACGCGGACCCGAACACAGCAATGGCTTGTTACATGCTTGGAGAATGGCAACAATGTGGCGGAACCAGCGCCAGTACGCCTTTTTGGGCCGCAATGGTTGCCATAGCTAACCAGGTAGCAGGTCACCCCCTTGGTTTCATCAATCCCGTCCTCTACAAATTGGGCGTTGCAAGACAGGGAGATTTCCATGACATCACTTCGGGCGATAATAGTGTCCACATGGACGGAGTGAATGTGACCGGCTTCCAGGCCACGCAGGGTTGGGATGCGGTCACCGGCTGGGGAGTGCCACAAGCATATCAATTTATTGGAGATTTGATCTCAACATCCTCTTCATAGGGAGCCACAGCTATGCAGTGTAATATATGTCACGCGCTCGTTCCGCCAGGGGCGACGGAATGCCCCAATTGTGGTATCCCGACAAGCTATATGGATCCATCCAACAGCGGCACCTTACCGGCTATAGAACAGATTCCCTTTGCGAACGAGACCACTCCTTCATCAACTGTAAGACCGCAGGAAGCATCTCCTGCGAATTATGTACCGTTCACATACCAGCCAGCGATAAGGATTTCTCCCCGCCCGCCAGCAAGACCATCTCGTCGTAGATCCTATTTAATAAATGCGCTCCTCATCCTGCTCTCAATGCTTCTGATTCTGGTAGGCGGTGGCTTCGCGTATAATGTCCTGGTGGCTCAACCTGCGACCTTGCATGCCAATGCAACTGCCACTGCCGAGGCCCTGGCGACGCAAGCAATAGTAGCTGGTAACCCTGGCGCCCTCTACAAACAAGACACGGGCGGCTCTCCAACCATTGCGGATCCGCTGAATAACAAAGCCAGCAGTTCCTGGGGAGAATACTCTGGAGTAAATGGAGCCTGTACATTCACCAGCGGTACCTATCATATTACTTCGTTACAGGCGGGTTTGACCGCCTGCTTTTACAAGACGAGTACCTTTAGTAATTTTGCCTTCCAGGTGCAGATGACAATTGTCAAAGGCGACGCCGGAGGGCTGATTTTCCGCCTCCCTACTACTAATTCGCAGACCGTTAATGCCTACATGTTCACCGTCAATGTGATTGGGACGTACTCTCTTGTCAGCACTGCAAGTGATGTAAACGCACCCTTAACAGCCAGGGCCAGTTCCGCTATCGCAAAAGGCGTGAAGCATACAAACATGCTGACCGTGATAGCGCGAGGGAATAGCATCTACCTCTACGTGAATAAACAGTATCTCGCAAGCATCATAGACAACAGGTACAGCCAGGGCAGAATTGGCCTGCTGGCCTTGAATCTGCATGACCCGTCAGAGGTGGCATTCAGCAATGCCCAGATTTGGACGCTGTAGATATTTATGCACCCGTTGCCACCCCTCCCGCTTTCATTTGCAAGTACGCGTAGATGAAAGGATCAACATTCCCATTCAGGTATCCCTCGGTATCGCTCGTCTCATAGTTTGTGCGATGATCCTTCACGATATTGTACGGGTGTACCGTCACCGTACGAATCTGCGTGCCGAAATCCGCCTGTACAAATTCGCCTTTGAGCTTCGCCGTCTCCTCCTCGCGCCGCTTCAACTCGCGTTCGTACAGCCGCGCTTTGAGCAGCTTCATGGCCACTTCCCGGTTCTGAATCTGCGAGCGTTCATTCTGGCAGGTCACGACGATGCCGCTCGCGATATGTCGAATACGCACCGCCGAATCGGTCTTGTTCACGTGCTGGCCCCCGGCGCCCGTCGAGCGATAGGTATCTATCTCGATATCTTCAGGGCGCACAGTGATCTCGATGGTGTCCTCGATATCGGGCATAACCTCGACCTTGGCGAACGAGGTGTGCCTGCGGTGAGCAGCATCAAAGGGCGACAGGCGAATCAGGCGGTGGGTGCCGATCTCCGAACGCAGGTAGCCATAGGCGTAGCGTCCTGTGATTTCAATCGTCGCGCTTTTGATGCCTGCCTCGTCACCCTCGGTGTAATCGTACACCTCGGTGCGGAATTTGTGGCCCTCGGCCCAACGGAGATACATGCGGAAGAGCATCTCGGCCCAGTCCTGCGCATCCACCCCGCCGCTGCCGGCGTGCACACTCACAATAGCATTGCGTTCGTCGTGTTCGCCATTCAGCATCAGCGCGAACTGGAGTTGCTCGACTTTTTGCTCAAGCCCGGTAAGCGACCGGGCGATCTCGTCCTGCATTCCTTCATCCGGTTCCTCCTCTAACAATCCGGCTATTCCGTGCAGGTCGCGCAGTTGCTCATCGATATCTTCCCAGGTGGTAACTTCATCGCGCAGGGCTGTCAATTGTTGCATACGCGCCTGCGCCTTGCGGTTATCTGACCAGAAATCCTCGGCCATACTTTCCGCTTCTAATGTCTCTATCTGTTTTTTCTTTTCAGCCAGGTCAAAGACGCACCATGGTTTCATGGACACGCCCTTGCAGGCGTTCGATCTGGTTTGTAAGTTCACTCATATGGGGCATTGTAGCATGTTTTGGCCCGTTTTGCACTCGAAAACTACGCCACCTTGTTAAGATTACCGCTCAGGATTTTCCACATTCCATTTACCTGGCCAACGATATAACTTCCTTTATAGACGCTGTGCTGTACGCCGGTCCCCGAAGCGGCGTCCTCGGTGGCATTGATGGTCATGGCGACCTTGACGGTACCATCGGCAAGCAGAGTGATGGAATCGAAGGTGATATCATCGTGCTGGGTATGGGTGTAGCCACCGGCAAAATTGCTAAATGACTGGCCCTGCTGGAACTTCTGACCGAGTAAATTGTAGGCACTCTGGTAATCACGCTTGTTGAGGTTGTCATAAAACTGTTGCAGGGTAGCCTGGGCCTGTTGTGATGGAGTCGGAGGAAGAGGAGTAGAGGGGCGTATTATAAAGAGATAGACCGCAATTGCACCACTCGCCAGCAGTAGCACAAAGAGAATGAGCACCAGCATAATATTACGCGCTCGCCCTCGAGGGCGCGTTGGTGCAGGTGTAGTGCCGTAGAAACCTGGCATCGATGTATCAACGCTGCCTTGTGAAGTTAATCCGGGATAAGATGTACCCCGGGCGGGACCTGGATAGGGTGTTCTCACGTTGGGATTGTACCCAGGCGCAATATCTGCGTAGCCGGGAGCGCCTGCCCTGTTCGCTGCACCTTGCTGATCGACTGCGCCAAAGCTGCCATCGGGAGAGCGTAAGATGAGCGGCTGTTGTGGAGGCATGGCCTGCGGCGCGTTGAGCATCGTATGTGACGCAATGGTTGGACTATCAGCTTCTGAGTCATCCAACGCAACTATGGGTTCTGTGGGCGTACCGCAGCGCGGACAGGCCGTATCCCCCGCATGTAACTGATAGCCACAATGTCCACAGAAAACCATGATGCCTTCTTTCAACGCATAGCTACAGAAGATTGAAAAATGTAACTCTCTCTGCTTACTATACAACGAACTTTGTAATTTGTGTAGGGCAGCATGAATGTGCATTCAGGGATGTTGAAACCTCAAGAAAAATGATACAATCAATAGCAACCGGAAAGGAGGCGCGTCATACCACATGAATGACACCGTAGGTCCAATTTCTGAGATTACCGAGGAAGCTGTCCGCATACTTGAAGCAGCTAAGGCCGAGGATGTGCCTTTACGCCTGCTAGGTGGGCTGGCGATTTACCTGCAATCCCCCAGCGCGAAAACGCACGAGCAATTAAAGCGATCCTATAAAGACCTGGATTTTGTCACCCTTTCAAAGCAGGGCGCTAAAACCAAAGCCTTGTTCACAAAACTTGGCTATGCTGGCAACAAAAACTTTAACGCCCTGCATGGGCATCAGCGCCTCCTCTTCTGGGATGAGCAGCATGGACGGCAGGTGGATATCTTCGTAGACCGAATGCAAATGTGCCATACCATCGACTTTCGCCCTCGTCTGCATATTGATGAACGGACCTTATCTCTGGCCGATCTGATGCTAACCAAGTTGCAAATCGTCGAAGTCAACGAAAAAGATATGCTGGATGTCATGGCCTTATTTATGGACTTCGACGTGGAGAACTCTGATAAAGGTATTAACTCCGCCTACATCTCCGACCTGTTGGCGAATGACTGGGGATTCAATAAAACGCTCGATACAAACCTGAAGAAGATGAAAGCGTTTGCTATTGAAAACAACTTCCCCGACATTGTTGTAGAACGCATTGACAAGCTACTGACCGATATGGAGAAACACCCGAAAACGTTCTCGTGGAAGGCGCGCGCGATGGTTGGTGAGCGCGTGCGCTGGTACGAACTGCCGGAGGAACCTAGATAATGGCAAAATATCTTCGTTGTTACATGTGCTCCGACCTGCACGCCGCAAACCGCACCTACCGTAAACTTCTCAACGCCATCAAGATGAACGTGTATGAGGCGCAGGTCGTACTTATCGCGGGCGATCTCACCGGCAAAGCCATCGTTCCCATTATCAAGCAGGGCAATGGCCGTTACGCCGCCTCATTCCTCGACCAGGATTACCTGATTGATACAGAGGCCGAGCTTGAGAAATTGAAGAATAGCATCTCTGATATCGGCTACTATCCCTATGTCACAGACCAGGAAGAAGTTGATGCGCTGCGCACCGATAGTGCGAAGATGAACGAATTGTTCCGCTGGAAAATGATCGAGCGCGTCGGTGAATGGGTCGCCATGGCTGAAGAGCGCATCGGTAAGAGCGGTATCCAGTTCTATATGATGCCCGGCAACGACGATGATCGCGGTGTTGATGAGATGATCGCGCGCTCAAGCTATGTCGTGAACCCCGTTGGTAAAACTATCCAGCTGAACGAACACCACGAGATGATCAGCTTCGACTATGCCAATCCCACCCCCTGGCATACGCCGCGCGAGTGGAGCGAAGAAGAGTATTACGAGCGCGTCAAAACCAGCGCAAGCACCTTGAAAAATGTGCAAAACGCGCTTTTCATGATTCACGTCCCTCCCTTTGATACTGGAATAGATACCGCCCCGGAACTCGACAAGACCATGCGCCCCAAAGTCACCATGGGCGATGTGTTGCGCGTCCCGGTGGGCAGCACAGGTGTACGCAAAGCCATCCAGGAGTTGCAGCCGCTGGTAACGGTACATGGACATGTACACGAAGCCGGTGGACAGAGCAAGATTGGCCGTACCACCTGTTTTAACGCTGGAAGCGAGGCCAACCAGGGTATCCTGCGCGGCTTTGTCTTTGATCTTGGTAAGGATAAACTGGAGCGGGCGTTCCGCGTCCAGGGGTAATCATGGGGGCATGTTGGACCGCGCCCATTTTTCATCTTATCCATGTGGCGCAGCGCATCTTGCCCCAGAGTGAAAGGGATTTGCACTTATGGAAAAAGCTAGTGTTCCCACCGGCTTATTCGTTCGGCAGGCGTCGGGCCTCGTGCGCGATGTCAGCATGGCGAACGCACTCTTCTTCAACATCGCCGCCTTTGTTGGCACGGCGATAGGCTGGGCCGTGGCCTTCTACGCGCTTGGTCCAGAATGGCAGGGCTTGGGCATCTCGGCTTTCGCGTGGGTGGCCATTCTCACCGGTATCTTTTGTTACTTTCTGGGCATGATCTTCGCCAGTCTCACCACCGCCATGCCTCGCAGCGGAGGTGACTACGTCTTCACCTCCCGTATCATCAGCCCGTTCCTGGGCTGGATTGAAAGCTGGACCCTGGTTGGATCGGCATTGACCATTATCGGCTTTGAAATCATCGTTGCTACACACAACGTCCAACTCACCGCCATCCTGCTCGGCGTGGCATTCCCCGGCAGCGCCTTCGCTAACGCGCAAAACTGGCTCCAGGACACCCCCAGCAAAGCCCTCGTTGGCGTCATCATCCTGCTGGTGATTTTCGGCATCTCGATCCTGCGCACGAGAACCTTCCACCGCGTCGTGACCGGCCTGACCATCTTCGCCATCATCTCGGTGGCGATCAGCTTCTTCGGCGCGTTCTTCATTACGCCTGATGCCGTGAGCAGTGGATTGCACTCGATTGGCATCTCAACCAATCAAGTCATATCCTCGGCAGCTAGTCCAGTTGGCTCCCCCGACTTCTCCTTCAACCCTGGCCTGCTCGGGCTGGCAGGACTAGTCACCGTAGTACTCTTCCAGTTTATCGGCTTCCAGTTCTCCTCGTACATCGCCGGTGAGGTGAAAGGCAACGTCAAGCGTACCGTCATGTTCGCGGTCATAGGTGCGCTGCTCTTCGCCGTATTCATGAACTCGCTCTACCAGGATGTCCTCGGTAACCACTTTGGCTTTCAGCTAGTAAACTCCTGGGGCCACCTGTACTGGTTTACCGGCAATGCACCACTCAATAATCAGCCACCTTTCACTCCCGTATTAGCGACGGCAGCCTATCCTTCCGCGTGGCCGCTCTGGCTGATCGTCTCCGTCGGCAATACAGTGCTGAACGTGTTGCTCTGCCCAGTCTACGCCATCTTCCTCTCGCGCATCGTGCTAGCCTGGGCGCTTGACCGGCAAGTTCCCGAATGGTTCAGCGTGGTGAACGAGCGCACCAACGCACCGCTTCGCGTCATTATTCTCGCAATCCTGCTCGGGGCTGTATTCTTTGCACTGACCTTTCCTCCCATTAACTTCACCCTCGCAGCTACGACCTTCTTCGGTATCCTGCTGGCCGGCCTCACCTGGATTATGCCGGGCTTGAACGCCATCCTGATCCCCTTCAGGCGGCCCGATCTCTTCCAGCTCACCAACAATACCAGAAGGTTCCTGGGGATACCGCGGCTGGTCTGGTCGGGTATCCTGTGGCTGATCTTCATCGTTCCGGTCTATGCAGCCGCCTTCGTCTACCCGGTTGTGCAAGGCTTCCAGAGTCAGGGCAGCTCATTCCTGTCGCTGTCTACAGCAAATACGAACGGCATCGGCTATGCGCTCATCTTCATCGTGGTTGGAATCGTAATCTACTTCGTGATGCGCTTCGTCAACGTCAGTCGTGGTATCAACGTCAAGATGATCTACCAGGAGTTGCCGCCAGACTAAAACTGTCTGTCTTGTTCTATAGGGGCGACCCTCGCGTCGCCCCTCGAATCACCCACTTCACCTCTCCTTCCTCCTTCAATTATTCTACGCGATGCGCTTTTCTCATGGTCTTCAAGATGTAATCGATTCCTTAGTCTTTTACGTGTTTACAGATGAGAGATACCGCCGATTGGTAGAGCCAACTTATTTTTGATAGCGCTCTTCGTGGGGACGAGTGCTGAATAGGCTGCTCCTGCTCTCACAGCTTTTATAGCAACCACCGATTCTGTAAAACAGAACGGCCGAACAAGGAGGTTCTATGTCAAGAAACCTGTTGCACCGGTTTGCTCTAGGACTGGTGATCCCCTTGCTGATAGTGGGCACTATCACGTTCTTCTCCGCATCACGTGTATCTGCGTCTTCCTTTACATTCACAAATTTCGAGCTTGGCGACTTTAACCCTCCGGGGGCGCCAGGAACGGTTTGCCCACAATCAACCGAGAATCCGGCTTGCACCAACTATGCGGCTGAGCCTGCGATTCGGGCCAATCCGGCTGGGAACTTCTATGCCTCCTCTGAGCATGGCCTGGGAGGCGGCACCGATGCCTGGAGATCGAGCGATGGCGGTCGTCATTATGTCACGCTCGTGTCGCCCAACGCAGGCTCCCAAGCTAATAACACCGGGTTCGCGCCGGGTGGCGGCGACACTGACCTG
>WNGR01013597.1_pt1 | contig 14303 bp, 12 predicted proteins | sample 5407581 | NCBI WGS metagenome assembly WNGR01 (sample SAMN13153383, study PRJNA577476) | soil metagenome | isolation source: 80 cm soil or saprolite under Garry oak tree replicate 2 | place: USA:California | collected 2016-06-15
CACGCGTGTAGTATCGCCGATTCGTGGGGCTGCGGAAGGCATGCAGGATGCCTTGGCGATCCCATTTCTGCAAGGTATTGACTGACTTTCCAATCAGCTTCCCGAACTGTTTTGGTGAATATGTATGCTCCATGCAGACGTTTTAACATATCCTCATCTTCTTTTCAATACTGTTGAAATCTCTTTCCGGGAGTGCACACGGTGGCTCTGCCATCTTGGGATCAGTTTGACGAATGCTGTGGTGCCTTGCTCAGAGAGCCAATCGAACGGGGAGCGTAACTATTATCCTGCCCCCAGCAGCAGCGTGTGCGCAATCGTCATGCCGAAGACAAGGGCCGCTGCCAGGCCGAAGTAGGCAATAGAGAGGGCAATGCGCGAGCTGACCGGCACATTGTAGTATTCCTTCATCGTGGGGGTGTTAGCAGTTCCCCGGCGCGCCCAGAACTGCGTCGCAGCTATAACCACAAACAGTAGCAGCCAGATGGAGAAGTAGCCGCTGAGCCACTGCCAGATCTGAAAGGCGAGCAGGCCCAGGAAGCCGATAATCCAGACGCGCCGGTCGATCGCGCCCAACACGCGCCCGCCATCGAAGGGTAGAACCGGTATGAGGTTAATCAGGTTCATAAAAAAGCCGAAGTAAGCCAGTGCCGCCCATATCGTGGGCGCGTGAGGCGTCAACTCGGCCATGAACAGGCAGGCGCCCGCAGCGAGCGCACCGGCAACAGGTCCGGCAATACCCACCTCCGCCTCGTCGCGCGCGTTTTTCGGCATCTGCCGCATGAAGACCGCCGCCCCCAGCATTGGTACAAAAATCATGCCCCCGACAGGTATGCCTTTCAACTTCATGACGAGCGCGTGACCCATCTCGTGAATAAAGAGCAGGGCCACTAACCCGACAGCGAAGGGCCAGCCAAAAATGAGCGAGTAGATCGCAATAGAGAATAGCGCCGAGAAGCCAGCCCAGCCAAATTTGAGCAGGAATGCCAGTCCCTTCAGTTTCAGCAGCAGCGCTCCAATTGATGCTCCGACGCCGCCCAGGCCCGCCAGTCCCTTGCGTTTCTTGCCTGCCTCTGCCTTGCCGCGTTCGGCCGCCTCGCGCTGCTCAGTGCCTACATCTATCGTGTAACCTTCCATACTTGCAGGCCCGCGATACTCGCCCATCATACCCGGACCTTGATCATTGACCAGCGTCGGGCCATTGGCGTAATCAGCATAAGACTCCATGGGGGGATTCAATGGCTGCGCGCGCTGCTTGCTAAAGTGTGTTGGCCGCCCGTCCTGGCGATAGTAGTCAGGATCGGCATAATCTATTTTATGCGGGGCTTCCCCATACTGCGGAGTTTCCCCATATTCTTGAAAATCGTTGCTATCCCAGGGCATAATTCATCTCTATTCTCGCGCATAGCGTGAATACTTTTCTAAACATATAAGATCATTGTATCACAGTTATTACGCTCAGTGTGGATAATGGTTGTGTCTCCGGGGTAATCACATCTGAATGGGAGGTGATACAATAGGGTCCAACCGAAGAAGATATAATATGTAAGCATTCGTAATGTGTCTCATCATGGCAAGAAAGAGACAGGTGAGGCAAGATGCTGAGAAATCACCAGCTTGGCTTTTCTATTGATGATAGCGGACTTTCTTTCCAGTCCTGGCTCTATGTCGAGGAAGATGGCGCGATTGTGGTGGTGGAACACTATAATTTCCTGAGGCAGCGGGCGCGAGAGGAAAAGAAGCCTGGTTATTCTGACCACCTGTACATACCGGCCAGCTATTATGAGGCTTTTCTACTGCTTGTAGCTCAGTATTGCCAGCGCGAGGTGGCTCCGCGAGAGATTGAGCACACAGCGCCTGGGGAAGAACGTGTGCGCATGCTTTTTGAACTGCTCGACCAGCTTAAAGAAAAGCAGCAACTGGGGAAGGCTTCACCAATTGGTGAGAGTCACCGCACATTACGGAGTTGGTTAGATCAGGCCGCCATTCCCTTTGAAGTCGTGCGCTCAGTCTGGCACACCCATAGTGATGATGATCATGTTTATATCGATGGGACCGGCGGCAGGAGCGTTGAACAAACCATCGAGGAACTTGTGGCAAGAGTGAAAGCGCCAGTGCAACGAAAAAAGAAAGAGACTTACCAACTGGTGCGTCGCTCCCGCCAGGACAGCGGAAGTTTTTTCTCCCTCTCAGTCGCCATCGATGAAGCTGGTTGCTTAATCTTCCACGAGGAGTACAATTATGTTGCGCGAGGTGATGACGAGGGGCGTGAATACCACTACTACATGACGATTCCTGCCACGCATTTCAAGGAGGCTCTGGTGGTTTTTGCCCGGCAGTGCGAGCGCGATGTGCCTGCTGTTGTGGCTCTTGCCTGCGAACTCCTGTTGGAATGCCTGCGGAGCCTGGTGGCGCGGGGCCTGGGCGGTTCCGAGCGTATCAATGCCGCGATTACGATGTTGCAGCGCTGGCTCGATCAAGCGTGGATTCCTTATCGACTCTCGATGTATTCGTGGTGATGTGCCTCTTCCCTACAGCGTAATATGGAATATAGAACTTACCAGCAACACCACGAGCACCGCGATCACCGCTACAGTTCCCCATGCAATCACGTTGCGTACAGGGCCGTTCACGTGTCGCCCCATCAGGCGGCGGTTATTGACCAGTAACACAATGAAGGTGAGCAAGATAGGCGACATGGCGGCATTCACATCTTGCAGGATCAGCAACACCTGCACGAGATGGTCAGGCAGACCTGGAATGAGAGTCACCAGCACGCCCAGGATAATCAGGCCAGTAAAGATGCTCTGGAAAACTGGCGCCTCTCTGAAACTGCGCGAGACTCCCCGCTCGAAGCCGAAGGCCTCGCAGATACCATAAGCGGTGGAGAGGGGTAAAACCGCCGCTGCCAGCAGTGAAGCTCCAAATAGCCCTATACCGAAGAGCAATGAGGCGTATTGTCCCGCAAAGGCCCGCAGCGCCATAGCCGCCTCGAGTACGTTATTGATCGTGTGCGGATAGAGCGCGGCGCCGGTGGCGATGATCACAAAGGCAGCGATAAGAATCGAGAAAATCGTGCCGCTGTAGAGTTCAATTTTTTCGTAGACATACTCTCCGGTGCGGATACCCTTATCGGCAACGGAGGATTGCACAAAAAACTGCATGTATGGACTGATCGTCGTCCCGATCAACGTTACAACCGCGAACAGGTAACCTGCATCCGTTACTCTGGGGGACACGAACTGGTGGGCAACCTGTCCCCAGTTGGGGTGGGCCGCGAAGGCCGCCGGGATGTACGCCAGGAACCCCAGCGACATCACCAGGAAGACCTTCTCGACGCGCCGGTATGAACCTCTAGTGACCAGCAACCACAGTATCAGGCCCGCCAGGGGTACGACAAAATAGATCAGAGGAGTGTGTATATCATTAGCCAGCACCTGCACGCTGGCGGCGATACCGAGAAACTCGGTTATCGTCACGCCAGTGTTGGCAATCAGCAGCGCGAGCATAGCCAGCGCGGCCCAGCGCACCCCGAATTGCTCGCGAATCAGGTCAGACAATCCCTTGCCCGTCACCACACCCATGCGAGCGCACATCTCCTGCACAATCGCCAGGCAGAAGCCGGTAATGGCAAGCGCCCACAGCAGGTTATACCCATAACTGGCCCCCGACGTGGCAAACGTGGCGATGCCACCCGCATCATTGCCGGCATTGGCAGCAATCAACCCGGGCCCCAGGATGGCGAAGAGTTTGAATATGGGTGAAGAGCGGCTCAAACTAAAAGGAAACCGCGCTTGCTTCTTGCGTTCAGCGCGGCCTCTGGCGCGAAGTTCTTGTGCTTTCTGGCGTGGTGAATCCATGGGGCACACACCCAGGAAAGAAGAGACGTGAGACTGTTCTTACCTGTCCTTTCTTTTCATTCGTCTTCGTAACTGATCATACCACTCTCCTTGTAATTGTGACAAGGGCCAGCCTCTGACATCCACTCGTCATGTTTCTGGCGGGCCTGCGGCCCGCTTGGGGGAGGAGAGAGTGAGCGAGGACACCTCGCGCTCCGGCAAAGGGCTGCCGCCCTTTGCAATCCTGCTCAACAATCGTGAAGTTGACGTCAAAGGGGAACACCCCGTCTTTGATTACCTGAGTTGCTCCAAAAACTCGATCACCGCGCGGTTGAACTCCTGCGGCTTCTCCATGTTCGGGTGGTGTGCTGTGCCTGGGATCACCACCTTCTTTGCGCCCGCGATACTCTTTTCGAGCGTATCCGCGATCTTCAGGATAGCCTCAGCGTCCTGGCCACCGGCAATGATGAGCACCGGCACGCGTATCTCGGAGAGGCGACCGGCGGCAGGCGGCTCCATTTCCTGCGGCTGCACGTCTTCATCGTCGCCGCGCTCGTAGTTGTGTGTCGTCATAGCGCGCACGCGTTCGCGCACCTGCGGATCGACCTGCTGCGGCGTGCGATATGGCCCATCCGTCCATAGCTGGAGCGAGATCTCGACCGAGCGCGCGATAAGCGTCCCGCCCAACGACAAACCCAGTACATAGGTTTTCTCGATCCCCAGGAATTGCAGGAGACTGTGCAGGTCGCGTTCCATCGAATAGGGCTCCATGCCCTTACTGAGCATGCCCGATGCCCCAAAGCCGCGAATGTCGTAGCGTATCACTTTGAAATGTTGTGCGAATGCGTCGAATTGACCGTCCCACAGGTGGTGGTCTACCAGCCCTCCGTGATTGAGCACAAGCGGGTGTCCTTCGCCCGCGACTTCATAATACAGGCTGGTGCCATTGACTTCTGCGAAGCCTTTCTGCAGCTGCTCTGCCATGGTATTTCTCTTTCATCTTTTACCGGTATCCATCAGAGGTACTATATCATTTTATCCCACTATCATTGTAGCAGGTAAACAGGCAAGGGGTTGTGCGATTTGAGGCACTTTATGGCAAAACTCGTGAAGCAAATCGTGGAAGTGCTTTTAGTCCAGAAGCCAGTTTATAGCAAGCAAGATCTAAACAGAGAGAAACGTGCCTGTCCTCTATTCCACCAGTGGCAAGGCAACACACACGATTTCTTCTTGCTCTGCTTCCTGCTCACTCCAGATCCGTCCTCCATATTCTCGAAGAACCTCACGGCACACTGTTGCACAGACATCCAGCTCTCTTGTATCAAGCGTTCGTGACCTTGTTTCAAATCGCTCTTCTGTTCCTGAGTTTTGCCTGAGAAGACCTCTGTTGATGCGAATCTCTATTCTCGCTTCATGAAGCATGTTGCAAGGATCTCCGTCGTGCTTGATCCCTATGTCCACAGGAGTGGAAAGCGCATGAGCATCTACAGTATGGTTGATGATATGTTCCAGCACCACCTCCATCCAGAGAGGATCGCACATGATGTAAAGGGACTGAACTGGCAGGTGGGTTTGCATGGTACGATCCTGGTGGAGGGGAGCAAGCCGCTCGATGATTCGCTTGAGTAAGAGCACCAGATCGGTTCGCATCACACACTGACTGAACCGCTCTTTTGTCGCCTCCTGCGAGAACTCGCGCAGTTGGGCAAGAAAGTCATTCAGGAGCGTTTCGCTCTGTCGCATGGTCTGTACATAGCGTAACCACCGCTCATGGTGTTGTTGCCATACAGCCCGTTCAGGAGAGAAAGCCTCTTGTGCCTGTGTGGAGATCGCTCTCTGTAAGAGTTGCGTGTAACCCGAAATAGCGGCAAGCCCGTTACCCATTACATGAATAACCATTTCAAGCAGCGGATAGTGGATAAGACCGTCGTTTATGTTTCTATCCGTAATGCTGTTTATTTCTGACATAATCGTCTTTCCATGCTGTACTTGCTCCTCTTCCTCCTCTCGAACTTCACTAGCTTACACGATCAAGCAAATCAGAATGGTACTCATCCAAGGAAATGTCAGCATGGAGAGCAGAGAGATTCCCTGATGGACAGCGTCTCGCCTCTGCAAGCCAGGATAAGACGGTACGAGTGTGGCAGGCAGTTTAATCAGGACATGGGCTTTCTTATTACCCGACCGCCTCAACGGGCACCCGGCCAGCGCGGGCAGAGGCGACAAGTTCGGCGTGGTCGCGTTCGGTTTGGTCCGCGTACGCCTGTGCGAAAGCAGCGACTGCGCGGTCAAACTGATCATTTGTGCCCAGATAGCCGCTGATTTGCGCGGGATCACCAGAGCGCGCGTGGGCACGAGCCAGCGTCCAACCGCAGAGTCCAGCATACTGGATGAAGTCACCTTCAAGCAGGTGCTCCACACTCGGCGTCTCCTTCATGTCACGCAGTTGGCGGATGTAGCAGTCGATGGACTCGCTGCTCGTCCACCCGAGAAAGATGTCGCTGGCCGCCTGCATCAGATGTTGCCCGTAGACGACCCGCTGGGCATGGTTGGGATAGGCGCTCCTGGCGAGGTGACGCTCGAGCGCCGCGGCCTGTGCTTCCTTGATCTGCAGGAAGAGTGGATCGTTGTCCTCACTGCCCAGCAGCAGCGCGATATAGCAATGCGTCCCCACGCTGCCCACCCCGACGACTTTCTGGGCGAGATCCACGACGCGGTAACGGTTCAGCAGCACACGACGATCGTCGGGCAGCGATGCCTCGTATCCCTCCAGCAATGCCTGCAGCCAGCGGGTGCGTTCGTCGTCAGCCAGGTGCGTGATCAAGGGAGGGTCGTCCTTGATGGAGTAGCGGCCATTGATTTCCCTGGTGAGCCGGGGAAATACCTGCAAACCCGTGTGATGATGAGCCTTCTCAAGCTCGCGATCGATGAAAGAGCGATTGGAGCGTCCAACCCGTTTGAGGATGCTCTGTGCATCGATGCAGGAGTACCAGAGGTCGAGATGGCGCATCTCCCCAAACTCCCACATATGCTCACGATACATCCGGAGGCAGTTCAATGACGCCTGCCTGGTACTTGCGGCGGGGAAGCCATTTTGCCGCCCGGCGACCACGATACTGGCGGCCAGTCGCTTCACATCCCACTCCCAGGGACCCGGCAGGGTCTCATCAAAATCATTCACATCGAAGACCTGATTGCGCTCCGGCGTTGCGTAGGTTCCGAAGTTGCTCAGGTGAGCATCGCCGCAGGCCTGCACCTGAATGCCAGTGTTTGGGGTCATCGCCAGGTCGCCTGCCATGACGACTGCCGACCCCCGCAGAAAGGCGAAGGGCGAAGTGATCATCCGCCCATAGCGCAGCGGTACGAGCGCTGCGATGCGGGAGCGGTTCGATTCCTCCAACAGGCTGATCGGGTCGGGCCGGTCGGGAGCTGGCGACCACGTTGCATGGCTGGCGCGGGGCGCTCTGGTGCGCAGGGCCTTGCCAGCAGCGCGGCGCTCCGCAATGGTGGGAGCGTTCTGTTCCCCCAGAAAAGGGATGGTCGATCTGTTCATATTCCGCCTCCTCGCGGTAGAATAAAGATGTTCAAGCGCTGCGATGTTGCCTGTCTTTCCAGCCATGTTCTCTTCGTCTGGCTCTGTCGGTTGTGGCTATTTTGACAGCGGAAGCTATCTTGCTAGAATTATCACACATGTATATGATGGCGGGCAATCATTCAAACGCGCCGCTAGACTTTCATCTGCTTTCAACTATTTTATACGCTCCCTTGTCCGAAAGCGAACGCTCCTCTCTCGATTCTTATGCCTCAGGGAACGCTTGGAAGGAACGGTTTAGCAACGGCGCATGCGCTATACTCCCATCAAGATGAAGGAAGCACGTGATCATCCTATTTTTCTTGACTTCGGTGAAAGATGAGGTTTATCTTTCCAGAATCTCACTTCTTTGCGCCCTTGACAATTAACGATATATCGCATTGTTCGATAGCGGTGAGAATGAAAGGGAAAAAAGAAAGCAGCCTCAATTTATGAAATGGATCTTTCACTGTTGAGGCTGTGGGAAAGACCATAAACTCGCCTAAACTCGCAATCGACCCATAAACCTGCCCGAAAAAGTCGCACACACAAAACCACGAATATTTCTCCACGAAGCGAAGTCTCACATCTCATTACTCAACACCCTCAGAACGTGTCTGATTCTCAGAGTCTTCGCCCTCTCTCGCCGCGCGAAAAATGGAGTATGTATTGTGGAAAATGCGCTTCGCGCATTTTCCACAATACATACTCCATTAGGCAAGCGCCGCAGGCGCGAGCAAGCGGTCGTGATGGAAATCAGACACGCTCTCACAAAACAACACCCCAAACAACACTTTCGTGTCTATACGTGAATACCGTCATGGAGCTATGCTCCTGGTAGATCGAGCACGTGGGACAGACGGAGATGACCGGCCACAACAGGGACAGGGTCATGTCAAACAGGAAAGGAACGACCCAATCAAAGCGAACTTGAAACTGTTCAGCAAACTTGGAGGAAACGCATGAAAGCACAACCTGGGGCTAGGATCGAGCCACGCGACCTCGAGCCCCGTACAGGAGATTCTCAAGTGACGGAACGGATGGCAGTAGCGTCGCCGCGTTTCAAGGCCAGAATCGCTGGCGGCTTGTATTTGAGCGGTGTTGCGAACCTCTTCGCCGGGGCCGTTCTCGGCAACCTGATTGTAAATGGCGATGCCGCGGCTACGGCGCACAACATCCTGGCGCACGAGACGTTATATCGGCTGGCTTTCACAGCCGACCTCATCACGGTCCCGTGCTATATCGCTGTGACGGCTCTCTTCTATACCTTGTTTAAGCCGGTGAACAGGAGCCTCGCTCTCATCGCAGCGTTCTTCGGCCTCGCGGGATCCACCATGTGGGCTCTTAACGACTTCTTTTTTCTCGCCCCCTTGGTCGTCTTGGGAGGCGCGCACTCCGTGACTGCGGTCACGGCAGATCAATTGCAGGCGCAGGCGCTCATGTTTCTCAATTTGCATGCTCAGGGGTCCAACATTGTGATGATAGCTTTCGGATTCCATGTCATCCTGATCGGCTACCTCATTTTCAGGTCGACCTTCCTGCCTCGCATTCTGGGCGTGCTGATGGCGATCGCGGGTGTGTGCTACCTGACCAATAGTTTCGCGAACTTCCTTTCCCCTGAGTTCGCGGCCCATCTGGTCCCCTACATCCTGATCCCTGGCGTGGTGGAGATATTGCTGGCCCTATGGCTTTTCGTGATGGGCGTGAACGCAGAGCGGTGGAAGGAGCAGGCCAGCGCAGCGGGGGTCCGCGCATGAGAGCCGCCGTCTCTACCAGATACGGACCTCCGGACGTTGTCCAGATCGTGGATAAGACCTCCACAATTACATGATGGTGCTCGCGCAGGGAGGTAATGCCATCTGAAGGAGTAGAGTCAATGAGCGCGCAGAAGATGATGGTTCATGCGGTTGACCCAGATGGGAAATGGTTGTATCGAGTGGGCGGTATCTCCGCACTCATCTTAGCTATAGCGTATATCATCACCATTCCGTTGTATGTTTACGTGGGAGCTCCGCCCAGTGGTGGAGAGGCGCGGCTCAAGTATCTCGCTCTTAATACGACGGTGTGGTGGGCTATCCTTGGTCTCTCCGTCCTAACGGACTTTCTCTTCGTACCTGTCGCGTTATCGCTCTACCTCGCGTTGAAAGGGGTCAACAGAAACGCGATGCTGGTAGCAACCGCATTCGTGGGGTTGTTCATTGTCTTAGACCTGGCAGTTACCTGGTCAAATTATGCCTCGCTCATCACTCTCAGCGGTAACTACGCCGCAGCCACGAACGACGCCCAGCGGGCGGCCTACGTCGCGGCTGCAAGTTATCCGTCTGCAGTGCTAGCATCCAGCCTGGAGGCTGTCTACAGCATAATGGTCCTCTCCTTCGGGATTCTCATGATCGGTCTCGTCATGCTAAAGGGAATCTTCAGGAAGAGTACGGCTTATTTGGGCTTGGTCACGGGCATCCTTGGGATCGTTTCGGTAGCGGGCCCTTTTTTTGTAAGTACTTTGAGTGTAACCATAATCATCACTTCCGTTCTCACCACAGTCTGGGTCTTGTTTGTAGGCTACAGACTCTACAGGCTCGGTCAGCAGTGATTCCTATGTTGCTGTCGATAACGAAACGGCCTTTGTCCACGAGAGGCGGCTCAATACTCGCTTGCAGAGAGCAGCAAGTTGACATGTCATGAGAGAGCCCTTTCCAGAAGAACCTCTCGAAGATGGTTTTGTCACACGAGTGGGGTTGTGACGGGAAGAATGTTGGGGTAGAAATTTGTTTCTCATTTCGTCCCCATCTCGTACGCATCTCCAATCTTCTCTTCCCGTTACCGTTTTTGTCTTTGCCCGAAAGAATGGCTTGTATGGCGGGTTGCGCCAGAATTGACGTCTGTGGAGACGATGTAAGACGGGGCTGTCGCCTCGCAGGTGTCGAGAGATGCAGGTACCGAACACTGTTCAAGGGCTTCCATCCAGAAACGGGTACCTCGGACAACGGCGTACAGAACAGGTGTTCTCTGCTTCTTGAAGCACAGTATTTCTTGCGTGTTTAAGGAGAGTAGTATGAGAGAATTTCAGGCTGATGGGAGAACGATCAGCGCCTATCTGGCCGTTCCCGAGCATGGCAGCGGACCAGGTGTGTTGGTCCTGCATGCGTGGTGGGGACTGACGGAGCCGTTTCGGCAGGTTTGCGATCGACTCGCGGAAGCGGGCTTCGTGGCGCTCGCCCCCGACCTCTACCGCGGCAAGACGACCGCCTCCGTCGAGGAAGCGCAAGCGTTGGGTGCGGCGCTGGATCGGGATGTGGAGGGGTGGCACGGCGACATCGCGGGGGCAGTGCAGGTTCTGCGCCAACACACTGCGACCCATCTGGCGGACGGTCGCGGCAAGCTCGCCCTCGTCGGCTTCTCGCTGGGAGGCGCCTACGCGCTGGACCTGTCCGTCACCCTGGCCGAGGAGATCGCCGCCGTCGTGACCTTTTACGACTCCTACCCCGGACTGGACTATAGCAGAGCTTCGGCCGCCTACCTCTGCCACTTCGCGGAGGATGACTCCTTCATACCGGCTGAGTCGGTCGCGCAGATGGAGCAGGCGCTCCAGACTGCGGGCAGGCCGGTCACCATCTATAGGTATCCAGGGACCACACATTGGTTCTTCGAGGAGAATCGCCCGGAGTATGACGCCCAGGCTGCTCGCCTTGCCTGGGAGCGGACCATTGCGTTCTTGCACGAGCGGCTTGATTAAGTGCTCTCGCTGTGTCGGAGCGCAGCGCCCATGCCTGATCCGTTGTCCACGATCTTCATCAGTTCACCCATATCGGGAGCGACGCGCGTGAATCAGCGGGAGTGTCAATCTGTCAATCATTATTACACGCGGGAGGCATACAGATGGATCCCTTGTGGAGAACCGCCCTCTGGCAGCAGTTCGGCGCGACGATCGACATGCTCGAAAACGCCCTGCTCGCCTGTCCCAGCACGCATTGGAATGGACGCCTGTGGAGCGACCATTCAGACCACCCACAGCCCTCGGAATACGCAGCATTCTGGTCTATCACCCATCACACCCTCTTCTGGCTCGACTTGTATCTCACAGGCTCACTTGAAGGATTCGCTCCCCCTACGCCCTTCACCCTGGATGAGCTTGACCCAGCAGGTGTCCTTCCCGAACAGCCCTATAGCAGGGATGAGTTACACGCCTATCTGGTGCATCTGCGCAAGAAGTGCCAGACAACGATTGCCGGGTTGTCAGACGAGAAAGCGCACCAACAGGTCGCTTTCCCCTGGATCGGGGAAAAGCCGATGAGCTTTTTAGAGCTCCTCTTGTACACCCTGCGCCACGTGCAGGAACATGCGGCCCAGTTGAACCTGTTTCTCGGACAGAACGCCATTGAAGGAGCCTCTGATTGGGTCAGCCGGGCGAAAGCCGATGAGGGCGGGGAGTAAGCGTCAAAAAGACCATAAATTGGTTCTTACGCAACCCTGATAGTGCTGGCGAACCTCGGAGAGAGCGGTAAGATAGCCAAACTGCAGGTGCATGGTGAGTATTCTCGGATTGGCTAATCCACATTGACCAAGCACGAGCCCGGCAAAAGACACGATTGTTGAGAGAAGCTGCATCACACTGTAGGTATAGTCGCCTTCAGAGTGATTGAGATCCAAATGCGCTCTTTTCAATGCCATCCTGACACAGCTGAGAAGGATTCGCCAGCAGTATCGAGGTTGCGTAAGATCCAAGATATGTGTCAAATTACAGTAAGCGCTGATCACGAGTGTGCTGCCTGTCACTCATTTTCTTCTGTGGGCCGAAATTGGAGAAAGCGATCCCCAGAGAAAACCGGCAGCACATAATAGCTCCAGCGGCGCTGTGGTTCGGGCTTGTAGACCTCCCAGACGTAATCAAATGGGTAGTACCCGAGAAATGCGGAAGGATTTTCACCGCTTTGTATGTTAAACTGAGGGCAACTGAACGAATGTTTGAGATGCGAAAAGGAGCCTGACGTATGAGCGCGGATACAGCTCTAGAGCCTGTGAAAGACTCGACAAGGAAGGTTTTATCTATGTTCACATCACTTCCCCAGACTAGCGAAGCATTTGAAATTTTAAGCTGGGCAGAGATTGAGCCATGGTATCGCGAACTGGCTGAGACAACGCTCGCCCCTGATACCCTGGAGCCATGGCTGCGGCAATGGTCGCAGTTGAGCGCGCTGGTCGATGAAACAAATACATGGCTGGAGATCGCCACCAGATTTTTACGCACGTGCAACATTTCGATCAGCAGATCAAGCAGCAGTTGTTAGCCAGTGGTCTGGAGCCGGAAGGCTTTGCGCTTCCTCTGCGCAAGCTGCGGGTAGATGCTGAGCTTTTCCGCCCGGAAAATGTCCCTCTCTTGAATGAGGAAAAGAAACTCGCCGAAGAGTATTTGAGCATCAATGGAGCACAGACGGTACTGTGGGAAGGCAAAGAGATCCCCATTTTTTCGCTCTACCTACAGATGCCAGACCCGGATCGCGAGCGGCGCGAACAGGCCTGGCGTACCTTCAACCAGGGTAAGCTTGAGGATCGTGAGGCCCTGGGTGAGGTCTGGATACAAGGTTTGCAGGTGCGCCAGCAGATTGCGCGTAACGCAGGCTATGACAACTACCGTGAGTATCGCTGGCAGCAGCTTTATCGCTTTGATTACACGCCCGATGACTGTAAAGCGTTTCATGAGGCGGTTGAGCAGGTGATCGTGCCGGTAGCCAGCCAGCTTGCCGAGAAACGGCGCAAGCTGTTAGGAGTGGAGAGGCTGCGCCCTTGGGATACCATTGTTGGCCCTTGGGATATCGCTGTTGATCCACGATCCAGCGAAGCGCCACGCCCTATTGAAGATATCGATGCACTGCTGCGAAAGTCGGCCGGCATGTTCAATCAGATTGATCCAGCCCTCGGCGGCTACTTTGACACCATGATCAAAGAGCAGTGCTTCGATCTGGAGGAGCGGGCCAATAAAGCGCCGGGAGGGTATAATCTGACACTGGAAGTCAAGCAATTACCCTTCATCTTCGGTCACGTGATGACCATCCAGGATGCCGTGTGGCTGATTTTCCACGAAGCAGGCCACGCCTTCCATACCTTCGAGGCGCGTGGGCTGCCCTATATTCACCAGCGCAAGGAAAGCATGCTGCCCATGGAGTTCGCGGAGGTCGCCTCGACGAGCATGGAATTTATCGGAAGTATGAATCTGCTCTCTTGCGGGCTATGCTCAAAGGAAGAAGCGCGGCGCTTACGCCTTCAGCTTCTGGAAGGAACGCTTCTGTCCCTGCCGAGGCTTATCCGTGGCGATGCCTTCCAGCACTGGGTGTATGAGAATCCTGAGCAAGCGCTGGACCCGGAAGCAGTTGGACGGAAGTGGGCGGAACTTGGCAGACGCTTCGAGCCAGATCCTGATTGGAGCGAATTGGAGGCGGCGAACAGCAATGGCTGGCAGTACGTCCTGCATTTCTTTGAGGTGCCGTTCTACTATATTGAATACGCTTTCGCCCTCATTGGCGCGCTCCAGGTCTGGCGCAACTATCTGCGCGATCCGCAAGGCACGATCCAGCAGTATCGTCAGGCCCTCTCCTCAGGTGCAACGCGCTCACTGCCCGAACTCTACACGGCCGCTGGCGCAAAGTTTGCCTTCGACGTGCCTCTCTTGCAAGATATGGTGCAGCTAGTGACAGGCAAGATCGAAGAATTGGAGCAAGAGGTGTAGTACATTTCCACAAAAACCCATCCAAAAAAGAAGCTCAAATTGGGGCAATATGCAAAGCCGCCAGGGCGGGGGCAAGCCCCGCCCCTACATTTCACCCCCATCATAGAGCGTCGATAAATGTAGGGGCGACCCTTGCGGTCGCCCTGTATGGTGCGCTATACTAACGCTACATTTC
>WNGR01017689.1_pt1 | contig 14300 bp, 13 predicted proteins | sample 5407581 | NCBI WGS metagenome assembly WNGR01 (sample SAMN13153383, study PRJNA577476) | soil metagenome | isolation source: 80 cm soil or saprolite under Garry oak tree replicate 2 | place: USA:California | collected 2016-06-15
CTCTGAACCATCGACGCCCACAACGATTCCAGGCATTGCCTGCTCCTTTTCTCGGGGCCGCCACAAATCTTTAGCCATCACTGTCACAGTGATCGCAGAAATGATCAAGAGGCGTGACCAGACCGATCTGGCAACGATTTCGGTTATACCACCCGCCGCGTAGTGACGGTCACCGCGCAGGCGCCGGGCGATGGCATCGGGTAGACATGGCGGTATGGCGGCAGAACACCATGGCGGCTGAGACAGCACGCTACTGGCAGCACGCGGCGGTCCCCGGCGTGGACTTGCTGCGCGCCAGGTTCGTCTCCCACCGCTACAGCAGGCACGCGCACGAGACCTACACCCTCGGGCTGATCGAGGCCGGGGTGGAGGAGTTCGAGTACGGCGGGACCCTGCAGCGCGCCGGGCAGGGCGCGGTGGCGCTGCTGAATCCCGAGGTCGTGCACACCGGCCAGGCCGGGAGCCCGGCCGGCTGGGCGTACCGGGTGCTCTACCCGGCGGTGGACGTGGTGACCGGAGTCGCCGCCGAGCTCGGCTGGACCCGGGGGATGCCGTACTTCCCCGAGACCGTGGTGTACGACGAGCACAGCGGCCGGCTGCTGCGCGCGGCCCATGTCGCCGCGGAGTGCGGCGACCGGCTTGCCTCATCCACCCTGCTCCGGACCGCGCTCGCCGGGCTGCTGACCGCCCACGCCCGGCCCGTGCCGCAGGCAGGCCAGCCGCCTGCCGTCCGCGGCCGGGCGCCGGCCGCTGTCACCGCCGCCAGGGACCTGCTCGCCGTGCGTCTGGCCGATCCGCCGAGCCTGGACGATCTCGCCCTGGCCGCGGGGATGAGCCCGTTCACGCTGCTGCGGGCCTTCCGCGGCGAGACCGGCCTGCCGCCGCACGCGTACCTCAACCAGCTGCGGGTGCGCCATGCCCGCCGGCTGCTGGACGGCGGGCTGGCGCCCGCGGTCGTCGCCGCGGAAGCCGGGTTCGCCGACCAGGCGCATCTCACCAGGCACTTCAAGCGGGTCATGGGCGTGCCGCCCGGGGCCTACCAGCGCGAGCGCGGCACCAGGCCAGCGCCGGCCCTGTCGCGCACCTCGTGATCCCGCGCCGCCGCCAGCGGCCGTGCGTGCAGGAACGTACAAGACCGCCCCGGGCCCGGCGATCTAGCCTTCGGGCGTGACCGATCGGGCTGAGCGGGAGGCGGAGCGGGCCGGGGGGCAGGCGGGGCGAGGACCGGCGCGGGCGAGCCCGGGGCGCGACGGCATGGCGCTCGGGCTTGCGGTCGGGATCTCGGGGCTGGCGTTCGGCGCGGCAGCGGTCAGCTCCGGTCTGAGCCCGGTCCAGGCCTGTGCGATGAGCCTGCTCACGTTCACCGGGGCGTCGCAGTTCGCGTTGGCGGGCGCGGTCGCCAGCGGCGGCCTGGCCGCTGGTGTCGCCGGGGCCGTGCTGCTCGGCAGCAGGAACACCCTCTACGGCCTCCGGCTGGCCGGCCTGCTGCGCGTGCGCGGCCCCGCCCGGCTGCTGGCCGCGCACGGCGTCATCGACGAGACCACGGCCATCGCGCTCGCCCAGCCCACTCCGGCCGCGGCCAGGACCGGGTTCCGCGCTACCTTCGCCACCCTGTACGTGACCTGGAACCTGGCCACCCTGGTCGGCGCGGTCGGCGCGGGCAGGCTCGGCTCGCCGCAGTCGTTCGGGCTGGACGTGGTCGGCCCCGCTGCGTTCCTCGCGCTGATCTGGCCCCGGCTGCGGGCCGGGCGCACCGAGCGCGCGGCCGGCTGCTACGGGCTTAAGCTGGCCGGCCTGACCGTGCCGCGGCGCGTGCTCGACATCGCCCGCGTCCGGCGGTTCGCTGAGCTGGTTCCTGTCGCCCTGCTCGCCGCGCTCACCGCCGTGCTGGCGGCCGGCGACGGCCAGGCGCTGACCGTCGACCCGGCGCGGCTGGCTGGCCTGGGCGCCGCGGTGATCGCGCTGCTGCTCCGGGCGCCGTTTCTCCTGGTCATTATCGCCGCGGCGGCCACGGCCGCGGCGCTGCGGGCGCTCGGCATAGCCTGACCGGCCCAGCGGCCCGCGCCAGGCGTGCGCCGCGACCAGGGGCCGGGGCCGCGCGGCGGTGCCGGGCCGGGTAATGTGCCCGGGATGACGGTCCAGGTTGAGGTGCTCGAAAAGGTAACCGGCGAGGTGGTGGAGGCCTTCGGCCGCCTGCTGCCCCAGCTGTCCAGGTCCGCCCCGCCGCTTGGCCAGGCGGAGCTCGACACGATCGTGCAGTGCCCGGCGAACACGCTGCTGGTGGCCCGCTCAGCAGGCGCCATCACCGGCACGCTGACCCTGGTGATGTTCCCGCTGCCGACCGGGGTGCGCGCCTGGATCGAGGACGTGGTCGTCGACGAGTCCGCGCGCGGCCAGGGCACCGGCGAGGCGCTGACGCACGAGGCGCTGCGGATCGCGCGGGAGGCCGGAGCCCGGACCGTGGACCTGACCTCGCGCCCGGCCCGGGCCGCGGCCGGCCGGCTCTACGAGCGGCTCGGCTTCAAGCTCCGCGACTCGCGGCTGTACCGGTTCACGTTCACCGCCTGAACCCGGCCCCGGCCCGTCCGGCGCATCCGTCTAGCTCCGCGATGGCACCGAGTTTCCCGATCGCGCCGGGTCTCCTGATAGCGCTGGGCTCCCGGCGGTGCTGAGCTCCTCGACCGCGCTGAGCAGCCGGTCGACGTCGGAGCGGTCGTTGTAGTGCACGAGGCCTGCCCGCACGGCGGAGCCCGAGTCGCGGATGCCGAGCACCCCGGTCAGCTCCCAGGCGTAGTTGTCGCCGTCCCACACGTTGATCTTGCGTTCGGCCAGGTGCCCGGCGACCTGGAGCGGCGTGCAGCCCGCTAGGTTGAAGTACGCGGTCGCGGTGCGCCGTGCGGCCTTGCCGTAGGTCGTGACGTGGGTCATGGCGTCCAGGCCGCCGAGCAGCACACGGAACAGGTCCTGCTCGTACGCCTCCGCCGCGGCCATGCTGGCCAGGATCCGCTCCCGCCGCCCGCCGCCCCCGGGGGCGGCCAGCGAGGCGAGGTGCTCCACGGCCGCGGTCACGCCGGCCAGGTCGGCGAATGGCAGCGTGCCCTGCTCGAACCGCTCTGGCACGCAGTCCGGTACCGGAGCCAGCTTGTCCGGCGCCAGCGAATCGAGCAGCGCGGGATCGGCGATGACCGCCCCCACGTGCGGCCCTGACCACTTGTACGAGCTGGTGGCATAGAAGTCGGCGCCGAGTTCCCGCACGTCCACCGGGCCGTGCGGGGTGGCGTGCACCCCGTCCACGTAGCTGAGCGCCCCCGCCGCGCGCGCCAGCGCGGTGATGCCCGCCACGTCCGGGCGGGTGCCGATCACGTTGCTCGCCGCGGTCACCGCGACCAGCCGGGTCCGTTCCGAGATCAGCTCGGCGAACTGCGCGACCTGCAGGTCGCCCTCGGGCAGCCGCACATCGGCCCAGCGCACCGCGGCGCCGGCGCGGGCCGCCGCCTGCACCCACGGCCGGACGTTCGCGTCGTGGTCGAGCCTGGTGACCACCACCTCGTCGCCCGGGCCCCAGCCCGCGGCGAGGGTGCGGGCCAGGCGGTAGGTCAGGGTGGTCATGTTCGGGCCGAGGATGACCCCCTCGGGGCGGCCGCCGGCCAGGTCCGCCACGGCCTGGCGGCACTCGGCAGTGATCACGTCGGAGCGGCGGCTGGCCGGGAAGGCCCCGCCCGAGTTCCCCAGCCCCCCGCGGTACGCCCCGGCCATCGCGTCGATCACCGGCCCGGGAAGCTGGGTTCCCGCCGCGCCGTCCAGGTAGGCATAGCCGTCGGCCAGGGCCGGGTAGGCAGCGCGCACCCGGCCGACATCAAACGCCATCTCCCACCGATCCTTCCAGCAGCAATGAACGCAACATCCGCCCCTGGCGGCCTGCTGACGAGGCCAGGGACGTGCGGCGTTCTCAGGACATCATTGCAGCCTGGCCTGGTCGGCCCAGTCGGGTGACCGGCCCGAGGCGCGCAGCAGGACCAGCCATGGATCGTCGGTGCCGAAGTCCTCCCCCAGCGGGAGCTGCGGCGCGCCCGTGCGCCCCCCGGCCAGCACGATCTCCGGATCGGCGGGCCGGTACTCCTTGCCGAGCGCCCGGGCCAGGTCCCACGCGTGCAGGTGCCACTCGACGCAGGCCGCTCCCGCCATGCCCCCGACGGTGACGACGGCGTCGCGGTAGCGATGATGGGGCAGCTCCCAGACGGGAGTCAGCCTGCGGGAGTACGCGCGGGCCGATTCTGCGAACGCGGCGATGTGCTCGGCCGCCGGGCGGTCCGGCAGCGCGGCCAGCTCGGCCGCGTTCTGCCGGGCCAGCTTGCGCCCGAGGGTGCCGGGCTGCGCTCCGGTGGCCATGAGCCGGGCCAGCCTGCTGGCTGGCGCGTCATCAAGGTACTCGTGGTAGTCGTCGGCCACGCAGCGCAGGTGCCCGGCCAGGTCGGCGGCACGCCATTCGGCGCAAGGGGTCGCGGCATCCCAGGCCCGGGTGCTGAACTGGGCCGCAAGCTCGCAGATCACAGTCACGCCGTCGCGGTAAGCGACGAGCCCGGGAGCCGGGGACCACGCTGTCAACGGCGTTCCCCGGAAAGACCGAACTCCATGGGTCCTCCTTGCCGGCGTCCCGCGCCGGCGCGCCCCGCAGCGCCAGCTAACGTACGGCCGGAGTGCCAGAGTTACCTACTCTCCGCGCGCTTGCGCCCTATCGGCGAAAATTGGGGTGACAGCCGCCGACTGCCCGGTTAGCCTGCGGCTAATGCCCTCCAATCCCCCGGCCTCGATGCCGCATGCCCAAACCGGACAAGGACCGACCCGGCAGGCACCGACCCGGCGGGCATTAATGACCCGGGAACCGGCCGGGCAGACGCCCCTCGCCGCGCTGTGGCGGACCCGGGAATACCTGCGGCCCTACTACCTGGTGCTGGCGCTGATGCTCGCCGCCGCCATCGGTGCGGCCGCCGCCGAGATCGTGATCCCGCTGCTCATCAAGGCGGTCATTGACGGGCCGATTGCGCACGGGAACATGCGCGCCCTGGTACCCCTCGGCCTGGCCGCGACCGCGCTGGGCGTGACCGAGGCCTCGCTCAACCTGTACCGGCGGTGGGTGCAGGCCAGCGCCGTCACCAGCATGGAACGGTCGATGCGGGACAGCCTCTACGCGCACCTGCAGCGGCTGCACATCGGGTTCCACGACGAATGGCAGTCCGGCCAGCTGCTGTCCCGGGCCACGACGGACCTGTCGGCGATCCGGCGCTTCGCCGGGTTCGGCATCGTCTTCTTCATCACCAACGTGGTGACCTTCATTGCCATCATCGCGCTGCTGATCCGGCTGAACTGGTGGCTCGGCCTGCTGACCGGGGGTGTCTTCCTCCCCGTGGTGGTGATCTGCACCCGCTTTGAGCGGCGGTACCGGGTGCTGTCCCGGCGCGCGCAGGACCAGGAGGGCGACCTGGCCACCTACGTCGAGGAGGCCGCGACCGGCATCCGGGTGCTCAAGGCGCTCGGCCGCCGTGACGAGGCGGCCGCCCGGCATGCGAGCCAGGCCAGGCTGGTGCAGGCCACGCAGGTGGAGAAGGCCAGGCTGCGCGGCACCTTCTGGGCTGGCCTCGACCTGCTGCCGAACGCGGTCATCGGCCTGATCCTGCTGCTGGGCGCGCTCACGGTCAGCCAGCACGCGCTGACCCTCGGCGGCCTGGTTGCCTTCATCGCGCTTGCCCTGCAGCTGGTGTGGCCCATCGAGGCGATGGGCTACATCCTGGCCGGAGGCCAGGAGGCCGCCACGGCGGCCCAGCGGATCTATGAGATCTTCGACACCGAGCCTGCGATCATCGATCCGCCGGGCACCGCCGCCCTGGCCCCGCCCGCTCCGGCGGCGCCGCGAGGGCGGCTCCGCTTTGATCACGTGACGTTCCGCTTCCCTGGTGCTCCCGCGCCGCTGCTGCGCGACGTGAGCCTGGAGCTCGAGCCCGGTGAGACGGTCGCCCTGGTCGGCCCCAACGGCGCGGGCAAGACCACGCTGCTGCAACTGGTGCCGAGGCTGGCCGAAGTGTCAGGCGGGACGATCCTGCTGGACGGGACCGACATCAGGGACCTGCCACTGGCGGACCTGCGCTCCACCGTGGGCTGCGCCTTCGAGGACCCGACGCTGTTCTCGGCGAGCGTCAGGGAAAACGTCAGCTACGGCGCGCCCGGAGCGGACGAGGAAGCGATCCTGGCCGCTCTCGCCGCGGCCCAGGCGGACTTCGTCACCGGTCTGCCGTGGGGGCTGGACACCAGGATCGGCGAGCAGGGGATGGCGCTGTCCGGCGGGCAGCGCCAGCGGGTGGCGCTCGCCCGCGCCATCCTGGCCCGGCCGGCGGTGCTGCTGCTCGACGACCCCCTGTCCGCGCTGGACATGCACACCGAGGCCAGGGTCACCCGCGCGCTGGCCCAGGTGCTCACCGCGTCCACGGCGCTGGTGGTGGCGCACCGGCCGTCTACGGTGATGCTGGCCGACCGGGTGGCACTGCTCGATCAGGGCGTCATCGCCGCGACCGGGTCGCACCACGAGATGCTCGCGACCCAGGCCCGCTACCGGGAGCTGATGAGCGGCACGGACCAGCCGGACTATGATCCGGACCGGGATCAAGGCCTGGCCCCGGGCCGGGAGCCGGCCCAGGACCAGGACCTGACGGAGGCCCGCCGGTGACCCAGACACCCACCACCCCGACACCGGCTGGCCCCGCGCCCACCGCCCAGACCACTGTTGCCCAGACCACCGTCGCCCAGACCACGGGGCAGGCCTGGCGCGGCATCGCGGCCGAGGACGCCGAGGACATCACGGCGAGCCTCGCGTCGCTGCTGCGGCTGCGGGGCAGGCGCCTGCTGCAGGACCTGCTCCGCCCGCACCGGGCGCGGGTCATCCTGATCCTGCTGCTGATCGTGGCCGCCAACGTCGGCGCCCTGGTCGGGCCGTGGCTGGTCGGAGTCGGGATCGACCGGATCCCGCAGCTGACCCGCTCCCCCCACCCACCTCCCCATTCCCCCTTCACTGCGCTCGCCCTCATCATCTCGCCCTCATCATCGCCGCGTTCGCCGCGGCGGTGCTCCTCCAGGCCACCGCCACCCGGGCCTTCATCGGCGCCATGGGCAGTCTCGGCGCCGACGTGGTGCTCGAGCTCAGGCGCCGCCTGTTCGCCCAGTTCCTCCGGCTTTCTGTGTCGTTCCACGAGCGCTACACCTCCGGCCGGGTCATCTCGCGGCAGGTTTCCGACGTCGACTCGATCTCCGACCTGTTCGATGAGGGCCTGGATTCGCTGGTGTCTGCGGTCCTCTCACTGCTGCTGGTCGGGGCCGGCATGCTGCTGCTCGACTGGCCGCTGGCGCTCGTGGTGCTGACCGGCTTCGGGCCGCTGACCTGGCTGACGGTCTGGTTCCGGCGCGAGTCGGCCATCGCGTACCGGCGGACCAGGGAGACCATCGCGCAGGTCATCGTGCAGTTCGTGGAGACGTTCGGCGGCATCCGGGCCGTCCAGGCGTTCCGCAGGGAGCACAGGAACGAGGAGATCTTCGGCGAGTTCAACTCCGGCTACGCGGCCGCCAGCCTGCGCTCCTCCCGCCTGATCGCGGTCTACTCCCCCGGCATCACGCTGGTCGCCAACCTCTCCATCGGAGCGGTGCTGCTCTACGGCGGGTTCCGGGTCATCGAGGGCACCATGCAGGTGGGCGTGCTGGTCACCTTCCTGCTGTACCTGCAGCGCTTCTTCGACCCGCTGCAGGACCTGTCGCAGTTCTACAACACGTTCCAGTCCGCCGCCGCGGCGCTGGAGAAGATCTCCGGAGTGCTGGACGAGGCGCCTGCCGTTCCCGAGCCGGGCTCCCCGGTCCTGCTCCCCGAAGCCGCAGATCCGGCCCGGAGCGGCAGAACCGTGCAATTCGACTCGGTCCGGTTCGGCTACCGGGAGACGCCGGTGCTGCACGGCCTGGACCTGACCATCCCCGCCGGGCAGACGGCGGCCCTGGTCGGGGTCACCGGCTCGGGCAAGACGACCATCGCGAGGCTGATGGCCAGGTTCTACGATCCGGGCCAGGGCCGGGTGCTGCTGGACGGCGTCGATCTCAGGAAGCTGTCCGAGCCGACCCTGCGCCGCGAGATCGTCCTCATCACGCAGGAGAACTTCCTGTTCAGCGGCACCATCGCGGACAACATCGAGCTGGGCAAGCCGGGCGCATCGCGGGCCGAGATCGAGGCCGCCTCGCGCGCCATCGGCGCGCACGGGTTCATTTCCGGGCTCCCGGCCGGCTACGACGAGCCGGTGGGCAAGCACGGCGGGCGGCTTTCCGCCGGGCAGCGGCAGCTGATCTCGTTCACCCGCGCGTTCCTGGCCGCCCCGGCCGTGCTGGTGCTCGACGAGGCGACCTCGTTGCTCGATATCCCCAGCGAGGTGCTGGTGCAGCGGGCGCTGCGCACGATCCTGGCCGGGCGCACCGCCCTGATCATCGCGCACCGGCTGTCCACGGTGCAGATCGCCGACCGGGTGCTCGTGCTCTCCGACGGCAGGGTCATGGAGGACGGCCCGCCGGGCAGGCTCCTGGCCGACGGCGGGGAGTACTCCTCCCTGCACGCCAGCTGGCAGGAGAGCCTCGCCTGACCCGGACCCGGCCGGTACTCGGTAGGCTGCGTGCGGCGTGCGCAGGAGCCGCGGGCACGCGTTTGCCCGGGTATACCGGTGATGAGACCATGGGAGGGGGTGCAGATGGCCGCTGACAATGCCCCGCGCTGGCCGGATCGGCCGCCCGGCCAGCCTCAGCTGCCGAGCCTGCGCAGGCACCCGGTCAGGAAGCTATTGATCGGCGCCGGGCTCGTCACTTACTCCTGGTTTGCCGCGAGCACCGTGCCGTTCACCAGGAACGCGCTGCTGATCGTGCTGGTGCCGGGCGCCGTGGTCGGCTTCATGGCCTACGGACGCCCCCCGGCCCGCATCCCTCCCCCGGAGAGCCTCGACGTGACCGGGTTCTCCTACTGGGCCATCACTATCGCGGCTTTGTTCGAATGGGAGGCGGCCGCGTTCAAGGACAGCTCCCAGTGGTGGCACCCCGCGCTCACCGACCTGGTCGACCCGATGCTCGACGCGCACCCGGTCAAGGCCGCGGCGATCCTGATCTGGCTGCTCACCGGGTGGGGCCTGGTGAGGCGGTGAGGGCCGAATGGTGACCCGGGTCGTCACGATCGCCGGCTTCGCCATCGTGATCCTGGCCCTGTTCGTGCTCGAGTTCCTGGGCCGGCGGAAGAATTCGCGGATTCCCACGCTGGGCCAGTGGCTCGGCTTCGTCATGCGCAACCGGGTCGGCCGTTTCCTCATCCTGCTGGGCTGGCTCTGGCTCGGCTGGCACTACTTCGCCCGGTAACCGCCCTTCTCCGGTAGCCGCACTTCTACCGGTAACCGGGATGCCGGCTACGTCCGCTAGGCTTTCCGCGTGATCACGCGTCGCAACCAAGTCAGCGGCCAGGCCGAGGCGGAGTACGCAGCGGACGTGGCGCTCGCCGCGCAGTTCGATGATCTGCTCGCCCGGGCCCGTGACGCCGAGCAGGCCTTCCGTGCGGCGCAGGCCGGGGGCGTCCCGCTGGATGGGGTGTACCCGCTGGCCAGGAAGCTCGATACCGCGCTGACCGAAGCGATGCGGGCCGCGTACGCCGCCGAGCGCGCCGAGATCGGCCCCCGCGGCTATGAGGACCGGATCTTCCGGCGGAAGGCCAAGGCCAAGCCGACCACCCGGGCCTGGACGGACGAAGCGGAGCGGCTGCTGACGCTGCGCGAGACGCACCGGCTCACCGGTATCCCGCCGGCGAAGGTCACCGGCCTGCCCGGCGGCATAGTCACGCACGTTCCCGCCGCCTGAGTTTGACCGCCAGATTGTCGACTGCCGGCGTGTCGACTTTGTGCAGCAATGGTCGGGGAGCAGGCTGTTTCCTGACGGTAGTGACCAGCCACGTGGCACGTTCGGTAATCGAGTGACTACTTAACGTGAAGTTGATGGTAACAATGGGTAGTACCTAGGTGCCAGAACGCGTACCCACGAAAGCTACAAAGGGTGATGCGGAAAACAGTCACAACGGGCCATGCCGCGCTGCGTGGTGCTGCTGGCACAGTAGGCTTGAACGACGAAACAACGAGGACTGACCAGGAGGCACGCGAATGTGCCCGCATACGCCACCGTGTCCGGATGCGAGTGGCCCGGACCGCGAGGCGGCCCGAACCATCATCAGCCACCCGGAGCAGGGCTGGAGCCTGCTCTGTAACGGCATAGTCGTTTTCGAGGACACCGGGGAACTCCTCCCCGACGGAGTGCCGATAGCGCCGCACCGGCCCACCGACCTGATCTCGCAGCCGGTAACGGCGGCCAGGCGGCAGGAGTCACCGAAAGCCAGCACGCACTCGCCAGCGGCCTAATCCGCGCCCAGTCCAAGCACCTCGCGCAGCCATGACCCGACGGCCTGGCCGACGCTTTCTGCGTGCTTTGACAGGGTATGTGTCTCGCCTGGCAGCACGACGACCCGCGACGCATCCGCGCTGGCGGGGATGCCGAACGGGTCCTGGGCCCCGTTGACCACAAGCACGTCGGTGCCTGCCCCGCGCAGCTCGCCGGCCCGCGACCGCTCGGGGCGGCCGGGCGGATGCAGCGGGAACGCCAGCGCCACGACCGCTCGCGCGCCCGCAGCCTGGGCCGTGCGACAGGCCACGCGGGCGCCGTTGCTGCGGCCGCCCTGAACCAGCGGGATCGCCGGGAGAGTGCGCCGCAGCGCTTCGATGATCTCCAGCCACGCCGCGTCCTGCCGCTCCGGTGAACCGGGTGCGCGGGCGCCCCTGACCTGATACGGCTGGACCACCCGGGCCACCGCAGCGCCGAGCCCGAGCGCCGCCTGCCGCGCGGCGAGAAGGTCGCGGCTGTCCACGCCGCCGCCCGCCCCGTGCGTCAGCACGAGCAGAAACGTTGGCTTGCCTGGGTTATCCAGTTCCACCCGGGCCGGCCCGCTGCCGGTCACGATCTCCACGCGGGCAGCCTAGCGCCGTGACCTCGGCGATCCTCCCGGTCACTCCCCTCCGGCGACCGCCGCATCATGATCCCGGACCGAAACCCACAATGGAGGGGGACGGGGAGGTGGGTGGTGACACCGGCCGCGCGGCTATACGTTCAGGAGCTTCTTGAGGAATTGGCCGGTGTAGCTCTCCTCGACCTGGGCGACCTCCTCGGGGGTGCCGGTCGCCACCACGGCGCCACCGCGGGATCCGCCTTCCGGGCCCAGGTCGATGACCCAGTCGGCGGTCTTGATCACGTCGAGGTTGTGCTCGATCACGATGACCGTGTTGCCGCCGTCCACCAGCCGGCCGAGCACGCCGAGCAGCTTGCGGATGTCGTCGAAGTGCAGGCCCGTGGTGGGCTCGTCGAGCACGTAGATCGTCCGGCCGGTGGAGCGGCGCTGCAGCTCGGAGGCGAGCTTGACCCGCTGCGCCTCCCCGCCGGACAGCGTCGGGGCGGGCTGGCCCAGCCGCACGTAGCCCAGGCCCACGTCCACCAGGGTCTTCAGGTGCCGGTGGATGGCGGGGATGGCCTCGAAGAACTCGGCCGCCTCCTCGATCGGCATGTTGAGCACGTCGGAGACGGTCTTGCCCTTGTAGTGCACCTGCAGGGTGTCGGTGTTGTAGCGGGCCCCGTGGCAGACCTCGCACGGCACATACACGTCGGGCAGGAACTGCATCTCGATCTTGATGGTGCCGTCGCCCGAGCACGCCTCGCACCGGCCGCCCTTGACGTTGAAGGAGAACCGGCCCGGCTGGTAGCCGCGGACCTTGGCCTCGGTGGTCTGCGCGAACAGCCGGCGCACGTGGTCGAACACCCCGGTGTAGGTGGCCGGGTTGGACCGCGGCGTGCGGCCGATCGGGCCCTGGTCGACGTGCACCACCTTGTCCAGCTGCTGCATCCCGGTGACCCGGGTGTGCTTGCCCGGCACGATCCTGGTGCCGTGCAGCTCCTTGGCCAGCGCGCTGTACAGGATGTCGTTGACCAGGGTCGACTTGCCGGACCCGGACACGCCGGTGACCGCGATGAAGCAGCCGAGCGGGAACGCCACGTCCACTCCGCGCAGGTTGTGCTCGCTGGCCCCCCTGACCACGACCTCCCGGCTGCGGGACCGCTTCCGGCGCGTCGCGGGCAGCGGGATCGCCTCACGGCCGGTCAGGTAGGCGCCGGTCAGCGACTCCCGGCTGGCCAGCAGCTCGGGAAGCGGGCCGGAGACCACGATGTTGCCGCCGTGCTCCCCCGCTCTCGGGCCGATGTCGACCACCCAGTCGGCCGAGCGGATGGTGTCCTCATCGTGCTCCACCACGATCAGCGTGTTGCCGAGGTCCCGGAGCCTGACCAGGGTCTCCAGCAGCCGGTGGTTGTCGCGCTGGTGCAGGCCGATCGACGGCTCGTCGAGCACGTACAGCACGCCGACCAGGCCCGAGCCGATCTGCGTGGCCAGCCGGATCCGCTGCGCCTCGCCGCCGGCCAGGGTCGCCGAGGCCCGGTCCAGGGTCAGGTAGTCGAGCCCGACGTCGAGCAGGAAGCCGAGCCGGGAGTTGACCTCCTTGAGGATCCGGCCCGCGATCTGCTGGTCCCGGTCGGACAGTTCCAGCGTGAGCAGGTGCTTGGCCAGCTCGCCGATCGGCAGCGCGCAGAAGGCGGCGATGGACTTGCCGTCCACGGTCACCGCGAGCGACACCGGCTTCAGCCTGGCCCCGTGACACGACGGGCAGGGCACCTCGCGCATGAACCCGGCGTACCGCTCCCGGCTGGAGTCGCTCTCCGCCTCGGAGTGCCGCCGCTCGATGTACGGGATCGCGCCCTCGAAGTGCGTGTAGTAGGAGCGCTCCCTGCCGTACCTGTTCTTGTACCTGACGTGCACCTGGTCGTCATAGCCGCGCAGCAGCGCGGTGCGGGCGGCCGCGGGCAGCCTGCTCCAGGGCGTGTCGATGGTGAACCCGAGCGCGTCGCCGAGTGCCTCGATCAGCCGGATGAAGTAGTCGCTGACATGCCCGCCGCTCCAGGGGCCGATCGCGCCCTCGGCCAGGGTCCGGTCCGGATCCGAGACCACGAGCTCGGGGTCGACCTCCATCCGCGTGCCCAGCCCGGTGCAGTCCGGGCAGGCGCCCCACGGGGAGTTGAACGAGAACGACCGCGGCTCGAGCTCCTCGAACGACAGATCGTCGTAGAGGCAGGCCAGGTGCTCGGAATACATCCGCTCCCGGTGCGGGTCGTCCTCCGGCAGGTCGACGAAGTCGAGGACCACCACCCCGCCGGACAGGTTCAGCGCGGTCTCCACCGAGTCGGTGAGCCTGCGCCTGGCCGACTCCTTCACGTCCAGCCGGTCGACCACGACCTCGATGTTGTGCTTCTCGTACTTCTTCAGCGCGGGCAGGTCACCAGGCCCGCCGCTGCCGACGCTGTCCAGCCTGACCACGATGCCGTCGACCCGGGCCCGGGAGTAGCCCTTGATCTGCAGTTCGCGCAGCATCTCCCCGTACTCGCCCTTGCGTCCCCGCACCACCGGGGCCAGTACCTGGAACCTGGTGCCCGGGTCAAGCTCGAGCACCCGGTCGACGATCTGCTGCGGGCTCTGCCGCGCGATCGGGCGGCCGCAGATCGGGCAGTGCGGCTTGCCGACCCGCGCGTACAGCAGCCGCAGGTAGTCGTAGACCTCGGTGATCGTGCCGACCGTGGACCGCGGGTTGCGGCCCGCGGCCTTCTGGTCGATGGAGACCGCCGGCGACAGCCCGTCGATGAAGTCGACGTCGGGCTTGTCCATCTGGCCGAGGAACTGCCGGGCGTAGGCGGAAAGCGACTCGACATACCGGCGCTGGCCCTCGGCGAAAATTGTGTCAAAGGCCAGGCTGGACTTGCCGGATCCGGACAGTCCGGTGAAGACGATCAGCGCATCGCGCGGCAGGTCGAGCGAGACGTCCTTGAGGTTGTGCTCGCGCGCGCCGCGGACGACGAGACGATCAGCCACTTTGCGCTCAGTTCTCCGGTTTTGACGGCGGACTCAGGGTCTAGGGGGACGCGTCGCCATGGTATCCGGGGGGTCCGACAAAACGCGGGGCTTCGGCGGGCAGGGCGCCACCAGGGCAGCAACGTTCTGGCGCCCCGCGGCATTCCCGCCCGCCATCTCCCCGGCGCGCCCGCACGGACGCCGGCCCGGGCTGCTGGCTGCTCGCGTGGCTCACCGGCCGGGACGCCGGCACGGCCCTGCC
>WNGR01013040.1_pt1 | contig 14294 bp, 15 predicted proteins | sample 5407581 | NCBI WGS metagenome assembly WNGR01 (sample SAMN13153383, study PRJNA577476) | soil metagenome | isolation source: 80 cm soil or saprolite under Garry oak tree replicate 2 | place: USA:California | collected 2016-06-15
AAATCTGGACAGATCTCCTATTTTATTCATGATCTTGTATCTATAGAACCTACTGTATCTACTGTTTTTCTTTTGGGCAGAAAAGCTTACAGGAAAGTGTTGATCTACTTGGATCTTTCAAATGTGCAACGTTCTGGGCATGTGCAATGTACCAGACACGATAGTACAGGCTGGTCACGAGCCTAGCCCCACTGTGCCACGGCTCTGTGCAAACCCTTTAGATCACGTGATTAGTGGCAGGCGTGCGTTGGCCACTGCCGAAGGGGAACCTTCACGGCGGGCAGCAGTGGGTAAGTGGAGTCTGCTTATAGTCAACTGAGGGATCAATTGATGTCCAATATATTTACCACTAAGTCGACTTGATTGTTATCACAAATTATATTAAGACAATTGAATAATTTGTACACCCCTCCTTATATGTCAGATAAGTTTAAATAAAAATACTTGAACAATTAGACATTAGTTCCTTGCTTAGGAGAGCTCTGACTATTTCTGAAAGTATTTAAACTTAATTGTTATATCCCAATTACAGCCATTTTCAAATCGATGGAGCACTTTCCGAAAAAAGGTTGGGTAGCGGGGTTGAATGGAGAATGAGGATAACTAGTCTTATGTTTTTTTTAATCATTTTTTTTATTTCCAAAATATTTCGAGAAAAAAAGGTAAGGCTCGAGTAAGGCTCAGCATTTCTGCCGATGGGAGTTCCCGAAACCCCGCCTACCCAAGCTATTTTCGGAAAGCGCTCCATCGATTTGAAAATGGCTGTAAGTTTAACTACTTTCGGAAATAATTGGAGCTCTCCTAAGCAAAGAACTGAGGTCTAATTGTTCAAGTATTTTTATTTAAACTTATCTGACATATAAGGAGGGGTGTACAAATTATTCAATTGTCTTAATATAATTTGTGATAACAATCAAGTTGACTTAGTGGTCAATATATTGGACATTAATCAATCCCTCAGTTGAATATAAGCAGACTCCGCTTACCCGCTCCTGCCTGCCGTGCTTGCCAGTTCTGGTGGCAAATTTTCTTTCTATAACACCCATTAGCGTGCATGTTAGGATACCCGGTGAATTTTTACTTCTGTGTTCAGAATAGAATACGATGCTTTTCAACACGCATGCAGAAGATTTAAGACTTGCAGAGTGTCCGAAGAGAAGGAAACCGGAGGACCATAATACCGTACTGAAGCGAGCTTGGAAGCGAGCGGAACTCGACTTATTAATGAGGCAAAAGAAACATTGACCGCACGGTTGATAATTGTACATCGGGTGCGGACTCGGAAATCAAGTTTGGTCCGACGATCTGGACTTCAGAGGTCAGAAGAGTCTAGCAAGCATCCGAACAACCGCTCGCACCGGCAATGGTCGCGATTATGAGGGATTGGCTGGTCGTATCATTATGCCTGACTCGGAGGCCGCGAAACTACCACGTGGGATCGCGAAGAGCTGCTGCGTACCGATGATGCATGATTGTGGCATTGCGTCTCTATAGTCGTTGTCTGCCGCCGCGTCACGGCTTTCAAACAGAGACCCAGACAGACAACTGCGACTCACCCACTCTTCAACAACGTCAACATGTGCCCCTAAGCGGACTCCTTTCACCATCAACTACATATCCATGACAACCCATGCCGACGACCATGTGACGCGAGCTACGGCAGCCTGAGGGTCTGAAGGACCTGCCTGCGGGAGGAAGGAGGAGGACGACAGCGAATCGAACACCGCGGGTGTGCTGGAGGGATTTGAGAGTGACATGATCCCAGGAGGATAAACATGGGGAATCTCACGATCATAATGGCGACACGGGTGCGATGTTGACCTGGCTAGGAGCCAGTGGCTTGGTTTTTAAGACCAATTAATGAGCAGTAATTAGAAGTAAAGAGTCTCTCACTGGAAACCTTCGTTTGTCCCATTTCCAGGTCGACCCATGTGGCAGCAAGGGCAACGGGCATCGTAGTAACCGTGACGGAGGAGGCCGGGAGTGAATATGGTTGCGCAGTCTCAGAACTCAGCGACGATAACACACCGTACAGTAAGCTCGGCAACCATCGACGGAGAAAGGAAATTCACCATCTTCAAACTGCGATGGTTCAAGTTGCAGTTTACCGTCAAGACGTCAATCCGACTCCATCCTGTCGCAATTCAATCCTACATCCTAGGTTTGGTGAAGCGGCGTCTCAGCCAGGGAGCTCGTCGACGCGACGACAAAGAATATCGCTGCGGGTGCTTATTCGGCTGGGGACCTCGGCGCTGCTGTTCTCTCTGCATGTCCCAAACGAACTCCGAGCCAGGGATTCAAACATCGTTCCGCTGCAAAAACGGGCGCTGGAGCACAGATAACAGTGTACTCACAAAGTACGACGCCGACTCGAAGCACTGACACGAAATTCCTACTTACTTGGCCATGGTTGCTTGCTTTGTCGGCTTTACGTAGAGACGGAACGTCGTTCATAGTGGATGGGACGAGGTTCTCTGGGGAAACCCTGGCGCACTTTTCCCACCAAGTTTGATAGGGTTCCTTCCCAAGGGTGTCTCTGGTCAGTTGGTGTACCACAGCGTGCCGAGACACCCCGGCTTGATTTCATCAGTTACCTTGCCCTCCTGCCCAACGGAGAGAGACGGTGATTGATGCCGTGATTAGTGCCAAAAGCGCCTAACTTACAGTCGCCGTGGCGAACGCTGTATTGGCCCATCTCGTAAATGGTTTAATTTTCCTGCGCTCTATCCGAGCAGCTGCCATGGGTCCCTGAGCTGCCAGTGTCTAAGGGGGTTCTTTCCTCGAGTTAGCTATTGTCGGTAGCAGCTCTCTGCGACCCACTTTGTTGACCGCTCCTCGCTAGCAACAGTCCCTCTCCGAGGACAGGACCTCGTCGATTGTCTCCGATCTGGTACTAGGACGTCTTATCGATGACGAGGGGACGGCCGCTAGATGCTGTTGCGTTTCACGGCGAGGATATTCTGGAGATCAGCATACAATCACGATAGCACGAAGAGTATGTGGGTCCTTTGGTCTTAGCGCCTAGATTTCCATTTCACCTTCCGTTCGCGTCCCCCACAGAATCGGCCGCCATGCTCCTTGGCTGCAGGAAGGCAGCCCAAATGAGCCAGCATGTTGCCCGAAGATGCCTTCCAGTGAAGTGGTATGCTGCACTGCCTCGCGACGGCCTTAACCCTAACACACACCGTATAAAATACTCATCTCAACCCCAGTCTCACTTCCGTACTCTACCAGTCATCGACCCACCACTCACCCACACCCCACTTCTCCACGCTATGAACCACTTCGTAGTCAGTCTATTCATCGCGTTCTGTCTTCTCCCACTCCCAACCCCAGCCCGTCCAGTTACACACATGCTGGTCGCGCGCCAGGACCACACCAGTCGAATAGACAGTGACCTCATTTTCGGTATTACCTTTTCCTTAGGTGGGCCAAACATCTTCAAACCTTTTACCACCCCACTCAATCCTCTTCTAAGCTTTACTCTTCGTGCTGCTCGGCAGCTTCGCCTGGCTCGCGACCGGGAGGACCGTCGCCCAGCTTTTTGAGATTCTCAATCGTACGTCGTCTTTCATCTTGCTGCGACCCACACGGGACCACTTGGCGCAGGAATTTGTTCCACCTTCATCGCCCTTGCCCAGCGCCTTTCCGAATTTCGTTTCTCCTCCCTCATCGAGAGGGCATCCGCCACGATCCTCGACGCCACTGACGCTGGCACAGCCAACATGCCTCGACGAGGTGGCGCATCTTACCCAGTCGCGACTGTTTCCCGGGGACGGGTGGGACGGGTGCAAAGCGGAGGGCCTGGAAGGTTGGGGGGTACTCAAGGCGGTGGAGATCTCCTAGCATTCGCTCCATCCACGTAGTTGCAGCATCCATCATCGTTCTGCTTTATTATGATCTCGGCTCCCCTGAGTCAAAATGAATGAAAATGCCCGACCTGTCGCATCCGAGGGGGGTGCTATATGTGAGACTCCCTAACAAGGCTAGCTAAATGGTATCAAATAACGGACAGAATCTGCTGCGGCCTGTCATCCCGTGAGAAATAGTCCCAAGAATAATGACAACTATATGCGGCAAACAACACGCGTGGAAAGGCCAAGCAGGGCCCTCAGGCTGTCCGAGTCTGCCCACATATCCATTCTGCCTCGGCCTTATGCGCCACCCGAGCATGTCCGTCCGTAAGCCCGGTGTGAGAAAGAAAACAAAGATGCCCATACAAGCGGGCTGTGTGTGCACGCCATCTGTGTGGCCATCCAGTAAGGTGCTGGGGCGATTGAGTGATAATAAGAAACGTAGGTGTGGTGTTACCCGCGTGGATCATGGCAATGCGTGCCGGCATGCGCAGCGTAACTGTACACCAAAGTCCAGAGAGTTGGCTGTAGCGACCGTCAAAGACACAGCTCTTAAGTGGATGAAAACAACGCACCAGCCATGCCAGTGGTACCGGCGGACACGGGACACGGAGGAGTGCCGCCATCGCCGGGACCGATTGCATCACGTGACCGCAATAGTCACGTTATCGCGAAGCGGGCTGCAACTGCAGAACTACCATACGATGGTATCGCATTGAGATCTCTGTATTTGTTGTCTTGCGTCGAGTTACAGCTTTCAAACAGAGGCCCAGACAGCGGCGACTCACCACTCCGGCAGTCATGGCGGTCAAATACACTCTAACAATATTAACATGGCTTGTCAGTGGCTCCTTTGAGCGGACTAGTCACACCATCACCTATACGTTCATCCTTGTTCATGGCAACCTCACGCTGTGATACGATCAAGGAACATGACGCGCCAGGGTCCGAAAGGACCAGTGTCCGCCAAGAAAGAGAATGACGGCGAATCGAGCCCCGCGCATGGGTTGGGGATTTGAGATCTGGCATGATTCTCGGGGAGTCGGGGGGTAGAAAAGTCGACGAATCTCACGACGGTGACGCGGATACGATATTGACTTTGCTAGGACCTGTGGCTCGGTCATTATCAAGTATCCATGAACAGTATTTAAAAAGAGTAAAGTTTGGTGTCCAGAAAACGCACCAGAAACCTTTTTGTGCCCCTTCTCCACATGGCAGCAACGGGCCAACATGCTGTAGTATAACGGGGAGGTTGATATGGCTAAAGTTAGCTGGGCAGACTCCGCGCCTTGCTCCGCACATACAGCCACTAATAGAAGCTCGGCAATTCATCAAAGCTCACCATCATGTTCGTCAAATGAAAATGAAAATCGGACTCATTCAATTACCGATCCTGGGTTTGGGTGGCGACCACGGGATACCTCAACGTGGAGGTAAAGCACATCGCCATGGATGTAAAACTCTGCCACAAGTGGCCATTTGGCTGAAGACCGGACTCCGAGTCAGGCTGCTGCTGTTTGCTCCGCGTGCGTCAGTTTGAACTCCGAGCCAAGAGTTCCGACTTTGGGTTCGACCCTGTTCTGCCTCAGGGGATGGTCGATGGGCACTAGAGCAGAAATGATGGTGGTTACAAGCGCAACACTCATTTGGACCGCCATCACGAAATCGCTTCTTATTCGCTTGTAGCTCCGGTCAATTTTTTGACAGCTTTACGCAAGACGAGAATGTCATTCAACTTGAAGCCAACAACATGAGGCTCCTCCGCGCAGGTCTAGCCCTGGTCTAGCTCCCACTGGAAGTCCGACAAGGTTACTTCTCAGGGATGTCTGTGGTCAGCTGGCACCCCCCCCCCCCCCCCCCGGCTTGGTTCCACCACTGACCTTACCCAACTTCTGACCTCGAAGAGGCAGGATCAATGCGATGATCAATACCCACAGCACCTACAATCACTAGTGGCTGTAATGGCGTCTCGTAAATGCAACAACCTGCGCTCTATTTGAGCCTCCGCCATTGGACTCTGAGCTGTTGGACAGGACTCTTCCGCAAAGTGGCTATTGCTGGAACAGCGACCTCTGGACCCACTTTGTTAACAGGAGACTTTCTTCTTCAGTGGCGAAGAGCTCCCTCTTCAAAGGAAATCGCCGATTTGCTCCCACCGGATGGGGGGGTCCTTGGACGATGGCATTGATGAAAGGGGGACTGTCACTAAATGGTGTTGCACTGCATGACGATACCGTATGGGATGGAGAGTGAGTTGCACCCTCCACATTAGCGCCTTCGCCTTCCGTTTCCCCCCACCACCAAATCGATCGCAGTACTTTTATTGTCTTGGTCCATCCGTATCCCTTTCTGTTTCACCATCACGCTTCCCCTTCCTTCCTTAGGATCAAACTATCCGCCTTGGATCCAGGATGATCGATCAAACAGACCAACGTGTTATCCGGAAATGTCCTCCCGTTCGAACCAGTTTGCACTGCCTATGTATTTCCCCGCATCCAGACTTAAATTAATGGAACCTCTCTAAGTTTAGGTTTTTCATCAGTAGATATTTTTCATCGTGTCCTTATAAAGGGGGCCATTCTTCCTGCGTCCCAAGCTCCAGTCATCTTCTCTACACAACGCCCACTAACCAATGCCTTCCACACCTTTCCGCACCATGACATTGGCATCTCTACTCCTCACCGTCACTCTTTTCCCACTGCCTACCTCAGCACGTCCGGTCACCCCATTCACGCTAACGGCGCGCCGGAATTCTTCCGCCCCAATGGATCACGACGTCATCTTCGACGTTGTCTTTGGACTAGGTGTGCCAGACATCTTCTGACTTCTATCTACCACAACCTGCTCAATCTTCTAAGCGTTGTTCTTCGCAATCCTTGGCAGCTTTGCCTGGCTCGCAAGCTATGGGACCCCCGCCGGCCAGCCCGCCGAGTTTTTCAATCGTAGGTTGTCTTGCTCTATGCTGCGAATCCATGCCTGAGGACATCCGATACAGGACTTTGTGCCGTCCCCATCGCCTTTTCTCGGCAACTTTCCGTCTTTTGTCGTTCTACCTTCATCGAGAGGGCAGCGGCCCCTATCCTCAACGCCAACAACGTCAACGCAGCGTTTGTACCTCGAAGAGGTGGCGCGTCGTACCCAGTTGCGACTGTCCCTTGGGGCCTGCGAGGTGGAGGGCCGAGATGGGTCGGGGTTGCTCTGGGCAGTGGCGACCGCCCTATCCACGCGGTCCTCTGATTGATACCATTGTCCCGTCTCCGCTTTATTGTATTAATCATAGTATAATCACTATATTTGAATTACCCAGTCGAAATGGAAGTGACAGAAAGTGTCCGACGGGGCTAAGGGAGGCGGTGCCATCCATCTACATGATGCTGTCTAGTGAGGCTAACTGAATGATGCCCGCAGCGACAATACGTGTATCGCACGGATCGGGCTGCGCAGGCCCCCATCTTCTTCAGCCCTACACACCACCCGGGTGTATCCGTCCGCACAGCCAGTGAGAGAGGGGATGAAAAATGGCTCACCAAAGATGAGCGGGCTGTGCGTACATGCTACCCAAGTGATCCGCCATTGAGTCCAGTAGGTGGGAATGAATAATAGCGACGTCACCAGGCCAGGGGGGTGACCGGACGTACACTCTATGTATTACCCACGAGGATTATGGCGGTGCATTCCAGCAGCGTAGCATTGGACGCTAAATTTCGAAATGTTGGCCAGTGGCCAGACTCACAGTAACAGTCAAAACAACCAGGTGGAGGGATGATGTTATATTTCTCGGGTATATTACAGTACTCAATGAGGCAGGGACATCTGATACTAGCGAGATCTCCTTGCACTACCGTAGATGACAGAGAGAGTGAGATCTCACTAGTGAGAGGCGGACCAAAAGACGTGCAGTTTGCCGCGATTGGAAGGCGGATACGTGACACGTGACCGAATTTATTACATTCCATCATCATCGTCGTCCCAGTTACATTGGTAGGCTCGTGACCAGGTCACCAGTCTACTGCATTGGGACTGCACTGCCCTTGCCGCAGTCTTGTTTCTTGGTCTCCTACCGAGGACTTCGGAATTGCTGTAGACACGCACACACAGGCGCTATACCTGTCAGATGTTTCGTGAGTTATTCGATTTTTTAAGCATTTAATGACATCCGTTCTGCAAATTTCGCGACAATGAGATTCTGGAGAACAACAGTAAAGGAAATGCGGACACCCAGCAGTAAGGAATCACCAGATTGAACTGAAGGATCCGCCATTGAGATGATAACGTCAGAATTGTGTGGATCAAGGTGTGGATACCCTGACACCTTCCATCAGGTGTCTCAGATCGGGATCGAAGAGGTGACCCTTGGGTCTTTGCCTGGCAAAGGCAAGAACTGACCCCGATTGCAAGATGAACGTACGATGAACGTTGATGAACTCCGGAATCGTTTCGGACAGGTGATCCGCAACTGGGGCCTGGGGCAAACTGCTTCTGAAAGCCTTCAAATCAAACTTAGCGTTTAAAGTACGAGTATGGGTATGGCGATCCGATCATCTGTCGGCTCGGGTCGAGCCTCGAGGATGACTCATTGGCAAGCGGTCACCGCGAGTCACCAGAGAACTGCAGAACCAAAAAAAACTTAGACCCCGCGAAGCAGCATGTGGGGACGGATGAAAGGATGATCAGCGCGTATCTCGATGGTCCCGAGCTCCGCAGAAGTCTTCATTGTTCGAGATCTAGATTTAGGCGGGATTTTAAGCTGAGTCGTGGTTGTTAGGGAACAAGAGTTCAGGCTGATGTGCGAACAACTCACCATGCACACTTGACAACAACCACACAACCGTTTTATCGTACGCGTGTTCAGCGAGCAAAATGAAAACACACGCACCTCATCCCATACAAAACATTATGCTAACTCCGCACTCGTTTTATCTGCTTGACGCCCACGGCCCACCTGTGTAGCCGTGCACCTGTCAGGACGCAGATTGGGGCATTGTCCTGCCTTTCCTTGGCATACGACGTTCCGCACAAAGTGGCAACCTGGCAACACCCGATGCCAACACCCTCTTTGGCTCTCCCGGCACCGGTTAGGTCGAAATTCGGGTCTCAGAACGATAGCCTGTACGTTGAGCAGGTTATTTTCTGTTGAAAAAAAACCCACCTTCGGCGTTACAATGGGTGAGTTGCGCCTGTTGGCGATTGGCTGGCTTGTTGCTGACGGGCCCGGAGTGTGCGGCGCCAGAGTGGGGGTTGTCAATCAGGGTGAGCCGTCCGATACTGTGCACGTCGGTCTTGCATATTCAGGACTAAGGTAACTGAATGTCGCATAGGATGTGTACATTTGCCGTTGGGGGAGCACAGGATCGTCGTGATGGTAAGTTACACGACGAATGATTGCCGTCTTATTAAGCCGGATCGGGTGATATCGGGAAGGTTCGTTTCGGTGCCGACGACCTCTCGGCACGCACCGCTGACCTTCGCGCACTTGTTCCCGCATCATGATGCATGATGCCAGGCCATAGCTTGGAATGATGTGCATAAACCGGACTGGTACAAACGCTAACAGTGTATTGCGAGTGGTTCAGACCCGAAGCCGGCAGCACAGCTACGGGCGAGTCGGGGCGACTGATCCAAGGACTGATTGCCCAGATGGGCAAAGTGGGTTTTCTAAAGGAGGAAGCCGGTATCTCCTCCAATCTTTGGTATTTTTCTCAGGCTCTGTCACCTATAAATACTCTGATAGAGTTGACCAGGAAGACATCTACTCCCTCACTTCTACTGCCGTTCACGTGCCAATATTCTTTCTTTTCAATCGTCCTTCGCTAGCTTCGCTAGCTTCGCTCTCGATGGATTTCCCATTTGCTTTTGTGTTATCCCTTATCTTCATGTGCCAGGCTGTTGATGTTGCGATGGCCCTTCCCATTCCACCTTCATTTAGGCGCGCTCCTCTTTTGGAGGCCCCGGGCACCCTCGTCCTCGAAATGGGGTTCTACTCCATTTTCACGATGGGTAAGAGACCGTGTGCTTCCACATATCCCCCACGTATCCCTAATGTCCTTTCGGCTTGGACAGCTCTCTTGTTCTCCTTGCTTGGAGCGTACATGATGAAAGTAATGGGTGGGACGAGGACGCCAGCTTTCATGGCGAGGCTGCCTCGTACGTCCAAACACCCGTCTCCACCCACCCTCTCTCACTGCCAGATCTTGCCCTACAGGCGGTGCCTCGCTACACCAGACCATCAACCGTCTCCCCTCCCTTCTGTTGGCTCTAGACAGCCGAGGCACTCAGCGCCGCCCCCCCGTTCGCCGGGGAAGAATGTCCGCACCGATGGCGACGGTACCTCGCCGCTGGGCTCCGCGTTCGACTCGTCATGCCCTTCTTCCATGACTGTGACTTGCGGCTTGTGGTCCGTGGCGCGTGACGCATTACCAGACGACTATGTCCTTCGCTTCGCACTACACGTCCTTTGCTACCTTTTTTTTGCCTTATTCTCCTCAAGTTATGTCCCCTGGTGGTAACATTATACGCAGCGCGCTCTCCTCCCTGAGGGTCCTCTCAAGTCCCTTACTTAATTATTCAGTTTTTCCTTCGTTCCCCCTTCCCCCAACGGTTACCCGCGCGTAACGTTCTTTGTCGCCGAGGTTGGCGTCGACGGTTACACGGACATGTCGGAGGGAGAGTGAGTACACGTTTGTCAAAACGTTTGTTGCACTCTCTATCGCCGTATATGTACGGTATTATTTACCCCACACCTACGATATTACGACCATTACGAAGGCACTCCAGCGTACCGCCGCCCATTGTGCAATACAAATGTGGCCTTGATATCGCTTAACTGTGGTCGGCTTAGCTCAGGGGGAGCGTAATAAGTTACAGTAATGGAGTCTGCCAATTTAGACGGGCACTTGATATTTAGCGTTAGACGGCCAAGAGAGCAGTTCAGTTGGCCCGGCAGTACAGCACATGCCAGTGTCTGTCCATGATCGCACCCCGGACCTCGGCAGAGTCTGGGACCTCTGGAATCCTTGAGAACTTGTGAAAAAAACGCTGGTTCTGCCCTTGCTTCCTCATTTGCCGGTAGCAAAACAAGGTCAGGCAACGAGGACACAACTAGTACTGTAGAGGGTAGGGTTGCACAGCACCGCAGCAGGGTAGCAAACCGGCACCAAAACGGGTAGGCAGTAAGCCGGATCATCTTAAGTTGGTTAGATGCAGACAATGAAGCAGCGAGACTCTAATTGGCAGCATTAAATCATCGAAATACAAGTGTGATGGGCCCGGGTGATGGGGATGACGCGATGACGCGTCTTACTGTAATGGAGCACACTCGGACCTATCCTCCTCCCCCCGAGTCGGATCTCGGCCAAATGAAATGTTATTGATGCCCCTTTTCGTAAATACTGCATACTACTGGAGAGCCTTTTCTTCTCTTGGGCAAGCACTTGCGCCGTTCCGGCTCGCAGTAGTCCGAGGCGTTCCGAGGCGGGACGGCCCGGCGAGCGAGGGGCCGGTCGCAGTTGATTCGATTCGTCCGTTTCGTTCGCTGTTGTCGTGTCGTCCACCATCCGGACCATACTAATACGACATATGAGTGAGTCGGTGGCACCTGATGAACGTTATGAACAGGTGCGTGCGTGCACGAGGGTGTCGCGTGTATCACGTCAAGGTAGAGAGCGTAACTGAAAAGCCTCGTGCGTACAACGTGTTCGAACGTGCAATATGACGTAACGAGAAAAAAAAAAGAACAAGGGCAAGAAAACCGGTGAAGGAGTCCAACAGCAGAGCCACAGATCCCATCGAATGGCATCGCCTTGCTCGCTGTGGCAGCCGGTAGTGTGGATCGCAATTGTTACACGTGCCAAGTGGGCACGTTCTTCGTCGGCAATGTGGCACATATAACTTACACATAGGTTACTTTAGGTTAGCAGAGTGTACTATAAGGTCCGCAGGCGTCAAGTGCGAGCACTTTTGCCCCGAATACCCGACCCCGAAGACTCGGAGGAGAACAGGTATGATCATCAATCAAAAAATCCTCCTCCTCCCCGGATCTTGGGATGGTACCCATATGTACGATTCCTTAAAGGTTCCTTGCCTCTGGCAGGGAAAGATCCTGTGCCACTAGGCCCGATGCAGTGTGGCGCCGGCTGTACCTAAGGAGAAGTTTCAGCAGGGAGCTGGCTAATGGAACGAACTATTTCTTGCTATGTGATGCATGTGGTGCTTCTGACATATACAGTACGTAGTGTTCCTAGTACTTGCCTCGTCTACATCGCATGGCCGACCTGGAGCTTGCAGCGGCGCGCAAGGCCGAGAAGGCCGCGCGCTCGTACGACTCATTTCTAAACGCGGAAGTCGACGATGAAGAGGAAGTGAAACTTAAGTATAATTCTGTGAGAGAAATGGAAGATGATTTTATGTGGGTTATCATTGTGCGTCATTGTACCTGTTCGCGTCGTGTCTTTCTCCGCCATCGCAGCAGCCTTGTCGCTGTATTCTCGGATCGGCTCTCCTTGCGTCTTCACTGCGATGAATTTGAGCAGTCAATATGCACCCACGTAACGCCGTAACAACCTGTTTACGGTAATGCCTACGGGCATTCCTCGAAACGTGACTTTAACCGAAGGAGGTTTACTTGAGCGGTGTCCGCTCACTCACTGCACCGTTCGGCGGATCATGCCTTGGCATTCTTTCCCTGTATCTGATGCTATCAACAGGACACAGCCGTCCTGTATACCAACTTTTCGCCGACGATATGTGCCGACCGATTCAACCTATCATGGGGGCTGTGGGCCTAGCACCGCCTTAGATCCCCCAGCGTTCGCGCTCTTCTGCAAGGAGTGACATCACTTCGGGAAAGCGAGGCGTGACCTAGCAGTCAAATGGAGTTGGATTGCTGATTGTGAGGACGTCAACGGCTCTGCAATTCGGCGTTGGGCGCTGCCCGCGCGGGGGTACTTACATGACTAGCCCTATATCCACCAGGCTGTCCGTGTCTGGTAGTAGCTCGTTTCCGCTCTCGTCCCGCACGCGTTCGATGTTGACCGCCCACAGGGCCCTTGCCACGTCCATGAAGAGTGCGTCGTTGGCGAGGAGCTTTCCTACGCAAATCCGACGCCCAAAACTGTAAGAGGAGTGCCCTTCCTGATTTGTGTTCATAGGCCCCGACGTCAACTCTCCGCGCTCGTTGAGGAATCGTTCTGGCCTGAATTCATCCGCGTCGTATCCGTATGCGGCGGGGTCGTGGTTGCATTGCCAGATGTTGGCCATGCACGCCGTGCCCTTGGGAATGCACATGCCTTCGTACCAGTCCTCACGCATCGCGACGTGAGGTACTCCGAGTGGCGCAACGGGTCGCCAACGGAGAGTCTCCTTGACTATTGCGTGTATGTATGGAAGGTGTGGAACGTCGGAGAAGGTCGGAAAGCGATCACGGCCGACAACGGCGTCGAGTTCAGCTTGCGCGCGGCGTTGTGCCTCGGGGAATGCTACCATGGCCAGCGCCCACCAGTTCAAAATGGATGCGGTCGTTCCAGAGCCACCAGAGCTGTAATGCTCACCTTTTCAATTTTCTCTCACCCATTGAGAACGACATCTACTCACTATATCGTCCCAGCAAGAAATGCCATCTCTGTCTCAGTCAGGAGGTTGCGGTTGGCATCCCGTATCAAGGAGGCGCAGAAACTAGGACGGGTTCCACCCCTTGCCTATTCTGTCTGTTAGCTAAGCCTTGCACTGTGTACGCTATGATTGCACGTACTAAATCGCCTCGGACACGATTCAAAAGATGCTGGAACATTTCAGGGTGCTCGGCGGCCTGCTGCAAGCCTTCCCTCTTCCATTTTGCGAATCTGGTTTCCACTTACGGGTTAGTATTAGCAAGGGTTATACGAAAAACTTTATATATAACCTCTCCGGAATGTACATCATCCAAGGGAAAAACTCAACGAGGAAATTCCCAGGCATCGCAGCATAAGTGACCCGTTTGTTGTAGGTATCGATTTCATTGATGGTTGTATCGTTTTCCGAGATGAGCGTTGGATAGTCGTACAAGATGGACATAGTCGCGGAAGTCCCAGCACGCTGAAAGTGCTTTATGCGATCGCTATTAGGCGAGTTCATCAAGAGTGCCGAAACCAGGAGGGTTGCTTCCTTCGTAAGAATTGGATAAAAACACTGTACTACCTCCTTCCTGAGAGCTGCCTGTGCTGCATGCCGTTGGCGACGCCAGATGTACCGGTATTCATCCGTCGATAACGCGTGGTTATGTACCATAGTTAGCCAGAGGCTTACAGTGCGTTGTAGTTCATGAACGCTGTGCGGGCTCGAAAGCGCGCGAGTGAGTAAGAGTGGGCAGAGGGTGGAACGAGACAAAGGAAAGGGGATGGAGGAAGTTGTTGCCGAGTCCGAGCTAAGACAAGAGGCCAAATTTTGTTGCGCACGAGTCGGCCGATA
>WNGR01005902.1_pt1 | contig 14291 bp, 20 predicted proteins | sample 5407581 | NCBI WGS metagenome assembly WNGR01 (sample SAMN13153383, study PRJNA577476) | soil metagenome | isolation source: 80 cm soil or saprolite under Garry oak tree replicate 2 | place: USA:California | collected 2016-06-15
CATTGTCAATTACGCTGGATTCCTCGAAGAGAACAAGTACTTTGAAGAATGCTTCAAAGTATACGAGAGAGGTGTGGAGTTGTTCACGTTCCCGGTCTCCTTCGAAATATGGAACATCTATCTCTCCAAATTCGTCAAGCGATACGTAGGTTCCTTCTTACACACCTTTTTCGCACAGATTTTGATTTTTTGCTCAGGGTGGCTCAAAACTAGAAAGAGCGCGCGATTTGTTCGAGCAGGCTCTCGAGAAGTGCCCACCGAAGTCGTGCAAACCTATATTTCTGTTGTATGCTCAACTCGAAGAGGAACACGGTTTAGCGAAGCGGGCCATGACCATCTACGATCGCGCTACTCAGGTTGTCGAGAATGAGGATAAGTTCGAGGTGGGCTGCTTCTCCTTCATCTACAACGACATGGGGCCGTGGCTGACTGGTTATTTACCTTTCAACAAGATGTTCACCATCTACATCGCCAAAGCTGGCGCGAATTATGGCCTCACCGCGACCCGCCCTATATACGAGCGAGCCCTAGAGATCCTTCCCGACCGACAAACAGCCAAGATGTGCCTTCGCTTTGCCGCGCTGGAGCGCAAGCTCGGGGAGATCGACCGGGCGCGCGCCATCTATGCGCATGCCTCCCAATTTTGCGACCCACGGACGAACCCGGAGTTCTGGGCGGAGTGGCATTCTTTCGAGATCGACACCGGGTCCGAGGATACATTCCGCGAGATGCTGCGTATCAAGCGCAGCGTGCAGGCTCAGTTCAATACGGAGGCGAGTTACCTTGCGGCCCAGGCGCTCGCCGCAAGACAAGGTGCGGCGAAAAACGTAGAGGAGGACGTTGCGTCGGACCCTATGGCCGCGGCAGAGCGGCAATTGGGTGGCGGGAAGGCTGGGCCCTCATTCGTGTCGGCGAAACAGCAAGCAGCACCCAAGGGTGGTGATGATGAACCACCGCAACCAGCAAGTCCTCAGGCTGTTGGGAATGCAGATGAGATCCATATATCTGACGAGGATATCTGATTGTCGCGTTGTGGTCCTGTTTGCTTTGTTCCCTCTACTTGTCTGTCATTGCTATGGCCTCTACACACACACACAAAGAACAAAAGCGGATGATTTTTTTCACCGACTGTCCCATCGATCGACTTCGACCTCGCACAAAACTTCCCATTTCACGTCCCAACTGTCGTCCTCGAGACATGGCTGATCGACCCACGTATTGGCGGTTTTACGAGACGTCTCAAATGAGACGTCGTGCGTGCGTAAGGTGTCGAGGAGTTCAACGTGCAGTTCCAAAGAACGCCGGTACGACCAGAGGATGTCGGACACTGAGGTGACTGGCGGGCTGTATTTTCGGAATCCTGCTCCCCCAAATAGAACAGCGCTTTTGTAACCGTACGTACCGAACTTTTCCATGGGCCAAGTGGTCCACATTGGCTCCGAGCAGACCCAAAGCCACCCTTTCTATTGCGGCGATACGCTCGTCCATATACGAAAGCTTTGGGCCGACCAGTAGAGATCGTGGCTGCTCTCCATCGGGTACGAGCGTTAGCATATTGCTGTTTTAAAAGAAAGGACAATTAGACCAAGGCGTACAGGAGTAATAAAATAGATAAAGACATACTCGAGATCGGTTCTCGCATCCACTAGCTCACGAACGGCTTTGAGGCCATCCTTACGCACGAGATCATCCCACGTCCGACAAGTTGCCCGTAGCTCCTGCAGCGAAGCGCGCAGTTTTCGGTGATAGGTCGATTCTGTGGTTCTAGACGCGTGCGGTGATCTAGGCGATTGAGGGTTCTTCACGGGAGACGATGAGGGAGACGATGGTCCACGGAACGAGGCCAATCGTGAACTCATTTCTGTGCGGGTCCACTGGATCTTACAGTATCTCATCTTTTTGTGTGCTCTTATGTCTTCGTCCAACGAAAATTTACTCCGTTCAGAGGCGGAACTCAAGCTCGACTTGGTATCACAGCTCTAATCATCGCCGCGGGCTAAACCAACCCTGGATCACAGGCCAGGAAGAAAAAGGCAGAGAAATATAAGGATGTCGGTGACCCCATAACCCTTCCTGGCGCACCCATAGACATAAAAATTCGAGGAAACTATGCCTGGGTCGCCGGGAGCGACCATACCGCGCGCAAAATCGACCTTCAGGTATATATTCATTCACCCCGCACGCGTTATCAAATCGTGATGTTGATGTGGTCGTCACTGCCCTCGCGCGGAGCTAGACAGGGAAAACGACCCAAGCTTACAGGGGCCATTCCGGACCAGTGACGTCCCTGGTATTCTGTGACAAGACGCCCGGTTCTGGGGAGGGGAACTTCCTGATCACTGGCTCATGGGACAAGGTGGAGTCTGCCGTCTCGTTTTTTCGGTGACAAGAGTTGGTCCCTTGACGCCTCCAAGCGAAGACCATCAAGATTTGGGACACGGATGTAAGCCCCGCTGCCTCTCTATCGGTGCCTGCTGCTGGACCAGGCCAAGTTTCTGACTGGTCTCTTCCAAGACCAAGGCCGTGATCTCCTCGACTGTGGCACACTCGGACTTTGTCAAGACGCTCCTCGTCGTCCCGTCTCTCGGACTGCTCGTGTCCGGTAGCTCGGACAAGTCCGTGCGTTTCTGGTCAGTGGTTTTGCTGATCGCGAGCCCCTCTCGTTATTCGCGTTTTGCGTTTTTTTTTGTGAACATGAGTGAGTTATTATAATCTTTTCCAGGGACCTGTCCTCGCCCGACTCGCCAGATGGACTGCCCCCCGTCGGTTCCATCTCTGCGCACAGCCGACCGGTCGAGTCACTAGCCGCGTATCTCGACGTGACTGGTGCCTCCCCTCACCTCGTTCTGTTCACGGCAGACACGATGGGCGTCATCAATGTGTGGGACGTGGTAAGGGACTCCACGGAAGACCGCCCCATCTGGAGAAGCACTCTCCGCGACGAGTTGAAGGACCATCGCACGAGGATCAATGAGATCGTGTACGGAGATGGTCATCTATGGTCAGGCAAGTGAAGCAAAGCACGTTTTGCGACATGGCTCGGCTCCCCAATTCGCTGACAACCATGCTTTTCGCATTTTTTCCTCCCAGCTTCTGCGGACGAAACAATCCGGCTGCACCTATATCCCGTGCCAACGGATGCAAAGCAAAAGCCCAGTCCGCCAATCACGCACACGACAGCATTCAGAGCCGTTCTTCCTCTCTACCTTCATCCAAAGTTGGATTCGGACGCGTTTCCCTATCTCCTCGCAGGGTCCGGCGATTCCATCCGTGTCTATGATATCTCCTCGCTCGACGAAGCGGAGCTGATAAGGGAAGTTGAGGGGCATTGGCACGACGTCACACATTTGCGTACATGGCTGCAAGAATCTGCGGATGGGAAGCGTAAAGACGTGTGGGTTATCAGCGGGAGTCTTGATGGTACTCTCCGCAAGTGGAAACTGTCAGGTGCGAGCGGCGTCACGCCATTCTGATGGGCCACGTTCTCACCGAGCGTGTTAGGACTTGTCGTCCCCACACCACCCGTAACTGAAGAACAAAATGCTACTCCTGCAAACAACATGACCAGTGGACCCAGAGAGCTGCTTGGCTTGACGGAAGAAGAGGAAAAGGAGCTCGCTGAATTGATGGAAGATGAAGATGGTATTTAGATATGTGCCAAGGGTAACTTTACATAGTTGAGTACAGTGAATCTGATATAAAACCCAAGCCGTTGAGCAATTAAAGTTTAGCTTGAGGCCTCATCAAGGCGTTCACGTGGCTGAGAGTCTCAGCTGCAGTGGTTACAAGTTCATCCACACTAATGACAAGGTCAGGTGCAAGACCCAGGGACAAAGGCGCGCAAACGACTCACATTTCTTTTGCCGGCTTGATATCCTAAGGGAGGATAATACAGAATCAGCAGAGCAAGGAAATAGACAAGGATAAAAAGGACAACCTTAATCGAAGCCGCGACTTTTCCCATCAGCCCTGTGAGAAAGGATGAAGTTTGATTGCTACTCTGGGCTCGGACTCGGACTCACACATGTGGCCTTCCATCATCTTTTCGGGGTGCTTATCCATCTCAACCTGATGGGGTATCTTACCCTCGGCAACTAACTCCGACATTTCTTGTTGACGGTTCTCTTCCCTACAAGCGGGTGTTAAAACGGCGAACGTGCCGGATTTTCAAGTTGGGATCTTACCAGTCTCGGACGTATTCGGTCTTGCGTACGTGCATCGGCCGACCGCTATACACCAGTGTTTTTACCGTGTCATCATAGCCTGACGACAGGACAAGCTCCTTGTGCAAGGGCGGCGCCCCGGACTCTACGCTTGCCACGAAACGGGTACCAACCCACACCCCCGACGCGCCATAAGACAGTGCGGCGGCGAGGCTCCGACCGTCGGCAACGCCACCTGCTGCGACAACGATGATGGGCTCTCCCGTGAGAGGGCTTTTCGCGTCTTTACAGAGGTCGACGACGGCCGGAATCAGGACAGAAAAGGGCGTGTCGCCGGTGTGTCCACCACCTTCTCCGCCCTGAGCACATATCATATCAACACCTATAAAGCGTCCCCGTTCAATAATGAGCGGACGACATCAACCAAGGGAAAACCCTGACCTTGGTCAAGGGCTTTCTTCACATGCTGCAACGGTCGTTGAATAAAGACAGTAGAACTGATATTCACCGATAGGAAGTACCTTTGGATGACCTATCATGCTGCCAGACAATTAAGAAAAAGACCTTTGCAGGTTTAGTCTGAATTTTAGCGTACTTCATGACGACAATCCCAGCGGCGTGGAGCTTGTCGACCATTTCCTTCGGTGGAACGCCGATAGCACAGACGAAGAGAGAAGCTTTCTTTTCAATTATGACATTGGTGAGCTCAGACAACTGGCCATTAGTATAATCGTACTGATGGGGTGGAAAAATGAGCAAACTGGCCCATCGACAACCAGCAGATTTGACGGCCTTACGTTTGTCTTGCGAGCTCCGCCGCCAACTTGCGGAAGGGCAAGGTCGATGCCAAAGGGAGCATCTTTGTCTTTCAGTTGGGCCCTGAGGTCATCAATGCCTTCTCTGAGCATCCTCGGGCTATAGCGTATCCCGCCGATGACACCGATTCCGCCTGTGCAGGGGGGGTATCAATTGTTGTTTTCGGTTCTATCGTTTAAACACACCTGCATTGGTGACTGCAGCAGCTAGCCTCGGCCCCGCGGCGACGTTCATGCCTGTAAAAATATATTAGAGACGGAGAAAGAAGAGTAAAGAGCCTACCTGCGAGCATGACGGGGTGATTTATGTTGAACAAGCGGGTAAGAGGAGTGGAGAAGATCTGCTGGGAGGGAACCATTCCTCGTTCTTGTTGGCAGGATTCTTGTGGCCTGCGCCATTTATCTTAGACCGGCTATTGAGTGAACCCGTCACCCGGTTCTTCTCTTGGACCCATGTCTCCCCCACAGGACACATGTCCAATCAACCACCTCAAAGAGGCCACCGCCACCTGTCCCGTAGATCATGCGGCCTGGTCTAACATTCAGCCGCACTCCTCCGATAACTTATTGTCGTCGTCGTCTTCAGGAACTCCCTCGCCTAATCCGACACTGGGACCCCTCTCCACCTCCCGACAGGTCTCCACCATCCCGCGCAATGACAAGGAAAACTGGGTGTACCCTTCCGAGGCGCAGTTCTACGCGGCGATGGCCCGCAAGAACCACGATCCCAAGGCGCCGGACATGAGCGTCGTCGTGCCCATCCACAACGCCGTCAACGAGCGCGCTTGGTCCCACATCCAACAGTGGGAGGCCGGCCGCGGCGGCGAGCGCTGCGGGGGGGTTCGCCTGGTCAGCTTCAAGGGAAAGCCGGGCGAGCCCAGTCCAAAGGCGAGGATCCTGACCCTCCTCGGGTGCGTGTCCTCATTCTCCGCGGCTATCCCTCATCTCTGTCTGATTTTGTATACCCGCAGGTACAACCCGCCGTTCGACAGACACGACTGGGTCGTGGAGCGCTGCGGAACCCGCGTCCGTTATGTGATCGATTTTTATGCTGGCCGTACCCTCCCAGGCACTTCTAACAACGTCTCCTTCTTTCTCGACGTGCGGCCCGCCCTCGACAGCTGGGAAGCCGTCGGCATGCGCACCAGCATGTTTGTGAACAGATGCACGAGCGCGATTCGGGACGCCTTCTCTGGCTCTTCCTCATTACCGCCAGCATCTGCCAAACCCGACTCGTAGCTACGCTTCCTCGTTCGTCTGCACGTTACTAGCCCCAACCCCTACTCCCCTCACTTGATAGACAAAAACCCGTGTAATCGAATACCTTGGTTCTCTTATATATTGCTGGCCAAGTTTGATGAAACTGCCTCAGACTAACGGGGCCTCGGCCTCGGTCTTTTCGTGATTAAACTGATGATAAAATACATGTACTTCCCCACGGTGGCAAGACCTTCCACGGACCGATTCCCGGTCCAGTGCGAACCTAACCCACGTGCCATCAAACGTGACTCACTTCTCTAACCTCGACTACAATGTCGACAAAGGTGTCGTTTACCGTCCGAAGACCCACACCAGAGTCGCGCGCTACGTCTGCTGGCCCGGATTCCGATGATCCACGTTTCAAAGTGCCAGCCCTGCCACGTCATCTCATCAATGACCACAGTGCCGGTAATAGCACACCGGGCAGTCCACTTGCAGGCAACTCACCGAAAAGGAGGGCCCCCGATAGCGCAGATTCAAGCGATGAAGATGAGAACGGGCCCACAGATGAACTTGTAACCGGCTTTGACCGGTTCGGGGTGCAGCGGTGCGTTACAACAGTCTCGCCCTTCGGGTGCAGGGGTCCGCAGCTCACCATAGCCACTGCAATTAATCACAGAGCCACTCCCAGACCAGAGCCACAAGGACCGCTCGTCATACCCGCTCTCAAAAACCGAGATTGGCGAGAGCTCGCCAGGAGGCGACGAGCAGGCGCCAATGGCCAGATGTACGTCCCTCCTGCTGGCCAGGCGGGTACCGGCGCCGATGGGAGCGTTGGAGGACTTGGAACACGGGATACCATCAACTCTGGGCCGCAAGTGGAAGGTCTGCAGTTGCGCAAGCGCGCGCGCTTGGACACTGCTGAGGATATGGCCGTCGAACCCGAGCCCTCTGCTGTGGCCGCCAAGGAACGGCCTGAAGAAACTGAAGACCAACGCGCAATACGTGCGCTTCTTGCTAGTGCAGAAGGGGACGACGGTCATGAGGGATCCATGGTCGACACCATTCCCCTAACAAACGGTGGTTCCGCGCACCGTGGTCCCACGGAAGACGACGCATTCAAGCAGGACGTCGACGAGCTGCCCAACGAAGCGTCGCTCGCGGACTATGAACGCGTACCTGTCGCACAGTTTGGTGCGGCGCTGTTGCGCGGGATGGGCTGGAAACCTGGAGAACCCGCGAGCAGGAACAAGAAGCGCGGGATCGTCGAGCCCTGGCTGCCTCCCTCACGACCTGCGTTGCTTGGCATCGGTGCTAAAGAACGCGAGACGTTCGACGATGGCGGTGGCGGAAGGCGTGCGCCTTCACGTCCTGAACGCAAATACGTCCCACTGATACGCAGGGAGTCGTCGGACGGGTCGACGTCTCTCTCGCAACCCCCATCGCGCAGCGATTCCAGGAAAGCGTCGCCGTCATCGTCGCAAAGGGAGAGGAGGGACCAGAGCGATACTAGAGACCGACGCCGAGAGCATGACCGAGATTGGGATCGGGACAAGAATCGGGAGAGGGAGAGGGAGAGGGATGGACGGGATAGGGATCGTAAGACCGAGCGGGACAGGGACGGCAGGGACAGGGCTAGACAGAGAGAACGTTCGCCACGGTCGAGTCGGCAAGACCCTGATCGTCGTGGCCGATGACGAAGAAGCATTGTATGACTTCACTCTTTGTCTAACTACATCTGGGTGCCTTACTATAAATTCTTTTCTGTGAGGCCTTCGGCGGCTGAGGTATGGCTTCACGAAATCAACACCTCTGAGATCGATGAAATACGCTGTATTTCTTGGAGCACCCTCTCCCTCGAGTACATCTAGTGACGATGGTGAAACATTCCTATCAAAGGCGCGCGGTTGTACCTACCCCCGAACCGCCTTAATTGTCAAAGGAAATGAGCCTCTTTTTCCGAAGATGAGGGCGAAGGAGACGGGTCACTCAGGTAATTGCTCAGGTAATTGAAGAGGACTTGACCCATGGCGATCCTTCCCGCGTCTACATCGCCGGGTCAATCGACTACGCAAGCACCTCAGATCGATCATACGACCTGGGTCGGGACAACCCAACCTGAAGGCACTGCTAGGAGCGAGTTCGCGAGCAGACCACGGTTTTGATGCTTCACTTTCGCATGTGCAGTCATCGTTGATGGCAGGCAGCATCCTGAGACTCAAGACAGCTACTTCATACCTAGTCGATCGCACGGTTTCCTGAGTTTTTTGTTCTTACTCCGCGCGCACTCTCTGCGCTTGCCTCAGGAAAAGGGAAAGTGTGCTTGCTTCGCCGTACTCGAGGTTGATGGGCCCGACGGTGTGACCGAACGTCGGGGGCCAGATGTGGGGCGCCTCATTTCCGTGCTGCGTCATGGTTCTCATCCTCAGTGCCGAGACGAAACAAGCACGATATGCAGACTCACCGCATGGCGGGAGTCGCAGAGACATTGCGCGACTTTGAATTGCTTTGAAGTCGCCCCCTGCGTCGCGCATTGGCCCTCAGCAGGGCCGTCTAGTACTAGTAGCAGTACTAGTAGCAGTGAGGTGACTGACAAAGGAATCTGAACTTTGATAGCTTTAGCTTGGCACCGTCTTTTTGCGCCAGTCTTGCCCAGGCCTGTATAGAGGCGCCAATCGGATCAGGATTTTACAGTAACATGTACATGACATGTACTATCGAGCTTGTTTTTTCAGTTTTGCCTTCTTTGTCGGTGGTTCATCTTCAGGCTCGTCCTCGTCCTCGTCCTCATCATCTCCACTCACTTCCCCCTCACTGATCTCCTCGTCCTCGTCCCAGGAGCTCTCCTCTTCCTCCTCATCGTCAGTCCCACCCGTCGTGCTGGCCTTGCCCTTTCCCGCCAACGCCGCCGTTTTCCGTTGTACATTCCGTTCCTGCTCCTCACGACGCTCCTTTCTTAGTTTCTCCTTGGCGGCATGCGATGCCTTTTGAGCTGCGACTTCAGCCTTCGTCTTCTTGACTGTGGTTCCACAACGAGGTCAGCGAAACTCCCCACTCCTGACACCGGAAAGACAAAGGACTTGCCAAATTCGTGATAGATGACCGCGCTTTCCCTCCCTGGCAAGCCCTCGGTGATCTTCACCAAGCGCAGCTCCATCCGCGGACCAATCTCATCGAGCCTCACAGCGCGCTTCTGGCCCTTACGGTTATTCCTGCCGACATAGTCCTCCGCGAGCGAGACGACGTCCGCCTCGTCTTCCGCAGCCGACGATACGTCCGACGTCGCGGCGCTCTCGTACCCATCCGCCGTGCCTGAGCGCTCACCACCCCGCACCCGCAGCACATAATCCGCGACGTCCTTCTCGTTGCCCAAGTCGAGCATTGCGCCACCACTACCACCGGCACCAGCACCGGAGGCACTGTTGCCCTGCAGGACATGTCGCACGCGCCGTGAGACCCCGTACGGCTTGACAGTGATGCGAAAGTGGCGCCAGTCGATGGTTCCGCGCTCCGCGTTGTACGCGACGAGCACGACGCGGCGCGCGGAGGAGAGGGCGAGCTTGTGCGGCGCAAGCGGAGGGAAGAGCGTCTGGAACGTCTTCATAACGAGCGTCAGGTGCGGCGGGGTGGACGGGCCTGGCGGGGGGAAGGACGCGAGAACGAGCTGTTTTTTTTTTTTTGTTGAGAATGATAAAAGAGAAAGAAGGGTGGTTTGAGAGACGCATGGAGGAGATTGTACGTACCAGCGGCGCGCTCATAGATTCGATTGGGCTCAGGTGCTTCGCGTGGCGCGAGGACGCTATGATGTCCTTCACGAGGCTGTAACGCTCGACACGGAAGCTGAGCGTGGGTCCGTTGGACAGGCGCAAGATGCGCAAAGAAGGGGCAATATCGGTCAGAGTGAACGCGAGGAGGTGAGTGACCTGCAGCGCGGGCGCCATGGTCAAAAAGTCTCTGAGCTTGTTTCGGGAACGTTCCTTCACTTGCACGAAAAGGTCACATCGGCATTGGCATTACAAAAGTAAGAGCTGCAAGCAGCAAAGACAAACCTTGAGTCTGGTCGCTGTATTGGGTTCCATGACTTTGCGAATGTCACGGGTAAGTTGAGCGAGAGAGGTGCCGACGTGGCCATGCTTTATGACGAAGGATTTGGGAACATTAGCAGTGGCAGTGGACGACTCTTGAGATCGTGTCCCCTTTAAATGGGTTCGATTTTTGCGTCTGCGAGGCATTCCAAGACAAGTGGGAGATGAACCGGGCCGAGTTTATAATAAGATACAAAGTGAACTAAAGGCATATCTGTGGCTACACTCGAACAGACGCGCAGGTACAGCACCGATCGGGTACTATGTAGGAGAGAATGAAATGATACAGCTCCAGAAGCGTGCGACGATTAGTCAAAACTTTACCGAACCGAATGGACTGCGTGTCTGCGTACTGACTACAAGGGGAAAGCGAGAAATGAGCGTGAGGGGGTAACTACTGGTGAAAAAATAAAAGGTATGTAGTTCAACAGATGATAACAATAGAGATTAAAATTCGCTGAACTGAAACCCGACAACGTCAAAGCGGTGCTGGAGGGTATTCTCTTCCTGGATGAGGCCTGGAATCTGATCTGGAGGAGGTAGAGGAAGCCGAGTAAAATGACGTGTGTCATCATAGGATGTCACATGCGGTACGATGGGTGCCTAATAATGCACGGAAATCGAAAGTTAGCACTCAAAAATGAGAACGAGACAGATAGGGGAATAGGCTCACTCTGATCTCGCGCCGTTCTAGCGCACCCCAGTCCACGCCTCGGAACCAGGGATGCTCAAGAACATCGTCCGCGCCAGCAAGGAGATATCCTAGGCGCTGGGTGCGATCTGGGTCCAAGAATCCCCGGATGAGATTGCGGGAGAGGGGGTCCATGTCCCTGGGCCATTGGATTTTCCCCTTTAGAATACGGTCGTAGATACCATACGCGGTCTCGTCAAAGAATGGCGGATGGCCAACCATCATCTCATAAGCAAGAATTCCACAAGCCCACCAGTCCGCGGGCTTCCCGTGGCCATCAGACTGAATGATTTCGGGGGCAAGGTATTCCGGGGTACCGCATAACGTCCAAGTACGGTCGTCGACCACTTTAGCAAAGCCAAAATCGGTAAGGCGGAGGTAACCGCGATTGTCAAGAAGGAGGTTTTCTGGTTTGAGATCGCGATAGATAATATTGAATGAATGAAGATACTTTAGAGCAAGGACGATGGTTGCAAGGTAGAAACGGGTGACATCGGGGCTGAAGCGTCCGGCGCGGCGAAGATGGGTAAAAAGCTCCCCACCGGGAACGTAGGAAAGGAGCATGTATATATTCATGCTGTCTTGAAAAGTCGCATACAAGTCGACGATAAAAGGGTGTCGCACACGGGAAAGGATGCGTCGTTCTGCCTTGACGTGTTCAACTTGACGGAGGCGAATAACCTCGGTCTTTTGAAGCACCTTCATTGCAAAAAATTTGACGGAATTAGTCTGGGTAGAGACCGCAGGACGGTATTTGACGAGAAGTACGCGGCCAAATGTGCCAGTGCCTAAGGAAGATATTGAACGCCGGATTAAGTGAGAAGATGAGATGGACATCGTTCACGTACCCAAGGTGCCCCTGACCTCGAAGTCCTGAAGGCGAAGGGAGCGATGGACATGTTCTTCTTCTTCGTCTAGGAGTCTCACAGGGGGTTTGGCTGATTGGAGAGGAGGCGCGCAGTCAAGATCCATATCGTGATCTGGGGCAGATTCTGAGACTGATTGGGGTGGAGAGTGAGGAGGAGAGTGAGGAGGAGACGGGTCAGGGGAGTGGTCGGAAGATGCACTGGTGGTGTAGGGCACTTGGGGCTCGATAGTCAGCTCGGGCCCGAGGAGGGCTTTGCGGGGAGAGGAAGGAGGGATGGCAGAGTCCGTGAGGACCATGACAGCTGAGCCATGGGGGGAGGGACGACATGGACTTTCGCACACGGGATTGGCGGGTATGGATATTGGTAAAGAGGAAGAGCGAGTGGGGATTGGGATGATAGGCAAGAGAGCGACATCCATGAGGCGGTAACTGCCGGAAAAGTGAAAGCTTGTTGTTTTGGCGGGCAAGAGACGTCTGAGGTGGGGTAAAAAGGGTAAAAACAAGGGCGACGGACGACGGGCGACCAGCGCAGTTGCGAAACACGATAATACAAGTCCTTCCTATTTCTGCCCTTTCAATGGTCACGTGTTATCCGCTCCGTCACGTCACGCATCAGGCGTCACATTCTTGAGGAGCGTATGGAATTTATATTTTGGATACCATGCATATAAGCAATGAGACACTGTGTGGTGTTTCAGTCCACGAAAGACATTAGAATCTGCAAAAGTTACTACTATTCACCTTGCCATTCACAGACATAATTGTGATTGATCCACCACCAAATTTCAAAATCTAGTCATGTATTTTTAAATCCAGGAATTACGTTACGGTGATTATAACCAATTAAGCCATACTCCTTTTTTTTTTTTGATGAGGCTGTGAAGTGCCCCAACACTGTACGCTCCTGCTGGGTTACTCTTTTTGACTATGACTATCCGTCGTCGCCTTCCTATTTGTGCAGGCGCCATGACAGAGGCCTATATCAACAGTGCTGCGAGTTGGGTAATTGACCGCTCCCATCGCCTGGCTTTTCTCCCCTTTCACGGCTCTCATTCTCTCATTCTCGACTTTTGTTTGCCATGCCTACATTAACCACTGTGCACAACACCTTTGGGGCGTTGTTCATCGCCACGGTCCTCTCGTCTATGTGTGTCTCACTGCCTGTAATGCACCGTTGCAGGACCTGATCAATCGGCCATCCAGTGTCTATGGCATTACCTGGTTGCAATTCTATTCCTACTGTAATAGTTACTGCTCAAGGGATCGGTGGCCCCTGAAGTTCTTTGTGAGGGCCCCCACTTGCTATGTCTCATGGTCGCGATCTTAACGAAATCTTGCAGGTCACTTTTTTGATGTATACATTTTCAAAACTTTGCTATCTAATACATGTAGTGACATCTTCTTCGACTAGGCTCGTTGAATCCACCAACGTGGGTTTCGTTATTTATACGACTTATCATGTCGGCGTCACAAATTTTGGGGATTATCGGTCCCTCCGATTCGTACCATGGTAAGCCGCCCCAAAAGTACTGTTGTATGTATTTAAGGTTCTTATGGCGTTTCCAGGAGTCTTCCCGTGCGTCTGTGTTGTGACGCACAGCTTGTCCTGAAACTTACAAAAACAAACATCTCTGAAGGCGGTAGCTTTATCTGGCTGTGAGCTAGTCTGTTGTGATCAACCTTTGTCCGCAATGGTTATGCATATGTAGCCAGTTGTACTTGAAGTTTCTGTACAGCAGTACGTTTTCATGGGGAGCTCGTTCGTTTGCCAGTGTTTAGTCTAGGGAGTGCTGCCACAGTTCCCTCCCACACACCCCCCGGGCGGGTGGATAACAGCAGCTACAAACTCAGACACTTATTAAATAAAAACCGGCCAAGTCCGCACTGTCTGGTCACTCGGGGGATCGGCGGTTCCCGTCGTCTGCGCCGCTGCTCTCCGAGATTATGGCGCAAACCGGCGGCTCGATCGCTTATCGATCACCCAGCGGGGAATGCATTAAATGAGATAAGAATCAGAAAAGGGATTTACAAATGTGGTGGGATCATGTAAAATGACATAGAAAATATCGAGTTCAGTCGCTCGGTCTAGACGTTTTTACAGTAGTTTCACTTCGCCTTCAACCAATACCTTCAATGCCTGACTGGCCCGATCCCAAGCCTTTGCCTTCACTGGCTTAGCCCACCAACTATGCATCACCTCACCACCCACTGTCAACACCACCCACTCTGCCTGCCAAGTGAGGCCCAGAAAAGGGCACCAATCACATATTTCAACTCATATTCAACACTAATACATCGGTTCTTTCGGGTAGACTCTGTCAGAAGAGCAATGGGGCCTGTTTGAAAGACTGTCATATTGGTTCAGGTCGGCAGCAGAAATCAACAACAGATGGATGAATACGTACGACGCGGCCCTCGCACCAGCACGCATGTTTATCTTCCTTGGGGTTTTCCCCCAGGCTTGCCCGC
>WNGR01005281.1_pt1 | contig 14288 bp, 14 predicted proteins | sample 5407581 | NCBI WGS metagenome assembly WNGR01 (sample SAMN13153383, study PRJNA577476) | soil metagenome | isolation source: 80 cm soil or saprolite under Garry oak tree replicate 2 | place: USA:California | collected 2016-06-15
AGCAGGAGGTACAGCGTGCGCGTGGACTCGTGGCGGCTGCCTTCCTCGCAGGCCAAGCGCGTCGAGCTGGCCTTGGCCTACGCGCGCGACGGGTACGCGCTGGTCGAGGCGTGCTACCGCGCAGACACGCCGGGCTGGCGGCGCGAGGTCGAGGCGGTGCAGGTGCTGCGGATCGTGCTGCTGCAAAACGCCACGCGCACGGTCACCGAGGCCGGGACGGAGGTGCAGGCCAACCGCGCCGACCAAGACGCCGCGGACTGGCAGGCACGCTACGCCATCCGCGCGGGCGTCGAAGGGACCATCCACCAGGCCATCGCCGTCACCGGCACCCGCAACGCCCGCTACAAGGGCCTGCCCAAGACACACCTCGAACACGTCTACGCAGCGGTCGCCCTCAACCTCATCCGCCTACACGCCTGGTGGAACGGCCACCCCCTGGACCGGACACGCACAGCCATCTCGCCCGACCAGAACTCGCGCTGGCCGCGTAGCCGCGAATTAACCACCAGGGTCACAGTGCGAGGCAAACGAGCCTTGAGCGCACCCGGGATGGCCTGCACAGTCGCCGCAGCAGGGGCGCAACCATACTACCGAGCACACCTGGTGCGAACCCAGCTCAGGGCCACGCATGAGTTTGCGCACCCGACATCCACCAGGACCGGATACGGGAGCGCCGGGATCCGGCACGCCCGCGATCACGCAACGCAACAGACCCACCGTAGGTACCAGCGGACCGCCAGCACGATCACATCAGGAGGAAGCAGAACCGGCGAAGGCGGACCGTGCAATGGGATCGGCGGACGCGGCGAGTTCTCATGACACTCGTCTGGCTGCTCGGGTCCGGTTGCAGCAGATGCAACGGCGCCGGGGACAGTACCCGTCACCTGAGCCTACCGCGGGGGTCAGGCGGCCCGCAGACGCGCCGGGTCGATCCGGAGAATGGACCGGCCGCTCGCCGCCCAGACCGCATCGGGCGTCACGGCGAGCGAGCCGAGCGAGCCGACCTCCGGCAGCTGAAGGCTGGCAGCTACGCGTCCCGTTGCCGGATCGACCCGGACGAGCGCGCCGGTGTCGGTGCTGACCCAGACGGCGTCCAGACCAAGCGCCAGGCCAACCGGCCTCCCCGGGAGCCCGATCGTGGCCAGCACTCGCCCGGTGCCAGGGTCGATCTTCAGCAGCTCGTCCGGGTTGCCGATCCACAGCGCCCCCAGCCCGGCCGCCATACGCAGCGTGGTGCTCCGGGCATACCCCTCCTTTACCGTCGACACGGTCTGGCGGGCCGGGTCGATCCGCCACATCGAGTTGGGCAGGCTACCCGCCACCCAGACCGAGTTCCCGGCCACGGCTGCCGTGTACGGGTTGCCCTTGATCCCTATCTTCGCGGTCACGCGCCTGGTGGCCAGGTCGACCCTTGTCACGCGGCCGCTGCTCTTGGGCCGCTCGGTCTCGCAGCAGGGACTCCAGAGCGCTCCGTCGCCGACCGCGAACGAGCCGATGTTCAGCACCGGCAGCTTGTCGGTCACCTTGCCGGTACGCGAGTCTATCCGCCAGACGGTCCCCTCTTCGAAGCTGGCCCACACGCCGCCGCCGGCGGCCACCATCCCCCAGGGCCCGGCCTGTGGCTCGCCCATCCGGATGCGACTGACGACCCGGTTCGCTTCAGGATCCACGCGCAGCAGCGCGCCGCCCGCTTGGTCGGCCACCCAGACGCTGCCGCCGTCGAAGGCCAGGGCCGCGATCTCGCCCTCCGCCGCCGGCAGGCGGACTGTGGCGACGATCGGCGAGGGCCGGGTCGTGGCCGTAGTGGCTGTCGTGGGCTTGGGCGCGACCGGCGCCCGCTCGCGCGGGGCAGGGCTCGCAAGCCAGCGGCCGACGAGGACGAGCACGAGCAGTGCTCCCGCCACGGCCGCCACCGGTGTGACGCGCTGCCACTTCGCCATGCCCGGGTCCCTCCCTCCAACGAGCCGTGCGTTCAGGTGACGCGGTCTGTCACGACCGCCATGAGCTCGGTCACGACGAGCACCAGCGCCATGGCGGCGACGACGATCCCGAGCCAGCGACCTCGCCGCCGGTTCGCTTCGACCATCACCGCGACGACGTCCGACGGCCGCAGGCCCTCGCTACGATGCAGCGCCGCCACCCACGCGGGCGCAGACCGGCCAACCCCGAAGGCCGCGCCATACCACTGTGATGATGTTGCCGTGGTGGTCGTGGTGAGGGCCTGACCCTCCATACCACCGGCCTCGTGCCTTGTGCCTGACCTGTCGGCTCAAGCCGCGGCCACCACGGGTAGATCACTTGGTGGTTGCGGCGAGGGTCTGACCCGCTCATCCACCGGCTTGGTGCCTTGAATCTGACCTGTCGGCCCGAGCTGTGACCACCACCGGCACGCCAACCGGACGAACGTGACCTGATACGAGCCTGTCACAAGACCCATCACAGTGCTGTCCGCCCGGCCGGCGCGCGTGCCATCCCGCCCTGTCACGGAGAGGAGACGGCCATCACCAGCATGGCACACCCCACTACGACCCGGCCCCGGATCACTGTCGGGGTCGACACCCACCTTGACGTCCATGTCGCCCACGCATGCGACCAGCTCGGCCGCCGTGTGGCCACCGTCCAGGTTCCCACCACCCCCGCCGGCTACCAGGACCTGCTCGCCTGGGCCCGCGGGCTCGGCGAGGTCGAGGCCTGGGGCGTGGAGGGCACCGGCTCCTACGGCGCCGCTCTGGCCCGCTTCCTCCACGCCGAGGGCCAGGTCGTGCTGGAAGTCAACCGGCCCGACCGGGCCGCCCGGCGCCGCCACGGCAAGTCCGACCCGCTGGACGCCCAAGCCGCCGCCAGGGCCGTGCAGGCCGGCCAGGTCACGGTGGTGCCCAAGGCAGGCGATGGCCAGGTGGAGATGATCCGCTCGCTGCGGGTCGGCCGCCAGACCGCGATGCGCGCCCGCACCCAGACCATCAACGCGCTGCCTGCGCTGCTGGTCACCGCCCCCGCCGAGCTCCGCGAGCAGCTCCGGGGCCTGTCGGTGACCTGGCTGGTCCGCGCCGCGGCCGAACTGGAGCCGGGCCCGATCACCAGCCCCCTGGCCGCGGCCATGCTCGCGCTGCGCATCCTCGCCGGCCGCTACCAGGCCCTGTCGGCCGAGATCACCACGCTCACCACCGAGCTGGACCGGCTCACCCGTGCGGCGGCGCCCAGGCTGGTGGCGCTGTTCGGGGTCGGCCAGGACAGCGCCGGCGCGCTGCTGGTCGCCGCCGGCGACAACCCCGGCCGGCTCCGCAGCGACGCCTGCTTCTCGATGCTGTGCGGCGCCTCCCCGATCCAGGCGTCCTCCGGCAAGACCACCCGCCACCGGCTCAACCGCGGCGGTGACCGCCAGGCCAACGCCGCGCTGTACCGGATCGTGCTGGTGCGGTTGTGCCACGACCAGCAGACCAAGGACTACATGGCGCGGCGTCTCAAGCAAGGCAAGTCCAAGAAGGAGATCATCCGCTGTTTGAAGCGCTACGTCGCCCGGGAGGTGTTCGCCGCGCTGAACCAGATGGGCCAAGACGCCCTCACCGCAGCCGCTTGACATCTATACGAGCGTCAGGCACCACAGCACGCCCTGCGCGGCCGCCATGACCGCACCGGCGAGCACCAACGGCGTCGCCATCTCGGTCAAAAGCCCTACGCCAAGCAAGGCGCCGAAGTATAGCAGGCCTGGCCAGCCGCGCTCGGCCGTCGGGCGGCGTGCCTGCACGCTCTCCCGGCCCCAGGGGATCCGGTGCCGGCCGCACACGTGCCAGACCAGCGCGCCCAGCAGGGCGGCAAGCGCGAGCCCGTGGAGGGGCCACGACGGCGAGAGCAGCAGCCGCAGCGTCCCGAACGCCGCGTAGACGAGGGCGCCGGCGGCAACCGCGCCGACCGTGAAGGTCAACGCTCGCTTGATCCTCAGGGGGTGACCACCCCACGCCGCGATGAAGAACGCGTTCGTGCCTCACCCGGAGCTTGTATCGAGCAGGCCAACCAAGCCGCCGATGGCCAGGGCGCTGACGAATTGCATAGCGGTCATCCTCACGGGCGACTCCGCTTCCCGCGCCTGCACCGGACAGGTGCCGCCTACCCCGTGGGGGCGCAGCCGAGCAGCTGAGTGGTGACGTACCAGGAGATGCAGCGGCCGCTGCTGTCGCCGCAGCCACTGGTCGCGCAGTCACAGCAGGTGATCTTGAGTCGGCAGTAGCAGCCCGTCGTCTTGCAGGCGAAGGCGGGACCGGTGCAGCTCCAGCAACCGCTCGAGAGTAGTACGCGCGGCCGTGGCAGTGCGTGGTCCCGCTCGTACAGCTCCCGCCGCTGCCGCAGTTGCAGGTGCTCGGGTAGCCGGACCGGATGTAGCTGCAGCACCTGCTCGGTCCGCATGGGGCGGTCCCGTAATGGCCGCCGGTCGGGCAGCCAAGCCCGTTGGCCGTCGCGCCGCAGCCGGCTCTGGCCGGCGAGGCCACCAGAGCGTCCAGCGCCCCACCTGCCGCCAGCACCGCCAGAGTCATGAAGCCCGACCGGGCGGCCTTGCGGAAGAACCGGCGACGGTCGATCCGCTCGGCCACGCCTTCCGCGAAGCGCTGCGCCGTGGTCGGCTCCGGACGCGCCCGCGCGGGTGCGGGGTCCGGCGCCAACGTCAACTCGCTGGGTTCCTCCCATATGGTGCCTGCCATCGTGCACCTCACCTTCCTTCCGGTCGCCCCGTTGCCGACGGTTCGCCTGTCTGCCGCATCGGCACGACCTCGCCGTCCTGCGTGAGCACGCCGCCGTCCATCGGCAGCACCCACGACGTGGTCTCCGGCGGCCCAAAGCCCTCCATGAGCAGCGAGCTCAACTCGCTCGCGTTGTTGACCAGACCCTTGGCCCCCACCGTGGCGTCCGGCTTGATGCAGTAGACGAAGGGCGACCCGGGAACCTCCATCGCCTCGTGCGCCTGCTGCCCGTCGCCCAGGGCCAGCCGCCAGCCTCCCGGTCGGGCCAGCAGTGGAGGCGGGGCCTCACCGATCCAGATGAACTCCACGTCCGACCAGACCGACGGCAGCACGCCGACCGTCCCTGGCCGGCGCCCTGCCCGGAGACGCCGCGCGGACGGTCCGAACCTCGCATCTGGCCGAGGCGGTCGGCGGATCCGACGACGCCCTGGCCGACGAGCTGGTCGCGGTCGCCGAGGAGGACCGCACCCGCCGGGGCTTCGCGGCCGCCGCGGCCGCCCTGGAGCGCGCGGCCCTGCTCACCACCGACCCCGGCCGGGCGGCCGAGCGGCTGGCCGCCGCCGTGGGCGACGCCTTCCTGGCCGGGGACGTGGAGCGGACCAGGGCCCTGGCGGCCAGGGTCCTGGACGGGCCCGCCGGCCGGGCTGCCCGCGCCCAGGTGCTCTCCACCCTCGGAGTGCTCGAGCAGTACGCTGGGTCGGTCCCCCGGGCCGCCGAGCTGCTGGCCACCGCGGCCGAGCTGGCCGACGGCTCCCAGCAGGTCTGGGCGCTGGCCGAGCTGGGGCACACCCGGTTCCGGCTGGGCGACCCCGGGCAGCGGGCCCTGGCCGAGTTCGCGCGCGGGATCGCCCTGACGGTCGGCGGCGACCCGGCGGCCGGCCGGCCGCTACTCGCCGACGTCCTGGAGCTGCTGCAGTCGCCACCGCTCCGCGACGACCCGCGGTACCTTATCCACCTGGGGTTGGCAGCCGGCTTCCTGGGCGATGTCCGCGATGTCGTGGCCCTGGGCGAACGCCGGCTGGCCGAGACGCGCGAGCGCGGCGCTCTTGGCGTGCTGGTCCCCGGGCTGGCCCTGATGGCCGCCGGCCGCGCCTGGCTCGGGGACCACGCCGGCGCGTTCGCCGACGCCGGCGAGGCGGCCGAGCTCGGCGAGCAGCTGGGCTACGCGGCCGACACCGCCGTGGCCGTGGAGATGCTGGCCTGGCAGTCGGCCGCCCGCGGCCTCCACGACGACGCGCGCCGGGCCTTGGAGCGGGCCAGAGCGCTCACCGACCAGGCGGGCACCACCAGCGTCCACGCCCACCAGGCCATCACCGCCGCGTTCTGCGCGCTGTGCCGCGGGGACCTGGCCGAGACGGCGGCGCTGCTGGAGGCGCGCATCGCCGCCGACGGTGGCCTGGGATCACTTGGCGAGCCCTCGGGGGTCGCCCCCACCCTGGTCGAGGCCTACCTCGGGCTGGGCCGGACGGCCGACGCCGCCGCCCTGCCCCAGCGGTACGCCACCGTCACCCCCCAGCCGCCACCGCCGCCGACCGCCGCCCTGGCCGCCCACGCCCAGGCCCCTGACGCCTTCGAGGCGGCCCGGACCCGCTTGCTGTACGGCGCCAGGCTACGGCGGGCCGGGCGGCGGGTCGCCGCCCGCGAGCAGCTCCGGGCCGCCCTGGACGCCTTCGCGGCCATGGACCTCACCGCCTGGGCGCGCCGCGCCGCCGACGAGCTGGGCGCCACCGGGGCGACCGCCCGGCCCCGCCGGCCGCTGGCCTCCGAGCCGCTGACCTCCCAAGAGACCCGCGTGGCCCTGCTGGTGGCCCGCGGGCTGTCCAACCGCGAGGTCGCCGCCGCCCTGTTCCTCAGCCCCAAGACCATCGAGCACCACCTGGCCAGCGTCTTCCGCAAGCGCGGCTTCCGCTCCCGGACGGAGCTGGCCAGCGCCTTCGCAACGGCCGCAGAGCAGGCTGAGGAGCGGGAGGGCGCCGGACTCTAGGAACCTCTCCTCATCCCTGGGCCACGACAAGCGGCGAGAGGTGCGCGGAGCTTGGGAGCAGCAATCGTGAAGTGTGCGCGGGCAGCAGACGGGCAGCGATGACGAGCAGATGACCGATGGCGAGGCACTTCGCTTCCTCCCGTGGAGGAGCTGCTTGAGCGTGATCCTCGCCGATGACCCGCTGCGGGAGTCCTTCATTCTGGTGGGACAGCATTACCCGCTCGGATGCCATCAGCATCTCGGTGGCGGCCATGGCCGGTGGGTCATACCTCATCCGCGGTTCGGGAACCAAATGACCCACGGAGACCGGGCCTCCAGCAGGACCGGCCCTCGGCCTTGGTAGCGCCTTCCAAGCTGGAGAAGAAACCGGTGCCTTGAGCAGGCTTGTCACTCTATGATGCGCCCGGGGACAGAATAGGGATGACGAGATGGGGACCATGGCTGAATCCCCTCCGGCGGCTCCGGGTCGGATCTTCATCAGCTACCGGCGGGAGGAGACCGCCTACCCGGCCGGCTGGCTGTTCGACCGGCTCGCCGACCACCTCGGCCGCGGCCAGGTCTTCAAGGACGTCGACTCGATCCAGCTGGGCGACGACTTCGTCGAGGTGATCACCAGAGCAGTCGGGTCCTGCGATGTGCTGTTGGCGCTGATCGGCGATGAGTGGCTGACGATCACCGACGAGCATGGGCGGCGCCGCCTCGACAATCCCGATGACTTCGTGCGGCTGGAGATCGAGGCTGCCTTGGCCCGCCACGTACGCGTCATCCCAATTCTGGTGGACGGGGCGAGGATGCCCCGGACTGATGAGCTGCCGCCCAGCCTGGCCGCGCTGGTACGCCGCCAAGCCTTGGAGCTCAGCCCGACACGCTTCGACTTCGATACCAGCCGGCTGCTCAGGGTACTGGACGGGACCCTCGCCGAGGTGCAGGCACAACCGGCGGCGGTGACGGCACCGGCGCCGCCAAGGCTTGAGTTGTCGGCTGCCACCAGCGCCGGGGCCGCCGCAAACGCTGATATAGAGGCCGACAAGGCTCCGCAAGGAGCCCCGAGTGAGGCTGCGCCCAGCCAGCTCGCGGTGACGTCAGGCGCGTCCCTGGCACGCGACCCGCGCGGCAGGCGGGACACACCTCAGAAACCAGAGCACCCCGCGACCTCGACGCGGGTCCTTCCCCGCGGGGAGCGACCGGGCGGCAAGCCACGCCTCCCGAAGTGGCTGGCCAAACCGCCCCGCATCGTCAGTGCGGCAGCGGTCGTCGTCATCATGGTGATCGTGGCCTTGATCATCCTCGCTCAGACCCACAACCCGAACGTCGCTACCACCGGTCAGACGCAGAACCCGAACGTCGCCACCATCCCCGTGGAAGCGTTCCCGGCCAATATCGCGGTCGGCGAGGGGGCCGTCTGGGTCGCCAACAAGCGGCACGGCAGCGTGTCGCGCATCGATCCAGGCACCAGGAAGGTCATCACCATCAAGGTCGGACAGACGCCTTCGGGTGTCGCGGTCGGCGAGGGGGCCGTGTGGGCCGCCAACAACGGCGACGACACTGTGTCGCGCATCGATCCAGCCACCAACCGGGTAAAGGCCACCATCCCTGTTGAAGCACTCCCGGCTGGTGTCGCGGTCGGGGAGGGGGCCGTCTGGGTCGTCAGCAACGGGCCGACGCCCGGCATCGTGTCGCGCATCGATCCGGCGACCAACCGGGTGGTCGCCACCATCCCTGTTGAGTCGCGCCCACAGAACGTCGCGGTCGGCGCTGGGTACGTCTGGGTCGCCAACGGTGGACATGAAGGGTCGCGCATCGATCCGGCCAGCAACCGGGTGGCGGCCGGTTTCACAGCGTTTCCGCAGGCCGGACTGCCTTCGGGTGTCGCGGTCGGCGCCGGGTACGTCTGGGTCGCCAACACCGGTGACAACACCGTGTCGCTTATCAATCCGACCAACGGCTCGCAGCTTGGCTCGCTGGTTGGCACCATCTCGGTTGGACAACGCCCGCAGGGCGTCGCGGTCGGCGCGGAAGCCGTATGGGTGGCCAACAGCGGCGACAACACCGTGTCGCGCATCAATCCGACCAGCCGCCGGGTGGTCGCCACCATTACAGTTGGACCTCGCCCACGGGCTGTCGCGGTCGGCGCGGGGGCTGTGTGGGTCGCCAACGACGGCGACGACACCGTCTCGCGCATCGATCCAGCCACCGGGGAGGTCACCACCATCAAGGTTGGACCTCGCCCATAGAGCGTCGCGGCCGCCACCTCACCGCCGACCAGCCAGCGGCGGCTCCGCCTGGTCGGCACCGCCAGCTCGCCGCGCAGCGACCGCACCAGGCCTTGGACGTCCTGGTCCCAGGTTTCGTCATGCAGTACCAGAGCCTGGCGCTGGACCAGCCCCTGGAGCTGGTCGGGGCAGATCAGCAAGGACGCGCCGCCGACGGGACGACACGGACGTTGCGGCGCAGCGCCCCGGCCAGCTCCAGGCGTACGTCGTCGTCAGACGCGGGGCGCCCTGCGGGGCTGCCGCGGTAAGCCAGCCCGAGCCGATGACCGCCAGGACCGCGTCACTCATCGAGAGCGTGGTCGATTGCCGCCGTGTGGGGAGGAGCGTTGCAGCTACTTAGCCCACGGTGATACTGCCCTGCATCCAGGCGTGTATCGCGCAGAAGTACGACAGCGTCGTACCCGACGGGGCGGTGACGGGGACACTGATGGACGTGCCCGCCGGCAGCCACAACGTGTCGAGCCGGCCATCGAGGCCGGACCCGCCGGCCACGTTGATGAACTGGGACTTGGTCTCGTCGGTGATCTGGGGACCGACGGTGGTGAACACCTCGTCACACAACGTTCCAGGCGCGCCGCACCCGAACACCCCCTCGACGTCGGAGGGACCCTCACCGGCGTTCACGATCGTCAGGGTGTGCGGCTCGTCGGTCGCATCGTCATGGCTCAGGGTGAGCTGGTCGCCGCTCTTGACCGTCGTGTGCCCCGGGCTGAACCGCAGGTTCGAGAAAATCTTCGAGTTGATATGGACGTCCTCGGTGCCCGCCGTGCGGATCGTCTTGTCCTGCGCGGCACTGCTCGCGGTAAACGCGAACACGCTGCCGAGGGCGATCGCGGCTATCGCCGCTATCCGAGCGACGCGTGAGGTGGTCAGTGCATGGATTGCTCCCGGCATATCGTCTCCTTCGTCCTGGTGAGGGGGTTCGTCTGTCAACTGGCCGGTATCCGGGCTCTCGCCCCCGGCTCCTTTCCCGGGCCGCGCCCAACCATGGCCGTCGGTCTGCTTGCGCCTCACATTTGCTTCTCATGTGAGCAGTGACAGAGCAGGCAGACGCCGTATTGAGGGATAGCGCGGATCGCTGAAATTCCCCTACTGCTCCGGGCGTACCGGCTGCTCGGCGGGCAGCGTGCTGGCCCAGGACATCGAGGCGGCTGCTGGCGCTGACCGCTCACCGTGTCGGGGGGTCGCCTCCCGCTGATGTTTCGGACGCGGAGCGCATCACGTCCAAGAGCGCGGCCGCGGGTTCGACGGCGCTGAAGAGAGCGTTGATCTGGGCATGGTCGCGATCCAGGTGGGTGAGCGTCTCCAGGCCGAGGTAGAGGGCGACCACAGCGCGGGCTAGCTCGTGGGCGGGGACCAACTGCTCCAACGGGGTGCCGGCGAGCAAGCGCCGCGTGGCCGCCTCGGTGAAGTCGATCCAGGGCTGGACCTGCTCGAGGATCCCCCTGGCCAGCCGGGGTGAGGACGAGGCACCGGCGAAGAGTTCTTGTACGGCGCTGGTGTGGCCTTCGGCGACGTCCTCCGCATAGAGCGCTCGGAGCCGTTGGAGCAGGTCGGTGGCGCTGGGTGCGGCGTCGACCTCGGCGCGGTAGCGCATCAGCCGGTTGGTGCTGGTGTACTCGAGCGCGGCAAGGAGCAGGTCTTGGAGGTCGTCGAAGTGGTAGTAGATCACGCCGGGCGCGAATCCACCGGCGCGAGCGATGGCACGGGCGCTGGTTGCGGCGAAGCCCTCCGTCGCAAGGGTTCGCAGCGCCGCCTGCACGATCCGCTCCCTGGTCTCGGTGCGCTGGCCCATGCACTCAACGATAGCCAAGCAGCAGCTGCTCTGGGCCAGCTCGCGGGTGGGCTCGGTCTCTGGCGCATCAGATGACATGCCGAGCCTGTACCCCGGCACGCTCGAAGAACGGGTCGAGGCGCCGGGCGAGCTCGGGGAGGTTGTGGCTCGGGACCTGCGGATAGAGATGGTGCTCCAAGTGATAGGTCAGCTCGAGGAAGATCGTGGGGATGACCCGGCCCCGGAGCGTTCGGGTCTGTGTGAGCGGTGTGTCGCCGTAGTCGTGGTGCGGAAGGTAGACCGTGAGCAGCGGGTAGACCCAGCTCCCCACGATCATCATCGTGGCGTACAGGAGCACTGCGGGTGTGAACGGCCACACGAGAATTCCGCTGATGATGGCGGCGAGCGGCGCGAGCGCCTCGACGATCATCCAGCTGCGCTCGTTGGACCTCGACCGGTTGTGGCGGAACGCCCACCACCACAAGCGGGTGATGAAGACCGGTCCGTAGCAGATGGCGCCGAGTAGGCTGAGGTTGGCCGGATAGCCCTCGGGGTCGTCGTCGTGGGGGAACAGCCGGTGGTGCTGGATGTGTGTGGCGCGGTATGCGTGGCCGCTCTCCAGCAGTACCAACCCCATGAGGAACAGTGCCCAGTCCGTCTGCCGGGGGGTGAGCCCAAGGGATCGGTGTACGACGTCGTGGGTCACGGTGACGACTGCGACGAAGATCACGAACGCTACCATCGGTGTTGCCCACCACCAGCCCGCCCAGGCGGCGATCGTGAAGAGGGCCGCTGCGGCATAGGGCCGAAGGAGCGCGATCCATCGCTGCCGGGCTGCCGTGGTGCGCAGCCCCGGTCCGAGTTGCTCGAGCGTCGGCAGGCGCAGGTCGTCAGGCGTGAGCAAGCGTTCTGCGGCCACGGTCTCTCCTTCCATGAGCCTGCGGGATCCTATGGGCTTCGCGCAGTACCCCGTCGGCGACGATGCGGCTGCCGAGGACGCAGGCGACGGTGCCGAGGCCTGGCCAGGTCGTGTCGCCGGCGAGCCAGAATCCGGGAACGCCGAGGTTGTGGGGAATGGCTCGATGGTTGGCGTTCCCCAACGTCAGACGCACGCCGCCGACCGCGCCACGGGGCCGGCCAGCGTAGCGCTCGTAGGTTCGCGGCGTGCCGACCTCCCGGACGAGTGCCCGCTCTCCAAGCCGCGGATAGACGCGGCGGGCCAGGCGTATGAGCCGAGCGCCGATCGCGTGCTTTCGCGCCTGGTACTCGGTAGGGTCAAGGCCCTCCCAGTCCTCCAGCTCGCAGTGGGTCGAGATCATCACCGCGCGATGGCCTTGGGGGGCGCTGTCGGTGTCGCCGGCGGCCGAGACCGAGACGAACATGTTGTTGCCGTTGCCGAGCGGGGCAGCGTAGTCCTGAAGCAACTGGTGATGAGTGAAGACGTGCCCGTCGACCTCTGCCTCCGGGACACCGAGGAAGACGACGACCGCGCCGGCGACAGCGTCAGCGTCGCGCCGCAGGAATCGAGCCAGCCCGCCGGCGACCGGCGCCGGCGCGATGCGGGCTGTCTCGCCGGCGGGCAGGGAGCTCACCACCTGTGCGGCGCGCAGCAGGCCACCCGTGGTCTCGACCCGGAACCTGCCGGCGCTCCCGTCGACGCGCTCGGCGCGGCAGCCGACGCACAACTCGCCGCCCAGCGCGCGGTACTGGGCGGCGAAGCAGCGCCAGAAGCCGCGCATGCCACCACGAGCCCGTGTCAGGCCGGCGCCCCGGATGGTGATCCCCAGGGCCGCGTTGATCAGCGGCGCCTGATCCACGATGTTGTGGACAGTATCCTCGACCAGCATCGAGAGCAGCCCAACCAGCGGCGTGTCATGCCGCAGCCCAAACCGGCGCAATGCGTCGCCCAGCGTCGAGCCGAGATGGCGACCGAGCAGGAGGTTGTGCGGGCCGAGCGCTTGCAGATCGTGCACCACGTCCCCCAGCCCGCGGAGCGGCAGCCTGATGCCGGTGCGGCTTGCCTCCCAGAACACCAGCGCAAGGCGGTCGAGGAAGGCCCAGAACGCCTTGTGGGCCTGGCTGTCCCCGAACGCGCGCAGCCGCTCGCGATGCCAGGCGTCCAGGTCCCGGTGCAGCGTCACCACGCGGTCGGGAAGCCAGGCGACGTAGCCGGGAAGCGCCTCCCCCTCCACCGGGGGCAAGCCCACCGAAGTGAGCAGCTCGGCGCCCACACCCCCCGGGGCGAAGTCCACCAGGGTCGTCGCGCCGACGTCGAACGAGAACCCCCTGCGCCGGTAGAAACCGGCGCAACCGCCAGGCGTGGTGTGGCCCTCCAGCACCACGGTCGACACCCCGCGAGCCTGGAGGCGGGCTGCCGTCGCCATCCCCGCCATGCCGCCGCCGATGACCGCGACATCGCAAGTGGCGGGGAGATCCTTGCGCATCGCGTCGCCTCCTCGGGAGGAGCTTCAGAGCGGCAGTCTGAACGATCGATCTGAACGTGCGTTCAGATCATCACCGTTGGAGGCCGTCTCGTCAAGCCGGCAGCAACCCTCCGCGCTACCTACGAGGACACCGCCCGCTTCCTCACCGCGCTCATGCGGGACAGGCTGCTCGGCCCGGCCGCGGCGACAAGGCCAACGTGCGGGTCAGCAGCGACGCCAGCCGGGTTGCTGTGCTGCTTCTGAACGGGCGTGCCGACAACCAGGCCACAGGTGACATGCGGGCCGAGCAGGCCCTGGCCGAGCTGTCCTGCTCCGCTTGACCGTGGACTCGCCGATCCGGATGGCCGGCAAGCTGGGATTCGCGTCAGTCGATGTGGCTCTGTGGTGTGACGCGGCGTGGCGGTTGCGTCGTCTTCGAGTCCCCCTCGATGTCTGGCCCGGCACGGGAGGTCGGGCAGGGCTAAGATCCGGCTTTCGCCCGTTGATCTCGAGGAGGATGGGATGGCGCGCAAGACCGCGGACGCCGATGTGGTGGCGAAGCAGTCCGACGACGTCGAGCACAAGCGCAAGCCGCGCGGCAAGCGCAGGCTCGCCATGCTGCTGGCGGTCGCCGGCGGGGTCTTCTACCTGATGCGGCGCAACCAGCGGCGCGCCAAGATCGACGCAGCCTGCCGGCCTGAGCCGGGTCCGGGTGCTCGCGCTCGAAGCAGCGCTGCAACTTCGTCTACTCTGTGGTCGCCACGCTGCCCGCCGCTCCTGAGCGGAGGTGCCGCGCGAGGGGCTGTAGCTCAGTTGGAAGAGCACCTGCTTTGCAAGCAGGGGGTCGTGGGTTCGAGTCCCATCAGCTCCACAACCTTCCCGCGCTGGTCAGGCGCTTTACTGGGTGCCCGTCGCCGAGCCTTCCGCTTGCCGCGTGCCACGTCCGTGCCACTTCGGTCGCCCTTCGGCTTGGCCTTGAGCGGCCTGACGTTGCCGAGGCCCTCCAGGGCGTCGGCGATGGCGGCGTCGCGTTCGGCGACGACGTGCTGGTAGCGGATGGCCGCCTCGTACGAGGAGTGCCCGATCCGCGCCATCAGCTCC
>WNGR01005381.1_pt1 | contig 14279 bp, 14 predicted proteins | sample 5407581 | NCBI WGS metagenome assembly WNGR01 (sample SAMN13153383, study PRJNA577476) | soil metagenome | isolation source: 80 cm soil or saprolite under Garry oak tree replicate 2 | place: USA:California | collected 2016-06-15
TCGGTCATCACTCGAAGCGTGGTTGTATTCGTGAAGGTGTCCCGCGACCCGTACCAGTCAATAATCACGCCATCAATTCCGCGGCTGATCATGTCCCCGATCTGACGGTGAATCTGCGCTGGATCCTGAGAGTTGTAGCCCACGCTCATGTGGCGCGGATCACCAAACCAAGGCATGAAGTGCGCATAGATCTTTGTGCGGTTGCCCGGGTACAGCAGAGAGTGCATGTTCACTTTGCTGACGTTGGTGGCCCCCAGGTTGCCGTTGGTCTGGGATTGAAAACTATTTGCGGCGCTGGTGTTGTTGGAGGTTTGCGCCTGAAGAGTGGTGCTAGGAACAATTTGTAGGGTGCTGGCCGGTAGTGTTCCCGGCAACGCACCTAAAAAGACTGCAACCGCGAGAACCCCTTTTCGCATCTCCTGCCTCCTGATCCGGTACTTCGGAAGCCTTGCAGTACCTCCCAAGCAACTTGCGGTGATATTTAGGTTGTCGCAGGACGCAGGAATCACCGGGAGTGATGTCCCCAGCACCCGCATGGTTTGGAAATGTGCACCCCAACGCTTAATAGGGTGCAGCGCTTACGACGGTTAGCTGCTTCTTGTTGGTTCTATCCATTTTCAGATGGCCTTAAATTTTTCACGCTTCCGGACTCAACCGAAGCGTTGCCATGAGGTGGTAGAGGTGGTATTCCGCGCTCCAGGTTGACCCATGGCAAACCAACTCAACATGTCGTACTGCGTCGAAGTGCACGGGGTGGCAGAAGCCGACGCAACCAGCAACGGAAGTAACGCCAGAAGCTTTTTCATAAGGGCCTCCGGCCTTGGCGCCGCAAAGCTTTGCGGATTTCTTGTGGTCGATGCGAGCTCGGTCCGTACGCTAGGCGTGCGCGAAAGAGAACCGTACGGATTAAAGCTTCAGAGTTGCGTAACCATGTACAGCGGTCCGCAATCCAAAGCAATCAGCGAAACACCTTAGGCCCTGTGGAAATCTTCTCCTCTGGTACGCGAGCCATGTGTTGAAGAAAGCCGATCCCAAAAGCGGCTGGTTGAGATCGAAGAGGCAGAGCGAGCGAAACGCAGCGGGCAACAGGAAGCGCCTGGGAAAGTTAAAAGCGCCGATGCCCATCGGGGCTCTTTCGCGTCGTTCGGGGTACTCGCGCCAGCGGCCCGATTCACGGCGGGTCTGTCTCAGCGGGCGCGGGTGGCGGGGTCCTCGGCCGCAGGCCGGGGCAGCTGGTAAAGCCGTAGATTGCCGCCCGCGTACGTCATCTTGCCCATGGTCGTTAGTTGCGGAGTCCAGCTGGGAAAGTCGTATACCCAGACGTAGTCATAATCCCGCCGGATACTGTCCCAATCCAGTGGGTCCTTGAGCGGCCGCATCGGTATGTAAATCTTTTCCGTGGTGCGCAGAGCGGTCTGCCCCCTCAGGTCGAAGAGGTACGGAGCGACGGCGCCACGCTCGATGATGCTGTACGCCCAAAAATGCACGTATAGACGCTGCAGTGGATCATCGTCGTCGTTTTCGTTGATGAGCGGCAATAGACGCGCGTTTCGCGGGAGGACCTGCACTGCCTGCGCCATGCCTGAAAGCTCCGCCTGCTTGGCGACAAAGTTGCGCGCCACGTCTGCAGTGCGGAGCGTGAACAGCAGCAAGGCGGCCACCGCCACGACGCGCTGTCGCCTTCCGAGTCTGGCGAGGACTAGGAGCGTCGCGAACAGCAGCGGTACCACACGCACGTCAATGTCCCAACTCTCGCCGATTTCGTCGGGCAGGGCGCAGTAGAGCACCAACAGCCCGACGAAGACCCACACCCACGGGCGCTGTATGCGGAACTCGGAATTGCGCACCCACGCCAAGAACACGCAGGCGACGATCACCCACAGCGTTAACGTCTCCAGCCGTGGGGAGTACCCGTGCCGGAGGGCGGCAAGTCCCTCGTAATACTTCTCAGTCCAATCGCGGAAGTACAGCTCGGTGCCGTCATACTGCGCGATTCCTGATAGAAAGTACAACACCACACCCGGCGCGAAGAGCGCTCCCGCTATGCCCACGTCGCGCAACCGGCGTCGATCTGCTGCCGTATATGCCAACACAATGAATCCAGTCAGGACAAAAGCGATCAAGTGGACAAAATAGGTTGCCGTCGCGAGCGCCAATACCGATAACCATCGCTTTTTCGTCGGATGTTCGAGGTAGCGCAGCCACAGCCCGACGGTGACGAAGGAGAACGCCAATCCAAGCTGAAAATTCACGAAACCTTCGAGGAAGAAGGTGTTGTAGGCGAGGAGGAGTCCCCAGAGCGCCAACGCGTCGTGCCCCGGATTCGCTTGTCGCATGAACCACCAGGCGGCCATTGGAACTGCGAGCACGCACAGGCTGAGGAAGACTTTACCCGCCACCTCGGCTGGTAGGACGCGCTGCAAGGTGACGAGCGCGAGGTCCATGCCAAGGTAGGGATAGGGACCCCACTCGGCGCGATAGAACCCGCGGAAGTGAAAGGCGGGATCATTCAGGTGCGCCAGAACAAAGCCACGCGCGAGATGATTGGGGTAGTCCAGCAGCGGAGGATATCTAACGAGCCATACGGGGAACAGCAGCGCGGCGCCGATCAGCGCCATCAGCACGACACGTAGCAGTGTGGTCTTGGACGTCAAAGTCAGTGCGGTATTTTCTTCTTTGTTTACCGTTTGTACCTAAAGAGAGCGTCCAGAGATATTGGGACGGCAGTTGCGCAGGATGCGAAGATCATTACCACAAATGGCGTGCTCAGAGCGAGGCGTATTGTTTGTCCTTGATGCCCATCCCGGGGTGAAAAAGTGCGCGGCATCGTCTCGCGACAGCACAGCTAACAGCCCTCCGAATGTTCGCCGCTGCCCCGAGTGTTCAGTGTAGGACATTGATGGCGGTGTTGTGTTGCGTGCCTCACATTCGCGAGGGCCTTCCATAGCTGGACGTGTTCTCCGAAGACCTTGGTCAACATTAGAGTTCTAAGTTGTTCAGTTTACAATGACTAGTGAGCGTGCCCAGACTGTTTGAAAAGCACAGGTTTCATCGCACTCCGTTACCGTGCCAGCCGCATTGTCCGTTGCACGACAGACCGCAGTGGCACTCTCATACGGGGGCCGAGGGTCCGATGCCCCCTTTCGAGTCTGTTTCCATCATCTTTGCAGCTCGGAAGTCCAGTTAAGCACTATGTTCAAAGGCGGCGGATTGCTTTGTTTTAAGTTGACATTGATCAGGAATCGCTGCCCGTCGGGTGAAGCGTCGTAGGTGAAGATCTCCTCCGCCGAAAGGGGCGCACGGGCTCGCGTCTGAAACAACTCGGAGGGCGCGCCGAATTCGAATGTTGCGCCGGCCTTTACCGGCACTGACATCAGCTTCTTGTCCTTGGACAGGAAGAACAGCTCCTTGCCGTCCCGTTGCCATCGTGGTTGCTGTCCACCATCTTTCGAAATCTGATACTTGCCTCCCGGCCCCGGAAAAGGTGTCACATACACCTGCCACTGGCCCGACTCGTTCGACGAGTATGCCACCCAGTGCCCATCGGGCGAGAACTGTCCCTCCACCTCGGCAGATTGGCCATGCACGAACGGATGGGGTTTCGATTCTCCAGTCATCGGCAGGATCCACATCTGCCGGATCCCATCAGGTCGTGATTGCGTATAGAGCACAAAGCGCCCATCCCGAGACCAGTCGTTCGGCACAGAAAGGGGCAAATCTCCAGCCGAACGGAAAATGGCGTCTTCATTCCCCGATCCAGCGGCAGCCTTCACATAAAACTTAGTTTCTTGTCCACGTTGGGACATCCACAAGATACGGCCTCCGTCAGGTGACCAAATCGCTGTCTCGTCCTGGGCTGGATCAAAAGTGAAGCGGGAGGGTACTCCGTGGCCAAGATCGACAACCCAGACATCCGTGCTGGATGATTGGGGGTCATCAATGTCTAGAGCGACCTTCTTCCCATCGGGAGAAATGCGTGGGTTGGCGTAGCTGGCCGGCGAGCCTATAGTGGCTAGTCGCTTACCATTGCGGTCAAACCACTGAAGCTGTGAAAACGCTGCGCTTGAGCCGGTCTGATACACCAGTGTTCCGCTTTCCGAGACGGAGAAGAGAGAGCGCGCCACCGTGCTTAGGTATCCAGCGTCATCCGCAACTGCAAAGGCCTCGCCCGCCAACTGCAGGCGGTCGGCATCAAAGCGTTGCGCCATTAAAGTCCCGCTCCGAAAGAAGACTAGGTATCCCGGAGGTACGTAAACAGCATTGGAGTTAGAGGTTACAAGCCGCCGTTGTTCCTTTGAACCGAGTGTTCCGAGGTAAATGGCATTCGTTTCGCTTTGCAGATCCGCAAAATCCGCCACGCTGTAAAGAAAGTGCTTTCCGTCTGGCAGGAAAAACGGCCACCGGTGGCTCAAGTTGGGCGAATAATTGCCTAAACGAATCTCGGCCACGCGCGTAACCGCCCCTCCCGCGGCGGAAACGCGGGCAAGACCCCCAGCCGCGTCCGGTGCGAAAACGATCACTCCGTCGCGATTCCAGGTACCGCCCCGGCCAAAGGGAGCATCGCAGAGGACCTGCACTGCTCCACCGGCGGCCTCGATTCGCTTCAGCTTGCCGTCGGCGAAGAACCCAACGGACCGGCCGTCCGGGGACCAGAAAGGAAACGACGCGCCTTCCGTGTTCTCCAGAACGGGCATTGCTGTCGAGCCAATCTCGCGAACCCAGAGCACATTCCCGCCTCCGTTCGGCCGCGGAGCAATGAATGCCAAGGTACGGCCGTCGGAGGATAGCGCCAGGTCTCGCACAGACGAGGGCAGTGCGATGGAAAAGTGCATCGCCCGCTCCGGCCTCGGAGCGCGACGGAAATAACCGAGACCGAAAACGGTTGCTAGCACCAAGAGAACGGCTGCCAACAGCCACGCCGCTCGCTCCCGATACTTTCGCGTGCTGATCATCGGCCCGACGGCACCCGCTTGCAGTCCTGCCTCGCCCACCCACCTCAGCTCACTCGCCAGGTCTGCCGCGCTCTGCCAGCGGTCGTCTGGGTCCTTCGCTAAACATCTCTTGACTACTCGCTCGAACGCTGGAGGTATCGTAGGTTGAAGGCTTCTGATTGGTGTCGGCTCCGAGGAAAGAATCGCCGCGATGAGACTTGCCCGGCTCTTGCCACAAAAAGCCGGCTTTGCCGTCACCATCTCGTAAATCATTTCTCCCAATCCAAAGATGTCTGTCCGGGCGTCGGCTTCTTTACCTTCGAGCTGCTCGGGCGCCATATATTGGAGAGTCCCGATAATCGTCCCCTCCCCCGTCAGCTTGCTCTGCTCCATCGTCTTCTCGGTCAGCGCAACTGCAAACGGTGCTGCCTCCGCCTGCTTCGCCAAGCCAAAATCCATCAGCTTAGCTCCCGACTTCGTCAGCATGATATTGGAAGGCTTTAGATCGCGATGGACAATGCCTTGCTTATGTGCAATCGCCAGCGCATCGGCAATCTGCGCCGCGTAGCGGATGGCCTGCTCTATAGGAGCTGGCCCGTGTTGCAGCCTCTGCTCCAGGGTTTCACCTTCCACGTACTCCATGACCAAAAAGTCCACATCGTCGTAATGGCCGATGTCGTGGAGCGTGCAGATGTTCGGATGAGAGAGCTTGGAAACGGTCTTTGCTTCCCGTTCCAGCCGCTGCCGCAGATTGGGATCAGAAGATAGATTCGATGGAAGAATCTTGATGGCTACGGTGCGTTCGAGGCGTGTGTCTCGCGCGCGATAAACTTCCCCCATTCCTCCGGTGCCGACGGCGGAGACGATCTCGTAAGGCCCGAATCTCGAACCAGAGGAGAGGGCCATGAGTGGAAATTATAGTAGCTGCCCCGCCCAATGAGCTAGTACGTTCCCGTCCGGTGGCATTCGTACAAGTCGAAACCTTCCCTTTTTCCACACAGACCGGGGCGAGTGTGTTTGATATTTGACAGAGCGCGGTACTACAGTCAAGGATTGACTTTCAGCGCGAAGGCCCCACAACAGAAGCTCTCGGAAGAGTCTCCTTTCCGGGCGTATACAGCGCTCATAATATTTTCATCCAGGAGGCAACAAGCTGGTAAGGTTCGCCAAAATCGCGCGCGTATTTACCATTCTCGGCGTTATTGGACTGTTTCCCGGCTTTACGCTGGCCCAAACCACTGATCGCTTGGTCGGCAGCTGGAATTTCAAGGTGACAGTCACCGGCGAGTGCACGACCGACTGTAAGTACATTGGCATGATCGCCTTCAACCAAGGCGGTACGGTCGTCGAACAACGCGGTACGGTCGTTGAATACAGTGGGTTGGGATACGTTGAACGCACTGCGTTAGGAACATGGCGATCAACCGGCACGTCTGTCTACAGGTTCAGAATGAAAAACTTCGTCTTTGATTCAACGGGGAAACTTTCTGCGTTTATCGTTGGAACTTCCGATGTAACGCTAAGCGCAACCCTGAATTCCTTTAGCGGTTCAGGAACGGCACAGATTTTCAAGGCTAGCGGCACGCTGATCGGCGCTACAACTTTCACGATTACCGGAGCTCGATTCTGAGCAATACGGGGACTGGGAAGGAGTTCCACCATGTCTGGACAACAAAGATTGCTTTCCGATCATGTCTGCGAGTTGTGTCTGACGAACCCCTGAAATCTATTGCTCAAGCCCGCTATTTAAAAATTACCCAGCTAATTGAAGTTGTGAATTCATCGAATTTCGTTCCGCAAAAGATTAAAAATAGCACTTGTCATTTTTAATTCGCAAAGGGGAAAAATACAAAGAGGTAATTGTGAAATGGTTAGTCTTTTCCTAAATTTCGTTCGAGAACCCCCAAAATTCGTTTGTTCGGTGATCTTGTTCGCCTTTGCTGCTCTCCTGTGCAGCTTTTCAGCTTGTTGGGCTCAGGGTGGATTGCCCCCTGCGGCAAACAGAGTCTCCGGGGTGCCGCACGCGGACTCGAAAACGTTCCGGATTCTGCGGCCGGGGACGATGTCAATAATTGCACGCGATCCGCAGACGGGTGAACTAGGGGTGGCAGTTGAATCCCACTATTTTTCGGTGGGTCCTGTGTTTGTCCGTGGGCAGAGGCCGGCGTTGGCGCTGTCGCAACCCAAGCAACTGCCGAGCCGCTGTATGGGCAACTTGGACTTGAGATGATGCGGTACGGGAAGGATGCTCCTGCGGTTCTTAGAGCCTTGCTGGCTGCGGACTCAGCATCAGAAACTCGGCAGGTCGCGATAATCGATGCCAGAGGAAATGTGGCTGCACATACGGGCTCCAGAATTGCTCCCGCCGCTGGCCACTTGACTGGGAAGAACTATTCCGCTCAAGGCAACACGATGTCCAGCGAGAAAGTCTGGCCCGCCATGGCGCGGGCATTCGAGCAGAAGACAGGCGATTTAGCTGATCGGCTCTTGGCAGCTCTTGAGGCGGGGCAAGAAGCGGGGGGAGATATTCGTGGGCAGCAAACCGCAGCCATCATCGTCGTGAGCGGCACTTCCACCAGACGACCATGGAAAGATCGTATTTTTGACCTACGTGTTGAAGATTCTCCCCAACCGATCACCGAGCTAAAGCGCTTGGTTCGATTACAGCGTGCATATCGCTTTGCATTCAAGGGCGATGATTCGGCGAGTGAGAAGAATTGGGATCAGGCTATCAACTCGTATAGGAAGGCAGTTGAGTTGGCTCCCGAAAAGGAAGAACTCAGATATGGTCTGGCGACAGTACTGTTGCAAGCCGGTCGCGATGAAGAATCGTTGCCAATCTTCCAGCAGGTTTTTCGCGAGCACCCTATATGGGTTGAGATCACCAAACGAAATGTAATATCGGGAGACCTGCCCAATGACCCAACGAGGATTCAGCGGGTTCTAGATCAAGCGGTGGTAGGAGACAGGAAATGATGAAGAGCATCGGCCTAAGCGGAATGCGCTCGGCCTGATTCGCGGCGGCTTACGAAGTGTTTTGCTGGCCTTTTAGAGCCGGGCGCTGCTCGCGAGTTTTTTCTGTGGTGATCGTAATCTGCTTCCGTTTGCGATAAACGCTGATGACCGCAAGCGTCCAGAAGGGAACCAAATCGACTCCGGGCACGAGTTCAGCAGCGAATGCTGGCAGAAATTCCCAGTGCCACCCGAGCAGGTTTACCAGCACGGCTGCCACCGCAAGATCAAGCACGTCATCAGCGGGGGACAAAGCGCCTTCGGCAAATAAGGGAAACACAAAAATCTGAAGTGCATCCGCCGCCATGGCCAGAATCATGGCGGCTTGAAAGCGTGAGCGGAGCGAGTGCGGCGAGTTCAACGGCAGCACAGATGCCAGCAATTTGTCGTGGAGCGGCAGCCACCAACCGGTGGGCGAAATCAGTGTTAGCTGCCTCTACCAAGGAATACCGTGCCCGCGCTGCAAGAAGAATTTGATTCACCGGCCCATTTCAAATACGTATAACCCGACCTCGAACCGAATCGAGCACTCGCCGTACTTCGCCGGATTGATTGCCTGTTCCGAGTGCCGGGCAAACTGAGGCTTCCGTCGCTGCGTACCAGGCCGCAATGCCCGCATTCTCTTCATACTCCCTCCGCCCGGCGTTGATTTTCATTAACAATCTATTAATGCACTTTTAACTTTGTCGTAACGCAACCGGCCTACGATCATCGCCAAATCCCAGAACACAAAACGAAGTCAATCAATCGATCACGCAGTCCCGACCACTAGCCGTGAGGAGGACCCTATGCAAGAAAGGCATTCACCCAAAGCGCTTGCTTATCGGTTAAAGTCCATCTCGTGGATGCTATTCACAATCTGCATTACCAGCGCGATTTGCGTGGCGCAGATCGACCGCGCTGCGTTCACCGGCACGGTCACCGACGCAACCGGCGCCGTCATCCAGCATGTGCAAGTTCAGGCAGTGGAGATTGCCACCGGGCTGAAGAGTGATGCACAGACAAACTCAAAGGGGGTGTATCTGGTTCCGGGCCTGGCGGTCGGGACATACGCGGTCACAATCTCGCACCAGGGGTTTGGCACGGTTAGCTTCCAGAATGTGTTACTCGAAGTGGGCTTAACTCGGGTGTTGAATGCGCAACTAAGAGTGAGCGTCCCTGGCGAAAAAATTCAAGTGGAGGCCGCGCAGCCTCTTGAGCAAACCTCGCCAGAAGTTTCCGGAGTGATTACTGAGCAGCAGATTAAAGAGATTCCCATCAATGGGCGGAACTGGGCGACGCTACTGGTTTTGGCTCCCGGCGCCATCGATGACGGCGGCGGCGATCAACGCACCATCCGCTTTGCCGGACGTGGCCGCGACGACAACAATTACATGATCGATGGGGTGGACGCCACGGGCATACAGGAGCAAGCGCAGAAATCAACAACGCGCTTACAGATCTCCGAAGATGCAGTTTCCGAATACCGGGTCAGTTCTTCTTTATATACCGCAGAGTATGGGGCTGGCGCCGGCGGCCAGGTCAATATTGAAACCAAGAGTGGAACCAACGAATATCACGGCAGTGTGTACGAGTATTTCCGCAACAACGTACTGGACGCGCGCTCGTTCATCGATTTCGATCCGTTCGGAAATCCGGTACGGCCACCTTTCCGGATGAATCAGTACGGATTTACGCTGGGGGGGCCGATAAAAAGAAACAAGACCTTCTTCTTTCTGAATTACGAGGGCCTCAGGCAGCTCGAAGATTTTACCCAGGCGGGATTTGTTCCAAGCGCGCCGCTCCGTGCCGCCGTGCTGGCGAAGTCGCCTCAATTGGCGCCCATTATCGCAGCGTACCCAAAAGGAAATACAAACTTCGGGGTGTGCAACGATCCAGTTAACGACCCCTGTGTTGACGAATTCATCCACGAAGCGCCGAACGTAGTTAACGAGGACAGCTTTCTGGTCCGGCTGGATCATCAGATCTCAGCAAAGACGACTTTCTACGCGCGGGCGCAGCGGGACGTTTCCTTCAGCAAAGCGCCTCTGGGAGCGCCCAACGCCCTGCTCGACACCCAGCAGGTAATCACGCACCCAGCCAACTACATGCTAGCTCTGGCGCATACTTTTTCGCCGACGCTGTTCAACGAGTTCAAATTCGGAGTGAATCGAGCTCCCTTCCATAATCCCCAAGCGAGCGTTCTCCCCTACGATGTGACCCTTGACTCGGGACAATTCACGGAGCTGTTCAATAACAACACTGATAATGAGGTGGGCACCACCTTGGGGTGGATCGACAATCTGTCGCTAACGCGCGGTCGCAGCACATTCAAAATGGGTATTGAAATCAGGCGTGTTCGTCTGAACCAAGGAATTACCGCGGATAATAATTACACCTTCCCCGATGCCTCAGGCCTGATCAATGATCAGTTGAGTTCTATCGCTTTCAGGGCGAGCTGGTGCTGCCATGGTCTCAGGCACACCTTCGTGCTGCCGTACTTTCAGGATGAATGGAAAGTCAGGCCGAACATCACCCTGAACCTCGCATCCGCTGGGAATACTATTCGGTGATCACCGAAGCACATGATCGCATGACGATTTTTGACCCGACCTGCACAGGAGGCGTCCTGCCGGGCACGAAACATGCCAGTGCCGAACATCTGCCCTAAAGGTGCTCCCGCATACTTCCCGAGCTACAGGAATTTCGATCCGCGTGTGGGTGTCTCCTGGGCTCCGGGCGCATTTCACGACAAGACCGTTGTCCGCGCAGGCTTTGGAATTTATCACGGCGCTGGACAGAACGACGATCTGAATGCCTCACTCGAAAGCGACACCACTAGAATCAATGTCACGAACGTCGAGTTTCCAACCCTCGCGTATCCGGTCAACCCTACTCAGTTCGCTAACGATCAGTTCCTTTCGCCGCGCGCCCTTGCTAGACATCGCCGTGATTTGTACGTTGAAGATTGGGGCCTGTCGGTTCAACAGCTCCTGCCTAAGGAGTTCACTTTCCAAGCGGGATACTTAGGCACGCACGGGGTTCGTTTGTTCGCGCGGAACTTCATCAATCAATGTGAACAGTTTGATAGCGTGCTAGCTAATCCTAGCGACCCATCGAGGCCCATTCCCAATTGCACGCGACCTTATCCCAATTTCGGCGAGATCGATATCAAGCGCGACGCCGGCACCAGCCACTTTGATGCGCTGCAGCTTTCCTTACAAAAGAAATTTGCCCAGGGCTGGATGTTGAACACCCAATATATGTGGTCGAGCTCGCGCAACGATGGCTCAGTCGGTGGCGGCGAGGCCAACGCCCCAGAGAACAAGAACTGCTTACGTTGCGACTACGGTCCTAGCGTGTTCGACGTTCGGCATAACCTGGTCATAGCCAGCGTTTACGAGCTTCCGTTTGGTCCTGGAAAGAGATTTCTTCAATTTGACGGTGCAATAGGCCAAGTGCTGGGCGGCTGGAGCTTGAGTGGTTTAGGCGTGTTTCATACCGGCCATCCCCTAACCGTCACCATGGGCTTGGATCCTACTCAAGTGCCATTCGGAGACTCCAGAGCGAACCAGCGGCCCGATATCGTTCCCGGCGTACCGATTGTTCCTCCGAACCAGAATCCAAACAATTGGGTAAACATCGCGGCTTTCGCGCAACCTCCTCAGGACGCAAATGGCGTTGATACTCACTTCGGGGATGCGCGGAACGGGATTGTTCGCGCTCCCAATGTTTGGGAAGCGGACATAGCTCTTCACAAGAGCACGAAGCTGGGGGAGAAAACTGCGCTCGAATTCAGGGCTGAGGCATTCAACATCTTCAATCACAGACAGCTTGGAGATCCGAGCCATCTCGATATTTTGTCAAGCTCCAATTTTGGACAGATTGACACTCCGGTCAGCTTCAACCCGAATAATGATAATTTTGTCGAACCAGCAACCGGTTTGGGGCTGCCGCGAACCTTGCAGCTTTCTTTCCGCGTGAGGTTTTAGCCACTGCTTGCGGTTGCAGGCCGCCTGACACCAAATTCAGGCTCCCGGCATTAAGGGAAGGTTCATCTTCGTTGTCTAGACTTGCTATAAGAAAAGACAACGATGCACTACTGGATGTTCTTCAGAGATAGGACTCTATGTCTTCCAAGTCTCTTCCACTTGTTGTATTGCTGTTCTGCGCTGTTTTTATGTGTTTCGCTCAAAACCAGCCGGTTGAGCTGACAGCACAAGTAGGTAGCACCTTCCGCTTTGCATTTCTTGGGGACACACGTTTCACCAATCCTAAGGACACAAGGGACTCGAATGCTACCGTGCGGCAGACGTTGGTTCAAGCCATAGCCGACGCTCGCCCCGCATTCGTTTCAATAGGCGGAGACATCGTTTATCACGGCGATGATGCCAATGACTGGAAAACATGGGACGTGGAGACCGCGATCTGGCACAAGCACGGTATTGCCATGTACCCGGTACTCGGCAACCATGACTTGAGCGGGGGTAAGCTTGCGCTCGACAACTATTTTCAGCGCTTTCCTGAATTGAAAAACAGCCGCTATTATGCTGTTCGCGCGGGGAATGCGCTCTTGCTCGTGCTCGACAGCTCGCTCGCAGAGTTGTCAGGACCGCAAGGCGAATGGTTTGCCAAGAAGCTGGACGCCACGCCTGCGGATGTTGAGTTTGTTTTCATTTTGCTCCACCACCCGCCTTATACCAGCTCATCGGATGAAAAAGTGTATGGTGGAGGCCACTCAGCGCGCTCGGAGGAGCAGGAGCTGGGCCAAATGCTGGAGCAGCGGCAGCGGTCTGCGCGCACCCGCTTCGTGGTGTTCTCCGGCCATGTTCACAACTACGAGCGCCACGAACACAATGGGGTCACATATTTTGTCAGCGGAGGCGGCGGGGCACACCCCTACCGCATTACGCGCGCTGCGGGAGACCCATTTCCAGACAACAACATCAACTATCATTTCCTGCTTGTCGAGGTCGAACACGGCAAGCTGAATGTGACGATGAACCGATTGCAGATGGAAAGAGGGAAGCCTAACTGGACGAGACCGGACACGGCGACTATCTCGGTCCCCACGGTTACGAACGCCGCAGCCGCACCCGCAAACTGATCCGCGCCTTCGTTAATACAGCGGAATATCCGACAGTCTTGGGTCTTCGGTTACCACAGCGGTTGCTTTCATATCGTGCGTCTAAAGGATCGCGGCTCTACTCTTGGGTCAAGTTCGTGATCCAACACCACGGACGATTTAGCGGGGTCATCCGTGAGGGCGCAAATGTCCCACTATTATGTCCCAATTGGGTTCGGAGATTCGCCGCAGGAAAGTTCTGATCAGTGTGGAATGCAGGCGTCCACTCGACCCAAAACGGCAAACCGCGTGAGTCTCGCTACCAGCACTCGTGCCCGAGTTCTAGAACGGAGATCCGCTTTCATCTTTGGAGCTGCGATAGCAACAGAAGCTCGCTAGCCGATCTCTGCACAGAGCAGCATGTCTCATCGCCCTCTTCTGTACCGCGTAGCACGGTCGTGCAATTGACCTCGATTCCGCTGGGAAATAGAGTCTGGTTAATGTTCAAGAAGCAGCACGTCGCCTCGGTTCTCGATGTGCCCGACTTCGTGCGATTCCTGCGTGACGCAGTCTACGAAGGAGAAGACTGCGAACGAGTACATGCGGCCTGTGATCGAATGGAAGAATTCTTAAGCAAGGCAGGTCCAGATTTTCGAGACATGGTCGCCATTGAAATGTTTGAAGGCCTTCAAAATGCCGAATCTTCGTCGGACAGCGATTCTTTGGCTCCGTTTCTCGGCCCGGAGACGAAGCGCCTCTGGGCGGAACTCCAAGCCATCTGGAAAACGTCCGTAAAACTGGATTTGCAGGATCGGACGGTGCTGGAGGGTGAAGTACTGATGTCGCGTATTCTCCGGCAACTCTCTTTCGAGCAGTCCGATCTCTCCCGTCTGCACAGTTGAGAAGTTGGGCTGCTTGTCATCTCTGCGGCTCCCGACCTGCGTTCCGAGCGCGGGCTAACCGAAGCGACCATTCAAGGCTATGACCGCTGCCTGACTCAGTTTCTCGAAAGCTGTAGCTGGTACAAAGGGTTTAATCGCGATCCGTGAGGATACGGGGCAAAGCTGCAAAACCGTTTCAGCTTGATGGTGATCGGCAGCTTTGTGCTGTTCAGTCCAAGACCCGCATTACGCGCCAACCTTTGAATTGTCGTAAGTGCATATCGAGCTTGACACCTTCGGCTTGTAGACGACGCCCATGCCGCCCCCGCCCAATTTCTCGATGATGCGGTAGTGCAAGATGGTTTTGCCAACACGCTGGGAGGGCGAAGCCATTGGCGAGAATGTTAGGTC
>WNGR01009792.1_pt1 | contig 14279 bp, 13 predicted proteins | sample 5407581 | NCBI WGS metagenome assembly WNGR01 (sample SAMN13153383, study PRJNA577476) | soil metagenome | isolation source: 80 cm soil or saprolite under Garry oak tree replicate 2 | place: USA:California | collected 2016-06-15
GGCGTCGCCTCGTTCACCCTGTTCTCCGTCCTGTGTGGACTGTCCCGCGACGTGGGCCTGCTGATCGCGGCCCGGGCGTTGCAGGGCTGTGGCGCCGCGCTGGGTACCGGAGAGCCGCGGCGACGCCTCGCAGCGCTTCGATTTTGGCGGCCCGCTTCTGGCGGGGGCCGGCCTCGGCGGTACCAGTTACGCGCTCATCCAGCACGCCTGGTGGGCAGCGCTGGTCGGGTCGGCCGCGCTGGCCGGGTTCGTCGTGGTGGAGCGGCGCCGGGGCGACGCCGCGATGCTACCGCCCCGGCTGCCTCACGCCCGGTTGACCGCGCTGGCGACCGCGCGCAGTGAGGCGGTGACGATGTTCGGGTCCACCCCGACGCCCCACCGGGTCTCGCCGTCGACCTCGCACTCCACGTAGGCGGCGGCCTGCGCGTCGCCGCCGGACGAGAGCGCGTGCTCGGCGTAGTCCAGCACCCGTACCGAGATGTCCACTGTGGACAGTGCGTGGATGAACGCGTCGATCGGGCCGTTGCCGAGCGCGACCAGCGCCTGCGCCTGCCCTTCGACGGCCAGGTCGGCGACCAGCTCCACCTTGCCGTCCACAGTGGACGTCGCGTACCGGGTCAGGTCGACCCGTGCCGCCGCCGGCTGCAGGTACTCGGCGGAGAAGATGTCCCACATCTGCTCCGGGTTGACCTCGCCGCCCTCGTCATCGGTGTGCCGCTGGATGACCGCGGAGAACTCGATCTGGAGCCGGCGCGGCAGGTCCATGTGGTGCTCGGTCTTCATGATGTACGCGACGCCGCCCTTGCCGGACTGCGAGTTGACCCGGATCACCGCCTCGTACGTGCGCCCGAGGTCCCTGGGGTCGATCGGCAGGTACGGCACCGCCCACGGGTACCGGTCGACCTCGACGCCGGCCTCGGCGGCGTCCCGGGCCAGCCAGTCGAAGCCCTTGTTGATGGCGTCCTGGTGGGAACCGGAGAACGCGGTGTATACCAGATCCCCGGCGTACGGGTGCCGCTCGTGCACCGGCAGCTGGTTGCAGTACTCGACGGTCCGGCGGATCTCGTCGATGCCGGAGAAGTCGATCTGCGGGTCGATGCCCTGGCTGAACAGGTTCAGGCCCAGGGTCACCAGGTCGACATTGCCGGTGCGCTCGCCGTTGCCGAACAGGCACCCCTCGACCCGGTCGGCGCCGGCCAGCACGGCCAGTTCGGCGGCGGCCACGGCGGTACCGCGGTCGTTGTGCGGGTGCAGGGACAGGACGACGGAGCTGCGCCGCGGCAGGTGCGTGGACATCCATTCGATCGAGTCGGCGTACACGTTGGGCGTGGCCATCTCGACCGTCGCGGGCAGGTTGACGATCAGCGGCCGGTCCGGCGTGGGGTCGATGACGTCGATGACCGCCGAGCAGATCTCCAGCGCGTACTCCAGTTCGGTACCGGTGTAGCTCTCCGGCGAGTACTCGTAGAAGATGTCGGTGTCCGGGGTGTGGATCTCCGCGTACTTCTGGCACAGCCGGGCCGCACTCGTGGCGATGTCGGTGATGCCGTCGCGGTCCAGCCCGAACACCACCCGGCGCTGCAGGATCGACGTCGAGTTGTAGAAGTGCATGATCGCGCGCTTGGCCCCGCGCAGCGACTCGAAGGTCCGGTCGATCAGGTGCTCGCGGCACTGGGTCAGTACCTGGATGGTCACGTCGTCCGGGATCAGATCCTGCTCGACGAGCTGGCGGACGAAGTCGAAGTCGGTCTGGCTGGCCGCCGGGAACCCGACCTCGATCTCCTTGTACCCCATCTGTACCAGCAGGGCGAACATCCGCCGCTTGCGCTCGTGCGACATCGGGTCGATCAGGGCCTGGTTGCCGTCGCGGAGGTCCACGGCGCACCAGCGCGGCGCCTTCTCGATGCGCCGGCCGGGCCACTGCCGGTCGGGCAGGGCTATCGGGAACTGTTGATGGTAGGGCTGGTACCGGTTGACCGGCATCCTGCTGGGGCGTTGCGCGATCGGATCTGCGGCGATGGGATCTGCGGCGATCGGTTCTGACATGGCGAGGTCTCTCCTGAGCCGGTCGATGGCGAAAGGGACAGACCGGCTGCGCTCAGGCGATGACGCGCATCAACTCCGCGACGGGGTGCCGGCCGAAGAGGCCCCGCCGCGGCGACGAAGAAGAAGCGTCCGCCACATGTCGCAGACCACCATACGGCACGCAGCCGATCTTGGCGACCGCTACCGGGAAGGGGACACACTCGGGCTCGGCGGCGGCGCGGCGGTGCCCAGCGGCGTGCCGGGTACCACCGGCCCGGGCAGGACCACGGTCGGCGGGGCCGGCGCGGGCGCCGAGGCGAGCGTGAGGGTACCCAGCGGCAGCGCCGCCGCGGTCAGCGTCCCCTTGTCGTCGTAGCAGTACACGCCGGGGTCGACCGGGCTGGCCAGGGCCGCCGAGTTCGGCTCGATCGAGAAGCACTGCCCGCGCGCGCCCGGCAGCGGGGCGGCGGTGTCGACCGAGATGGCCGCGTCGCGGTTGCCCAGCGGGCGCAGCCAGTCGGTGAACACGTGGTACACCCGCGGGTCGCTGCGTGGGGGCAGGGCGCCGTCGGGGTTGCCGACCCGGACGCAGTTGGTCGGCGCGCCGAGCGCGCACTCGTACAGGCCGGCCGGCGTGGCGGCGACCGCGACGTCGGCGGTGCCGCCGAGCGCGCCACCGGGGATGGTGACCAGCCAGGAGCCGTCGCCGGCGATCGTCACGGTCACCGTCCGCGCCGGTCGCCCCTTCGTCTGCAGCGTGTACCCGGCGACATAGCGGCTGTCCCGGGCAGCCGCCACCCGCCCGGCGAGCTGGCCCCACGGGTCGGCCGGCGCGGTCGGCCCCGGGTTGCTCGGGATCTGGTCCGGTAGCACCGGCGGCTGCGAGGTGCAGCCGGCCAACGCGAGCGCGAGCGTCGCGATCAGACAGGTCCGGCGGGCAGGCACGAGCCTCATTGTCCGGTACCGACCGGCCGGATCGTGGGATCGACTCTCCCGGCCCGCGGAACCCGCCGGTACCCTGGTCACGTCCAATCGGCGCCGCCGGCCGGTCTGAAGTCCCCGCCCGGCGGCGTCGGCACGATTCGTGGGCCGGCACTTGGGCCGGACCAGCAGGACGGCGATTGTCGTGGGCCGGCACTTGGGCCGGATCAGCAAGACGGCGATTGTCGTGGGCCGGCACTTGGGCCGGATCAGCAGGACGGCGATTGAGAGAGGCAGGTCGCCCGTGGGGCTGGTGGTGCAGAAGTACGGCGGCTCGTCGGTCGCTGACGCCGAGCGGATCAAGCGGGTCGCCGAGCGGATCGTCGCCACCCGCAAGTCCGGCAACGACGTCTGCGTGATCGTCTCCGCGATGGGGGACACCACCGACGAGCTGCTCGACCTCGCGCACCGGGTCAGCCCGCTGCCGCCCGGCCGCGAGCTGGACATGCTGCTCACCGCCGGGGAGCGGATCTCGATGGCGCTGCTGGCGATGGCGATCCACAACCTCGGGTACGAGGCCCGCTCGTACACCGGCTCGCAAGCGGGCGTGATCACCACGTCGGCGCACGGCCGGGCGCGGATCATCGACGTCACCCCGGGTCGCCTGCGTTCGGCGCTCGACGAGGGCTCGATCGCGATCGTGGCCGGGTTCCAGGGCGTGGCCCAGGACACCAAGGACATCACCACGCTCGGCCGCGGCGGCTCGGACACCACCGCGGTGGCGGTCGCCGCGGCGCTGGGCGCCGACGTCTGCGAGATCTACACCGACGTGGACGGCGTGTATACCGCCGACCCGCGGATCGTGCCCAACGCCCGGCGCATCGAGAAGATCACCTACGAGGAGATGCTGGAACTCGCCGCTTGCGGTGCGAAGGTGTTGATGCTGCGCTGCGTGGAGTACGCGCGGCGGTACCGGATGCCGATCCACGTCCGCTCGTCGTACTCGCAGCGGCCCGGAACGATAGTCACCGGCTCGATGGAGGAACTGTCCGTGGAACAAGCGCTCATCACCGGCGTCGCGCACGACCGCAGCGAGGCGAAGATCACCATCGTCGGGGTACCGGACGAGCCCGGCGAAGCGGCACGCATCTTCGAGACGGTGGCGCTCGCCGAGACCAACCTCGACATGATCGTGCAGAACGTGTCGACCGAGGGCACCGGGCGCACCGACATCTCCTTCACGCTGCCCACGCACGACGGGCCGGCGGCCATGACGGCGCTGCAGAAGGTACAGGAGAAGGTCGGCTTCAAGGGCCTGCTCTTCGACGACCACATCGGCAAGGTGTCGCTGATCGGCGCCGGGATGCGCTCGCACCCGGGGGTGGCCGCCACGTTCTTCGCCGCGCTGGCCGAGGCCGGCGTGAACATCGAAATGATCTCCACCTCGGAGATCCGGGTATCGGTCGTCTGCCGGGACACCGACCTGGATGCCGCGGTGCGCGCCGTACACGAGGCGTTCGACCTGGGTGGCGACGAGGAAGCCGTGGTCTATGCCGGGACCGGGAGGTAACGGAGCATGAGCGAACTGCCCACTCTTGCCGTCGTCGGAGCCACCGGCGCCGTCGGTACCGTCATGTGCGAGCTGCTGTCCGGGCGCAAGAACGTGTGGGGCGAGATCCGCCTGATCGCCTCGCCGCGTTCGGCGGGCAAGCGGATCGTGGTCCGCGGCGAGGAGCTGACCGTAGCGCCGCTGGCCGAGGAGGCGTTCGACGGCGCCGATGTGGCGATGTTCGACGTACCCGACGAGGTGTCCGCGCTGTGGGCGCCGATCGCGGCCGCGCGCGGCGCGGTGGCGGTGGACAACTCCGGCGCGTTCCGGATGGATTCCGACGTGCCGCTGGTGGTACCCGAGATCAATCCGGAGCAGGTACGCAACCGGCCCAGGGGGATCATCGCCAACGCCAACTGCACCACGCTCGCGATGATCGTCGCGATCGCGCCGCTGCACCGCGAGTACGGGCTGCGCGAGCTGGTCCTCGCCTCCTACCAGGCGGTCTCCGGGGCTGGCAAGATCGGCATCGACACGCTGCTGGACCAGATGGGCAAGGTCGCCGGGGACCGGGTACTCGGGTCGCGCTCGGGCAACGTCCGGCAGGCGGTCGGCGACGACCTCGGCCCGTTCCCGGCGCCGCTGGCGCTGAACGTCGTGCCGTGGGCCGGCTCGCTCAGGGACGGTGGCTGGTCCTCCGAAGAGGTCAAGATGCGCAACGAGTCGCGCAAGATCCTCGGTCTGCCGGACCTCAAGGTGTCCGCGACGTGCGTGCGGGTACCGGTCGTGACCGGGCACTCGGTGGCGATCCACGCGGTGTTCGGCTCAGAGGTCAATGCCGAGGGCGCCCGCGAGGTGATGCGCCACGCGCCCGGCGTGATCCTGGTCGACGATCCGGCCGCGGGAGAGTTCCCGATGCCGATCGACGCCGTCGGTACCGACCCGTCGTGGGTCGGGCGGATCCGCCGATCGCTGGACGACCCGCGCGCCCTGGACCTCTTCGTGACCGGGGACAACCTGCGCAAGGGTGCTGCGCTCAACACCGCCCAGATCGCCGAGTTGCTGGCCGCCGAGTTCACCCGCTGAGCATGCCGTTCGACGTGGCCGCCGTCCGGGGCAGGTATCCCGCCCTGGCCGACGGCTACGCCTACCTCGACGGCGCCGCCGGTACCCAGACGCCCGACGTGGTGATCGAGGCGATCGCCGGCGCGTACCGGACCGGGATCGGCAACGTCGGCGGCGCCTTCCCGGCCAGCCACCGCGCGGATGCGATCGTGGCGGAGTGCCGCCGCGCGGTCGCCGACCTGGTCGGTGGCGACCCGGCCGGGGTGGTGCTCGGCGCGAACATGACCACGCTGACGTACCGCCTGGCGAGCGCGATCGCGACCGGCTGGGCGCCCGGCGACGAGATCGTCGTGTCGCGCCTGGACCACGACGCGAACGTCCGGCCCTGGATCCAGGCCGCCGCCCGGGCCGGCGCTACGGTGCGGTGGGCCGAGGTCGACCTGCCGTCCGGCGAACTGCCGGCCGAGCAGTACAAGGAGCTGGTTTCCGAGCGGACCCGCCTGGTCGCGGTCACCGCGGCGAGCAACGTGCTGGGTACCCGGCCGGATGTGGCCAGGATCGCGGCGGTCGCGCACTCGGCCGGGGCATTGATGTACGTCGATGGCGTGCACGCCACGCCGCACATGCCGGTCGACGTCGCCGCGCTGGGTGCGGACTTCTACGTGACCAGCGCGTACAAGTGGTGCGGGCCGCACATCGGGGCGGTCGTCGCCGATCCCGCCCTGCTGGAGCGGCTGCGGCCGGACAAGCTGGCGTCTTCGCCCGGCGAGGTACCCGTCCGGTTCGAGACCGGTACCGCGCCGTTCGCCGACCTGGCCGGGGTGGCCGCGGCGGTCGACCACCTCGCCGCGCTCGACCCAGCCGCAACCGGCTCACGCCGCGACCGGGTGCTCGCGTCGATGGCCGCCGCCGAAGGGTACGAACAGGAGTTGTTCGCGGTTCTGCTCGCGGGACTGGCGGCGCTGCCGGGCGTGACGCTCTACGGCCACCCGGCCCGCCGTACGGCCACCGCCTGGTTCCGGGTGGCGGGTCTTTCGCCCCGTGCCGTGGCCGGGCACCTGGCCAGCCGCAAGGTCAACGTCTGGGACGGGCACAACTACGCCTGGGAGCTGACCGGCGCGCTCGGGATCCGCGACACCGGCGGTGCGGTGCGCGCCGGCCTGGTCCACTACAACGACCGCTCCGACGTCGACCGGCTGCTGAACGCCCTGGCGGAGATCGCGTGAGCAGGGCCGTTCTCGTGACCGGGGCGTCGCGGGGGATCGGGGCGGGCGTGGCCCGCGCGTTCGCCGGGGCCGGTGACCGGGTCGCCGTGCACTACGGCGGCTCCCGTGCCGCGGCCGAGAAGGTGTATGCCACGCTGACCGGAACCGGCCATGTCGTGGTACAGGCCGACCTTGCGGATCCCGAAGCGGTACTGCGGATGGTCGGCGAGGCCGCCGACCGGCTCGGCGGCCTCGACGTCCTGGTCAACAACGCCGGCGTGTACCCGGACAACCGGATCGACGAGGACGACTACGCGGCGTGGCAGCGGGCCTGGAAGCAGACGCTCGACGTCAACCTGCTCGGCGCCGCCAACGCCGCCTGGTGCGCGGTGCGGCACATGCGGGCGGGCGGCCGTGGCGGCCGGATCGTCAACATCTCCTCGCGTGGGGCGTTCCGCGGCGAGCCCGACCACCTCGCGTACGGCGCCAGCAAAGGCGCGCTCAACTCCTTCACCCAGTCGCTGGCCAAGGGGCTCGGCCGGGACGGCATCGTGGTGACCGCCGTGGCGCCCGGCTTCGTCGCCACTGACATGGCCCACGCGATCCTCGACGGTCCGCGGCACGACGAGATCCTCGCGCAGAGCCCGTTCGGCCGGGTGGCGACCGTCGAGGAGATCGCTCGCGCCGTACTCTTCCTCGCCGACCCCACCATCGAGTTCACCAGCGGCGCCATCCTCGACGTCAACGGCGCCTCGTACCTGCGCATCTGACAGCGGTCAGCCACCAGACAGCAGTAGGGGCTTGCGCCGCGCTGCCTTCCGAGGCTAAAGTGACAGCGACTCTCAAAAGCAAGTACCACCTAAAAGGAGGTGGCTGTCATGAAGTCCCGTCGCTGGTGGGCCCTTACCGCCCTCGTCCTGAGTGTCCTGGTCATCGGATTCGACACGACGATCCTCAACGTCGCACTGCCCACGCTGGGCGGGGCCATCCACGCCTCCAACAGCCAGCTCCAGTGGATCGTGGACGCATACGTCCTGGTCTTCGCCGGACTGCTGCTGCCGGCCGGTGCGCTCGGCGACCGGTACGGCCGCAAGCTCCTGCTGATGCTCGGCCTGGCGCTCTTCGGCGGCGCCTCGGTGATCGGCGCGCTGGTCGACAACCCGGGCCAGCTCATCGCCGTCCGCGCCGTCATGGGCGTCGGCGCGGCGATCCTGACCCCGATCACGCTGGCCGTCCTGCCGGTGCTGTTCAGCGAGGCCGAGCGCGGCAAGGCCATCGCGATCGTCACGGCCGGCATCGGGCTGGGGATCCCGCTGGGCCCGCTGGTCGGCGGGTACCTGCTCAAGCACTTCTGGTGGGGTTCGATCTTCCTGGTGAACGTACCCGCGGCGGTGCTGGCCCTGATCGCGGTGGCGGCACTGATCCCGGAGTCCCGCGACCCGGCCCGGCAACGGGTGGACGTCGTCGGCGGCGTGCTGTCCACGATCGGGCTGGTCGCCTTCGTGTACGGGATCATCGAGGTACCCGGCAAGGGCTGGCGCAGCCCGCTCGTCGTCGGCGCGCTGGGGCTCGGCGTGGGGATGCTCGCGGTGTTCGTCGCCCAGCAGCGTGGCACCCGGTACCCGATGATCGACCTCAAGTTGTTCCGCAGCGCGCGTTTCCTGTGGGGCTCGACCACCGCGACGCTGGCCAGCTTCGCCCTCTTCGGCGTGCTGTTCGTGATCCCGCAGTACCTGCAGCTCGTGCGGGGCAACGACGCCCTCGGCGCCGGCCTGCGCCTGCTCCCGCTGATGGGCGGCCTTTTCGTGGCCGCGCCGCTGAGCACGCGGGTGGTCAGCCTGGTCGGCACGAAGATCCCGGTCGCGCTCGGCATGACGGTGATCTCGACCGGCCTCGCCTGGGGCTCGCTGACCGGGTTCGGCACTGCCTATGGACAGGTGGCGGCGTGGATGGCGACGATCGGCCTGGGTACCGGGCTGGCGCTCGCACCCGCCATGGACGCGGTGCTCGGTGCCCTGCCGCCCGGGCGGTCCGGCTCCGGCAGCGCGCTGACCATGACGATGCGGCAGGTCGGCGGGGCGCTCGGGATCGCGATCCTGGGTAGCGTGCTGGCCGGCGCGTACGCGGCGCAGGCGCCGGCCGCGGGCCGGGAGTCGCTTCCGGCCGCCGCCGGGTACGCCGCCAGGACCGGTGACCTGGCCGTCCTGGTCGGGGGGCAGCACGCCTACCTGCACGCGATGGACCGGGTACTGCTGGTGTGCGCGGCGGTCGCGCTGCTCGGCGCGCTCGCGGCGGCGGCGTTCCTGCCGGCGCGCCCGCCGTACCGTGCGGCCGTACCGGCAGCCGAGGAAGAATCGCCTCATGAGCTCGCCCGGCTTGCGTGAACGCAAGAAGCAGAAGACCCGCTGGTCGATCCAGGAGCACGCGTTGCGGCTGTTCCAGGAGCAGGGGTACGAGCAGACCACGGTCGATCAGATCGCGGCGGCGGCGGAGATCTCGCCCAGCACGTTCTTCCGGTACTTCAAGACCAAGGAGGACGTGGTGATCGAGGACGAGTACGACCCGCTTCTGCTCGCCCTGCTCGCCCAGGAGCCGTCGGACGAGCCGTTCATTCCGGCGCTGCGGCACGTGATCTCGATGGCGTTCAGCCAGCTTGGCCCGGCCGAGATCGGCAAGATCCAGCAGCGGACGAAGCTCCTGCTCGCGGTACCCGCACTGCGGATGCGGATGCTCGACAACTTCAACAGCAGTGTGGACATGCTGGCCGGTGCGGTGGCCGCGCGGGCCGGGCGGGATCCGTCCGAGCTGGAGGTCCGGGCATCCGCTGGGGCGATCACCGGGGCCATGGTTGCGGCGATCTACGCCTGGGTCGACGGCGACGCCGATGACGACCTGGGGAAGCTGATCGACCGGGCGCTGGCCCATCTGGAGTCCGGTCTGTCGCTCTAGCCCCGTCTTTCGCACATGGGTTTGAGCAACGTGCGTCACGGACGTGTGATCATCTAGTTTTCCGCGTATGGGTATCTCGAACGAGCCTCGACGTGTGCCACAGCGCCCCCGCCCGCAGATCGCGGTCGTGGACGCGCTGGAGAAACGGCTGGGGTCGCTACCGGTGATCGCGGACTTCTCCGGCCGGTTGGACATCGCGGGGATCATCGACCGGGCCTGCCCGATGCGTGATATCGCCCTGGTCAGCCACGGGCAGGTCATCGAGGCGCTGATCGCCAACCGGCTGACCCAACCACAGGCGATGGTCGCCGTGGCCGACTGGGCCCGGGACTGGGGTCTGGGCCGGGCCCTGGACGCCATCGCACCGCAGGTGGACCACATCGTCGGGTCGATCGGCGCGGCGGCCATCGACGCGTTCGGTATCGACGTGACCCGCCTGCATTGGGACATGACCTCGATCTCCCTCTACGGCGCCTACGACCAGGTCGACGCCGACCACCCAGCGCCGGCCTACGGCCACCCCAAAGACCGGCGCACCGATCTCAAACAGATCCAGGCCGGTATCGCCGTGGCCGCCGACGGCGCCATCCCGGTGTTGCACCGCGCCTACGACGGCGGCGCCGGGGAAGTCGCCCAGGTCGTGGACACCATGAACCGGCTGAAGACCCTCGCCGGGCCCCGCAGCTTCCTCCTGGTTGGTGACTCGAAGCTCATCTCCTACACCAACGTCACCGCGATGATCGACGCGCAGGTCACGTTCATCGCGCCGCTGGCAGCGTCCCGCATCCCCGACGGGCTGTTCGCCGGCCTCGACCGGGCCACGGCCACCGTCGTGGACTACATCGCCGACCGCGACGAGGCCAAACCCTTCTGGGGCCGGGGCGCCTACCGGGTCACCGAAGACACCATGGACCTGGCCGGGCCCCGCAAGAAAGACCGGGTCCACCGACTGCGGCGCATCCTGGTGTATTCCAGCGCCAACGCCACCGCCGCGGCCAAGGCCCGCGCCCTCAAACTCGCCCACGCCCGCACCGACCTGGACACCCTCACGCGGACCGCCGGCACCCGCTACCACCCCACCGTCACGGCGGTGACCGCCAAGGCCACCGAGATCACCCGCCGCCGCCGGATCACCGGCTACCTGCAGACGACCATCACCACCGGCGCGGACGGTAAACCCGTCTTCGCCTGGTCGTTCGACCAGGCCGCCATCGACGCCGACGCCGCAGCCGACGGCTGGTACGCCCTGCTGACCAACCTCGACCCCGATATCGACCCCGCCGAGGTCCTGCACCGCTACAAGGACCAACCCGCCGTGGAACGCCGCTACAGCGACATCAAGGGCCCCCTCGCCGTTGCGCCGATCTTCCTGCAACACAACCGCAGGATCACCGCCCTGATCACCGTCATCTGCCTGGCCCTGCTCGTCTTCTGCCTCATCGAACGTGAGGTCCGCACCAACCTGGCCCCCGACACCGACATGATCGGCTTCTATGTAAACGACCGCCGCGCCCGCAAACCCACCGGACGACTGATCCTGCAAGCCCTCGGCGACCTACGCCTCATCCCCGCTCACCACAGCCAACCACCCACCATCCCCAAACCCGGATGGCTACAGACCCAACTCCTGGAACTCCTCCACGTCGACCCCACCCAACCCCGCTGGCCATAACACCCGGCCACTCAAACCCATGTGCGAAAGACGGGTCTAGCGAAACGGCCCCCGCACCGGTATCGGTGCGGGGGCCGCCCGCGAGGTGCTGATGTGCCGGTCGCCTCTCGGCGAGTGGCACCACGCGGCTCCAGCCGGACGGTATTCCGCGAAGGCAATTTAGGTGAGGCCCGGGGACTCGGAGCACACCAGCGATATACACAACGGCGCCGGGCGGCGCGACATTTCGGTTTCCGGGGGTGGCCCACGTCACATTGAATCTGGACCGCGCTCCAGGTTCTACGGTTGTCCCATGCAGGCCGGACTGACGATAGCCGAGGTCGCGGCGGGGGCCGGGGTACGCCCGGACACGCTGCGGTACTACGAGCGGACCGGGCTGGTGCCGCCGCCGCCCCGGACCACGGGCGCGCACCGGCGGTACCCGGAGGCGACCGTGGACCGGCTGCGGTTCATCCGTGGCGCGCAGCGGCTCGGGCTGCGGCTGGCGGAGATCAAGGACCTGCTGGCGGTACGGGACACCGGCGTGTGCCCCTGCGAACCGGCCGAGGACCTGCTGCGCCGGCACCTGGCCGAGATCGACGCCGAGCTGGCCCGGCTGACCGAACTGCGTACCGAGGTGGCGGCGATGCTTGCGGCCGCGCCCTGCCCCGAGCCTTCCTCGGCGGCGCCGATGTCCTGGTGCCCGCCGGAGTGCGCCGGATCGGAAGGGGGGTGACGACGATGCGGTACGACGACTGCGGTTGTGGCTGCGGCTGCGGCTGCTGCTGACGGGTACGTCCCTCCCGCCCTCGGGCGCCCGGGCGGGTGGGCTCTACGATCCTGGTGTGCTGGCTCGGATCAGAGCGATCTGCATGGCCTTTCCCGAGGTAACAGAGCGGCCCAGCCACGGCGCGCCGAGCTGGTTCGTCCGGGACAAGCACGCCTTCGTGACGCTGTGGGAGCACGGCCACCACGACGACTCGTTCCCGCATCTGTGGTGCGCCGGCCTGCCCGGTGCCCAGGAGGAACTGGTACTCGCCGCGCCGGACCGGATCTTCCGGCCGCCGTACGCCAACCGTGCGCGGCTTGCCAACGCCCGATGCGCGCAGCTCGGCCCAATCAGCGTCGTCGGCCTGGCGGATCCCTGTTTCCTTTGTCTCACGCCAGTCGTGGGCATGGTTGCGGTCGGAAGTGCAGCGCCAGTGGAGCGGCTGGTCATGCATGTCGGCAGACACGACTGCTCGTCAGGGTCGGCTTGACTGAGTACAGCATCGGCTTTCGAGTACGCATCATGCTGGGCTCTGTCCTGGCACTTCGTCGCCGTGTTCTGCGTAGACGGTGCGGGTATCACGCCTCGCGTCAATAGCCGTACATAGGCGTCGGGTGAGTCGCGGGAGAGTCATTCCGTCGAGGTCATTCGGGTCGACGAAACGGGCTTCGGCAATTTCGCCGTCCCCGAAGACGACGGTTTTCAGTTCCTTGTCGGTCAGGCTACCCGCATCGAAGATGTACAGAATCTTGTCGCCTTCGCCTTCGGTGGGCGCCCAGTCGACGACGAGGAGCGGTCCGACCTGAACGGTCAAGCTCAGTTCCTCTTGGACTTCTCGGATGCAGGCGGCGTGTGGTGACTCACCGGGCTCGACGTACCCGCCGGGGATATCCCAGTACTCCTTGTACGTGGGTCGGACCATGAGGATGCGTCCGGCCTGGTCGGTGAAGAGGGCGCCTGCGGCGACGAGCGGTCGAGCCATGGGCGGCTGCGCGGGTGCGGTCACCCGGGCAGCGTAGACCGATCGAGGTACCCCGCCGCTCAGAGTAGGACGTTGAGCCGGCGGGCGAGGTCGACGAGGACGGTAGATGGCTTGCCGCGCTGCTGGCGAATCCAGTTCAGGACGAGTTGGCGGCTGAGGAAGTGGTACCGGACCTGTTCGGGCGCCATCTGCTCGGCGTCCAGCAGGGTGGCCTGTGCCTCGTCGAGGCGGTTGCGTTTGCTGTAGGCGCGGGCGACCTCCAACGCGTGGCGTACCCGGCGCTCCATCGGTAGTGGCCGCGTGTCGATGTGCGGCCCGAGGTCGATCGCGACCTGGACGTCGCCGAGTTCGGCGGCGGTGGCCACGCGGTGGATCGGTCCGAAGGCGGTCCACACGTGGTTCGCGTCAGTGCCGAGCCGCTTCGCGGATTCCGCCGCAGCGGTCAGGAACGTCTGCGTGGTCGCGCGGTTGTTATCGCGGGCGGCGGCCATGGACCCGGCCAGGAACAGCGTGCCGTGGACAGACAGCAACTCCGGGGACGGCCTGGACAGATGGGCTGCGAGGTAGTCGGCGGCGTGCTCGGTCAGCCGTACCGCTTCGCCGTAGCGGCCGGCGGACAGCAGCGCGTGCGTGACGGACCGGTACAGCGAGCCGGTGACGACCGGGTCGCCGGTCACGCGGGCGGCGTTGAGGCCACGATCGGCGGCGATCCACGCCAACTCCGCTTCGCCGAGCTTGGTCAGCTGTACCGCAGCGAGTTGGTACGTCAACCCGAGCAACCTGCGCGCCTGGGTCAGCTCGTCGCGCTCGTATGCCTCGGTCGCGGCCTGGGCGCGCTGGAGCAGGCCGGGCAGCCGCGCGGTGACGTACCCGAACCGTGATGCCTGGTACGCGTCCCACAAATCCGATACCCACTGGCCGAGTGCGGCCAACGATGGCGCATCCGTTGGGCTGGCATGGCCGCCGAACGGGGTGATCTGGCGGTAGTCCAGTAGCGCGTCCCGTAGTGCCGGCACCGTTCGATGCCCGCCGTCTGGTGTCCAGTCGGCAAGGGATGGTTCGGCGAGCAGGTCTCCGAGGGACACGTCGAGGGCGTCGGCCAGGGCCTTGATGACCGACAGGCGGTCCAGTTCGATCCGGTTGTTCTCAACCTTGCTGAGCCA
>WNGR01007543.1_pt1 | contig 14278 bp, 15 predicted proteins | sample 5407581 | NCBI WGS metagenome assembly WNGR01 (sample SAMN13153383, study PRJNA577476) | soil metagenome | isolation source: 80 cm soil or saprolite under Garry oak tree replicate 2 | place: USA:California | collected 2016-06-15
AGTTGTACAATAGACTGACCTCGAGACTGACCACTATGCCATTCGGTCTTCTTCCAATCAAATTGACTCATAGTTGGTTCACATCATTGGTAAATGACAAGTCCACAGACGCCTTCGGATTGCTTACTGCGAAGTGTGGCGGACAGGACTCGTCCGATATTTTGGGAGCTTCGTATCGTCATAAGCCATCACTTTTCGGGCGTTCCCCTCAGGCTCTGGTGAAATTCGGCATGTTGTCAGCATTTTTGATCAAAACGGTGCCCTTTATTTCTGTCTGGGCGATGTCTATGAAGACGGCGACTATTCCTCCTGTAGCTTTCTTTACATAGCCTGCCGAAAGTGCAGCGGTCTTGGCGGCTGATGCAGGTGGGAAGCAGAGGTGTCACGCACCTTCGGCTCCTCGCCCAATACCATACCCTGCACGACTTTGCTTCCTGCCCAATTGCATTTCATGATTTTGACTACCCGCACGTTATCTACGTTAAATGTCTTGTTGTTTTCTGGCATAACCGATAGAGCAGCCTCCGCCACTACTAGTCTTGCGAGAATGTCTTCCGATCCATATTGTTTCGATGCGATGGCAGGGGTGACGGCACACGTAAACATAAGGGGGATGGAAGCTCACTAGTTGATCATAGCGCTGGTAAATAGCCCATCGGTTAGTGGACGTAGAGTAATTGAAGCTGACGAGACGCACACACTCCAGCTCAGCTAATACCTCGTTACATGTAAGCTCGTAGCCCTATTGAGCATTGGGCAGCTCTCTGGCAAAATTCGACACTGTGTTGGGTAACGTCTCCCATATAATACGGGAGTTTGCGCTAACGGCGGCAGACCAGACGAATGTGAAACTCGCCTCAGTTTCTTGTGCTTGCGAAGCCACTACGGGGATGTCTGAGTCACCAAGTATGTACTCGCGCAGCACTATTTTTTACCATGCCGCTGCAGACGCGCGGCGCCGAGCCTGACGCGGACGAGGCGATGACGCGGATGTGGTGCGAACGTGCCGTTCGAGATGGCCTGCGTGTCGGACTAGGAGGAGGTGCGGCTGGAGCATGTGAGTAACTTATGAGGGCAAAAGCGACTTCGCTTCTTTCCGTTCCCAGGGGTACAGTTATGGCTGGAGGTCCGGTGCTCAGCAGACCACGCTTGGCCGAATAAAAAGGGGTGGTTTACGTATACAATGCGGCCGATGCATATGTTACAGTACCTACCACCCTCAGCAGCGGGCGGAGAGTTCCCGTCATCATATCGGACAGACCGACAGGGCATCTATAGACTTGGTATCTAGTGTGGAAAGTTCAGTTCAGTTCAGATTTATGCCCTCTTTTGCCAAACCCCAAACTGAACCCTCAGTCCAGTTTGGGGTTTTTTTAAGTTAATCCATACCTCTGAATCAAATGAGCCCCCAAATGGAACCCCTGTCTGGTTTGGGGTTGAGAAAAAAAGAGCAAAAACCTGAACCGAACCGAACTTTCCCAACACTATTGGTATCTCCGAATAGGGAATGAAAAGTAGATTTGAAAGACCTACCGGAAAGATGCACCGTACATGGACATTGGGACACTGAGGAGGGGGGGCGGTAATCTCAACCAAGAAAATATGCATTAGGATTGGGAAGGAGACTACAGTGGAGAGCAGACGCGCCCAACAGAAAACAGTAATTTCAAAGTACAGACACGGGGGGTACTCAAGATGACACACAGATATCTCGTGGTGGGGTCTGGGGAATCTTAAGTGAACGAGCCAATATGATACAATGACTGCGACGAAGAACTCAGTTCACAGGAACTGTTGGAGGAGAAGTGGGTTCGGTGATGACGGTCATAGGTATGGCGATTTCTGAGGGAAAATATTCATGGTGTGACCAAAAATCCATAACCTATTGGCACATACCAGAAGGAACAGGTAAGGGAGTACCAAAGACAGTTTGCGGAATGGCGAGAAAGGCAAGGCATCGCTCATCCACCGCTAGCTGCCATACCTCTATCAGTTGGGGGATGGACGCAGAGTTCCCCAACGTACCTCGAGCTTCAGCCTAACCGCCCCGATTCGTGATGCCAGGGAATAAAGTCTGCATGTGAGACCATGTCGGATGGCAAGTCAAACCTGTTGGAAAACCCCAGGAGAACGATGACTTTCGATACGCATCCGTGCAAATTGGTTGGCGAGGCTGTGCAAGTCAGTGAGGAAGTCAGTGAGGATGACGACTTGTGGGGGTGAAAACAAGCTGTATACGTCTCGAGGTCTACCTCGCTCAATTCCGGGATTGTTCCGTGTCGTTTAGCATTGCCGATATATGTGGGATGACGTGGCGTTGAGGCAGGCATCGGAGATAAATAACGATGCCATACATTCCAAAGAGGAAGACGCAAGAAGCTAGAATCTCGATGAAACCCATCTTTGTGAAGGGAAGCAAAATTACCAATGGATAGTGGCTTCGAACTGTTGATTCGGTTTTGAGGGGAGGGACTATTAACCGTGTCGCAAAAGTTGTTTGGACGATCGTTTCTGCTCCCATTCATAAGGCTTTCGGCGAGCGCCAAAGGTTCAGGAACGGAACGTCCACGGAGCGTCTGGCAATAAAGTAGATCCCATGCCTTTCTATCCATGGACCAGCGCACACCTCCCTGCAAGGATATGTAGCTCTTAAATGCGAGGTGTCATCCTCAACAATCTCGACTACAGACAGGACAATGAAACCTGTGACAATCCCGCCAGTAACGTCGAGACCAGTGAGCGTGCCAGTGCAGTTAGATCAGCTAGAAAGTCGAAAGAAATCCCAGTCCATTTCCAAAAGTATTGATGAAGAGATGATTCCATGAAGGTGCTTGAGTGGCAGCAACCGCCCAACAGTGCAACCAACTCAGTCTGTGGTGCATGTGGGCACTTTAATTGAGCTCCGCCCAAAACAACGGATCCCACGGCCCGTAGGAACTACACCGATATTGATCACCTGGCAGACGCGACACTTCTAGATATTTATCACCAACCTGCCATATTTTCACCCTAGATTTTTTCCCTACATCTACCCAGGTATATTTTGTGCCTGTTGCGCTGTCTCATGCATGGATCTTATACAGGAAAGAATTGGTATTTACCTGTTACTTTCCCGAAACATCGAAGTTCCTCAATTTTTTTCCATATGAGCGATCACACATTTCATATACAGATCAACTGAAACCCTTCAGAAAGCCACGAAACGAAGGGGGTGGGGAGGACAATGATAAGAGGGATCGACACCCAAGACTCGCCACCCTCTAAGTGGTTCTGCGTCGCGCCACGCAAGACGATCTTCGCCGTCCGCGTCTTGATGCCTGCACCACCTGGCTCCTGCAGTGACGCGATCTTCGCCGACTTCAATCGTCTCGCAGATGTCGACTCTTCAGGCGTGGGGACCCCGAGGCGGGCAAGAAGGGCTGCTTGCACGACACGGCAAAGGTGCCGGAGATCGAAATTGGCCAAGACCTTGAGGGCGAGAATTTGATTTCGGTAGAAATAATGAAGAGCAAGCCCTCCTACAGTCGTTCCGGCTATGATCACTTTCACTCCCGAGTCGGCCAGCTTCTTGAAGTTCTGCGGGAGAGAAATGAGCGAGTCACTTAAATATGCACTTTCTCCATGTGCTTCTCCCCTCCGGTGAAATTCAGCATGTCGTCAGCATTTTTGATCAGAAAGGTGCCCTTTGTTTCTGTATGGACAATATCTATGGGTTTGTGAAGACAGCCACTTTTCCTTTTTGTACTGTCTTCAAGTTTACGTCGCCTGCCGAAAGTCCAGCGGCCTTGGCGGCTGATGCGGTGCGAAGCAGAGGTGTCATGCACCTTCAGATTCCTTGCCAAATACCATACCCTGCACGACGCCAAGCCGCCACCCATGATTTTGACCACTCGCACATTGTCTACGTTGAATGTCTTGCTGTTTTCTGGCATAACCGATGGAGCAGCCTTCGCCTGTTCTTGCGAGAATGTCTTCCAACACATACTGTTTTGATGCTATGGGGTGACGGCACGCGTAAGCGTCGGTTTCGTTTAAGAGGATGGAAACTCGCTGGTTGATAGCACTGATATAGCCCATCCATTAGTGGCATTGAAGTCGGATGGGACGCACACTTCAGCTCAGCCAATGCCTTGGTATACGCAAGCTCATAACCCTTGATCACCTCACTTGGGTGAAGACCCATGACGAGCAAACTCTCTGCCTTGAGCAGCTCTCCGGCAAAAATCAATACTGTATTGATGGCGTCTCCCATCTAAGCCAAGGGTTTGCGCTAATGGAGGTAGACCAAACAAATGTAAAACTCACCACTGTTTATTGTGCTTGGGAAGTCATTACAGGGATGTCACCGAGTTTGTCCTCGCGCAGCACTATTGTACTGTGCCGCTGTAGACGCCCCGCGCCGAGCCTGACGTGGATGTGGTACTTGAGCGTTGCCATTTGAGGCGGTCTGCGTGTCGGACCAGGTGGACGAGGACGAGGATGCGCCTAACGTGCAGCCACGGAAGTAGGTCGTTGTTGTCAATCGACTTCTGGCACGCGGTGTGGCTGGAGCACGTGCGGGCGGGCGGCGGATGAGGAGGAGGACGCAGAGCCGTCCAACCATACAAGCGTGGGCAGCAGCGACTTCCCTTCATCCCGTTCCCCGAGGTATGGCTGGAGGGCGAGGGACACGCGGAGCTCAGCGGGGCTGGCCGCGGCGGTGGTACAGAGGGCACGTTCGAGATGGAAGGCACTGGGTGGACGCTGGCGGCCACAAAATGACTAGGATATGCACGACGTCTAGATGGTGAATATCGACCAGATCAAGGCGCAGTAATATTCTCGGTACGCCTTGTTACGAGTCATTCTTCTCCAACCTCATTTTTTTCTTTCCTACTCCAGTTCTGTGCGTATCTTTCTTGATATACGAAGCTATACGAATGTGAAGAGGCAATGTCTCTGCGTGGTTTTGGGCTTCAGGAATGCCGTCAAAATATCGCACCTATCACGCTTAGCAGTGCCCGGTTATCATATTCGATAGGTCGAAGAAGGGTCTGGTATGGACAACGTGTGCGGAAAGCTTGGCGGAAAGTAAATTCGATGGAAAAAGGACTACAGTAAATGGCTCACAGTGCTTTACATGCTTTACACACAGACTCGGAGATCTTCTTGAACTCTGACCTTGACTCCGACAAACAATTTCCTCCCTTGCTGTCCAATTGGACATGTATGATGAATATTCCTAAGGGACATGGTAGGGGGATAATTTTACAGGACAGATGGAGAGAGAACAACAGACGCGTACGGCGACAACGGGCAGTTTCAAAGTAATGCCATGTGACACGGATTGTTGCGAGTGAGCGCGCTCACATAGCACCAAGAGGAGATAGACGACGTTGGTCGCTCAGGCTGACGAGGGCTGTAAGATGACAAAAGTGCGGATTTCCCAAGAGATCAAATTTAGAATATTTTTATATCTGGAAGGGCACGAGTATCGACACGACCGTATAATGACGTCGGCGTATTATCTACGAGACTATGAAAAAACCTACGCCGTACGCCATGTTGTCGTACAAAATCGTCACCGGTCACGTACGAAAGTGAACTGAGAAGAGCTGTTGTGGATCGTGGAAAGGTAACTATGCAGACGGAAACGTTGCGCGAAGTTGTGAGCCTGTCAATGGGGGGGGGGGGCGACACTAAAGGTTCGGACAATAACGGGACGTGACTCAGGTATATATTATTTGTTCAGCCTAAGACCCTTTGAGTGACGATGTGACAGAGTTGTGCGAAAGAGGAGAAAGAAGAGTGAGATAAAAGTGATGGGACTTGGGTCACCCTTAAACATGTGGGGGCCACGACTGGGATGCATCTGGCGTCGTTTTGCAACACCCATGATGTATGCCCGACGATCGGCATGACCGGAGCGAGGAAGGGAAACCTAAGTACGAGTAAGGCTATATACAGAAGTCTCCAACAATGTAGGCGGTGTTCGGGATGATATCCTTTGGTGACGGTCTGGCGAATATAAAATGAACAGAGCAATTGATACAATGACAACGATGGACTATTCAGTTCACGAGAGCCGGTGGTGGAGGGGTTGGTGAGGTTATGTTGGTCATCGGGTTGGTAACACCTGAGGAAAAAGATTGACAGTGAGGACCCGAAATCCATATCCAGACAACTGCATACCGCTAGCATGACGGGGTACGAATGTGAGAAAGACGTTGTGTGGAATGTCTAGCAAGGCAAGGCGTTGTTCATCCATCGCTAGCTGCAAACCCTTATGGGCTGGGAGAAACGTTACGGGTGGTCCAACGTACCTCGACCCTCAGTCTGACAGCGCCGATTTGCGATGAGAGGGAATAAAGCCTGTAGGTGAGACGATGTTGAACAGCAAGCCGAATCTGTTGGAATAGCCTGGGAGAACGATGGCTCTGAATACGCATCCGCGCAAGCTCGCTCGCGAAGCTGTGTAAACGACTGAGAAGACCACTCCTGAGGGAGGGAGAACGGGAATTCTATACCTCTCGAGGTCTAGCCCATGCTCACTAATATCAGGAATCGCACCGGCTGTCACAGCACGGGTGAGAGTGTCTTGGGCGTCGTTTAGCATTGCCGATACGTTTGGGATGATATGGCAAGGAAGTAAGCAACGAAGGCATACGACCACGCCGTACATTCCGAGGACTGAGACACAGAAGCCGAAGATCTCAAAGAAACCCATGTTCTTGATGAAGTGACACACTGGATGGGCACTTGGCAGAAACTGCTGACTCGTTCTTGGGGGGTGGGAGGATGTGGAAAGTGTTGTAATACCATCGTGTTGGCATAGGCATTAAGAAGGAATCGCATACAGAGGAAGTGATGGGGGGATCGTTTGTTGAGGATGGGAAGGATCAGGGTGTATTTATATCAAAGCAAGGCCTCCGATGCACGTTGAGACCTTTGACAAGTTGGCCAATTCGGGGTTGTTGCTTGCCTAATCTGTCCGAAATATCAGGCGCCTGGGCGATGCTTGGGGCGATGTACTATTATTACCCACACAACATGCGAACAACATGAGGCAGCATCACGATTGGAGGATCTAAGACCGAAACCTGTACACATCCCTTCAATGCCACCGCTAGAACCGAGACCAACCCACGTCCACTGACACGCCGATGCCTCATTATCGATCGGAGATCAGACAGACCGTGAAGGCACTCCAAATGTGAGTTGTCATACACATTCTCATCAGACGTCCCAACTTCCTCTAACGAGTCTTCGGAGATGAAGGTCCTGCCATACGATTGCTGCGCTCAAGCCCACTGGCACACCAAGGCGTGCTCAATCTGAATGCTGGGATAGTAGGACCCTTCTTCCACATTCCTATCTTGAGTCAAGTCCTCAGGCCTCAGGCTTCAGTGAGGGCGCCCCTTTCTGCTTTACATAAAACCCAGCCGCCCTTGCCGGCTGAAACCTACACAGCCGTGCTTACTGTGCACGCCCAGCTTCTGAACTAAATTCCGCGTAAACCCTCTTTGTCTTAGCTACATGTTGGGGAATGAAAGTGCAGATTCAAAAAAAGTCACACACTTCGTTTATCTAATAGTGCGATTAAAAGTTCGCCGGGGATCCATATCAGCTACCTTGCTTACTGCTACGCATGGTCATTCAAGGCAGGCACTGAGGAACAGAGATCCCACTGGCATAGACACATGTGAGTACTAGTTGGAACGAATTTCAAAGTTCAAGTTCTCGACTTGCTTCACAAAATAAATTCTAGGTTCGCCTCCCAGATATTCGACTCCCACCCATAATCTTCTCCATTATGAGGCTGTGAAGAATCGCCATCGCCGTGCTTCTTTTCATTGCCTCTTTCTGATCTGCCTCCTACTCTAGCAATGGATGGTGCAGGTACGATCACAGCAAGTACCGCGCATTCAGATAGCGTGCCAGGCTTCGGCACCTCTTCTGATGCACGCTTCTGTATGTCATCTGGTGCAGTGGTGAGGTGTTTGAATGGAGATGGTAAGCATCAGGAAAATTAGGTAGCTACAGCCACTATGCAGTGCTATGTAGTACCATGTAGTGGCTCTAAATTTTTCCTGTCGAACGTCTCGCGTACACTGGCGTGAAATTTGGTAATTTCATACTACAGTAAGAATACAGTACAGAAAAAGAGGGTGACACCTCAGTATACCTATGCCAATTAAGCCTGAGGTGCGTGCTTGTCAGGAAGCACACACCGAATCGCCGCTCACAGCATCATGATCGTTCCTCTTTGCGAGACACTGTCCCGAGAAGAATCGGCGGTGAGTAAAATTAAGGCGCGACGACATTGGGCGATACCTGTTTTTCTGTCCTACGCAAAGGTATAGACAGTAAGTGCCAACAACACGGTAGCGTGTGTGCAGTAAGGCTGTTTTTTTTTTTACAATACACTCATCACGACGAAGACACGATCCCCATCACAGAATAATAATGGACTAGTTTAGATATGCGTGTGGTAATCGGTGATGTGGATGTTTGATCTGGCAGAGTAGAGTGTGTAGGTGTAATACACGTAGGGTAACATGCATGGGGACCGTGTCTTCGTCGTGGTGTGTAGATTGTAAAAAAAACAGCCTTCATAGGGCGTGTCAGCAACGTGTCAACGTGTCAGTGTGCACCGCTCGCTTCTGCCTTTGGGCGATGAGCATGTATTGCACTGCACACCCTACTCCGCAGGGTCAAACGTCCACATCACCGGTGACCACGCACACATCTAGACTACTTTAAGTTTAATTAATTTAATTATTGGATGGGGGCCATGTCTTCATCGTGTGGAGTTAGAACAAACAGCCTACTTGGTGTCCTCATTACCTGTGTACACTGCCCACTCCCCCCTAATGGCGATGCATACCAATCTCCGTCCTATCAGATCCCTCCCCTGGACGTACCATGGAGGTATGGGAACGCATTTCCGGAGCAAGTGTCGGGGTTGGTTGAATCAGGCCCATTTTTCCATTTTCCATCCTCTCTTCCCCCTCTGTGCGATTACTCCCATCTGGCGTCGGAACTACTCGAGACCATTAGATCCTGAAAGACCCTCAGTCCTTGTACGTGAGGGGAAACATAGCGCGTATGCATTCACATCACATGGGGATCCGTCTTTTATCTTGTATTGTTGCCAAGACTGTTGTTCGATGACAATGCAGATTTTTTTTTGAAAACAAAACAAAACAGAGCAACTGTTGCGCTCTTAGTAAAAAAAGCCCTTCGTTACATCGCAAACCATCTTCTCAGTCTCATTTCAATACATACACGTGTTAATCCTCATCCCAGTTTCCTGCTTGTTGAGGGATTTTTGGTCTGCCTGCTGGTCAGCTCATGACGATACTGTCTACACTGAGAACAGAGAGGGCAGCTTCAATTGCCAGGCGAATGGCCCAAGCTTTGGCTGCTAGCGAGTCAACGATATTGCGCTCGGTAACATTCACCGCTCCGTCCGTTTCGACCTAGAAAAAAAAACAAATCAGCGATCGTGAAAGGCAGAAGTGCCCCAAACGCGGCTCATATCAACGTCGACACCCCAAAACTCGCCACCGGCCTTTTCATGCTTCACCAGTAACCGCGCAACAATCTCGTTCACCTCAGCACCTCCATATGCGTTCTCTGCCAGCGTGCGCGGAACGACCTCTAAAGCAGATGCGAACCAGCGTACGGCATGCTGTGCAAGTCCGCGCAAACCCGCACCGCACGTGTCCACCCGACGAGCTAGCGCCAACTCAGTAGCGCCAGCTCCGGGCACGAGACGTGGGTCATTCACAAGAGCCTTCAACGAGGCGACGCCATCGTCCACCGCACGTTCGGGATTACCCAAGTGATCCTGCGTCGCGCCACGCACGGCGATCGTCTGCGTCCGCGTCTTGACGCCTGCACCATCCGGCTCCCGCAGTAGAACTGCGACGCGATCTCCGCCGATTTCAATCGTCTCGCAGATGTCGACATAGCCCGCTTCTTCAGGGGTGGGGGCCCCGAGGCGCGCAAGAGGGGTTCTTTACATAGCCTGCCGAAAGTCCAGCGGTCGTGGCGGCTGATCCAGGTAGGAAGCAGGGGTGTCACCTTCGGGTTCCTTGCCAACTATACCCTGCACGACATCCCCGCTTGCCAAACTGCCTCCCATGATTTTGACTACCCCCACATTGTCTACGTTGAATGTCTTGTTGTTTTCTGGCATGACCGATAGAGCAGCCTCCGCTACTAGTCTTGCGAGAATGTCTTCCGATCCATACTGTTTTGATGCTATGGCAGGGGTGACGGCACGCGTAAGCGCCGCTTTTGTTAAAGGAAATGGAAGCTCGCTCGTTGATAGTGCTGGTGAATAGCCTATCCATTAGTGGACGTAGAGCAATCCAAGTTGGATGGGACGCACACTCCAGCTCAGCCAGTGCCTTGATACATGCAGGTTCATAGCCCTTGATCACCTCACTTGAATGAAGACCCTTGACAAGCAAAACTCTGTCTTTGAGCAGCTCTCTGGCAAAAATCAATACTGTGTTGGTGGTGTCTCTCGTCTAAGCCAAGGGTTTGCGCTAACGGCGACAGACCGGACGAATGTAAAACTCACCTCAGTTTCTTGTGCTTGCGAAGCCATTACGAGTAGCTCTGCAGCTGGGTGCACGACTTCGATTTCGCGGATGATGGTGGCAGCATCGGAGGTCACGAATAGTTTGCCCAAGTGGTTGACAACTCGACTTGTTATCCAGTCCGTCGACATTTCCCTACGCACGAGGAGAGGAAGATCACGCACCATTTGGACCAAAACTTGTTCTGACAAGGTTTGATAGCTCTGAGCTGGCTAGAGGAAGAAGGCTCAATTCGCGTCGAAAGAGGGATTCAGGGTGTGGTTAGGGTTTGGCCGGATATGTCATTGAGGAGAGAATGCGGGATGTCATGTCCACGAGAGAAATGTAGGGGTAGGGCTATTGAGAGGGAGCGCAGAGGCAGACGCGCGTACGGGTTGATGAGAGTGTGGCGAAGTGGCTGTAGATAACAGTTTAGAGCAGAGGGTTCCATCACCTTCGTCAACCATCATCGTCATGGTCGATATCCATCTGAACGTTGATGGATCTCCAGTTCCCTTCCTCTCCATCCCCTTAGTGACATTCAGAGCTGTCAGTCCGCCCTTTCAAATGGCTACGATTTGTCATATTCAGTATTTGTGGAACCCGTGGTCATCTTTCTGCAACGTTGGGTGGCCCTCTAGTTGACTATAGCAGCACCTTGTTGGCTGACGACCTTATACTCTATAATCCTTTGGGTAAAGTTTCTTGTTGTGTGGGATTGTTGCTCCCCAGAGTCCCCATTTCTCCAGAGGATTTCGTCTTCGTGGACTACTCTGATCTAAATGATCGAATCATGTCCACTGATCAAACACCATGCAGCTAGTGTTGGGAAAGTTCAGTTCAGTTCGGATTTATGCCCTCTTTTGCCAAACCCCAAACTGAACCCTCAGTCCAGTTTGGGTTTTTTTTAAGTTAATCCAAACCTCTGAATCAAATGAGCCCCCAAATGGAACCCCTGTCACAACTTTCAGAAGGGACGTCGTGCGACGAGATGGATCCTGCATCATCACATGACTGGCTGCAGCGGATTGTGATGCAGCACACCTGATTCCCACTGGCAGGGGAAAAGGTAATGATGTAACGTTCATGGGTCATTCTATGCTATGTGGTCCTTCAATGATGGTCTGTTCTAGTACATTCGGAAGGTTTTTGAGGATATTCTCCCCTTTATGGCCCCCGTTTCAACTTACACATCCATGAGGGACAGTGACGTAATGGTGAAAGCAATGGATGAGCTGAATTTGGTTTTAATGCTTCTCCAAGGAATTACACCAGAAGAGGCTGCTAACAGAAGGGAGAAGAGGAGGAACTGAAGGCCCAGGAAGCTAGCCGAAGCAAAGTGATGGAATGGATGAAAACCACAGATGTCGGTAGTTCGTAAATAGCAGACTCCTTCCCGATTCGATGCTCCGCCTCTGCACGTAAAGAGGCTCTCAATCACGTGTGCTTTCCCGCACACCCACCTTCCTTTTATATCCCAACTTCAGCGCCTTGTTATGCTACGCAACGACGCAAAGTTAGGATATAAAAGGAAGTTGGGTGTAGGAAGAAACACGTGCCCAGTGAGTGATAGTCTCTTACATGGAGCATCAAATCGGGAAGGAGTCTGCGTAAATAGCAGCGTTTGTGATGCCAGACCGTGACTCAGATAGGTAATCCTATAGGAGGCCTTGTCTTCTCGACTGCTTTCACAGGTCAGTTCTCCAACAGCTGCACGAGTAGACAGTATATATATACACTGCATGCAAAGCAGAGTTTCCAGTCAAATAAAACCCTTAGAAAACCCAGTGGAGTGTTAACCACTTATCAAGGTTTATTGTTTCAAAAAACTTCGAAAAAAGAGTCAAACTCTCACTGGAACCAGGAATTGATCTTTTAGCAAAAAATCTTGGAAAATAACTTGACTTAGACATAAAAAATTTATGTGTATGAAATTTAAGTTTGTGTGACAATATATTAGAGCAAGATTTAAAGTTTGCAGATCACATCACATTGTGGAGTGTGTGACCTACAAACTTTAAATCTTGCTCTAATATATTGTCACACAAACTTAAATTTCATACACATAAATTTTTTATGTCTAAGTCAAGTTATTTTCCAAGATTTTTTGCTAAAAGATCAATTCCCGATTCCAGTGGGCAAATTGGTCATTTCAAGGGTTTTCAAGTGTCCAAAAATGGCCTCCTTGGGGAAGGGTTTTCCCGCGCCAAACTCTCAAAAGGACCCAGGGTTTTTGCCTCAGTCCCTCACAAAATGGGATTGCTAGGTTCCCGGTTTCCAGAAGACAAAATAAATATATTTGGCAACATGAATATAGTTATATTACAAGGCTGAACGGAGGACTTCATGAGTTCGTGTGTTTGAGGCCGGGTCGTCCATTGAGCCCGCCGCCTCTGCGCCCCTCCCAACATCTAACCATCGCCTTGCCCAAACGTACACAACTGCTAGCGTTCATGGCAACCACCACGCTGTCTCCCTCCTGGCATCCAAGAATCTCGAGGAGCGCAGATGCAGCTAAGACGCTTGCACCATGGCACCACCAGGCGCGCCGGTTGTGCCATCAAGGTGGCCTACAGCAGCCCACTTGTATCGAGGATCACGTGGGTGGTCACGGCAAGTGGTGCATCGGCCGTGGTGCCCCCGAGCAGCTCCAGCAAGCATGGCAGCAGATCAGGCATCGACATTGCAGGTCTGCTGCGTGACCTGCCAAGTGTGCGGAGCCGAGCAGTGATCATCTGCATCATCCACGAGGGTGAAGGGGGCCACGGGCTGTTTGGCGGAGTAGCGTGGCATGGCGACGCTGCAGAAGATGGCGAATATCTCGGAGAGCAAGCTGGGACTCGGAGTCGGCTGGAGGAGGAGGGGTAGGCCACTATTTTGATATATACAGTTGAATTGGGCTCGAAAAAGTGTCTCTTCGACTCTAACCCTGTGACCAAGATGGCCTTGATGGTAAGATCGACGACAACGACCGCAACTGTGCAATTCGTCAGCACAGGTTTTGAGGGGACGCACTCACATACCAGGGCATGACAGCTCACCTGCCCTGTGGCCTCTCACCTGTCCTGGTACCAGCACTCTGCATGGTCGATGTCAGGCTCCTGCCCGCAGACATTCACACTGCCATCAAGCCGCTTGGGGGAGAGACATGCATGAGCAACGTAGGCCTGCATCATGGGCACATGCAGCGAGGACCTCCTCACTGTCAGTGAGCATGCTGACCCACCCATGTGGCAGGGTGCGTGTATGCACGAAGACAAGGCGCTGTGAGCCGTGATGAAAGTTCCCGACGAGCATGTACTGGCAGCTTGCACATTGAATGAGGAAAAGTGTTGGAGCGGCCTTGATCGGTCAACAGGAAAGGATGTGAAATTAAGCCGCCATAACTTGCTCTCGAAAAGTCAACCACCTCCATTATGTCTACCTTCGAGCCAGATTCTGTCATTGCTGTTCTCAAAGACTCTGTTTCGAATGTGAAGAGGAAGGATTTTGACAAGAATTGGTGTGCATCGGTGAGTTTCCCGGAATTTTGATGACCAGAAGCAACCCCAAAATGACCGGTCTGCTGTGCATAGGTTGAGAGGCAGGTCAAATCATGGAAAACACACAGGCAGGCACAAGCTCAGGGACACGCGCAACTCCATTGGAATGCACATGTCGTTGAATATGTCAATTTCCTCAACGAACTCACCACTGTCCATGGCAAT
>WNGR01004993.1_pt1 | contig 14277 bp, 17 predicted proteins | sample 5407581 | NCBI WGS metagenome assembly WNGR01 (sample SAMN13153383, study PRJNA577476) | soil metagenome | isolation source: 80 cm soil or saprolite under Garry oak tree replicate 2 | place: USA:California | collected 2016-06-15
CCGGATCTGTGAAACCTTCCCGATCCCTAGGGAGAACCAGCTTGTGTCGGCCACTACCATCATAGTCCTGACCATTATCGTAATCGTTGCCTATGGCCTGTTCTCTCTAGGAGGCGGCAATACCCGGGTCGGGAACAATTCCCGCCTAACTGGGGCGACTGAGGATGATTCGGCAGGATCATATCAGATGATCGGTGAAGGGTTGCGGTTACGCGCCATCCTTTCGGTGATCATTGATTCTAAGAGTGTAATGTATCTGCTTCCGGAATTGCGTGAACCCCAGGCTTTCGTAGAGATGCCTTGCTGCATCATTGGTCTCAGCTGTTGCAAGAAAGATGTCCTGGGTCCCCAAGGCTTTCAGCTTCTCTAAAGCATATACTATCAGCTTCCTCCCTATTCCCCGTCCTTGAAACTTTTCTAAGACTTGGACTTCTCTGATGTGGGCAAACTTTCCAATGCTGGGAGCGAAGAACGGGCTTCTCCCCCAGGTGCCAATAGAGGAAGCCGGTGTATTCTCCAGCAACCTCGGCTATGATAAGCCAGTCAAATCGAATCTCCTGAATGCTGGTTATGTCGCAGAAGGGGTCTCCTGCGTTGTCTAATCGGCCATAGTGGCTTTCTATCTTCGGCAGATCGGACTCAGTTGAGTAGCGAACGATCATGTCGACGGTTTGGCGAATTCCTCGATGACCCGTGCTATCCACTTGCTTCCTTGGACGAACACGTCGATCCTCTGGTTCTCGTTAGGAGCATGAGTGTTGCTCTTGGCGTGGTTACAACCTATAGCAACGGTTGGAAGCCCTAGTGTGTTTGTGAAATAGTGCATGGGACCCGAAGCCGCTGAGGTCACCAGGGTCACGGGTTCTTTGCGAAAAACCTCTCTCCCAGCACGCGCAGCAATCTTCGCCATCGGCGCGTCGATAGGCGTCCGTGCGGCAGGATTCTCTGCCTGAAGATTCACTTCCACGTCACCAAACCCGTGACGGACCAAGTGTTGCCTCAGTTTCCCCGCCAGCTTTACCGGGTCCTGGTTTGGCACGAGGCGAAAGTCCATCTTGGCCTGGGCAACGGACGGAAGAACTGTCTTGTGTCCTGGGCCAGTGTATCCTGACCATATTCCCGCGATGTTCGCCGTCGGATTGCCATAGAACGCTTTCTTGAACTCGAAACCTGTCAGGCCGAAGAGGAAATTCTTGACCCCTAGCTCGTCTCGAATACTATGTTCTTCCAACGGCATCGCCCGTATGACCTCCAGCTCTTCCTGAGTGAAAGGTTTGACATCGTCATACCACCCATCTACCATGATTCTGCCATCCTCGTCCGTGATCGTGTCCAGCATTCGGACCAGCCGCCATGCTGGATTCTCGACGACCGCCGCCCGGGCTGAATGCGAATCCTTCAGAGCGGTCTGAACTCTAAACTCAACATAGAGCATTCCCTTCAAGCCCAGAGTGACCAGGGGGCGATCCTCGTAGTCGAGGCCTCCAAACTCCCAAATGGCCGAGTCTCCAATCAGCCTCTCCTTGTAACGCGTAATGAACTCAGAGAAATGAGGGCTACCAATCTCTTCTTCACCTTCGATCACCCATTTAATATTGCAGGGAACAGTTCCGGTCACCTTCAAGAACGCGTTAATCGCCATCAATCGAGAAACAATGTTTCCCTTGTTATCGCTCGCCCCTCTCGCGTAGACTTTGCCGTCCTCCACTGTTGCCGAGAACGGAGCATTCTTCCACAACTCGACAGGCTCGATCGGCTGCACATCATAATGATTGTAGAAGACCAGCGTCTTTCTACCAATCTTAGATGCGAGGTCACCGAATACTACAGGAGGACCCTTGCTCGGAGAGAACGCCTCCACCGTAAAACCAGTCTCTCGTAGAAACATGCTGACCAGCTCGGCAGTCTCGTTGAGTCCGAGGTTCTGAGCTGAAACACTCGGCTGTCTACAAAGCGCGCGGAGCTGTTCAACAAACCTGTCACTACTAGAGTCTATCTGCTGGAAAATCTCATGATGCAATTCGGTGACTACCTCGTTCTGCGCCTTAGCCATGAAGAATCATCAGCGTGAGGAGAGATAGAACCAGATATCTATAGTTTGGTCGTTCCTCGGAGGAATTAGATTGTTTCTGTACCTCCAGGTTGTCAGACCGCAGGTTGGTTTGACGGGGGTAGAAGTTCCTGCACAGACGCAGAGGTTGCTGGCAGAAATACCGCTGCTGCGACTACTGAAGTCCAGAGCCCGTTCTTGTCTCCAGTCGCAGACTGCGTTACCTGAGTCGTCTTGATGATCAGGCCGCTGGACATGAAAAGCTGCTTTCTCTCGTCCCAGGCGGTCGCCGGGTCAAAAGCAACCCCCATAGTAGTCGCCAACATGCTCGCCGCGAGATCTTCAGAGTAGTCTCCCGCAATCTCATCTGATTGTCCGAAGGAATGGTGCTCGGAGAGATATCCGTACTGATTTTCCTCGGAAGGAATCGCGATCCCAATGGTTGATGCGATCAGCCTATGCGGCTCATCCGTACAATTTCTCGCGAGCACGACAAACGTGATCTCGCCAGGATGCAACATTGGAATGCCTCTCTCTTTTGGTATGAGCTTGCAGCCTGGCGGAATTATGCTAGACACGGGTACGAGGTTACAGTGTTGAATCCCCGCATCCCGGAGAGCTAACTCGAAGGAAGCCAAATTCTCCTTGTGTTTTCCAACACCTTTCGTTAGAAAGAAATATTTCGGAATCATTTCCTAGAATAGACAAGCAGGACCATATCTGCATAAAGGAATTTGCTCTCCACCGATAGTGATAAGTGCGAATGCAGTCGAGAGGTGAGTCTTAATGCCAATTGTTAATGTCGGTCAGGAAAACTCTGGGAGTATTGATCTCTATTACGAGGATCATGGTGCGGGTAAGCCCGTTGTACTGATCCATGGTTATCCGTTGAGTGGTGCTTCCTGGGAGAAACAGGCACCAGTCCTGCTTGATGCTGGCTACCGTGTAATCACCTACGACCGCAGAGGTTTCGGCAAGTCGAGCAAGCCAACCATGGGCTACAACTATGACACGTTCGCGAGAGACCTTCACAAGCTCGTGAGTCACCTCGACCTGCGCGATTTCGCGCTGGTCGGTTTCTCGATGGGCGGCGGTGAAGTTGCACGCTTCATAGGACAATACGGATCTAAGGACGTCAGCAAAGCGGTATTCATCTCCTCAGTCCCACCATATCTTTTGAAGACGCCGGATAACCCGGAAGGGGTTGAGGGGAGTGCCTTCGACGGGATCCAGACCGCGATCAAAGCGGACCGTTACGCGTTCTTCACTGAGTTTTTCAAGAACTTCTACAACACCGACCAGTTCCTAGGCAAGAGGGTCAGCGAACAAGTCATACAGTCCAGCTGGAATATCGCCGCTGATGCCTCAGCAACCGCCAGTCTAGCATGTGTTCCAACTTGGCTTGAGGATTTCCGGAAGGACCTTGCTCGCGTCCAAGTGCCCAGCCTGGTTATTCACGGTGATGCAGACAGGATCGTTCCCTTCTCCGCCTCGGGACAGCGGACAGCGAAACTGGTCCCGGGCGCGCGTCTAGTCGTGGTAAGGGGCGGGCCGCACTGCGTTTCTTGGACACATGCCGACGAAGTCAACAACGCACTGCTGAGCTTTCTGAAAGAAGAGAAGAAGCTCGAACTGACGACCCCCGTTTAGCCTCGCAAGCAAAACGACATTAGAGAAAGATAGTAAACGTTTTTTCAGTGCTCTAGGCGAACCTCCGTCCTATGACGCCTAAAGCGTCAGATGGCATGTCTCCTATTCCACAGTCTGTAGCTACACCGCTGACCCGTGCAGCGATTTTCCTTGTTGTTACTGTTAATTCGGGTCCTGGGCACCGAATCGTCATCCGACAGTTCTGTGCTGATCTAGCCGCGCTCATCCGCTCTGTAGGATTTCGCGAACAGGAGGGAACTCTCTCATGTGTCGTGGGGTTTGGGTCCGATGCCTGGGACCGGCTATTCGGGAAGCCGCGGCCAAGGGAGTTACACAAGTTTCGGGCTATCCGGGCGGAAGAGCGTCATGCCGTCTCAACACCGGGCGACATACTCTTCCACATCCGGGCGCAACGCATGGACTTGTGTTTCGAACTAGCGACACAGATCACCTCCCGGCTTGGACCCGCAATCAACCCCGTTGACGAGGTTCATGGTTTCCGTTATTTTGACAGTCGCGACCTTATCGGCTTCGTCGACGGGACAGAGAATCCCAAGGGGACGGATGCAATTGATGCCACGCTGATAACAGACGAGGACCCCAATTTCACCGCCGGAAGCTACGTGATAATTCAGAAGTATCTCCATGACCTGGCCGGCTGGAATTCTCTACCGACTGAAAAACAGGAGAAGATCGTTGGACGCACGAAGCTGAATGATGTGGAGCTGGACGATAAGGTCAAGCCGACCTACGCGCATAACGCGCTGACCAAGATAGTGGAAGGTGGGAATGAGGTCAAGATTCTCCGGGACAACATGCCCTTCGGGCACGCCGGTCAGAAAGAGTTCGGGACGTACTTCATCGGCTACAGCCGCTCACCAAGGACGATTGAAGAGATGCTTCAGAACATGTTCGTCGGCAAGCCGCCAGGTAACTATGATCGACTGCTGGATTTCAGCCGTGCGGTCACAGGAAACCTCTTCTTCGTCCCATCCGCGACATTTCTAGAGGGCGTCGAGGCCGACTAGGCCGAGACTCTAGAGCGAAACCTCTCAGTAGAACGAGCCTTCCCCGTTGCAATCTCCTCTTCCCTGTTCCTAGCTTTCGCGCTTGTCTCTAGAGAGCGGAGAAGACCCGTTGAGACATGAGCTATCTCATCGACCGCCGCTAAGAACGAGCGTTCGTTCGCTTTCGACGGTTGATGAAACCCGCTGATCTTTCGTACGAACTGTAGGGAAGCATTCCGAATTTCTGCGTCTGTGGCTGGCGGGTCGAAGTTGAAGAGTGCTCTGATATTCCTACACATTCTCAAGACATCCAGGCATTTAGTGTCTCAAGGCGCGTTTTAGTCTAGCTCTCCGCCTCGAACTTGGTTTCATAGAAGGACTGAGCTTAACTGAGCTTAACAAAATGGTTATATAGCTATATGGTTATACATGGGGTTATGAAAGCCTCCCAATCTACCGCGAGACCCGCAGTAATCACCACACCTAACGATACCGAGATCCGAATCGAACGCAGTTTCGACGCGCCCCGCGAAGCAGTGTTCCGTGCATACACCGACCCCAAGCTCCTCATCCACTGGATGGGACCTCGAAAATACAAGATGACCATCGAGCAAATGGACGTCCGCCCCGGCGGCCGATGGCACTTCACCCACATCGACACGGACGGAACCAAGTACGGCTTCCACGGCGAATTTCGCGAAATCGTGCGCCCGGAGCGCATCGTCCAGACCTGGAACTTCGAAGGCATGCCAGGCGAGTCCCTTCAGACAGCCCTCTTCCAAGAACACAATGGCCGAACCACAGTCACATCCATCGTCAAGTTCGAGCGCAAGGAGCATCGCGACGGCATGCTAGCCAGCGGCATGGAGAGCGGAATGAACGAGGGCTACGATCGTCTCGACGAACTCCTACGGACCATTCATTGAACGACGACACCCTATCTGCGACCTTCCAGGCCATAGCCGACCCGACGCGCCGCACTATCCTTGCCCGGCTCGCGCAGGGCGAGGCCACTGTCCAGGAACTGGCAGAGCCTCTGCCGATCAGCCAGCCAGCGGTCTCCAAACACCTCAAGGTCCTGGAGAAGGCGGGTCTCGTTGAGCGCCGACGCGAAGCGCAACGACGCTGGTGTCGGCTTCAGGCCCGGCCCTTGCGAGAAGTTGCTGCCTGGGCCACCGAGTTCCAGCAGTACTGGGACGAGAGCTTTGAACGGCTGGACGATCTATTGAAAAAGGAAAAAAGCACTCGGCAGTGATGACGGGGCCTTAGGCGCTTGTTGCTGACCCGGCTGGGTCGAAGAGCTCACACAGTCTCTCGCTACCACATCCGCTGATGATGAGACGCTCCTTTGCATTGTTGAGAAGCTTCTGGGTCCAATTGACATCGCCACCGTCAACCAGCTCCTGCTCCCGACCGTTGGAAGGGGTTGCGAAGATCTTGAAACACAACTCGTCATAGTATCCTCTGCCTTGCTTCCGATCTTGGTCGATTCCGATTCTGATCTTCTTGTGCGCGGACTGAAGCTTCTCAACCACTCCCCGTTGAACTGCCGCCCGTGCGGTCTTTGACCCGAAGTCAGAAACGGTAACCCGGAGAGATGCTTTGGTGCCTAGAAACTTCATGAGTGCCAATAGATAGAATCCGATGTGGAGACCTACTGTGTCGGTCTCGAACAGGAGATTCCCTGGGTCTCGGCCTGCGCTACACAGAACGAAGGTTCTGAAGTGTTGTCTGGTACCCGGCCCGACGCCGAATTTCTGGCCTCGTAGGAGGCGGTGACTCGCGGCCAGGTGAACGGATGCCGCTTTACCTGAAGAGATGTTTCTCTGCTTGCGGCGTCGGACTGCACACTCAATCGCGAGCACATTCGTTGAATCAGCCACAATCTCCGTGTTCCGACTCGTCGAGACCGTCCAGTCCTGGCTAATCGGGGATAGCACAGAGCCTGTTCCTAGAGGGCAGACCGGTGAGAGTTCGACAGGCTGGAAGACATTGGGTAATTGCGAGAACGCGATGTGATCCCATTCAAGAAGGCGGGTCGGACTTGCAGTAGAAGGCCGGGCGAACCGGTTTGAGATATGATCCTTAATCAATTCCTTTGGGTCGCGCTTCTTTGCCCTGCGGCCATACACCTCCAAGAGCAACGATTGCAGATCGGTCGGGGCGAGACGATCAACGAGAACATCAGTTAGGTTCGGGACCCCCGCATCCCTCTCAATTCTCTCTATGATTCGGCTTCTCTCAACCGTATTGGGGGACGAGGAACCAGCAGGCGAGTCTGTCATAGCTCAGATCGGAATGTGCCTGTTCATTAATTGTTGATATCTCGAACTTGATACGAGGAGAGGTGGCGAGGGGAGCCTTCAGCGGAAAAAATGTAGAGTTTGGTCTGCCGTTGTTTGTACTGTGAGCTTGTACTATTGGATTCAGTTTGATGAGTGCGAGCTGGTCTCGGGTTTCTTCCTGAGGAAATGCAGTGCGGCAACAGCGAATGCTCCTAAGCTTCCCAGGATTATGCCGGTGACGATCCACCCATTCGTTGTTGTGATTAGTGACGGAGGTGCCGCGACATCGTAGCCGAAGTAGCTTCCCGAGTTATTGTTGACACCCTTAATGCCGTTGCCGTTAAAGGCCACAATATAGAATGCGACGTGGCCTCCGCTCGCTAGTGCCGGTATCTGAGCAGTGGCAGTGGTGGTTGTGGCATTGTATGAAGCGAGAAGAGTCGTGTTAACCATTTTCCAGTTGTCAGTCGTGTAAATGATGGTCACGTTTTGTACACTTGAGTGCTGGTCAGTAACGTTCACGTAGACTGTTGCCGGGGCATTGTAAGTTGGCGGTGATGGTTGGATAACAGGGGTTCCAATCGTGGGAGATGTATTCGGGGGTGCATGCGCAAGGAGCGGAGCATTGAAAGCCATTAAAGTCGCCATTACCAAACATAGAGAGAACGCGATTTTCTTCATGAGTCGTCTGGATAGTATGTGCAGACGGGGAACTTACCGTGAGTGTAACTTGCTCCACTGTTTCAAAAGTTCTCGCGAACTCCTGTAAAGCAACTGCACAGAACCTGCACTGCAGATCCTATGTGCTGGCTTAGCCATGCCTTCTGAAGGTTGAGAATATCGCTTCTATCTCTTGGCTGATAGAACTGTTTGTAATCCTCCGCTCGGCCTCCTCGGAAACCTCCTCGCGGTATAGTGTGACAGGAGGAAACCCTGGATAATAATGGACAGAAAGGCAACACCCAGCACCATGGAAGTGATCAGATCCCTGGCAGGAGTGTTTGCTGGGAGAGACGCTGCCAGTGCGATTGAGAGTGCGCCCTTCACCCCTCCGAGGAGTGCCACGTTCTTCCAAGATCTAGGAACCGGGGCATTATCCACCTTTGATGTTCCGAGAAGAGGATATACTGTTGCAACACGGGCGAGGATTACGGCTGAAAAAGCGATTGCGATCGGAAGAAGATCGGCGACTATCTTCGAGAGATCGGTACTAAGGCCAATGTAGAGAAAAGCAAGAGAGTTCGCGATGAACGCCATTATCCGCCAAAAATTCCTGACAATCCGAGTTGTTTGAGGGCGGACCCAAGTCTTTAGCGTCGAGTTCCCATAGTACAATCCTCCGACAGCGACCGCCACCAATCCTGAGACCCCGAGAGCCTGTGCAACAGTGAATGACCCGTACACCGCGGTGATCGTAATCATTGTCTCAGACATGGGATCTGTCACAATTCTAGAGAGAAAATGAGCTCCAAGCGCGACAGCCAGCCCCACGAGGACACCTCCCCCGAGAATCGTTACGAAGCTAGTAGCAGCCTGAAAGAGGGACAGTTGAGAGACGCTGAACGACGTGATCACTATCGTGAAAATCGCGATTCCGGTGGCATCGTTGAAAGCGGCCTCTGTCTCCATAAGCGTCGAGAGCTTTCGAGGAAGTCTTGCTCTCCGGAAGATCTCAAGAACCGTAGCGGTATCTGTAGGTGCAATTAGCGACGCGAAGATGAAGGAGGAGGTGAGGGGGAGCCGAGCGATCTGCCACAGAAATAGTCCCCCGACGATCGTGGCAATTAGAACGCCGACTGTTGCGAGGCGCAGGGCCGGCCTGACAACGGAACGGAGATCCTCGTAGCGAATATTCATCATAGTCTCGAAGAGAAGCGGGGGAAGAACTAAACCGACGAATAACCCGCCGCCGATCAGGTTGTCATAGAGAAGGTTGACCCCTAAGAGACTGGGTAGATACGAGCCGGCGATTGCTAGTCCGAATAGGACGAGAACGATCGTGTACGGTGTCCTAGTCCTGCTGGAGATGATGGAGGCCGTCAGGGAGATCGCGAGAAAGGCCGTGATAATAACTTCGAACGACGGCATCGTCCACCGCCTGATTGCTAGCGAGTTGCTTTAATTTACATCGCCAACCCGATGACTTTGGAACTAGAAAGAAACCGCTGCATAGTCCGCAAATATTGAGTCTCAGGATCTCAAGACTCGAGGTGCGATGATGAAGGGGCCTGCCTTCATGACTCTCCTGTTCTTCAGCAATTCTTCTTTAGCCACCTCCATGTCGACACTCCACCGGAACCACTTTCGCATCTGACCTTCGTGAGCGAGAACACATGCGTCGACAGTTTTCTCGTAGAGTTTGGCCAACGCTTCATGGTATGAGAGGCCAACGCGATCGACCTCTTTACTTATTCTCGTGTCCCATGTCTGCCAGATGTTAGCGTGCATATGGGTCTCCGGATAGGGATCTTCAGCCCCAATTATCAACGCGTAGCTTTCCAGATTACTTAGCGAGCGATGGAACCTCGAATTGTTTTCTTTTGCCCCGAGTCTAAGCCTTTTTCTCAACTGATCAGTCCGAATCGACCCCTCAGTCTCAATGGTTTCCAGCAGTTTAAGTTCCAGATCTGAGAGAATCTTTCTTTTCTCTATCGGCTCTTGGTGATGCTTCACTATCCTGTCGAGAATCGGCCAGAGCTCATTGGCGACGAAGGTCTTGGTCCGTCGGAATATTCTTGTTGCGAGAATATCCTTTCTCCCCTCGATTTCACGGGAGACGTGCGCCACTGACTGGCCGGATATCTTCGTCGACCACCAATCATTCCATCCGGTGAAACCTTTCGCAGACGGCTTCCAGGGTCTGCCAAGTATGGCGCTGATGAAGCTTGGAAGCTCGTTTCCTCCCAGAGCCGAGACAAGCCCCCTATCATGAACGAACTTGTAGATCTCGGCCTGAGTTTTCAGTCGGAGAGATGGCTTGAGCCGGTGTTCTCGATTACGGATCTTTTCCGCTTTCTCGATTAGCTGTTTAGTGTTCGACCCGAAAACACTGTCCTGAGTTGACTTTCTTCGAGCCTGCTATTTCTTGGGTCCTCTGAGCCATCCTCTGACGCCTAATTCCTTGTCTTTCGAAGACAGCTCGGGCCCCGTCTGTGCCACGCCTAGAAAACGTCGAGTCTCGACTAGAAAGTCCTGCCATGCTGGCTCGTCCTCCAACAGAATGTGATTCTTGCTCTCTAGTGGAATGAAATGGGCTTTTGAGATCAATGTTGCCAGATCTCTTCCATCCTCGAACCGGTTCACTAGATCGCCTCGGGTGTGAATGACGAGTGTTGGCGCTGATACCTTGGCGAGCTGGTCAAGGACGTCGATTTGAGCGAACTCCACTAGGAAGCGCACCGCGTTTTCTGGCGAGGTGGATTTTCGCTGCAGCTCGTTGAACCAGCTGGCCTGCTCGGCGGTCCCACCTGGGACGAATAGAGATGTGAAGAGTTGACGGTAAGCGGGGTTGTCTTTTCCCCATCCCGCTCTTGTCAGCGTCAGCATCGCATTTCCCTCTTCCTGTTCTGCAGGCGAGGTGTGGATCTTGGACCAGCCTAAGGCACTAGCTCCGTATAGAATTAGATGACTTACACGGTTGGGATGACGAGCTGCGTAGGCGATGCTGACCGCGCCCCCCTGAGAAATCCCAAGCAGATCAAACTTGTCAAGACCCGCGGAATCTACCACCGCTTCTAGATCATGTACCCAGTCCTCGAACGTAGAACTTTTGACATCACGGTCGGATAGCCCGCATCCCCTATCATCATAACGGACGTATTCATGGTATCTTGACAGCTCCCTTGTCCAGTGACGAAATATCGGGCTATCTAGATCGAACTGTAAGTGTCCAAGCCAGTTCGCGGCCTTAACCAACGGCGGTCCATGACCCAGTGTAGAATACGCAAGCCTGACACCATCCTTTGTAGTGCAGAATCTGATCTTCTGTTCCAGACGAACTATCTCACTTTGACATCGTTCACTTGAACGGTTTAAGATTGCCGGGACAAATTTTCCAGGCTATTTCTTGACAGAGTGAAGCTCAAGACTCATGTCAATTGCCTTAGCAGAATGAGTTATTGATCCAACGGAGATCACGTCCACGCCCGTCTTGACATAGCTCGCAAGATTGTTCCGTGTAATGCCACCGGACACTTCGACCAGAATATGGCCTCGAAGCTTTTTGGCGCCTAGTAAGTCCAGCGACTTCTTCACTTCTTGCGCTGTCATGTTGTCCAGTAGGACGATGTCAGCGCCGGCACGCGCCGCTTCCACGGCCTGGTTCGGGCTGGTTGCCTCTACTTCTATTTTCTTGGTAAAGCTCACCTTGGCCTTCGATTTCCTGACAGACTCGGTTATGGACCCGGCCAGTTCGAGATGATTGTCCTTGATCAAGACAGCATCGTCAAGCCTGAGACGGTGGGTGTCGCCGCCTCCTAGCTCGACTGCCCGTCTTTCGAAGTACCTGAGACCTGGAAGGGTCTTTCTCGTACATGCGATCCTCGCCGAGTTCCCATTCTTCTTTGCGATGCTTACAAGTTCAGCAGTTGCAGTTGCAACTCCTGACATGTGAGACAACAAGTTCAACAGCACACGTTCCACTTTCAAAAGAGAACTCCCAGAACCATCCACTTCTAGAATGACAGTTCCTGCGGGGACCTCTTGTCCGTCTCGGACTTTCGATTTTCCCTTGCAGCCTAGGAGCTTGAGTAGGATGATGGATTCTGACAAGCCCGCGATTACGGCTCGTTCTTTACAGACCACCTGTCCAGTAGCCTTTGTCCTGAAATCAACAAGAGCGTCAGTAGTGATGTCTCCGTGGCCAATGTCCTCGTCTAGAAACTTTTCTAGCGTTTCCTCAATCAACATCCTACACGTCACCTCGTTCTAGCTGAGATGTTGAATATTCTTCCGATCACTTGATGGAACGATCTGGACATGTCCGTTTGGAAACGTCTTATCGAAGGCGCCGTGTTGGAGGTGCCAGTCGAGGAAGACTGCGAGAGCAGCGACTTCGCTCATCGGCTGATTCGTCACCGAGACGTTCCAGTCTGCGAGTTTGAAGACTTCACCTGGCATTTTCTCTGACCCAACCACCACGAGTATGTCTTTGTCAGCCTCACCAATCTCGTGGATTACATGAGGCAGCTTCAGGCCATAAGCGGTCAGATGCACCACCTTTCCACCCTCATCCTTCCAGTCGCGAATGGTTTTCCTCCATGGTTTGCCGGACTCGATGGAGAAGTTTCCGCCGAACCTCTTTCCAACTTCCCTGATAGTAGCTTCAACCGTCTTATCCTCCCTATCGGCTATGATTACGCCGTCAGCGCCGAGCGCGCGAGCTGTGAGACAGACATGAGTCGTAACCCTCGAATCCCTGAAGAACCTGTGCCCGATGCGGAGCACAACTATCCTTGCCATGATTAAGAACCGGGCTTTAGAGCCTAATACGTTAAATTGGAGAAGCGCACAATATAGGGTGTCAACGAGGGATTTTTGCGAGTATGGGGTCTAGTCATGATGATCTTGCACGGCTGGCAAGCTTTTTCGGTGGACAGGAAGCTCTCAGCGTCGTCCAGGCACTATCCGACGCTGGAACGACGACTGATGATATTATCGCGGTAAATGCGAATGTCAAGCTGAACGCCGCCCGCAGGGTCCTCTACAAGCTCTACAATCACGCCCTAGTAACCGTTGTTCGGAGCCGTGATGAGAAAACAGGCTGGTTCATCTATCACTGGAAGCTACAGCCAGACCAGCTTGACGCATTCGTCCGAAGCAGGAAGAAGAAGGCTCTGGAAAAGATGCGATCCCGCCTCGAGTACGAGAAGGGACACAGCTTCTTCATGTGCAAAGGATGCCTCACCGTCAGAGTGACTTTCGAGGAAGCCATGGAGTCCGCGTTCCGTTGCAGTAGCTGCAACGGCCAACTAATCAGCGAAGACAACAGCAGGACAGTTCAGGTGCTAGAGGATCTATCGAAGAAGATAGAGTCCGAACTCCAAGAACGGCCAGCAGCGTTCCATCCTGATAAGATCTGATTCTTTCCGGAGCCACAGCAAGTGGTAGAGGAGTGGCAGATCGCCACCCTCGCCGAGAAAATTCCACCGCAAGCACTTAGACAAGGCTCGCAGTTCATCGCTAAGGTTCTCGTCGAGAAAGCCAGGGGCCTTGAAATGGAATCGGAGTTTGGCCAGCAGGGGCAATGGCTCCAGGTTAGGGCTAAAGGAGAAGACGCGAACGCGTTTCTTAACCTCCTCAAGAAAGAGTATGGTGAAGCCTCAGTCTCCCGCATGAGTCTTGAAAAGTGGGACGTTGTAAGGGGTTTCGTCGCAGGGGCGGGTCGAATAGGTTACGGGGTCTATGTCGACATTGGAATCCAAGACCCTAGACCGAAAGACGCGCTGTATCCACTCCACAGAATGCGGGCTCAACTAGCCGATGGAGAGCCGAGGTCGGCTAGAGAGATTCTTGACACGAATGCGCTGGTCGACTTTGTCCCACTGAAGATGATCGTGACTGAGCTTGAAGGCGAGAACATCTCCGTTGAACTAGATGATCAGGCGAGGGACAGTCTTGTATCGTGGAGAAAATATCCCTTCGACAGGGTAATAGTTGTAGGAGCCAGCAAGGCCTTCGTGGAGAATGCTGTAAGGGCTTCGGGGTTGGAGAGCGATATTGTGAAGGTGGAGAGCCTTTCTCTGTTCGTCCAATCCGTATTATGCAAGATCGGCACCGAGGCACCAGGAGTGATTGCGAAGATCGGTAATCGGCTTAGAGGGGTAGGCTTGAAGTCCTACAGAACCTCTGTCAAACTGTAGATTTCGTCACAGCGTGTTGTCGTCTATGGGGTTGCCGAGCATCGAGTTTTCCATAGAATCATAAACAGACTCAATGATCCAGCCAGTTCTACGACCCTTCTTCTCTCGTCGCTTAGCCTGTTCAGGCCTCAACATACAGCGCTTCCTGATTGCAAAGGTTTGAGGATAATAAGCTGATTTCGCTTCCGCACAACTGGCCTATAGGAACACGGAGAACTCTAGTAGAGATCTATATCCGGTCGGGAATGATTCTGGAGCTGTTCGTGGTTTCGACCGTGGTTCCAATGTAGCGGTCACTATATTTTTGCCGGCCGTCCCCATGTGTCCCGAGACCTACTGCCACGTCAAGGAGGAGAAGTATGAAGGCGATCTTGGAGACATTTCTGACAAGTGAGGACCAGAGGTCGACGCCTTTGCCGTCTAGT
>WNGR01008642.1_pt1 | contig 14277 bp, 13 predicted proteins | sample 5407581 | NCBI WGS metagenome assembly WNGR01 (sample SAMN13153383, study PRJNA577476) | soil metagenome | isolation source: 80 cm soil or saprolite under Garry oak tree replicate 2 | place: USA:California | collected 2016-06-15
CCACTGCTACCAACATCGTAGCGTATCTTCCCTTTTTGGCCCTGAGCGGCGACACAGGCCGCTTCCTTTACAGTCTGCCGATCGTTATGATATGCACGCTTCTGGCAGCACTGGTCGTCTCATTCACGTTCATCCCGCTGATCGCGTATTACCAGATCCGGGCCCCAAAACATCCCGAACCGCCAATCTCGGAGCGTCGGACGCACGGTTTTGCAGGCTTTTATTACCGAGTAGGCGATTTTGCGCTGGCGCACCGCTGGGGTGTCGTTGCTGGATCACTGATCGTTTTGGTCGCCGGTGGGTTCTTCCTCTCAATGCTCAAGCCGCAGTTCTTTCCGAGAGATTTGTCCTACCTATCTTATGTTGATGTGTGGTTGCCACCGGATGCTCCGATCGGAGCAACGAACGCTGCGGCAGAGCGCGCAGAATCTGTCATTCGCGCCGAGGCAGAACGTTTCGGCAAAGAGCACGGTCACACTGACGTGCTGGGCACGCTTACCACTTTCGTCGGTGGCGGCGGTCCACGCTTCGCCTGAGCCCGAGCCGTCCTTCGCGCGGAAGCTCTTGTGCGAGGCCCATGCCTGGATCAGCGTGCCATCCACGGTGAAATGATCGTCCGACATGAACGGCCTCGCCTGCTCGTTCACCGCAGTAAAGAACTGCTGCGCCACTTCGCCTGTTGAGCAGCCGGTCGCGGTGCTTGGAGAAGACCGCATGGTTCCACACCGCGTCGTCCATGCCCAGGCCGACGAACCAGCGGAACAGCAGGTTATAGTCGAGTTGCTCGACCAATTGCCGCTCCGAGCGCACCGAGTAGAACGCCTGCAACAGCAGCGCCCGCAGAACATACTCGGGTGCGATCGAGGGCCGCCCCGAGATCGAGTACAGCGCGTCGAACCCCGCGCTAAGGGACTGCAACACCGTATCCGTCAGCTTGCGAATCGCACGCAACGGATGGTCCTGAGGAACACGCTGCTCCAACGTCACACAACTGAACATCCCATCCTGAACCCGCTCGTCTCCACGCATACTCCCATAGACGAATCAAACATCGAACAAGCCGAAGAGATGTCCCTATTTCAACAAGCTCCTAGCTGTTGTGTCGGGAGTTTGACGGTGCTCACGCCTGGTAAAGATGGATCTCCGCTAACCGTCTTCCATGAGAGTCGGCATCTGCTCACCGACGTGCATCCACTTGACGATGCCAGTGGTATTCAGCTCATTGCCAAGTCGAGCGACTCCGAGGCATGGGCTATAAAAAATGCAGAAACCTATGACCCGTTCCGTGTCTATTTACTGAGAGATACTTCTCTTGCAAAGCACAATCTGCAGCTTTCAAAGACTTATACACAAACTCATTACTGCCAATGGGCAGGGCCTGACTACAACGAGAAGTTTGGAGCGATTCAAGTCGCGGACGGCGCCACCAACTGCAAAATAATGTCGAGAGAGCAGTTTAAAAGCTATGCCGCCAAACGCGCAGCACGCTTCCCGCAGAACTAAAGCGAATCGTAGGTGCAAGTAAATCCATCACACCTCCGCAAACAAATCCTCCCGCGGATCCTCCGGATTCAACTTAGCCAACTCCCTCAATATTTCTTTCGATCTCTCATCCTGCACCTTGGGCACCACAACCTTCACCTCAACGATCTGGTCCCCCCGCGCCCCCTCTCGAGCGGCACTGGGCACACCCTTCTCCCGCAGCCGCAGCTTTTGCCCCGTCTGTGTCCCCGGCGGAATCTTCAACTGCGTCCGCCCATCAATCGTAGGCACCTCGATCTTCGCGCCCAGCGCCGCCTCCGATATTGAAACCGGAACAGTTACATAAATATCATCGCCGCTCCGCGTGAACACCGGATGCGTCCCCGCCTTGATAATCAGGAAAAGATCCCCCGCGGACCCGCCATTCGTGCCGGCGTTGCCCTTGCCCGCCAGCCGGATCCGCTGTCCATCCCGAGTCCCCGCCTTGATCCGAAACTCCAGCTGCTCCTTCTTCGTCACCACTCCCGCGCCATCGCACGTCGCGCACGCGTTCTGTACCTTGCCCGAGCCGCCGCACCGCGGGCACTGGATATTGAACTTCATCCGCCCGCCCATCTGCGTCACCTGGCCTGAGCCATGGCACTCCGGACACTCCACACTCCCGCCCGTAGTCGACTTCCCCTTGCACGTCGGGCACACCTCCTGCCGCTGAATCTCCAGCCGCGTCACGCCACCGCGCACCGCCGTCCAGAAGTCCACGTTCACCTGGTACTCCAGATCGGTCCCCGGCTGAGGCCCACGAGCCCTATGCCCGCCGGTGAACATCCCGCTGAAGATATCCCGGAAGCTCCCGCCAAATCCCCCACCCGACTCCTGCTGCCGTCCCCCGCCGCTCGTAAAGTCCGAAAAATCAAATCCGCCAAAGTCGAACGGAACCTCCTGCGCACCGCCTCGCGAGCGATACTCACCAGCGCCACCACCCGGAAACCCGCCGCCCGCGTAACCTCCCCGAGCCGCAGCTTCCGCCGCAGCCGGATCGATATTGTCCGAATAGAACCCAAACTGGTCGTAGACCTTCCGCTTCTTGTCGTCGCTCAGAACATCGTTCGCCTCGGAGATCTCCTTGAACTTCTCCTCCGCCTTCTTGTCCCCGGGGTTCACATCCGGGTGGTACTTGCGCGCAGCTTTCCGGAACGCCTTGCGAATCTCATCCGCAGTCGCCGTCTTCTTCACGCCAAGTGTGCCGTAATAATCTTTCGTCTTCGTCGCCATTGCTTTCCTCTACGCAGTTACCGCTAGTTTCAGGGCGCCCGTCTTCTTGTCTCGCGGCGCCGGCTTTACGCTCTCGCGGATCATACGGTCCTTCGCATCCCGGGCTATCTCGAGATCATAGTGACTCTGGAGATTCATCCAGAACTCAGGCGTCATCCGGAAATATCTCGCCAGCCGCAGCGCCGTATCTGCCGTAATCCCGCGACGCTCATTCACAATCTCCGACACCCTCGTCACCGGCACCCGGATAGCCAGCGCCAGTGCATTCGCGCTAAGTCCCATCGGCACAAGGAACTCCTCGCGCAGCATCTCCCCCGGATGAATCGGCAGCATTCTATGCTCATACGTCCGCGAAGCGCTCTTCCGCCTTCGAACTCTGCCTCCAGAACTAGTGGTAGTCGGCAATTTCGATGTCGTCGGCATGAGACTCCCTCCGGACAAAACAGATTCGATACTGATCGTTGATGCGAACGCTATGCTGGTCCTTACGATCCCCTTGCAGACCGTCCAGGCGATTGCCCGGAGGATTGCTCAAATCACCGAGCACTTGCGCAGCATGAAGCATCAACAGCTTCCTCAAAATTGCCTTCTGCAGCAATCCGTAACGGCGGCTCGGTTGCCGGTTGAATATCTTCTCCGCTTCACCATCCGCAAAGCTGCCAATCATATCTTCGAGCCTATCACGCCCGGCGTTATACGCTCCCCGTTCAACCCGCCTGGCAACCCGGACACCAAAACAGATTCCTCCCCGCCATCTCCTTCTTCAGCACCGTCGTCCCGCAAACAAAACAAAGCCTCCCATTGCGCCGGTAAACATAGTGCGCCTCTTCCTTCAAAGCCTGCCCCTTCGCATGCGGCCGATCCGAAGGCTTAGTCGTCACAATCCTCCGATCCACCATCCCCGCCCGCATCAACACACCGGCCTCTTTCCATATCGACCGCAGCGTCCCTTCCTCTACCTCGTTGCCCAGCTTGAAAGGACTTAGCCGCGCCCGAAACAACAATTCCGCCCGATAGATATTGCCAATCCCCGCCGCCACGGCCTGGTCCATCAGCAGCTCTCCAATCGTCTTCCTGCTCTTGCCAATCTTCGCGACTGCTCTCTCCGGCCCCTCCCCATTCAACGGATCAGGCCCCAGCCGCTTCAACAGGCTCTCCCACTGCTCCTGCGAAAAGACCGAGCAATCCATCGGCCCCCGCAGCTCCACCCACGCGACCTTCTCCGGAGCAATATGCCCCGTACCGTCATCCTCCGAGTACCAGCCATGCCGTTTGCTCACACCCGGCGCCGCCGGCCGTTTCACCGCCGCCGCATTCCACATCCTCAGCCGCAGCGCGCCTTTTACATCCGGCAGCGGCCCCGAGCCCTCCGCGAAATCCCCCTGCAATCCCAGATGCACGTGCAGGATCCGGTCCTTCCCGAAGTCGTATCCCAAATGCTTGCCCACAGCCATCACACCCTGCAGCTTCCGGCCATCGATCACATGCGAATCCGCAAACCGTCCCTGCGGCCCATCCACCCGCACCGGCTTCCCGGCGAACGCCGTCGCATGGCGCTCTGCCCATCGGTGTATCTCATTCCCTTCCGGCATAGACCTCACACTCCACTCGAAGCCAAACAAACGATGGCGACGGCACTGGTCAACACCAGGACTACCGTCGCCATGCCTTATCAACTACTTCCCGAACTTAGTTCCAGACCTGCTTCGCTTCGATCGCTTCGATGGAAAACATCTGGTCCGGCTCCATCTGCTGCATCCGCTGTGCGAACTGCACAGCCTCTTCGCGCGTGTCGAACATCATGCGGTTATACAACCGCCCTGCGCGAACCTGGTCGCATCTCCACATCGTCTCGGTCATAGCCATTCCTCCAAGCAATCGATTGAGTTCCAGGTTCTCCAGCCACATCACATCGGAGTAACTCTCGTCGTTCCGGTCTCTGCTTCTGTTCACTGCAAGCCTTTCTGGTATAAGACGCAATCTACACGCAAACCACTCGAATCGGGTCCTACATACCAAGAGGGGCACCCCGGCAGGAACGCCCCTCTTCTTTACTACGTAACGCCTGCTGCTATGGATTAGACTGTCTACTTCTTTTCGTCCACATCCACATACTCTGCATCGATGACGCCTTCGTCCTTCTTCGGCTCTTCCGCTGCCGCGGTAGGCCCAGCGCCGTCCGTCGATGCAGTCGCAGAGGCCTTGTACATCGCCTCGGCAAGCTTGTGACTTGCACTCGTTAGACGATCCTTCGCCGCATTCAGCTCAGTCGCGCTCGGGGTTCCGGTCAACGTCGTCTTGGCGTCAGCCAGCGCCGTCTCGACATCTGTCTTATCTGATGCAGAAACCTTGTCGCCAGCCTCCTTAATCATCTTCTCGACGTTGTACACCAGCGAATCCAGCCCGTTACGTGCCTCAACCTCGTCGCGCTTCTCCTTGTCCTCGGCAGCGTGAGCCTCGGCATCCTTCGCCATCCGCTCAACCTCTTCCTTGCTCAGGCCCGACGAGCTCGTGATCGTGATCTTCTGGTCCTTGCCCGTCGCATTGTCCTTCGCCGTCACATTCAGAATGCCGTTGGCGTCGATGTCGAACGTCACCTCGATCTGCGGCACGCCGCGCGGAGCCGGCGGAATCCCCGAGAGCTTGAACTTGCCCAGCGTCCGGTTCTGCGCCGCCATCGGCCGCTCGCCCTGTAGCACATGCACCTCAACCTCGGTCTGCGAGTCAGCCGCCGTAGAGAACGTCTCCGTCTTCTTCGTCGGAATCGTCGTATTCCGGTTGATCATCGACGTCGCCACGCCGCCCATCGTCTCAATCGACAACGTCAGCGGAGTCACGTCCAGCAGCAGAAGATCCTTCACCTCACCGGCCAGAACGCCGGCCTGAACCGCCGCACCAATCGCGACAACTTCATCAGGGTTAACGCCCTTGTTCGGCTCCTTGCCGAACAGCTCCTTCACCAGCTGCTGAATCTTCGGCATACGCGTCTGACCGCCGACCAGCACAACCTCGTCGATCTTGCTCGCGTCGATGCCCGCATCCTTCAACGCCTGCTTGCTCGGCCCAATCGACCGCTGCAGCAGGTCGTCCACCAGCGACTCCAGCTTAGCCCGCGTCAGCTTCCGCACCAGGTGCTTCGGCCCGCTCGCGTCCGCAGTGATGAACGGCAGATTGATCTCCGTCTCCTGCGCCGTCGACAGCTCGATCTTCGCGCGCTCAGCCGAGTCCTTCAGCCGCTGCAGCGCCATCTCGTTGCCCTTCGAGTGCAGGTCCAGCCCCGTCTCCGTCTTGAACTCGCTAATCAACCAGTCCACAATCCGCTGGTCGAGGTTATCGCCGCCCAGGTGCGTATCGCCATTGGTCGACTTCACCTCAATCACGCCCTCGCCCACCTCGAGGATCGAGATATCGAACGTACCGCCGCCGAAGTCGTAGACCGCAATCGTCTCGTCCTTCTTCTTGTCCAGCCCGTAGGCCAGCGCGGCCGCCGTCGGCTCGTTCACAATGCGCTTCACATCCAGTCCCGCGATCTTCCCGGCATCCTTCGTCGCCTGCCGCTGAGCATCGTTGAAGTAAGCCGGAACCGTGATCACAGCCTCCGTCACCGAGGTCCCCAGGTAGTCCTCCGCAGCCTTCTTCAGCTTCTGCAGAATCATCGCCGAGACCTCAGGCGGCGTGTACTCCTTGCCCTGCGCGCTTACCGCGATATGGTCGCCCTGCGCCACCACCTTGTAGGGCACCATCTTCATCTCATCGGTCACTTCGTTGAAGCGCCGGCCCATAAACCGCTTGATCGAATAGATCGTGTTCTCCGGGTTCGTAATCGCCTGCCGCTTGGCCACCTGGCCCACCAGCCGCTCCCCGCTCTTGGTAAACGCCACCACCGAAGGCGTGGTCCGCCCGCCCTCTTCATTCGGGATCACCTTCGCCTCTCCGCCTTCCATGACGGCAACGCAGGAGTTCGTGGTTCCCAGGTCAATTCCAATAATCTTTCCCATCTCTTATCCCCCATTATTCCAGGCCAGTTCCGGCCCGGTCACATTTTTAACTGCTCAAGAATCTCATCTTGAGTCACTTACTGTCAACTATTCTGATGTTTGTTGCAGCAATAAGATGCATCAATCCACCTGCCAAACCACACATTCCCCCATCCCACATTCGGGTAATTGTCTCCCCCGAACCAGGAAAGTTACTCTTCGGCCATCTGATGTCCCCTGAAGTCATGCAATTTGAACAAATTCGCCCTCTGGAGTCTCTATCATGTCCTCCCGTAAACCCACCCGCAAGCCCTACCGCAAGCCCCGCCGTCTCCTGAAACTCGCCTCCCTCGGTTTAGCTGGCCTCGTCGCAGGCCTGCTCTCCGGCTGCTCCTCCTCCCCAACCACCTTCAGCCTCGCCTCCTACTCCCAAAACTCCGGCTGGCACTTCGAATCCACCGGCAGCTACACCTCCCACCACAAAAATCTCGACGCCCGCCCCATCCCCGATCTCAGACATCCCCCAGCCCCTCACCGCACCGAGTCCTGGGCCTTCCGCACCCCTAATCAGCAGGTAGTCGCAAGCCAGTTTAATCCCGGCCGCACCCTTACCAACTACGACTTCACCAGTGACCGCTATAGCTCAAACTCAGGCTCAGGTCACCTGTCCGTCCAGTAATAACCCACCCAAGCTTCACTCAAGCGGCATGGCCCACACGGCCATGCCGCTTTTTCGTGTCTTTTCCTGCTGCCAGGCACGAAAGGCATCTTCTATCCTCCTTTTCCCCTCTACTCATGTAGAATTCGTCGAAAAAAAGGGAACCGAGCCCTCAGCATGGCCACAGCCACAGAAGCGCCTCCCGATTCATCCGCCGACCTCACCCGCGGAATCAATCCCTGGCTCATCGCTGCGTCCGTCATGCTGGCCACGTTCATGGAGGTCCTCGACACCGCCATAGCCTCGGTAGCCCTCCCTTACATCGCCGGCTCCCTCTCGGCCTCCACCGACGAGGCCACCTGGGTCCTCACCAGCTACCTCGTCGCCAACGCCATCGTCCTGCCCGCCAGCAACTGGTGCTCCCTCCGCTTCGGCCGCAAGCGCTTCCTCATGTCCTGCGTCACCATCTTCACCATCGCCAGCTTCGCCTGCGGAGCCGCCCCCACCCTCGGCATCATGCTCCTCGCCCGCGTCGTCCAGGGAGCCGGCGGAGGAGCCCTCCAGCCCCTCTCCCAGGCCATCCTCCTCGAGTCCTTCCCGCCCCGCAAGCGCGGCGCCGCCATGGCCGTCTTCGCCTTCGGAGTCGTCGTCGCCCCTGTCCTCGGCCCCACCCTCGGCGGCTGGCTCACCGACACCTACTCCTGGCGCTACGCCTTCTACATCAATATCCCCATCGGCATCCTCGCCCTCTTCATGATCAATCGCTTCATCGTCGATCCCCCCTACATCAGCAAAGCCAAGGTCCCCGCCCTCGACCGCTACGGCTTCGCCGCCCTCGTCATCTGGACCGGCTGCCTCCAGGTCATCCTCGACAAGGGCCAGGAGGACGACTGGTTCGGAGCCACCTGGCTCCGCTGGGCCACCCTCGCCCTCGTCGTCTCCTTCATCTACTTCGTCTGGCACTCCTGGACCCACAAGGACACCCTCGTCGATCTCAAGGTCCTCAAGGACCGCAACTTCGCCCTCGGCTGCGCCCTCATCTTCATGTTCGGCATCGGCATCTACTCCACCGTCACCGTCCTTCCGCTCTTCTACCAGGAACTCCTCGGCTATACCGCCTTCACCGCCGGCCTCGTCGTCGCCCCCCGCGGCATAGGAGCCATCTGCGGCATGCCCATCATCGGCTACCTCTCCAACAAGGTCGACCCCCGTTACCTCCTCACCTTCGGCTTCACCACCTTCGGCCTCACCACCCTCTACTTCGGCAACGTCACGCTGGATATCTCCCCCACCACGCTTCTGCTCCCCATCCTCATCACCGGCTTCGGCCTCAGCTTCGTCTTCGTCCCCATCAGCACCGCCGCCTATGGAACCCTTCGCAACGACCAGATCGGCAACGCCTCCGGCATATTCAACCTCATGCGCAACATCGGCGGCAGCATCGGCATCTCCATCGCCTCCACGCTGCTCACCCGTCGCAGCGCCGTCCACCAGAACGAGATCATCAACTCCGTCCCCCGCACCGGCCAGCAGTTCCAGAACAGCCTCCACGGCATGACCCGGGCCCTGACAGGGTGGTTCGGCCCCTCCAACGCCGCCGACCCCGCCCTGGCCCGGCTCTATCAGGAGCTCCAGCGTCAGGCCTCCAACTGGGCCTTCGTCGACGTCTTCCGCTGGCTCTCCCTCCTCTGCTTCTTCTGCGTAGGCATCGTCTGGTTCTTCAAGAAAGTAAAGCCCGGCAAAGCACCCGCAGGAGCCCACTAACCCAAACCATTAAATAAAGCCCAAGAACCGGGTGCCCCATCTTCGCCGCGCACTTTGCGGCTAAGGTGGGCAATCGCGAAGCGATCCGCTCTCCTCTCCTCATCATCAAAGGACGGAGCACCCGGTCATTTTTGTTTGATTGAGGGACGACAAAAGTGAAAGCAAATGCGGCCTGGATGCACTTTCGTTTGTAGATTCCTTGTAAATACGCAACCGCCGCTCTACAGTAGAGCCAGCGTGAGAGGGTTGCCTCTCTACGCATCGGCCACTTCCCTACAACTTCATAGCCAACGTTACCGCTGTATGAGGAGCACACCATGCCGTCACAGCCATCGAACGCGCTTTCCGCTTGTAGTCCCTTCACCCGCCGTTCCTTCCTTCGCTCCGCCACCGCCGCGCTTGCCGCTGCGCCCATCCTTACCGAGGCCCACTTCGCACGTGCCGCCGCTATCGACGCGATGGTTCCGGAGTTCAGCATGAAGGGCATCTATATCGACGCCAATGAGAATCCTCTGGGCCCCAGCGAATCGGCTCGCAAGGCCATCGCCGACATCATTCCGAATGGCGGCCGCTATGCCCCGCCGCTCTACTTCGATCTGATGAAGCTCTATGCCGAGCAGATGGGCATTCCTGTCGACCATGTTATGGTGTATGACGGCTCCAGCCCTCCGCTCCACTACAGCGTGCTCGCCTTCACGTCGCCCACGCGCAGCTTCGTGTGCGGCAACCCGACCTACGAGGCTGGCCAGCGCGCTGCGGAGGTCAGCAAGGCGCCTGTCCATGCGGTCCCGCTTGCCAAGGACTACTCACACGATGTGCGCGCCATGGTTGCTGCCGACCCCAATGCCGGTGTCATCTACATCTGCAACCCCAACAATCCGAGCGGCACCATCACCAGCAAGGAAGATATCGACTATGCCGTGGCGAACAAGCCGAAGAGTGCTGTCGTTGTGTTCGATGAGGCCTACATCCATCTCTCGGACGCGACCTCGGCCATCGACCATGTGAAGGCAGGTAAGGACGTCATCATCCTCCGCACCTTCTCCAAGATCTACGGGCTCGCGGGGATCCGCTGCGGGTTTGCCATCGGACGGCCTGACCTGTTGAAGAAGCTGCTCGACTATGGTCAGTCGCCCATGCCGATCACCGGCATGATCGCGGCCAAGGCCAGCCTGATGGATAGCGAGCTGGTGCCGAAGCGCAAGAAGATCATTGCAGACGTACGCAACGATACCTTCGCGTGGCTGAAGCAGAACAACTACTCGTTTATTCCGTCGCAGAGCAACTGCTTCATGATCGACGTGAAGCGGCCGGGAGTTCAGATCCGTTCGGCCATGGCGAAAGATGGCGTCTTTATCGGCCGTAGCTGGGCAGTGTGGCCGACGTATGTCCGTGTCACCGTTGGTTTGCAATCGGAGATGGATGCGTTCAAGACGTCCTTCAAGAAGGCGATGGATGCTCCGGTGACGGCTTACAATGAAGCTCCTTCGCATCGGCTGGTTCAGCCTTACGGCATTTACTCGTAGCGGCAGGCCAGCACCGCGCAATAAACAGAGGCGTCACTTCCAGATCGTTGACGATTCTCCACGCAGAGCGTATCTGCGGAGCGCCCGCGAGGGCCACGGTGGCAAGCACCGCATTCGCGACTCCGTCCACTACAGTCACTCCAGAGGCGCCTGCGTTCGCGACGTAAATACGGTTCGTCACCGCATTTACCGCCACGTCGGCGGGAAGATGGCCGGTCACCACGTTCGCGATCACCGAGTCGTTCGAGTCGTCGATGACTGCGACGCTGTCCAGTCCGCCGATCGTTACATAGGTTCTCTTTGTCAGGGGATTCGTGACAATTCCTGGCTATGCCGAGGACGCATGATCCGCCTTCATGTCTTCCCCGCCCCAAACCTTCACCGCCGTCCAGGGCCTCGCCGCACCCGCCCAGAAGTCGTCGCTCGCCGGCAGCCCCAGCGGTAGCCACGCCGCCGCACACAGATAGCAGCTTCCCGTCGAAATGTAAGTCTCCCCCAACCCCGGCTGATGGCCCGCAAACCCAATCGTCAGCCAGCCCCTGGCATCGAAGGTCCCTGGCCTCTCGATCATCCTCCGCATCACCGCCGTCAGGGCGCACCGCACCTGCTCGGGCGTTACCTCCGCAGGCAGCTGCCTCCGCAGGCTGATGTCGCTCAACAGGTGAAACGCCCCGAACCGGTACGTCAGCGATCTCCCAATCGCAGGAAACGTAGCCTCCGGGCTGATCATCCGCTCCTGAATCGCCGCATACCGCTGCGCTCTCTCCAGAACCACCGGCCGCAGCGAACTCCACGTCGGTGATTTTGCCTGCACCGTCTCCAGCACCTGCAGCAGCATCGGTTGAATCACCAAGCTGTTGTAGTAGTCCCAGTGGAAGTGGGGCCCATCCCCATAGGTTCCATCGCCTACAAACCACTCCTTATGCTGCTGGATCGCGTAGTCCACCCGCATCGGGTCCCACCACTCCCCCATGAAGCAGAGACCGGCCTCCACCATGGCCGCAAACAGCAGCCAGTTATTCTGGCCCGGCAGCACCTGCCGCGTCGCCTGCAGCGCCTTCACCAGATTCCCCTTCGTCGTCTTATCCAACGGCTCCCACATCTGCTTCGGAGCCCGCAGAATCCCCAAAGCCAGGAACGCAGCATCCACCAGCGACTGCGGCGTAGCCCCGAAGTTCATATAATCCGCCGCCGCCGGATCAGTCCCATAGTGAAGCCCCGCCCGCGCCCACTCGCGATACCTCGCCTGCAACGCAGCCTCTGCACCGTCCGCCGGCGTGCTCTCCAGCCACGGCCCAAGCCCTGAGAGCAACCGTCCAAATGCCTCCAGATGAGTTGACTTGCTGCGAGCCTCCACCAACCCCGGCGCAGCCTCCACCGGCATCCTCGCCCGCAGCTGTCCCTTGTTCAAAGCCTCCAGCACTGGCTCCGAGACCCTCTTAACCACCTCGAGCCAATAATCCCGATCCGCAGGTTTCGCCACCTGTTGCATCCCCTGCACTCGTCCCGCTGAGATCGCCCCAAGCGCGACCGCACCCTTCAAAAAATCCCGTCTGGCAACCCCATTCACCCGTCTGATATCTCCTCCTCAATACTGAGAAACAATACGACCCAAGCGCATGTGACGATAGTAGTTGACTTTGCCATCGGATGAGCTTATTCCGAACCGAAGCCAGAAACCCGTCCACCAGCACCGAATCCTCTAGCCCCTCCGCCCTGCCTCCCCTTTTTTATTTCCTCTTGCAAAGTAGCGCCCCTCGCCCCAAACTGAAGGAGTCCCTCCCAATCCTTCTCTGCACGGAGCCCATCTCTCTATGAGCCTCACCCGTCGCGTCTTCATCCAGCGCATGGCCCAGATCGGCGGCTACTCCGCCGCATTCGCTACCATGCAAGCCCTCGGACTCATGCCCTCTGCCGGCGCGTCTCCGCTGCCACAGCTCGCCGCCGACTTCGGCAAAGGCAAGAAGGTCGTCATCCTGGGCGCAGGCCTCGCTGGCCTCGTCGCCGCCTACGAACTCCGCAAGGCCGGCTTCGAATGCACCATCCTCGAAGCCCGCAACCGCCCCGGTGGCCGCAGTTGGTCCGTCCGTGACGGCAGCAACGTCGAGTTCACCGACGGCACCGTCCAGACCTGTAGCTGGCAGAACGGCGGCTACCTCAACGCCGGCCCCGCCCGCATCCCCTCCATCCACACCAACATCCTCAACTACTGCCAGGAGCTCGGCGTCCCCCTCGAGGTCGAAGTCAACGCCTCCCGCTCTGCCCTCATGCAGGCCGCAGTCCTCAACGGTGGCAAGCCCGTCGAGCAGCGCCAGGTCGTCCACGACACCCGCGGCTACCTCGCCGAACTGCTCGCCAAGGCCATTAACAAGCACACCCTCGACGACGAGCTCTCGAAGGAAGACACCGCCCGCCTGCTTGACTTCCTCTCCGGCTTCGGCGACCTCGACTCCAACGGCAAGTACACCGGCACCACCCGCGCCGGCTTCATCAAGCCCCGCGGAGCCGGCCTCGCCCAGGCCGTCCTGCACAAGCCTCTCAAGCTTACCGAGCTCCTCGCGGCCGACTTCTCCACAGGCGAGTTCTACGAGGAGCAGATCGACTGGCAGGCCACCATGTTCCAGCCCATCGGCGGCATGGACCGCATCCCCTACGGCTTCGCCAAATCTCTCGGCCACATCATCCAGTACGAGTGTCCCGTCACAGAGATCACCACCGGCGAAGGCGGCGTCACCATCGCCTACTCGAAGTCTGGCACGCCCCAGACCCTCACCGCAGACTTCTGCATCTGTACCATGCCCATCTCCGTCCTCGCCAAGACCAAGAACAACTTCTCCCCCGAGACACAAAGCGCCTTCACCGGCATGCCTATGACGGCCCTCTACAAGATCGCGTGGGAGGCGCCCCGCTTCTGGGAAAAGGAAAACAACATCTACGGCGGAATCTCCTTCCTCAAATCCAGCGAGGTCGATCTCGTCTGGTACCCCACCGACAAGCTGTTCTCCCCTACAGGAGTCCTTGTTGCCGGCTTCGGCTCCGAGCGCGAAGACACCGCCGGCGCGGGCATGGGCGGAACCTCCTCCGGCAAGCCCACCCGCTTCGGCGCGCTCCCATCCACTGAGGCCAAGCTCGACGCCTCGCGCGCAGCCGTCGAGAAGCTCCACCCCGGCCGCTCCCACCAGCTCGCCAAACCCATCTACGTCAGCTGGAGTAAGATTCCCTACTCCCTCGGCTGCTTCGCCAACAACCACATGCCCGGCAGCGACTCCGCCTACGCCCAGTTAGAAAAGCCGCAAGGCAGAACCTACTTCGCCGGAGACTACCTCTCCCACCTCGTCGGCTGGCAGGAAGGCGCAGCCCTCTCCGCCCACCACGCCATAGAACGCATCGCCAAACAGATGCACAGCTAAACCACCGCGAGACCGGAGCGATCCATTGCAGCCCACCGCGATGGATCGCTCTAGAGGCTGTTATGAACTTTGCGAACTGGCCTGCGCCTCAACATTGTGCCTTTGCTGTTGACGCAGTTGTTGTTCTATGCCCTGAGCCTGCTCCGTGTTTTTCCCTGTCAAGCCCCTGCAACAGGAACTAATACGCA
>WNGR01004994.1_pt1 | contig 14273 bp, 11 predicted proteins | sample 5407581 | NCBI WGS metagenome assembly WNGR01 (sample SAMN13153383, study PRJNA577476) | soil metagenome | isolation source: 80 cm soil or saprolite under Garry oak tree replicate 2 | place: USA:California | collected 2016-06-15
ATGGCGACCCCCGGGTGGTCGGACGCCACGCGATCGAGCGCCGTCGCGAAGTGGTCCTCGCCCAGGCCCAGATAGATCACCGCCAGCCGGAAGGGCGGCGCCAGGATCGTCTCGGCGAAGGCATTGAGCTGCGCCTGGAAGAAGGCCGGCGGGCCGGGGAGCATCACCACGTTCTCCACCACCATGACCGGAAAGGACGGGTCCCCGGCCAGCCACGTCCCCTCCGGCACGTCCGCCATCCTCAGCGCGGCGGGCGGCGGCTCCGCGCCGTGCCGCAGGTGCCAGCGGCGGATGTTCGCGGCGAGGCGCGGCTCGCGGACGAGGCCGCGGCCGAGCGCGCGCGCCACCGCCGGCAGGGTCACGTCGTCGTGGGTGGGACCGACGCCGCCGGCCGTGAAGAGCCAGTCGACCCGCGCCCGCTCGCGCGCCACCGCCTCGGCGATCGACTCCAGCCGGTCGGGCAAGGTGAGCAGGACTTCCAGCTGCACCCCGCGTGCGCGGAGGGCGCGGGCGGCGTAGGGGCCGTTCTCGTCCGACACCTTGGCCGAGAGCACCTCGTTGCCGACCACGATCACCGCGGCGGTGGGCGTCTTCACGCCCTGCTGGATAGCGCCGCCGGCGCTCACGCGCAGGGTCCGGCGGGGATCACAAGAGTGGCTCCACCCTCGCCGCCAGCGCCGCCGTGACCTCGTCGACCGCGAGCTCTCCGTCCACGACCTCCACCCGCTGGCCGAGCTCCCGCAGTCGCGTCAGCGCGCGCTGGTAGGATCGCGCCACCCGCCGCTGGAACGCGGGGACCTCGAACAGCTCGCGGCTCGGCGAGGCGGCGAAGCGGCGGCGCAGCGCGACGGCGGGGCGAACCTCCAGAAAGAGCGTGGCGTCGGGCGCGCGGGCCTGGGCGTTCACCTGCTCCACCCAGGCCCCGTCGCCACAGGCGATGGACTGGTAAGCGAGGGAGGAGAGCGTGAAGCGGTCGGAGACGACGTCCCATCCCTCCGCCAGCCGCGGCGAGACCTCCGCGGCCAGGTGGTCCAGCCGGTCGGCCGCGAAGAGGAGCGCCAGGGCCTGCGGATCGAAGCCGGCCGGCGCGCCGTTCGCCCCGGGCGCACCTGCCACGCGCCGCGTCAGGATCTGCCGCACGAGCGCGCCCACCGGCCCGCCGGAGGGTTCGGCAGTCACGTGGACCCGCCGCCCCTGTCCGCGGAGCCAGGCCGCGAGGCGCTGCGCCTGGGTGGTGGTCCCGGCGCCGTCCAGCCCCTCGAGCACGAGGAAGCGACCTCCCCTTCGCCCCCTCACGGATCGAGCCCCAGCTCGAGCCGCATGGCGCGGAGGCGGGCGAAGCGTTCGTCCTCCTCGCGCATCAACCGGCGCGCGCGGAGGAGCTGCCAGGCGCCGAAGGCGAGGAGCGGGACCGCCACCGCCAGCGCGATGAAGAAGAACACCGGCGGCCCGCGATAGCGCGTCACCCGCAGCGAGAACCAGCGGTCGAAGGCGAGCTTCACCGCCAGGCCGGATACGAGGAGCCCGGTGAACCCACCGTAGACCCCCTTGCGGACGTGGTCGATGGAGCGGCGCGCCGCCAGCGACTCGGCCAGCGCGTCGTGCTCGGCGCGCAGCGCGCGCCGGCTCGCCTGCGACTCGGCGGTGGACGTCACCCCATCCTCCCGAAGCGCCGCGCCACCGCGTCCTGCACCGCGCCCAGGTTGGCCGCGACCTTCACGGACGGGTTCGGCAGGCGCGCCTCGACGCCGGGGAGCGTCCGGGCGTGGTAGCCCACCTTGAAGTCGGAGAACTTGAGCCCGTGCGCCGTGGAGATGACGACCGCTCGCTCGCCCTTCCGGATCGTGCCGCGCGCGGCGAGCTTCTCCAGCACCGCCAGCGCCACCCCGGTGTGCGGGTCGGCGTAGGCGCCGGCGCGATCGGCCCGGGCCGCGGCGTCGGACAGCTCCTGCTCGGAGGCGTCCTCGACGAGGCCGTCGAGCGCCGTGAGCGCCGCGAGCGCCCGCTTGGCGGATACCGGCGCGCCGATCTGGATGGCGCTCGCGAGCGTCTGCTGCGCCACCATGGGTTCGACGACCAGTTCGCTGATACGCTTCCGGCGGCTGGCGAGCGCAGGGTCAGGCGGAGGAGCCTGGCCCGTCAGGCCCCCCATCTCGAATGCCCGGAAGAGCGGGTTGGCGCTGCGCGCTTGCGCCACCACCAGCCGCGGCAGGCGCGAGACGAGTCCGAGCGCCTTCATCATGAGGAAGCCCTTGCCCACCGCGCTGGCGTTGCCGAGGTTGCCGCCCGGGATGACCACCCAGTCCGGCACCTCCCACCGGAGCTGCTGCACGAGCTCGACCGCCAGCGTCTTCTGCCCCTCGATGCGGAGCGAGTTCATCGAGTTCGCGAGGTAGATCCCGGGCGCGGCGGAGAGCTCCTGCACCACCTGCATGCAGCCGTCGAAGTCGGTGTCGAGCTCCAGCACCAAGGCACCGTTGCTGATGGGCTGCACCAGCTGGGCGATGGAGGTCTTGCCGGCGGGGAGCAGCACCAGGCTCGGGATGCCGGCGGCGGCGCAGTAGGCTGCCAGCGCGGCCGAGGTGTCGCCGGTCGAGGCGCAGGCGACCGCGTCCACGCGCGCGCCCCGCGCGCGCATCTCCTTCACCGCCGAGACGAGCACCGTCATGCCCAGATCCTTGAAGGACCCGGTGTGCGTGACGCCGCACTCCTTCACCCACACGTCGTCGAGGCCGATCTCACGCGCGTAGCGATCGAGGTGCAGGAGCGGGGTCCCGCCCTCGTACATGGAGACGACGTTCTCGAGCGCGAGCTGCGGGTAGACCCACTCCTTCTTGCCCCACACGCCCGAGCCGAGCGGCCAGGGGCCGAGGCGGAAGCGCTCGTCGAAGAGCGCCTTCCAGCCGGCGGCTGGCCGCGCGGCGAGCGCGGCCAGGTCGTGCTCGACCTCCAGGAGCCCCTGGCAGCGCGGACAGCGGTAGACGACCTCGGTCAGCGCAGCGCGGAAATCACAGCCCTCGGAGCAGCGGAACGCGGCGGAGAACGTCTCCTCGCTCATGCCCGGTCCACCGACCGCGGCACCGGCGTGTGCGAGGGCCGGGCCGGCTCCGCGGCGGCCTTGCGCAGGAGCTCGGCGATGCGCGCGGCGGCGAGCGCGATGCGCTGCTCGTCCACCACCAGCGCGATGCGGACGTAACCCTCCCCGGCCGAGCCAAAGCCGATGCCGGGCGCGACGGAGACGCCCGCCTCCTCGATGAGCCGCCGCGCGAACTCGAGCGAGCCGAGGTGCTTCAGCTGATCGGGGAGCGGGGCCCAGGCGAACATGCTGGCGGCGGGGCTGGGGATGGGCCACCCGGCCGCTCCGAAGTCGCGCACGAGCGCGTCGCGCCGGCGCCGGTACTTGGCGCACACCTCGGTCGGGAAGGTGTCGCACTCGGAGAGGGCCACCGCCGCCGCCACCTGGCTGCCGCCGAAGAGGCCGTAGTCGAGGTAGCTCTTCACCCGCGCCAGCGCCGAGAGGAGGGCGTGGTTGCCGGCCGCGAAGCCGACCCTGAAGCCGGCCATGTTGTAGCTCTTCGACATGGACACGAACTCGAGCGTTCGCTCGCGAGCGCCCGGGACCTGCAGCATGGAGGGCGCCTTCCCCCCGTCGAAGACGATGTCGCAGTAGGCGCAGTCCGAGAGGATGAAGAGGTCGCGCGCCTCGGCGAACCTGACGATCTTCTGGAACAGCTCGGGGGTTGCGACGGCGGTGCTGGGGTTGGCCGGGAAGTTCACCACCAGGCCGCGCGGCCGCTGCTCCGCCTTCTCGGCGGCCGTCATGAGCGATTCCATGAAGTCGACGCCCGGGCCGACGGACACGGGGATGGTCTTGCCGCCGGCCAGGATCGCGCCGAAGGCGTGGATGGGGTAGGTCGGCGTCGGCGCCAGGATCGCGTCGCCCTCCTGCAGGAGCGCCACCATGGCGTGCCCGATGCCGTCCTTCGAGCCGATGGTGGCCATGATCTCGCGGTCCGGATCGAGCTCGACGCCCTGCCGGCGCTGGAACCAGGCGGCGGCCGCCTCGCGCAAGGGCCGGATGCCCCGCGGGTCGAGGTACCGCTGGTGGCGTTGCTCGGTGACGGCGCGGCGGAGCGCCTCCACTGCCACCTCGGGCGCGGCGCCGTCCGGATTACCCATGGAGAAGTCGATCACGTCGACGCCGCGGGCGATGGCCGCGTCGCGGAGGCGGTCGGTGATGGTGAAGACGTACGGCGGGAGGCGCTTCACGCGCGCGAAGGCCTCGGGGTCGTTGAATGTTTTCATGCGGGGTCAACCAAATTGCCGAAAGCCGGACCGCTTGGCAAGGGGGGCTGCGGAAGGGCTACTGCACGAACTCTGGCAAGCGCCCGCCGCACGCCGGGCAGCGCGCTCCCGCGGCCGAGGCGCCGCAATGGCGGCACCGCACCGTCTCCTGCTCCGGCAGGGCGGGGGGACTCGCCTCGAGCCGTTCGAGGTGCATGCCGCAGTGCTCGCAGAACGCGTGTCCGGGCGCCGAGGGAGCCCGGCAATAACGGCACGCTCCCGGCTCACGAGCGGTGGCGGGCTCGCGCACCGGCAGTGCGAAGCGCTCCACGTCGAGCGACTCGACGTCGACCTCGACCGCCACCTGGCAGGTGGGCTCGATCCAGGGCTCGAGCCCGGCGTCGCCGGTGGGCAACGCTGCGGTGAGCGCGGCGACGACCTCGCCGACGCTGGTCGGCTCGAGCTCCGGAAGGAGTCCGGATGCCGGGGTCGCGGCGGGGGCGAAGCAGGTCGGCTCGAGCGGCACGACGTCCGGCTCGGGCGCCATCGGCGGCGCGACCTCCGGCTCGAGCTCCTCGAGCACCAGCTCCGCCAAGGTCGGCATGACGCCCATCGACCCGGAGGATAGCAGATGCGATCAGGGACCGGCGTTCCCGCCGCCGGTCAGCGGCACGAAGCGGACGGGGATGAGGTGGGTGGTGGTGGTGACGCCGTCGACACCGCGCACCACCAGCTCGAGCTGCTGCACCTCCGGGTCCGCGCCGACCGGGACGATCAGGCGGCCACCCGGCGCGAGCTGCTCGATGAGCGCGGGCGGGATCTCGGCCGGCGCCGCGGTCACGAGCACGCGGTCGAACGGCGCCGCCTCCGGCCAGCCGCGGCGGCCGTCCCCCACCCGCAGCCGGACGTTCGGAAGGGCGAGGGTCCGGAGGAGGAGCTCCGCCGCGGAGGCGGCGAGCTCGGGGACGATCTCGACCGAGAAGACCTCGCGCGCGAGGAGCGCCAGGACGGCGGACTGGTAGCCCGATCCGGTCCCGACCTCGAGCACGCGCTCGCTCCCGTCGAGCTCGAGCGCCTCCGTCATGTAGGCGACGATGAACGGCTGCGAGATGGTCTGGCCCTGCCCGATGGGGAGCGGACGGTTCGCCTCGGCGTCGCTGCGGAGCGCCGGCGGGACGAAGAGGTGGCGCGGGACCTCGGCCATCGCCTTCAGCACGCGCGGGTCGCGGATGCCCATCTCGGCGAGCTGGCGGGACAGGGCTCGGCTCACGAGGAGAGCCTAACCGATCTGCGCCAGCGAGAGTCGGCCGGCCCACCGCTCCCGGAGCGCCTCGGCGGCGGGCACGTGCTCGGGACGGCGCAGCGCGGGATCGGCCTCGACGAGCGCGAACGCGTCCGCTCGCGCCTCCTCCAGGATGGTCTCGTCGCGGTAGAGATCGGCGATCTCGAACAGCTTCTGGCCCGACTGGCGCGTGCCGAGCAGCTCGCCCGGACCGCGGAGGCGCAGATCGGCGCGGGCGATCTCGAAGCCGTCCTGCGTCGCCTCCATCACCCGCAGCCGCTCCCGCGCCTCATCGCTCGTGCGCTTGAAGTGGGCCAGGAGCAGGCAGAAGCTCTTCGCCGCGCCGCGCCCGACGCGGCCGCGCAGCTGGTGCAGCTGGGAGAGGCCGAAGCGCTCGGCGTGCTCCACGATCATCACGCTCGCGTTCGGCACGTCGACGCCCACCTCGATGACGGTGGTCGCCACCAGCACCGCGATCTCCCCGGCGCGGAAGCGCTGCATGACGGCGTCCTTCTCCTCTCCCTTCATCTGGCCGTGGACGAGCCCGACCTCGTGGCCGGGGAAGACGTGCGTCAGCTCGGCGGCGCCGGAGGTCGCGTCGGCGAGGTCCGTCTTCTCCGACTCGGCCACGAGCGGGTAGACCACATAGGCCTGGCGCCCGGCGCAGAGCTCTCGCCGCGCCACCTCGTAGGCCTTCCGCCGCTGGGAGTCGCCGAACACCTTCGTCTCGACCGGAGTCCGCCCGGGCGGCAGCTCGTCGATCTTGGACTGGTCCAGATCACCGTAGAAGGCGAGCGCGAGCGTGCGCGGGATGGGGGTGGCGGTCATGACGAGGACGTCGGGGCGGGTCCCCTTCCCGATGAGCTTCGCCCGCTGCAAGACGCCGAAGCGGTGCTGCTCGTCCACCACCACCAGCCCGAGCCGATCGAGCCCCACCTCTTCCTCCAGCAGGGCGTGCGTCCCCACCGCCAGGCGGGCCCGGCCGCTCGCCAGCGCCGCGCGCGCGTCGCGCTGGGCCTTCCCGCGCGCCTGGGCCGCCACCAGGGCGAGCTCGACCCCGCTCCCTTCCAGCCAGCGCCCCATGGTGCGCGCGTGCTGCTCGGCCAGGATCTCGGTCGGCGCCATGAGCGCGGCCTGATAGCCGGAGCGGACGGCCAGCATCATGGCCGCGAAGGCGACCGCCGTCTTGCCGCTGCCGACGTCGCCCTGGAGGAGGCGGTGCATGGGCTCCGGCCGCGCCATGTCGCGCGCGATCTCGTCGAGGGAGCGCCGCTGCGCCCCGGTGAAGGTGAACGGGACGAGCGCCATCACCTCCGCCACCCGGTCGGGCCCGGCCTCGAAGGCGATCCCCGGCTCTCGCCGCACCCCGCGCCGCCGGAGCGCCAGCGCCAGCTGCAGGAAGAAGAGCTCCTCGAAGACGAGCCGCCGGAAGGCCGGTATGGAGCGATCGGCGGCTTGCGCCGGGTCGGTCCCCTCCGGTGGGAAGTGCGCCTCACGCAGCGCGTCGCCGATCCCGATGAGCCCGCGGCGGGCGCGGAGCTCCGGCGGCAGATCGTCCACCGCCAGCGGCGCCAGCTCGTCGCAGAGCCGCTTCATGAGCTTGCGCAGCGCCGGATGCTGGTAGTCGGCCGGGCCGGCGTAGAACGGGACCACGCGCCCGAAGTTGGCTGAGTCGCCAGGGGCGAGCTTCTCCACCTCGGGCTGGCTCATCTGCCGGCGGCCCCCGAAGCCCTCCGTCAGCTTGCCCGAGACGAGCAGCGACTCGCCCGCCGGGAACTGCTTCAGGCGCCAGGGCGGCGGGTTGAAGAAGACGAGGTCGAGCCGTCCGCTCTGGTCGGCGACCTCCACCTTGAGGAGCGGCTTGCCGCTCTTCATGCGAGCCTGCCTCGAGCCGCGCACGGTGGCCACGGCGAGGCCCGTGTCGCCGGTCCGCAGCTCGGCGATCGGGCGGGTGCGGGTGCGATCCTGGTAGGCCTTGGGCCAGAACGAGAGCGCTTGCTCCACCGTCAGGTAGCCGCGCTCCTCCAGGAGCGCGCGGGGCGCCGGGTGCGCGCGGGGGAGCTGGGCGAGCGGCTGGCTCAGCGCAGCGCGGCGCCCCTTCCGCTCGACGGCGGTGGGGTTCGGATTGACGGTCGAGGTCGAGGTCGAGGCCCTTCGACTACGCGCCACCTCCGGTGGCGCTACGCTCAGGGCGGACGGGTCGCTTCGACGCTCGTCGTCTGTCGCGGCGGTTGCCGGCCCCCGCACCTCCACCCTCCCCCGCGCCGCCAGCTCGCGCAGCTCCTCCGGGACGGCGATCAAGCTCGACAGGTGCCCCGCGATGCGGAGCAGGGCGCGCTGCTTCTCCGCGGGCGGGAGCGCCTCGAAGCCGGCACCCTCGGCGGCGAGGCCGTCCAGCGCGGGCGACGGAGGCGCACCGGCTGTGCGGGCCCGCGCGACCGCACCCCGCAAGAGCTCCGCGAAGCCAGAGAGCCGCGGGAGGGCGGCGAAGCCGTCGCGGCTCGCGAAGCGGAGCGGCGGTATGAGCGCCGCGAGGTGCTCGGCCGGGGCGTCCGCGCTCTTGCTGGGTGGTGGTCGGCCGCCCGCGCCGCTCGGCACGTCTGAAGGAGCCCGGGGCCTACGCCACGTCGCCCGCGGACTCCTCCTCCACGAACTCGACGGCGTTGATCTCGTACTTGCGCGCGCCGCCCGGGGCGGCCACCGTGACCTCGTCACCCTCGCTCTTGCCGATGAGCGCCCGGGCGATGGGCGAGGTGACGCTGATCTTGCCCCGCTTGAGGTCGGCCTCCAGCTCGCCGACCACCTGGTAGCGCACCTCGTCGCCCGAGTCGCCGTCCGACAGGGTGACGGTCGCGCCGAAGACGACCCGCTCACCCTTCAGCTTCGAGACGTCGATCACCTCGGCGCGCGCGATCCAGTCCTCCACCTGCAGCAGGCGGCCCTCGAGATGGGATTGCTTGTCCTTGGCCGCATGGTACTCGGCGTTCTCCGAGAGGTCGCCGTGCGAGCGTGCTTCGGCGATCTCCTTCACGATCTTGGGTCGCTCGACGGACTTGAGCCGCTTCAGCTCGTCCTTCAGCTTGTCGAGCCCGGACTTCGTGATGGGCATGCGCGCGTCGGCCATGACGTCCCTTCCGAGAAAAAAGCCGCGGCCGCCCCTGGAGGGCGGCCGCTCGACAAATCGTGCTTCAGGGGGCGAGCGATGTCAACTGCACTTACAGGCGGTGATACTCCTGGAGCGAGCAGGCCTCGGGGCGCCCGGCCCGCGCCGCCTCGATCGCCCCCACCGCCGCCCTGGCGCCGGTCAGGGTGGTGAAGTAGGGCACGCCCTTCATCAGCGTCTCGCGCCGGATGGAGTAGCTGTCCGCGATCTCCCGCTTGCCGGCGGTGGTGTTGAAGACGAGGTGAACGTCCCCGTCCTTGATGCGGTCGACCACCGAGGGCCGCCCCTCCTGCACCTTCAGCACCCGCGTCGCCGCCAGGCCGCGCGCCGCGAGGTGCTCCGCCGTGCCGCGCGTCGCGAGCAGCTCGAATCCCAGCGCCAGCAGGCGTTCGCAGACCTGGGCCGCGCCGGCCTTGTCGGCGTCCTTCACCGAGATGAAGGCCCTGAGCTTCCGCCCGTCGCGCGGCAGCGTGTTCCCGGCCGCCGCCTGCGCCTTCCAGAAGGCGCTGTAGAAGTCGGCGGCGATGCCCATCACCTCCCCGGTGGAGCGCATCTCCGGGCCGAGCATCGTGTCGACGCCGCGGAAGCGGGCGAAGGGGAAGACCGCCTCCTTGACCGAGACGTGCAGCGGCTGCGGCCGCTCGCGCAGGCCCTGCTCGCGGAGCGTCTTCCCCACCATCGCCAGCGCCGCCACCTTGGCGAGCGGCACGCCGGTCGCCTTGCCCACGAAGGGCACCGTCCGGCTCGCGCGCGGGTTCACCTCCAGGACGTAGACGTCGCCGCCCTGGATGGCGAACTGCACGTTCATGAGCCCCTTCACCTGGAGCTCGCGGGCGAGCGCGATCGACTGCCGCTCGATCTCCTGCACCAGCGCGGGCGAGAGGCTGTACGGCGGGAGCGCGCAGGCGGAGTCGCCGGAGTGGATGCCGGCCTCCTCGATGTGCTCCATGACCCCGCCCACCACCACGTCGACGCCGTCGGAGACCACGTCCACGTCCACCTCGGACGCGTCGCGCAGGAAGCGGTCGATGAGCACCGGGCGCTCGTGGGAGGCCTGGACCGCCTCGGTGAGGTAGGTCTTCAGATCGTCGTCGTCGTAGACGACCTCCATCGCCCGGCCGCCCAGCACGTAGGAGGGCCGCACCATGGCCGGGTAGCCGATGCGCCGGGCCACGGCGAACGCCTCCGCCGCGCTGCGCGCCACGCCGTTCTCCGGCTGGCGCAGCCCGAGCTTCACGATGAGCTGCGAGAAGCGCTCGCGGTCCTCGGCCCGGTCGATGGCGTCCGGGCTCGTGCCGAGGATGGGCACCCCGAGCTCGTGGAGCGGCACCGCCAGCTTGAGGGGCGTCTGGCCGCCGTACTGGACGATGAGGCCCTCGGGCTTCTCGACGCGGACGATCTCGAGCACGTCCTCCAGCGTGAGCGGCTCGAAGTAGAGGCGGTCCGAGGTGTCGTAGTCGGTGGAGACCGTCTCCGGGTTGCAGTTCACCATGATCGTCTCGAACCCGGCCTGCCGCAGCGCGAACGAGGCGTGCACGCAGCAGTAGTCGAACTCGATCCCCTGCCCGATGCGGTTCGGCCCGCCGCCCAGGATCATCACCTTGCGGCGCTGGGTGGGCGCGGCCTCGTCCTCCTCCTCGTACGTGGAGTAGAGGTACGGGGTGTAGGCCTCGAACTCGGCGGCGCAGGTGTCGACGCGCTTGAAGACCGGGTGGACACCCGCCTTCCAGCGCGCCTCGCGGACGTCGCGCTCCGACCCGCCGGTGAGATCGGCCAGCCGCCTGTCGGAGAACCCCATCCCCTTCACGCGCCGCCACTCGGCCGCGGATCGGGGCAGCCCCTCGCCCAGCGACCGCTCCTCCCGCACGATGCCCTCGAGCGCGCGGAGGAACCAGGGGTCGATGAAGGTGATGGCGTGCACCTCCTCGACCGTCAGCCCGGCGCGGAGCGCCTCGCCCACCCAGAAGATGCGGCGGGCGCGCGGCACGCGCATCTCGTCGCGGATGCGGTCCAGGTCGGCCGGGGCAAACGCCTCGCCCCACCTCTTGCCGAGCGGCGACTCGAGGCCGGCCTTGTCGATCTCGAGCCCCCGCACCGCCTTCTGGAAGCTCTCCTGGAAGGTGCGGCCGATGGCCATCACCTCGCCCACGGACTTCATGGCGGTGGTGAGGGTGTCGTCGGCGCCCTTGAACTTCTCGAACGCGAAGCGCGGGATCTTCGTCACCACGTAGTCGATGGTCGGCTCGAAGCTGGCCGGCGTCTCGCGGGTGATGTCGTTCTTGATCTCGTCGAGCGTGTAGCCGACGGCGAGCTTCGCCGCGATCTTGGCGATGGGGAAGCCGGTCGCCTTGGAGGCGAGCGCGGAGCTGCGGCTCACGCGCGGGTTCATCTCGATGACCACCTGCCGCCCGGTCCGCGGATGGACGCCGAACTGGATGTTCGAGCCGCCGGTCTCGACCCCGATCTCGCGGATGATGCGGACGCTCGCGTCCCGCAGCCGCTGGTACTCCTTGTCGGTCAGGGTCTGGATGGGCGCGACGGTGATCGAGTCGCCGGTGTGCACGCCCATCGGGTCGAGGTTCTCGATGGAGCAGATGATGACGACGTTGTCGTTGCGGTCGCGCATCACCTCCAGCTCGTACTCCTTCCACCCGATGATCGACTCCTCGACCAGGATGGTGTGGGTGGGCGAGAGCTGCAGCGCGCGCCGCGCCAGCTCCTCGAACTCCTCGCGGTTGTAGGCGACGCCGCCGCCCTCGCCGCCCATGGTGAAGGAGGGCCGGATGATGATGGGGAAGCCGATCTCGTCGGCGATGCGCCGCGCCTCGTCGTAGCCGGTGGCGTAGCCCGATTTCGGCATCTCGATGCCGATACGGTCCATCGCCTGCTTGAAGAGCTGTCGATCCTCGGCCTTCTCGATGGCCTCGAGGGAGGCGCCGATGAGCTGCACCCCATGCCGCTGCAAGGCGCCATTTCGCGCCAGCGCCACCGCCAGGTTGAGGGCCGTCTGGCCGCCGAGGGTGGGCAGCAGCGCGTCGGGCTTCTCGCGCGCCAGGATCTGCTCGGCGAACTCGGGCGTGATGGGCTCGATGTACGTCCGGTCGGCGAAGACCGGGTCGGTCATGATGGTGGCGGGGTTGGAGTTGAGGAGGACGACCTCGAACCCCTCCTCCTGCAAGGCCTTGCAAGCTTGCACGCCGGAGTAATCGAACTCGCAGGCCTGGCCAATCACGATCGGGCCGGAACCCACGATCATGATCTTCTTCATGTCGGTGCGGCGGGGCATGGGGGCGCAAGCTAGCACAAGGCATGCCGGGGCTGGAACGCGCTCGCGGCGCCGTGGACGATCCTCTCGACAGGCTGCCAGCCCGTCGCTTACAAGGCGTCGCCCATGCGCTCCGCCGCCGCCCCGCCGACCGCTCCGCGCAGCGGGCGCGCGCGCGAAGCCTCGGACGTCAGGAGCGGGCTCGCCTGGGGTCTCCTCGGGATCGTCAGCTTCTCGGCGTCGCTGCCTACCGCGCGCCTCGCCACGCTGCACCTCGATCCGTGGTTCGTGAGCCTGGGCCGGGCGCTCGTCGCGGGTACGCTCTCGGCGCTCCTCCTCCTCTGGCGGCGCCCGCGCCTGCCCGCCGGATCGGAGTGGCGCTCGCTCGCGCTGGTGGTGCTGGGCGTCGTGCTGGGCTTCCCGGTCCTCTCCACGCTCGCGCTGCGGCAGATGCCGGCCGCCCATGCCTCGGTCATCGTGGGGACGGCGCCGCTCCTCACCGCGGCCGTCGCAGCCCTCATCGCGCGCGAGCGCCACGGCCTCGCCTTCTGGGCGGCCTCGGTCGCCGGCTGCGCGCTCGTGGTCGGCTTCGCGCTCTGGCGCGCCGGTGGGGCGGGGATCTCGCTCGGGCTCGCGTCGGGCGACGCGCTCATGCTGCTCGCGGTGGTGGCGGTCGCCTTCGGCTACGTCGGCGGCGGCAAGGCGGCGCGGACGCTCGGCGGCTGGCAGACCATCTGCTGGGCGCTCTTGCTTGCGCTGCCGCTCCTGCCGCTCCCGGTCTGGTGGACGCGGCCGGGCGGGCCGGTGCCGGCCGCGAGCTGGGCCGCCTTCGGGTACCAGAGCGTCGTCAGCATGTTCCTCGGCTTCTTCGCCTGGTACCGAGGGCTCGCCCTGGGCGGCATCGCGCGCGTGGGGCAGGTGCAGCTCCTCCAGCCCTTCCTGAGCCTCGGCATGTCGGCCCTCCTGCTCGGCGAGGCGGTGCCTCCCGCGCTCTGGCTCGTGGCGGCGGCGGTGGTCGCCTGCGTCTTCGCCGCTCGCCGAGCGGCGTGACGGCTCGGCTACCACGTGGGGCGTAGGCGAGGTTTCGCGTCCTCGCCGGGCCCGCGCCGGCGCGGGACGCTACATCCAGCCGGGCGAAGGCGCTGGCACCCCAGCTGGAGGCTCACATGCTGCGCTTCAAGGCGGACCTGCGGACGCTCGCTTATCTCGGGGCCACCGGTGTCGTACTCGCGGTCAACTGGCGGCTGGGCGCCATCCACCCGCTGCTGTACCCGCTGCAGCTCTTCCTCTTCTTCACGACGGCGGTCATCAGCCACAACCACAACCACCTGTCCATCTGGCGCTCGCGCGGGGCGAGCCTCGTCACGAGCTGGGTCATCTCGGTCTTCTACGGCTATCCCGCCATCGGCTGGGTGCCGACGCACAACCAGGTGCATCACAAGCTCAACAACGCGGAGGGCGACAGCTCGCGCTGCCCCAAGGTGTTCAAGGGGAACCACCTGCTCTCGCTCGTGATCTACCCCACGCTGACGAGCTTGTTGCAGACCCGGGAGGTGAACGCGTTCATGGCCGACCTGTGGCGGCGCAAGCGGCGCGCCTTCTGGTCCGCCGCCTCCGAGTTCGCCGTCTTCTACGGGGTGATGGCTACCGCCTTCCTCCTCGACTGGCGGAAGGCGCTCCTCTTCCTCCTCATCCCGCAGCAGGTGGCGCTGTTCGCCATCCAGGCGGTGAACTTCCTCCAGCACATCGAGACCGCCACCGGCTCCGAGTGGAACCACTCCCGGAACTTCGTCTCGCCGGTCCTGAACGCGATCCTCTTCAACAACGGCTACCACACGGTGCACCACATGAAGCCCGGCGTGCACTGGTCGCAGACGCCCGCCCTCGACGCCGAGGTGGCGGCGCGGATCGACCCGTCCCTGAGGGAGCCGTCCCTGCTGCGCTACCTCGGCCACACCTACTTCGTACGGCTGTTCACCCGGGAACCGGCGCCGGCGCTGCGGGGCTAGCCCTATCGTTCGCTGCTCGTTCGCCGGCGCCGATGGGGCCCGGAGCGGGGCACGGCTCCGGCCGCTGGTCCTCGCGCCGCGGGGGTGCGCATGGCGCCGTGACGCGCTAATGGCACGCATGGTGCGCCGGCGAAAACTCGCTCGCGCAACCGTGGCAGCCGTGGTGCGCTGGCGCGTCGCTCGGACAGTTCGCCGGCGCACGAGGAACTCATGGCGTCACGGCGCGGCCGTGGCGTTCATTGGCGGCGCTGCGGAGGCGGCCTTCGCCGC
>WNGR01004995.1_pt1 | contig 14273 bp, 15 predicted proteins | sample 5407581 | NCBI WGS metagenome assembly WNGR01 (sample SAMN13153383, study PRJNA577476) | soil metagenome | isolation source: 80 cm soil or saprolite under Garry oak tree replicate 2 | place: USA:California | collected 2016-06-15
ACTTCGATGATCTGATCACGATGGCTGCCGACGCTCACGTATTGGATGGGCGCGTGCGCCAGGTCCTGGAGCCGGTCCAGATAGGCGCGGGCCGGGGGTGGCAAATCCGCCAGCCGGCGCACCTGGCTGAGGGATTTCTGCCAGCCGGGGAGCGATTCGTACAGCGGCTCCACGCGGGCGAGACGCTCCACTTCGGCGGGCATCGAGTCGAGCGACTCGCCCTCGCAGCGGTACCCCACGCATACGGGAATCTCCGAGAACGAGTCGAGCACGTCGAGCTTGGTGACCGCGAGGCCGGTGAGGCCGTTGACGCGTACCGCATAGCGCACCACGACGGCGTCGAACCAGCCGCAGCGACGCGGCCGACCGGTGGTCGCCCCGTACTCGTCTCCCAGCTCGCGAATGCGCTCGGCTAGCGCCGGCGTAGCCTCGGTGGGAAGCGGCCCGTTGCCCACACGGGTCGTGTACGCCTTGACGACCCCGAGCACCGCATCGACCGCCGTGGGGCCGATTCCCGCCCCGACCGCCGCGCCGCCAGCCGTCGTGTTGGACGAGGTGACGTATGGGTAGGTTCCGTGGTCCACGTCCAGCAGCGCACCCTGCGCGCCTTCGAGCAGCACCGACTCCCCGCGCTCGAGCGCCTCCCATACCACGCGTCCGGCATCCACGGCGAGCGGCAGCAGCCGCGGGGCCAGCCTCTCGAGCAGGCCGACGTGCGCTCCCGGATCGGCGCGCTCGGCCGAGCCGAGCAGCCCGAGAAACTCGTTGGCCGCCTGGACGCGCCCGCACACCAGCTCCCTCGCCCTGCCCAGGTTCCGCAGGTCGCCTACGCGGATGCCCCGTCGCCCGTACTTGTCCTCATAGGTGGGCCCGATGCCCCGGCCGGTGGTCCCGATCTTCTCTCGAGCCTCACGCGCCCGGTCGAGCAGCTTGTGCAATGGGAGGGTCAGGTGCGCCCGGTCCGATACGTAAAGCTTGTGCTCGGTGCGGATGCCGCGCTCGCTGAGGGCATCGAGCTCGGTGAAGAGGGTCTCGGGATCGAGCACGACGCCGTTGCCGACCAGGCACACCGCGCCCTGGATGATCCCCGAGGGAATCTGGTGCAGTACGAACTCCCCGGCGGCCGTGTGGACAGTGTGGCCCGCGTTGGCGCCGCCCTGATAGCGCACCACGAGATCGGCGCGCTCGGCGAGCACGTCGACGATTTTCCCCTTGCCCTCGTCGCCCCATTGGGCGCCGACGACCACGACGCAATGCGTCTTCGGTCCGAACATGGCTCCCCAGCAAAAAACGCCCCGGAACCGGGGCGTTGGAGTATCCTCCGACGGAAGCTAGACCCATGGGCATCGGGCGTCAACGCAGCCGTATTCCCACTCTGAAGAATGGGCCCGGTGTCTCACCGGGCCCAGGCTTCAGCCTGGGAAGAGGGCGGCCGCGACTCCCGCGGCCACCCGGCGCACGCCCTCCAGCGTCAGGCGCTCCGCCGAGTCCCGCGGCGTATGGACGATCCGTGCCGTCCTCCAGTCGCCCCGCATGATCGTCATGCCCTCGCGTGCCGCCGCGCTCAGGACGAGGCCGTCCACCAGCACGGGCAGCCAGCGCGCCCGCCGTGCGCCGAGCGCCGCGGCCACCCGGACGGTGGTGGGCCCGGCGCGATGGACCAAGGCGATCGTAGAGCCCCGGTCGTCGACACCGTCGAAGTTGACGAGGCACGTGTCGGCGAGCAGGTTGGCCCGTTCCCGCACCAGCGCCCGCGCCCCGAGCAAGCCGTACTCCTCGGCGTCGGGAAAGAGCACCCCGACTGGCGCGTCTGGCGGCAAGGCATCCAGGGTGGCGAGGACGGCCACCACACCCGCCGCGTTGTCGACCGCGCCCGTCGAGCGATCGGTCACTCGGTTGGCTGCGAGCAGCAGGACGCCCGTCAGGCCGGCGGCGCCGGCGAGGACGTCAGGCAGGTCCGCGCGGAGCGTACCGAGCAGTGCGCTCACGACCAGGGCGACGAGCTCGAGCGCGCCGAGCGCGGCCAGCGCGGCGGCCACGAGGCGCGCCGCCATCGAGAGGGGTTGGCCTTTCGAGTCGTAATGCGCGGCGAGCCACACCGAGACGCGGGCCCTGGGGCGGACGGCGATCAGGTTGACGCCTTCGAGCGGCGCCCGCCCGAGGCGGTGCAGCAGCGATCGCCCCGTGAACCGATGCTCCATCACGACGAGTCCGCGCGCCGCGAGCTCGCGCTTCAGCACTTCCCGAATCTGCTGGTTCGCCGCCGTGCCGGTGAGCCGTGGGACCGCGATGGCCGCGAGCAGCGCGGGGTAGTCCCTCACGCGGCGACGAGTTTCACCACCCGCTCCCGCTCCGACGCGGCCACGGGTGCCAGCGGCGGCCGCACCGGCCCGCCGTATAGCCCTCCCCCAACGGCGTCCATCGCGGCCTTCACGCCCGCGGGCCCCAGCTTCGCGACGACCTCCCGGTCGAGCGGTGCGAGTCGCTCCTGGAGCTTCCCTGCGCCCTCCCGATCGCCGGCCCGGAAGGCGGCCAGTACCTGAGCGCAAAGCGCGGCCGCGAAGCAGGCCACGGCCAGGATGCCCCCCTCGCACCCCAGCTCCAGGGCGGCATACAGGAGCGACCCCGACCCGACAAAGACCGACCACTGCGGCGCCGCGTCCCGGTATGCCGCGAGGTTCTTCGCGTCGCCGGAGGAGTCCTTGACGCCGACGATGTTGCCATGGGCCGCCAGCTGCCGCAGCAGGCCGGCGGCGATGGGGAGGTGCGTGTACTTGGGGATGTTGTACACGAGCACCGGCACCGGGCTCGCGTCCGCCACGGCACGATAGTAATCCGCCAGGCTCGCGGGAGAAACGGCGGCGGAAAAGTAGGCGGGAGGCCGCACCAGCACGGCATCCGCGCCCTCGGTCGCCGCCGCACGGCTCAACGCCACCGCCTGGCGGGTGGACTCCCCACCCGTCCCCACGATGAGCCAGCGTTTGTCCGGCAAGACCTCGCGCACCCACGCGACCATACGGCCCTGCTCCTCGGGGTCGAGCAGGGCCGATTCGCCCGTGGAGCCCGCCACGACCACGCCGTCGAGCCCCGCGGCGACGAGCCGGGTCACGTTGTGGCGCAGGTGGACGGGGGCGACCTCTCCTGTCGCGCTGTCGAACGGCGTGGTAATGGGGGCGAGCACCCCCGCGAGCTGCCGCTCCGTCACTGGCTGCGGGCGGCCTCGGCGGGCGTGGGGATGCGCGGGCGGCGGCGCACGGCCCGCATCAGCTTCTCGAAGGCCCCAGGATCGGTGGTCGCGGCGAGGGCAGCCTCGTACGTCACCGCCTCGTCCGCCACCAGGTCCATGAGGTGCTGGTCGAAGGTCTGCATGCCGTATTCATCGCGGCCCTCCTGGATGTACTCGTGCAGCTCGGCGGTGCGGCTCGCATCCTTGATCAGGGCGCGCACCTCCGCGGTCGAGATCAGGACTTCCACGGCCGCGACGCGTCCGTGGCCGTCGGCGCGCGGGAGCAGCCGCTGTGAGACGACCGCCTGCAACGCCTCGCACAACCGGAGCCGGGCGACCTCCTGATCTTCGGGGGGGAACATGGAGACGAGGCGGCTCACCGTCGTCACGGCGTCAGGCGTGTGCAGCGTCGAGATCACGAGATGCCCCGTTTCCGCCGCCTTCAGCGCCGTGTCGATGATCTCCGCATCGCGCATCTCGCCGATCAGGACCACGTCCGGATCCTGGCGCATCGCGGCGCGGAGCCCCGCGCGGAAATCGTCCGTATCGACGCCGATCTCGCGCTGCGTCACCGAGCAGTTGATGTCGCGGTGCAGGAACTCGATCGGATTCTCGAGGGTGACGATGTGCTTGCTCTGCGTCTGGTTGATATAGTTCACCATGGCCGCCATGGTCGAGCTCTTCCCCGAGCCCGTCACACCGGTCACGAGAATCAGCCCGCGCTCGGCCGCGGCGACGCTCGCGAGGATCGGCGGCAGCTTGAGCGTATCGAACGTCGGGACGTCGAATGGGATCACGCGCATCACGATCATGAACGAGGAGCGCTGCCGCAGGATGTTCACGCGGAACCGCCCCACGCCGGGCATGCCCCAGGAGCAGTCGTAATCGCGCAGCCGGTCGAGGCGGGCGCGGTCCTCGTCGCTGGGGATCAGGTGCTGCGCGATCGCCTTGGTCTGCTCCGGCGTCAGGCGGTGCTTCGTCAGAGGCACCAGCTTGCCGTCGATGCGGGCGCGGAACACGTCTCCGGCCTTGACGTGGAGGTCGGACGCCCCGCGGTCGATCGCCGCCTTGATGATCTGCTCGATGCCGCGCGGCTGCCCGGCGGCGCCCGCACGAGGGCTCCTGCCTTTTTCCTCAGTCACTCAGTATCCGGCCTCCAGGTCGACCGTATTGGCAAGCGGGGACCCTGCAAGATAGCGCCGGATGTTCTCCACGATCAGCCCCGTCTCGCGCTCCCAGAAGCGGGTCGTCACGGCCGCCACATGGGGGCTCACGAGCACGCGCGGGTGACGCCAGAAGGGGTGGCCCGCGGGGAGCGGCTCCGCCGCGAAGACATCGAGCGCGGCACCTCGCAGCCGAGCGGCGTCGAGCGCGTCGAGCAAAGCCGTCTCGTCCAGGAGCGTTCCGCGAGACACGTTCACGACGATGGCATCGTGCGGCAGCCGCTCCAGCACCGCCCGGCTCACCGCGCCGCGGGTCTCCGCCGTGTGAGGCGCGGCGATCACGAGGCAGTCGCTTTCGGCGGCGAGACGCGGCAGGTCGCCCAGCCCGCCCACCCAACGGACGCCCGGCGGCCCGCCGCGCGCCGGCCGCCGCCGCACGCCCGCCACGCTCATCCCCAGCGCCGCCCCACGCCGCGCAATCGCCCCCCCGATCCCGCCCAACCCGAACACGCCGAGCCGCAGCTCGGCGAGCTCACGCACTTGGACCGGGACCTCCGTGAGCTCGCCGGTCGCCCAGTGCTCCACAGCCTGGAACGCGACGCTCCGGTCCAGCCCCCGGGCGAAATAGGCGAGGGCCGCGATCGTCCAGTCGGCAATGGGGTCAGCATGCACGGAGGCGCTGTTGGTGAGCACGATGCTCGTGCCCGCGAGATGCGGCAGGCTCGCCCCGACGCCCGCCGTGGCTGTGTGTGCCCAGCGCAACGTTCCTTGTCCTGCCGACACCACGCCGGCGGGCACGGCGTAGCCGAAGTAGATCTCGGCGCCGCGGGCGGCCGCCACCGCGTCGGGACTCCCGGAACCGCCGTCGCCCCCCGGCACCGGGACCTGGACGACTTCCCAGCCTGGGCCGAGCGCGCCGCCCACCGCCACCACGGCGGCAGCCGGGATGCGCCACGCCGCTAACGGCGACGCGAGGTCGACCACGAGGCGCCGGCTCACTCTCCCGTCGATACCGTCCGCACGCCGGGTTGATGGAGCAGCGCCACCATCACCTCGTCGTGGAGCCGCTTCGGGCCGATCAGGGTGAAGTCGATGACCAGATCCACGTTTTCGCGACGGCTCGCCTGGCGCTCGATCTCGAGTCCGGTGCGGCGCACGACCGCCTCGAGCTCGTCCAGCACCGTGGGGTCGGGATGGGCGTGCACCGACAACGTGCTCCGGGTGGATTGCCGCGCCACCAGCCGCTCGACGCGCCCGAGTCCTCGCAGCACCACCAGGACGAGCAGCGTGGTGCCCCCGGCTTCCCAATAGAACGTCGCGCCGAGGGCGACGCCGATGGCCGCGACGACCCAGATCGTGGCCGCGCTCGTGAGACCGACCACCGCGCCGCGCGCATGCAGAATCGTGCCCGCGCCGATGAACCCCACGCCGGTCACGATCTGTGCCGCGATCCGTGTCGGGTCGGCAGTCCCGACGGCCATGGTGATCGACAGTTTCGTGTACAGCATCGAGCCGATGCAGATCAGGATGTTGGTCCGCAGGCCGGCCGGCTTCCCGCCCAGCTCGCGCTCGAGGCCGATGGCGCCGCCGAACAGCGTCGCCAGACACAACTGGAGGAAGAGCTCCAGCCGGAACATCTGGACCATCTGCTCCAGGAAGTGTTGCATCAGGCTCCCTTCCCCTCCTCCTCGAGGAACCCCATGCGCTGGCGGACGTGGACCATCGTGCGACGCGCGATGGCGCGCGCCCTGACCGCGCCGGCCCGCAGCAGCTCCGTCACCTTGCGCGGCTCGGCCTGGAGCGCCTGCGCCCGCTCGCGGATGGGGGTGAGCCCGGCTATCATATTGTCCGCCAGCACCCGCTTGCAGTCGAGGCAACCCCATCCTGCAGTGCGGCAGTTGTGCGCCACCAGCTTGAGCGTTTCCGGCGGCGAGAAGCCCTGGTGAATGGTGAAGATGTTGCAGATGTCGGGGTTGCCCGGGTCCTTCCGCGTCACGCGCGCCGGGTCGGTGGCTGCGGGCTTGAGCTTCTCCCAGATGGTCTCGGGCGTGTCGAAGAGGGCAATGGTGTTGCCGAGGCTCTTCGACATCTTGGCCTGGCCGTCGAGTCCGAGGACGCGCTTCGCGGTCGACAGCAGTGCCTGCGGCTCGGGGAACGTGAAGCCATTCGCGAATCGCGTGTTCCAGCGGCGCGCGATCTCCCGCATCAGCTCGAGATGCTGGAGCTGGTCTTCACCCACCGGCACCAGTGTTGCCTCGTACAGCAGCACGTCGGCGGCCTGGAGCACGGGATAGTTCAGGAGGCCCGCCGGCACGCTCTCCTGGCGCTGCGCCTTGTCTTTGAACTGCGTTTGCCGCTCCAGCTCGCCCAGGGGCGTGACGGTGTTGAGGAGCCAGTACAGCTCCGTGTGCTCGGTGACGTGCGATTGCACGAAGACGATCGCCCGCGCCGGATCGATGCCGGAGGCGAACAGCCCGATCGCCATGTCGATCGTGCGCTGGGCCAGCGTGGCCGCGTCGTAGGCTTGAGTCACGGCGTGCAGGTCTACCACGCAGAACAGGCAGTCGTGTTGGTGCTGTAGCTTGACCCAGTTCTGGACGGCGCCGAGGTAATTACCGATGTGCAGCTCGCCCGAGGGCTGGATGCCGGAGAAGACGCGCGCCATGGGCTCACAACCTACGACGCCGGAGGTCGGGGCCGCAAGGTGCGAGAACTCAAAGACTTAGTCGATGTCGCGACACAGGCCGCGGAGCGTGCCGCGCGCTTCCTCCGAAGCACCACGCCCGCGAGCAGCCGCCACTGGATCGAAAAAAGTCGCCACGACTTCGTGACCGAGGCGGACCGGCAGGCCGAGGCGCTGATCGCGGACGCCTTGCTGCAGGCGGTGCCGGAGTCGCGTGTGGTGGGCGAAGAGTTGTCGCCGAGTGCGGCGCCGGTGGGGGACGTCGTGTGGATCGTGGACCCGCTCGACGGCACGACGAACTTTCTGCACGGCTATCTGCAGTACGCGGTTTCGATCGGGGTGTTGGTGGAGGGGGCGCTGAGCGCCGGCGTCGTGCACGATGTGGCGCGAGATCGCGTGTATTGGGGCGCGAGCGGACTCGGCGCCTGGGAGGGCGACCGCCGGCTCCACGTCTCGGGGCTGACCGAGCCGCGGCAGGCCCTCGTCGGGACCGGATTCCCGTTCAAGAATCTCCCGCTGTTGCGACGCTACCTCGATCAGTTCGCCGCCATCATGGGGGCGACGAGCGGCATCCGGCGGGCAGGCGCGGCGGCGCTCGATCTCGTTGACGTGGCCGCCGGCCGCCTCGATTGTTTCTGGGAGCTGACGCTCGCTCCGTGGGACGTGGCCGCCGGCGTTGTGCTCGTCCGCGAGGCGGGCGGCGTGGTGACCACGCTCGACGGCTCGACCGATGTGTTGCAGCACGGCTCCGTTGTCGCCGGCAATCCGGGGCTGCACAAATGGCTCATGGAGCTCCTGAACAGATCATGAAAACGCGGAGCGCGGAAGTGGGAACGCGGAACGGACGTACGAGCGCAGAAGCCAGAGACCGCCCTGCTGTTCCGCTTTCCGCGTTCCGCGTTCCGCATTAGAGGTCTCGATGCCGTCTCCCCTCGTTGAGTGTGTGCCCAATTTTTCGGAGGGCCGCAACGCCGCCACCATCGACGCCCTTCGCAGGGCGCTCTCGAGCGTCCCCGGCGTCAGGCTGCTCGACGTCCAGGCCGATGCGGCCCACAACCGCTCGGTGTTCACGTTCGTGGCGCCTCCCGATGCGAGCGTCGAAGCGGTGCTTGCCGCCATGCGCGTCGCGACCGAGCGGATCGACGTCTCGCGGCACAGTGGCGAGCATCCCCGAATGGGCGCGACCGACGTCGTGCCGTTCGTGCCGGTGCGCGACGCCACGATGGACGACTGCGTCGCCCTCGCCCGCCGGCTCGCCGAGCGCGCGGGCGCCGAGCTCCGGATCCCGATTTATCTCTACGCCAAGGCGGCTACCCGCCCCGAGCGTGAGCGCCTCCCGGACATCCGGAAGGGCGAGTTCGAGGGTTTGCGCGAACGCCTCGGGAAGGATCCGGCCGCCGATCCCGATTTCGGACCCAAGCGGATCCACCCCACCGCCGGTGCGACGGCGATCGGGGCGCGTCCCTTTCTCGTTGCGTTCAACATCTATCTCGATACGAGGGACGTCGCGATCGCCAAGGAGATTGCGAAGCGGATCCGTACGTCGAGCGGCGGGCTCCCGGCCGTCCAAGCCTCGGGGTTCGAGGTGGGGGGCAAGGCTCAGGTGTCGATGAATCTGCTCGACATCGACGTGACGTCTCCGGCGACGGTATTAACGGCCGTCGAATCGGCGGCTCGGCAGCGCGGCGTGGGAATCCTGACGAGCGAGCTGGTGGGGCTGATCCCGGAGCGCGCGATCCTCGGCGCGGGAGCGGCCTCCCTGAAGCTCCCCGATGTCGAGGCGCACCTGCTCGAACCGAAGATCAGGGCCGCTGAGGGGCCCACGCTGGACGGCTGGCTCGACGACCTGGCCGGCGGGGCGCCGGTGCCCGGCGGCGGCAGTGCCGCGGCGCTGGCGGGCGCGCTCGCCGCCGCCCTGGTCGCCATGGTGGCGCGGCTCACGGTGGGGCGGAAGTCCTATGCCGGCGTGCAGCAGCGCGTGGCGGAGATCCTGGCCGAAGCCGACGCCCTCCGGGCTCAACTACGCCGTCTCGTGGACGATGACGCGGCCGCCTACGCGAAGGTCAGCGCGGCCTACCGGCTGTCGAAGGACGATCCCCGCCGGGCGCAGGCCGCGGACGAGGCGCTCGTCGGCGCGGCTCAGACGCCGCTTGCGATGGCCCGTGGTGCCGCGCGGTTGCTCGCGCTCGCGCAGGAAATCGGGACGATGGGCAACCGGAACGCACGCTCCGATGCGAAGGTCGGCGAGGTCCTGGCCCGCGCCGCGCTGTCGGGCGCCGTGGAGAACGTCAGGGTGAACGTGGGGTCGCTGTCGGAGCCGGGCCTCGGGAAGTCGTTGCTGGAAGAGGCGGAAAGACTGGCGAGGGACCACCCGTAAGGTGTCAGGTGCCGGGTGTCAGGGAGCCCCCACCTGACACCGCTAGTCCGCTGTCGTGAGCACGCGCGGCGGCCCGCCGTTGTCGAGAATGGCCACCGTATGCTCGAAGTGCGCGGACAGGGACCCATCTTCGGTCACCACCGTCCATTTGTCCTCCAGCGTGCGGATGTCCGCGCCGCCGGCGTTCACCATGGGCTCGATGGCGAGCGTCATGCCGGGCACGAGCCGGGGCCCGCGCTTCGGCTTCCCGTAGTTCGGCACCTGCGGGTCCTCGTGGAACGCCGACCCGATCCCGTGCCCGACCAGCTCCCGCACCACGGAGTAACCCGCGCCTTCCGCCACCTCCTGCACCGCGTGGCCGATGTCTCCCACGTGGTTGCCGGCCCGCGCCTGAGCGACCCCCGCCGCCAGCGCCTCCTGGGTCACCGTGAGCAAGCGCTCCACCTGCGCGGTCACCTTGCCCACGGGGAAGGTCGCGGCCGAGTCCGCGTGCAGGCCGTCGAGCCACACCCCGACGTCCACGCTCAGGAGGTCGCCGGCTTTGAGGACGCGACGCGACGACGGGATGCCGTGCACGACCTCCTGGTTGATCGACGTGCACAGCGTGGCGGGGAAGTCGTACAATCCCTTGAACGACGGGCGGGCGCCGGGGTGTGAGCGGATGAAGTCCTCCGCGGCACGGTCGAGCTGCTCGGTGGAAACGCCGGGTCGCACCTGACTCGCGACCAGGGCCAGCGTCTCCGCCACGATGCGGCCGGCGGCGGCCATCGTCTCGATCTCGCGCGGCGACTTGATGGTGATCATCGCCCGAGGATGCGCCGGATCTCGGTGGCGATCTCGTCCACGGTGCCCGTGCCGGGCACGCGGTGCACGATGCCGCGTTGGGCGAAGTGGGCGATGAGTGGAGCCGTGTCGCGCTGGTAGACCTGGAGTCGGGTCTTGATGGCCTCCGCCGTGTCGTCGGACCGGCCTTCCTGCGCCGCCCGGCTCCCCATACGGCGGATCAGCTCTTCCTCGGGCACGTCGAGCAGCAGGATGTGGTTCAAGCGCTGGCCACGCTCCGCCAGCGTGCGATCCACCAGCTCGGCCTGGGCGGCGGTGCGGGGAAACCCGTCGAGCACGGCGCCTTGCTGCGCCTCGGGCTTCGCGAGCTCTTCCTTGATCAAGGAGAGAATGACGCTATCCGGGACGAGCTTGCCCTCGTCCATGAACTTCTTGGCCTCGAGGCCGAGCGGCGTCCGCGCCTGCACCGCCGCCCGCAGAATGTCGCCTGTGGTGATCTTCGGCAGCCCGAGCCGCTGTGCGAGGACCTTGCCCTGCGTACCCTTCCCCGAGCCCGGCGCGCCTAAGAGGAGGATGAACACGGCACGCCTACATGTACCGCTGGCGGCCGCGGAACTTGACGCGCCCTTCCTTCATAAACCCGTCGTAATGTCGCAGCAGCAGGTGCTGCTGCACCTGCGTGACGGTGTCGAGCGCGACACCCACCACGATGAGCAGGGCGGTGCCACCGAAACCGAACGGCATGTTGAAGGTGTTCGACACCACGATCGGGAGCATGGCCACGACCGTGAGAAAGATCGCCCCGGGGAACGTGATGCGGGACAGCACGTCGTCGATGTAATCCGCCGTAGCGGCGCCGGGCTTCACGCCCGGAATGAAGCCGCCCTGCTTCTTCAGGTTTTCGGCCAGGTCCACAGGGTTGAAGATGATCGACGTGTAGAAGTACGCGAAAAAGATGATCAGCAACGCGCTGGTGATCAGGTACACGGGCGACGTCACGCTGAAGTATTCGGCGAGATGCTTCAAGGTCTGGTTCCCACTGAAGGCCGCGATCGTCCCGGGGACGATGATGAGCGACTGGGCGAAGATGATGGGCATCACGTTCGCCGTATTGAGGCGCAGCGGAATGAACGTCTTCTGGCCCTCGCGGATGCGGCCTCGACCCATCACCTTGCGCGGAATTTGAATGGGGATGCGCCGCGCCGCCACCGTGACCGCGACCGTGCCGGCGACCACGAGCACCATGACGGCGAGCACGATGATGAGCTTGGGAAACGTGAGGCTGCGCGCCTGGAGCGCATCGATGGTGCGGATCGTCTCGGGCCAGATGCGTTCCACGATCGAGAAGAAGATCAGGAGGCTCGCCCCGTTGCCGATGCCGCGCTCGGTGATCTGCTCGCCCAGCCACATCACGAACACACCGCCGGTCGTGAGGGTGAGCACCGTCGTCAGGCGGAAGAAGAATCCGGGATTGGCCACGGCGCCCGGGATCTGCTCCGTGAAGAGCCCGTACCCGTAGGCCTGGAACAGACACAGCACCACGGTGAGGTAGCGCGTCCACTGCGTGAGCTTTTTCCGGCCCTCCTCGTCGCGCTGCATCTTCTCGACGACCGGAAATACGGGCGCGGCGAGCTGGAATACGATGCTCGCCGAGATGTACGGCATGATACCGAGCGCGAACACGGTCGCGCGGCCGAAGCTCCCGCCCGCGAACAGGTCGTACAGGCTGAACAGCGTGCCCTGACCCTGGTTCCGCAGGAAGTCGGCGAGGGCCTGGACGTTCACGCCGGGGGTCGCGATGTGCGCCCCCACGCGGTACACGACCAGGCACAGGAGCGTGAAGAGGATTTTCTCCTTCAGCTCCGGGACCTTGAACAGGTTGGGCAGTCGCGGTGCGGTCATCGGGGCGGTCAGCTCGCGATGGTGCCGCCCGCCTGCTCGATCTTCGAGCGGGCCGAGGCCGACACCGTCACGCCCTTCACGCTGAACTTACGCTGCACGTCCCCCATGCCGAGCAGCTTGATCGGGCGGTCCGGCCGGCGCACCAGCCCGGCGCCGAACAGCGTCTCCGGAGTGACCTCGGCGCCCTCGGCGAGCTGGCCCAGATGGCGGACGTTGACCACTTGCGCGGCCTGCTTGAACGGATTCGTGAAGCCGCGCTTTGGGATGCGACGAATGAGCGGCATTTGCCCGCCTTCGAACCCGGGCCGCGTCTGCCCGCCGGTGCGCGCGGTCTGACCCTTGCCGCCCCGCCCCGCCGTCTTGCCGATCCCCGAGCCCGGCCCGCGCCCCTTGCGGATGCGCGCGCGATGCGAGCCGGGTGGCCTCCGCAGGCTCGACAGCGTGATGCGCGGAAGCTCGGAGCTCGGCGCCTTCGCCCGTGCCTTCGCCCGCGGCTTCGCCTTGGGCCTCGCCCTCGTCTTGGTCTTCGCCTTCGGCTTCGCCATCGCCTATTCCCCTGCCTTTGCCTTGGCGGGCGTCACCTCGACCAGGTGGCGCACCTGATACAGCATACCTCGGAGCGACGGCCGATCCTGTTTCACCACGACCGCCTGGTGGTGCTTCAAACCCAGCGCTTCGAGCGTCCGCCGCTCGAACGCGGGCCGCCCGATTCCGGACCGGACCTGCAGGATGCGCAGCTCGCCCTTGCCGGGCGGCGGCAGCGGCCGGTCGCGGCCCGGCTTGCGCTTGCGGTACTTCCGGGTGGGGGGCAACCTAGCCATGGACGGCCTCCTGCCGGGCCCTGTAATGGATCGCTTCGAGCTCGACGCCGCGCTCCTTGGCGACACGTCGCGCCGTGGTGAGATGCTGGAGCGCGTCCAGCGTGGCCCGAACCATGTTGTGCGGGTTGGTGGAGCCGAGGCTCTTGGTGAGGATGTCGCGCACGCCGGCGCACTCCAGGACCGCGCGCACCGGGCCGCCGGCAATGACGCCGGTCCCGGACGCGGCGGGCTTCAGGAGCACACGCCCGGCGCCGTGGTGGCCGATGATCTCGTGCGGGATGGTTGTGCCGGCCAGCGGGACCTCGACCAAGCGGCGGCGGGCGGCTTCGACCGCCTTGCGCACCGCCTCACTCACTTCGTTCGCCTTGCCGGTGGCGATCCCAACGCGACCCTGCCCGTCGCCTACCGCGACCAGCGCGTTGAAGCCGAAGCGCCGGCCACCCTTCACGACCTTCGCGACGCGGTTGATGGAGATGACGTTCTCGACGAGCCCGTCGCCCTCGCGCTGGCGGTCGCTCGAGTCGCGCCGCTCCCCGCCCCGCCCCCGACCCCGACCCCCTCGACCTCGACCTCGCCCACCTCCACCGCCTCCCCCACCGCCCGCACCGCCGCCCCCGCCACCACCTCCACCTCCACCTCCACCTCCACCACCTGGAGTACCGGCCGGGCGCTCGTCGTGCGCCGCCTCGCCACCCGCGTGCGCCGTCTCCGCCGGCTCGATCGTCCCGGGCCCTGAGGGCCCGAGCGGTTGTTCGTTCGTCATTAGAGCTCCAATCCGCCTTTGCGAGCGCCGTCGGCCACCGCCTTCACGCGCCCGTGATACTGGTAGCCGCCGCGGTCGAACACCACCTTGGTGATCCCCTTCTCTTTGGCCTTGGCGGCGAGCAGGCGACCCAGCCCGAAGCTCTTCGCGGTCTTGCCCTTGCCGTCGACCTGGAGGCCCTCGGAGGTGTCCGCCGCACCCACCAGCGTAACGCCCCGCGCGTCGTCCACGATCTGCGCGTAGATGTGCTTCGAGGAGCGGAACACGACGAGGCGCGGTCGCTCCGCGCTGCCCGCCACCTTGCGACGCACCCGCAGGTGCCGCCGGTAGCGGCGGCTGGCCTGCGTCCGCACTTTATGGATCGTTCGCATGGTCTATTTAGCCGCCTGGGCGGTCTTGCCGGCCTTGCGCCGGACCTGCTCGCCCACGTAGCGGATCCCTTTCCCCTTGTACGGCTCGGGCGGCCGGATCGCGCGGATCTCCGCCGCCACCTGGCCCACGAGCTCCTTGTCTACGCCCTCGACCTTGACGAGGACGTTGTTGTCTACCGAGATC
>WNGR01004996.1_pt1 | contig 14272 bp, 20 predicted proteins | sample 5407581 | NCBI WGS metagenome assembly WNGR01 (sample SAMN13153383, study PRJNA577476) | soil metagenome | isolation source: 80 cm soil or saprolite under Garry oak tree replicate 2 | place: USA:California | collected 2016-06-15
ACGACGCGATGAAGGACGCGGCGAAGAAGCGGGAAGCCGGGCTCAAGGTCAAGGTCGACGACTCTGAGCTGAGCAAGCTGAAGAAGGCGCTGGGCGGGCTGAAGGGCCCGGGGCTGCTGGGCCCGGCGGTGGCGCTTGCGCCGGCCGCCGGCGTCCTGGCCGGGGTGGCGGGCGGGGCCGGCATCGGGCTGGCGGGCGCGTTCGCCGCGGGGGGGCTCGCGCTGGCCGCGTTCGGGGCCGTCGCCAAGCCGGTCCTGACCGACGCGAAGAAGGCCGCCGGGGCGGTCGAGAAGGCGCAGAACGCCTACAACACCGCCATCGCGAACGGCGTCCCCCCGGCGAAGGCGTTCAAGGCCGAGCAGCTCGCCATCGCCAAGGCGTACGCGGGCATGTCCCCCGCCCAGATCGCCCTGTCGAAGCAGCTCGGGGACATGGCGTCCTCGTGGGACAAGGTGAAGGCCGCGCAGACCCCGGTGGTGGCGGGGGCGCTGCAGCCGTGGCTGAAGTCCGTCACCGGCCTGACGCAGAACCTCGCCCCCATTATCGCGAAGATCGCCCCCGTCATCGCCTCCCTCGGCGGCCAGTTCAATTCCCTGGTGAACTCGTCCGCGTTCAGGGGGTTCCGCGACTTCATCGGGTCCACCGGGTCGGCGGCCGTCTCCGCCGGGGGCTCCACGATCATCGACCTGGTCAAGTCGTTCATGATCCTGCTGCCGAAGTTCGACCCGCTGATCCGCGAGGCGGTCGGCTGGATCTCCCGGCTCGGCCCCGCCGTGCTGAGCTGGGCAAGCAGCAAGAAGGCCTCCGACGACATCACCAGGTTCATGCAGTGGTTCTCGCAGAACGGCCCCGTCGTCGGGGGGCTGCTGAAGAACATCGGCGGGGCGCTCGCGGCGCTGGCCCCCGGCCTGACCAGCGGGGGGGCGCTGGAGCTGAAGATCATCTCCGATTTCCTGGGGTGGGTCGCGAAGCTCCCGCCGTCGGTGGCGAAGCCGCTGGCCGAGGTGGCCGGGGCGGCGCTGATCCTGTCCAAGATGGGCGGCGGGAAGGTCATCTCGTTCCTGGTCACCGGGACACTGGGCGGGATCTTCGGCAAGGGCGGCGTCGCGGCGGCCGGGGGCGCGGCGGAGGCGGGCGGTGCCGCGTCGCTGTGGTCCAAGCTCACCCCCGGTGCCAGGCTGGCCGGCGGCGCCCTGGCGATGACCCTGGTCGTCGACGCGGTCCTGAAGGGCACCAAGTCCGGGCCGGGCGGGAAGAATTGGCTCGACAACCCGTTCGGGATGCCCGGTCCCAAGGACAAGGCCAGCGCGGGCAACTGGCTCACCTCGTGGTCGCCGTACATCAACACGTTCAAGAAGAGCTTCGGCGGCCTGACCAGCTTCACGTCCGGGTCCTGGAACAAGTTCGTGGGCCTGTTCACCGGCGGCTCCGGCCGTGCGCAGCAGTCGCTGGGGTACTTCGGCCAGGCGGCCGACAACCTGCGCACGAAGAACCTGGTGCCGCTGCAGGGAGAGTTCGGCAAGGTCACCGGCGGCATCCAGGGGCTGTCCGGCATCATCGCGGGCACCATGCTGAACGCGCTGCGGGCGGCCGGGGCGCGCTCGGACGCGATCCGCACCCGGAACCTGGTGCCGCTGCGCGGCGAGGTCGGCCGGGTCTCCGGCGGCATCCAGGGGCTGCAGCGGTCGATCGACGCGATGCACGGCAAGACCGTCAACGTGGGCGTGCACGGGTCCGGGTCCGGCGGCGTGCAGATCACCCCGTCCAGCGGCGTGCCGGGCGCGAAGAACTACAGCGTGTTCTTCAAGCCCGCCGCCCTCGGCGGCATGATCGGCGGCGGACGGCCCGGCCGGGACTCGGTGCCCGCGATGCTGATGCCCGGCGAGGTCGTCGTCCCGGCCGGCATGGTGCGGGCCGGGGCGGTCGACCACCTGCGCGGACGGCTGCCCGGGTTCGCGTCCGGCGGCCTGATCAGCGCCGGCAGCCTGGCCGGGGCGCAGGACGCCGTAGCCAGGTTCGGCGGGGCCGACGCCGCCGCCGAGGCCCAGGTAGACGTCAGCGCGCTCGTCAAGGCGATCAAGGCATCCATCGCGGCCCGCGCCGCGCAGCTCAACCCGTTCGCCGGGATCACCGGGGTGCCGTCCACCGGGCCGATCGGAGCCGGCGCGGCGGCGGCGCAGGCGTACGCCAGGTCGATCCTGTTCGCGTTCGGGTGGGGGCAGAACCAGTTCCCGCCGCTGCAGGCGCTCTGGAACGGCGAGAGCGGGTGGCGGTGGAACGCCCTGAACCCTGCGTCAGGCGCGTACGGAATCCCGCAGAGCCTCCCGGCGTCCAAGATGGCCTCGGCCGGGGCGGACTGGCGGACCAACCCGGCCACCCAGATCCGCTGGGGCCTCGGCTACATCAAGGCCTCCTACGGCAGCCCCGCGAACACCTACGCCAGGTGGCTGGCCCGGTCCCCGCACTGGTACGGCAAGGGCGGCCTGGTCCCCGGGTACGCGTCCGGGGGGACGGTCGGCAAGCAGGGCGCCGCCTACCTGAAGGCGTGGCAGAACAGGCACGGCGGCGGGTTCGGCGCCGCCCACGGGCCCGTCGTGGTGAACCAGCAGATCGCCGCGATGACCGCCGCGCTGGGCCGGGCCAGGGCGCTCGCCGGGGCCAGGGGCCTGACCGGCGGCCAGCACAGGTTCTGGGCGTCCGCCGCGGCGGACGAGGGCAGGCGGCTGGCCGTGCTGCACCGCGAGCTGACGGTCGAGCGGGCCTGGCGCGGCCAGCTGGGCCTCGGCGAGCTCGCGCTGGACAGGGAAATCAGGGCGGCCGGGAACCTGCCTGCCCTGCGCGGCCCGGTCAGGGGCTGGAAGGCGGCGCTCGGCCGGGACAGGGCCACCGCCGCCGCGATCAGCAAGATGCTCGGCTACAGCGACGCGCACCAGGCGGCGATAGCGAAAGCGCACCCGAAGGCGAAGCCGCCCGCCCAGACCGGCGTCCTCGCGGCCCACACCTACGGCGGGGACGTGGCGAACAATCTTGGTGCTGTTCTGGCGGCGGCGCTCGGCCCGTTCACGGGCGGCGTGGTGGCAGACCGGGGGGCGACGCTGCGGCCCGGCTGGAACCCTCCCCTGTTCAATAAAACCGGGAGGCCGGAACAACTCGTGCCCGCAGGCGGCGGCGGCACCGTGATCGTGGAGAACCACCTCCACGTTCACGGCCCGGTCGGGTCGCAGCAGCAGCTCGAGGACTGGTTCGTGAAGACCGCCAACAAGACGGCCCAGCACGGCCGGCTCTCGCAGGCAGTCAAGAGAGCAAGCCGGTAACGGCGGTGGACTCCGCGGGCCTTGCTGACACGAAGCTGGCGTTCGCGCTGGTCCTCGCCTCACGCGCCGGGGACCAGGAAATGGCGGATGCGATCTGCGCCCGGTTCACCTCCCCGGACGGCGCGGTCGACGGGCTGGACCGTGCCTGCCGGTTCCTCGCCATGGTCATCGATGAGTGGTCGGACGTGACCGGGGTACGCGCCGAGGCGGTCATGCGCGAGTTCATGGAAGAGATGGCCGCGCTGCCGTAGGCACGGGAAACGCGAGCGGCCCGGGGCACCTGCCCCGGGCCGCTCAGCTAGCTAGGCTCCGCCGGTCACGACGGCCAGCCCCACGTCCCCTCCGCGTACTCGCGGCGCATCCGGACCACGCCCGCCATCGCCCCGGGCCGGTCGGTCATGAGCATCTCCTCCAGCAGGGTCACGAAGCTGACGAGGTTCCCCCACATGCACTTGATGTCAGCGTCGGAGACCCTGAGATCCGGCGGCTCGGGGTGGCCGAACCGGGCGAGCAGGTGCTCGCCGACCAGCTCGACCATCTTGGGGAACGCCTCGGCCAGGTCCAGGAGCGGCACCATCGTGTCCGCGATGTACTGGTCGGCGCGGTCGCGTTCGGTCCACCGCCCGCGCGGGTCCGGAGAGCTGTTTCCCGGACGGGTGCTGGTCTGGGTCATGGCCGGACCACCCGCAGCCGGGGCGGTCCCAATTGCGCACGGCCAGTGCGCAATTCGTCCGCCATGCGCTGCGCGAGCGCCTCGTCGACCGCCCGCTCGAACAGGCGCTCGCGCAGCTCGAAGACGACGGCCCAGTTGGGCTCGGGCGGCGGGCCGGGCAGAGGCCCGGGGAACTGGACGACGTCAGCCATGCCGGTCATCCTTCCGCGCCGGGGTGCTCGCGGCGCAGCTGCTCGAGGCGGGCGAGGTGACGCTGGAGCAGGCCGGCGCGCTCGGCCGCGGCCTCGGCCGGGCTGACCCTGCCGGCGGTGGTCTCGGCGCGGATCGCGGCGAGCGCGTCGTCGAGGTCGTCGGCGGCCTGGGCCAGCGCGTCAGCGTAGACGGCGCGCGGGTCGGTGGGATGATTCACGGTGGGTCGCCTCCCGTTAGGCGATCAAGGGTCCGCTCCGGAGCTAGTACCTCTGTTGGGCGGGCCCGCTTTTACGTGTTGTGGCTGACACGCTACGCCTATAGCTGCATGCAGTTCTAGACAGTTCTAGGATATTAGAGTGTCTTCCCTGGTCAGTTACGGTGCGAGAGTGAGCATCGACTACGACTCGGCGACGCCGCCCTACATGCAGCTCGCCGCGGTGCTGCGCAGCCGCATCGAGGCCGGCGAGATCACGGCGCGGCTGCCGGGAGAGAAGTCGCTGCAGCAGGAGTTCGGCCTGGCGCTGGCCACCGTCCGCAAGTCCGTCAAGGTGCTGCGGGACGAGGGACTCGTCCGCACCGTGCCCGGCTGGGGGACCTACGTCGTGCCCCCGGCCGAACGCGGCTGAAAGTGTGCCCTATGTGTGCCCTGGTTTAGCGTTCCCGCAGGCCAGCGCCCGTCTGACGGACTACCAGCTGAAGTGCGCCGCATGATTCGCTGACCTGCGGGAACGTGTCCTGACCTGCGGGAACACTGATACGTGATGGTACGTGTTTAGCGGGTTTTGGAGGTGTTGTGTGCCTTTTGTGTGCCCTCCGCGGCCTTCCACGCGGCGTCGACGGCCTTGCGGGTGGTGTCCTCGCGGTCGGGCATGATGTGCCCGTAGGTGCTCCACACCATCTGCGGGGTGTCGCCGAGCCGCTCGGCGACCGCGTGCACGCTCTCGCCGGCGTCGAGCAGCACGCTCGCGTAGTGGTGGCGCAGGTCGTGGCTGCTGGTGCCGTCCGGCAGCCCGGCCGCCATGGCAGCCTTGCGGTATGCCTTTCCCGCGACGTTGGCCGGCCAGCTCCCGTTAGCCCGGCGCGGGGTACTGTTCCGGCTGCCGTTCGACCGGAGCTCGGCGTACACCGTGGTGAAGATCAGGCCGCCGGGCCCGGGCGGGAACAGCCGGATGTGCTCGGCGAGCACCAGCGACGTGACACCCGGCAGCGGCACCGCGCGGCGGGACCTGGCGGTCTTCAGCGGCGCCCGGTGGCCCTTGGTGTCGAGCTGCTCGTCGATATGGACCTCGCGGTGCATGAAGTCGATGTCGGCCACCCGGAGCGCGAGCAGCTCGCTTATGCGAAGACCCAGGCCGGCCTGGGCCAGGATCATCGCCCGGACGTGCGCCGCAGCGGCGTCCGCCCACGCTTGCGCCTGGACGACGGTCAGCGGGACGAGCTTCGGCTTGTCCGCCTTCGGCAGCGACAGGCGCGCCAGCGGCTGCACCGGGTTCCGGGCGATCAGCCCGTCCAGCACCGCGGTGGCGAACACCGACCGCAGCATGCCTACGTAGGTGCGCAGCGTCTGGGGGCCGAGGACGCCGGCGCGGGACCGTACCCAGGACTGGATCTCCGACGGCCTCACCTTGACCAGCGGCCGGGAGCCGAGCGGCACCGGCTCCAGGTGGTTGCGAAGCATGCTCTCCCGGATCCGGACGCTGTTCGGCCTGAGCACCCGGTCGCCCAGCCACTGCCGGAAGTACTCCGCCACCGTCACCTGGTTCGACATGTCAACGTGCGTGCCGCGGGCCAGGTCGGCGCGGATCCTGGAGTCGTAGGCCACCGCGTCGGCCCGCCGGGCGAAGGTCTTCTTCTTGTGATGGCCGTCGACCCGGTGTCTCCACTCGTACCGGCCGTCGGGCAGTTTCTTGATGCTCACGTGTCCTCGCTTTCGGGTTCCAGGATGTGGCGGACCTTGTCGTACTCGCCCCGCGTGAGGTGCTCGACGTCGTCCTCGCTGTCCGGGGTGGTGTCCAGGTAGCGGTTCTGGTTGGTGATGCCGGGCAGGCCATGGCTCTGCGGCCAGCCGCGCATCCACCGCCGGGCGACCACGGTCCGGACCGACACCGCCGGCGTGACCGGGTAGGGCGCCAGGTCATCGGTGCCGGCCAGCAGGTTCACGGGCGCGATGTCCAGCGCGAGCGCCAGGACGAGCAGCTCGTCCACCGTCACCGGCCGCGGCCTGCGCTTGGCGGGATTCCGCTGTCCCTCGAGCTTGTACAGGGCCTGCGCGGTGAGCTGCGGCGCCCCGAGCTCCGCGCACCGGGCGGCCAGCTTCTCGGTGGTCATCCGTTTCCCGCGGACCTCGCGGATTCTCGCCGCTACCAGGTCGCTCGGTGTCGGTGTGCTTTCCATATCGGCAAGTGTACGGGCCAGCTTGACTAGCGCGTACTAATACCGCCAGACTCGTGTCAGGTGTTACCGACGGCAACTCAGCTTGCCAGATTGGCTAGGGATGATGAGCGAGACCGGGGAACGGCACCTGACCGTGAAAGAACTCGCCAAGCGGGAAGGCGTGACCGTCTACGCCGTCTACGCCTGGAACCGGGACCGCACCGGCCCCCGGTACATGCGGGTCCGGCGGCTGTGCCGGTACCGGCTCGCCGACGTCATCACCTGGGAGAAGTCCCGGCTCGTCGAGCCGCGGCGCGGCGCGGCGTGACCCGCAAGGATCGGCCCCCGGGCGGCGATTCCCGGGGGCCAGAAGACACGTCACCGGCTGGGCGCGGGTCCTTTGTCATCGTAGCGCGCAGGGGTGACGCGGCAATGCCGCGCCGCTGCTGGCGCTGCGGGCAGCTGTTCGCCCGGACCACCCTCGCCGACCTCGAGCGCTGCACCGCGCTGGCGCAGGCCGGGACGGACGCGGCGTGAGCCGCGGTGACGGGCTGGCCAGGCTGCGCCGGGCGCTCGAGGACTATGGCTGCACGGTGCGCGGGACCAGCGCCCAGTGCCCCGGCCCGGACCACAAGAACGGGGACCGCACGCGCAGCCTGTCCATCGGCCAGGGTGACGACGACTGCGCCGTGCTCAACTGCCATCTGGGATGCCCGACAGACACGGTCCTGGAGATGCTCGGCATGTCCAGGGCCGACCTGTACGACGAGCCGCGATCCGGTGACAACGGCAGCGGATTCCAGGTCACCGCCGAGTACCGCTACACCGACGAGCACGGGCAGCTGCTGTTCGTCAAGGAGCGCCATGTCCCGAAGGACTTCCGGATCAAGCGGCCGGACGGCCGGGGCGGCTGGGCGTGGGGCCTCGGCAAGGACCCCCGCCGGGTCCTGTACAACCTGCCCGCCGTGCTCGCCGCGGTCGCCGCCGGCCAGCCGGTCTACGTGGCCGAGGGCGAGAAGGACGCCGGCGCCATCGGCCGGGCCGGGGCGGTGGCGACCTGTAATTTCGAGGGCGCCGCGAAAGACGGGCAGCGGCCCAAATGGCGCCCGGAATACGGCGACGTCCTGAAGGACGCGACCGTGATCGTGGTCGCCGACAAGGACGACGCAGGCTACGCCCACGCGGCGGCGGTCAAGGCGGACCTGACCGGGAAGGCCGCATCCGTCACCGTCGCCGAGGCCGCCGAGGGCAAGGACGCCGCCGACCACCTGGCCGCCGGGCATAGTCTCGGCGACCTCAAGCCTGTGGGGCAGGCACCAGCTGAGCCGGCGCCCCCGGCCGTCATCCGCCTCGACACCGTGCCCCGCGAGCGCGTCACCTGGCTGTGGCCCGGGCGCCTGGCACGCGGCAAGCTCGGCATCATCGACGGCGACCCCGGCCTCGGCAAGTCCGTCATCACCCTCGACATCGCGGCCCGCGTGTCCACCGGCTCGCCGATGCCCGGCGACACGCCCACCTACGTCCCCGACGGCCTCGCCCGCGGCGAGGTGGCCGGGGTCCTGGTCACCTGCGCCGAGGACGACATCGCCGACACGGTCATCCCGCGGCTCGCCTCCCACGGCGCCGACCTGAAACGGATCGGGTACATCCCCCTCGGCCGCGACTCCGAGGGCCGCCTCGTGCCGCTGTCCATCCCCCGCGACCTCGGGCGCATCGAGGCCGCCATCCGCGAGCTCGGCGCCCACCTGATGGTCATCGACCCGATCACCGCGTACCTCCCCGAGACGGTGCAGACCCACAACGACGCGTCGGTCCGCCGGGCCCTGACCCCGCTCGCCGACACCGCCCAGCGCACCGGCTGCGCCATCCTGCTCGTCCGGCACCTGAACAAGGACACCAAGGGGCCGGCCATGTACCGCGGCGGCGGGTCCATCGCGTTCTCCGGATCCGCGCGCACCGCGCTGGTCACGGCCCAGCATCCTGATGACCCGAAGATCAGCGTGCTGGCCAGGGTCAAGGGCAACCTGTCCATCGCGGTCGCGTCCCTCGCCTACCGGCTCACTCCCGACGACGAGAACGAGTGCCCCCACGTCACCTGGGACGGCGCCGTCGACATCGACGCCGACACCCTGCTCCGCGGCAAGGACAAGCGCCTCGACGCGCCCGCCCGCGACGAGGCCGCCGACATGGTCCGCCAGCTGCTGGGCGAGGGCCCGGCGCTCGCGTCGAAGGTCATCAGGCTTGTCACCCAGGGCGCCGGGTGCAGCCCGGGCACCGTCCAGAACGCGGCGAAGAAGGTCGGCGTGCTCAAGAAACGGCAGCAGGACCGCGACGGGAAGACAACCGGCTGGCTATGGCGTCTCCCGCAAGTGGATACCTCTGTCTCTGGTGGTTCTGGCTATCCAGGATCACCAGAACCAGAGGATCTATGGCACGGGGAAAGCAGCCCCGGCTGGCCTGCAGGCACGATCGGCGAGGAGGCCGGCCAGCCATGACCGATGCCGTGCTCGCCCACCGGGCGGACTACTGGACGTGGATCGAGGCCAACGCCGTCCCCGATATGCGGGACGTGCTGCTGCGCCTCCGCGATCACTGGCACGAGGTCAACGCCAAGTTCTTCGGCGCCGCGATGGCCGAGCCGTACATCACGCTCACCGAGCCGTCCAAGCCGAGCCTGCTCGGCCAGTGCTGGGGCACGTCCTCATGGGGATCGCGGCTGGAGATCCGGCTACGGCCGTCCCTGCTAGACGGGACGCACCCGGCCATGGCCGGCGGCAGCGGAAACCCCGCGGGACTGTTCCTGTTCGCCGCCGACGTGCTCACCCACGAGTGCGTCCACCAGTGGCAGCAGGAGATCACCGGGAAGCTGGAGGGCAGCTACCACGGGCACGGCCCCGGGTTCGCGGCCAGGGCCAACGAGATCGGCGCCGTGCTCGGCCTGCCACCCGTCGCCGTCCGCAACCGCGGCGGGTCGGCCGACCTGGTGTGCGCGCACTGGCCGCACAACGTCCGGGATCCCGCGCATTACCTCGGCGCCTGGCAGCCGCGCCCGCCTGTCCCGCTTACCGGGGACATATGCCCGCACTGCCACGGGACGGGCCGCACGCCATGACCGCGGACAGGCTATCGCTGGCGACCAGGGTAATGCGGGCACGGCGCGGCAGCATCTGCAGCATCTGCCACGCGCCCGTCCTGGTCGGCCAGCAGATAGCGCGGCTGGTCAGGCCGGCCGGATGGTGCCACCTCGCGTGCGTCCCGGTAGTCGCCGCACTGCAGGCAACCGCCGGCGACTTCGGACACCCGGACACTTCGGACACGCCATGATCAGGCTCACCGCGACCGCGCACTGCATCGGCCGCTGTGACTGGTCGGCATCGGGCGACCTAGCCAGCGTGGACAGGGCCGCCGAGAAGCACACCGGGACCACGAGGCATCCCACCGCGACGCTGGCCAGGCCGGCATGATGGAGGCGTGACCACCGCGCCGCCAGCACTGGCCCGCTGCGTCATCCGCGGCTGCCCCTGGCGCTGGCGGGCAGGACCTGACCGGCGCTGCCCGCATCACGACGGCGACGACCACGGCCTCGCCGAGCGGATGACCGACCTCGGCATCACGGACACGCCAGGCGAGACGAGGGCGGCGAGCACGGAGGGCGGCAGGCGAACCGGTGGCGCATAGGACGGACGCCTAATGGCGACGCCTATTGATGGCGATGGCAGGCGACCATAGCCACGGTCACAAACGGGCCGCTTGTGACCGCCCGCCAGGGGCAGTAAGCATGCTAACTGCCGGCCCTCCGGCCACCGGCTGACGGTCACCACCCCTTGACCACCCGCCCGGTCAGCACGACCACCCCGGCCCTCCGGCCGCATCACCGCACCACCCCCGGCCACATGACCACCCTAAGCGGCTGACCTGCGGCGATGGCATACGGATGGATCGCCGCCGCCGGAGCTGCCCGGCCACGGCTGCCGCAACGAAACTAAAGCAGGCACCTGGGGTGAACCCGTTTTTTTGGTGCCGGTGGGACTATGGGGTCATGGCCACCACAGCCCGGGTCCGGCGTTCCAGGGTCACTTCGTACGGCGCCGGGCACCGTCGTGCCCGGTCGCTGGCGGTGGCCGCCTACCGGATCGGCGATCCGTGCGCGATCGGCGGCGAGCCGCTGACGGTCCCGGCCGCGCTGCTCGACCTGGCGCACAATGAGGCGCACGACGGGTACCTCGGCCTCGCCTGCCGGTATCACAACCGGTCGGAAGGCGCCTCGCGGGCGCCGCGGCGCCGCGGGCCGCTGCCGCGGGCGCAGCGCCGGGCGATCGCGTTCAAGGCGGGGGTGTGGCGGTGACGGACCTGGACCGTGATTCGCTGCTGGCCGGGCAGGTGGAGCACACCCTGGCCGAGATCGCCGGGCTGGAGAAGGCCCTGGCTGGCGCCGAGCTGGTCGTGACCGGCAGCACGGGGCAGCCGAAGGGGCATCCGGTGCTGGCCGAGCTGCGGGCGCACCGGGTTCTCCTGCTGCGCCTCCTGGGCGTGTTCACGGCCGAGGGCGCCGGCCCGGTGGAGGACGAGCTGGACCGGATCCGCGCCGAGTGGGAGGGTTCCGGTGGACTGCCCTCCTAGGATCGCTGTCGTCCCTGTCCCGGTGCGGCACGCGGGCCCGCAGATCACCCGGATCGCGGGAATGGCCGGCATCGCGCTCGACCAGGCGCAGCAGTTCGTCGCTGAGGCAACCTCCGGGGTCGGCGAAGACGGCAAGTGGGCCGCGTTCGAGTCGGTGGTGTTCGCTCCCCGCCAGAACCTCAAGACCGAGTTCTGCATCGCCCGGATCCTGGCCGGCCTGTTCGTCTTCGGCGAGGGCTACATCGTGTACTCGGCGCACCAGGTCAAGACGACCAGCAAGACGTTCCGGCGGCTGCGGCGCGCGATCGAGCGGAACCCGCGGCTGGGCGGCCGGATCGCGCGGGTGTCCAACCGGATCGGCGCCGAGACCATCGAGCTGGCGAGCGGCCAGGTGGTGGAGATGGTGGCGCGGTCGACCAACTCGGGCCGCGGGTTCACCGGGGACACGATCCTGCTCGACGAGTCCCACGAGCTCGACGCCGACCAGCTGGCCGCGATCCTGCCGATGCTGTCGACCGTCCCCAACCCGCAGGTGATCTACGCGCTGTCGCTCGGCAACGAGCACTCAAGCCACCTGGGCGGCCTGCGGGCCCGGGCGCTGGACGGCAAGCCGGGTGTCTGCTGGGTCGAATGGAGCCTGGACGACGACGACGACATCGCCGACCGGCGGGTGTGGGCGGCCTGCAACCCCGCGTACCCGGCGCGGATCTCGATGCAGTACATGGAACGCGAGTTCGCGGCGCTGGGCCCGGACCGGTTCGCCAGGGAAAGACTCGGCAAGAGCCAATGGCCGCCCGGCGAGCCGGGCGAGTGGGAGACGATCAGCGAGGACATGTGGGCGGCGTGCGCCGCGCCGGGCGTGTCGCTCGGCGAGCCGCCGGCGCCCGCGGCCGCGGTGACCGTGCCCGCGCGGCCGGAATGGGAATCGTGGCCGGACGGCATCCCGCCGTGGGTGCGGCGCGCCTGAAAGCCTCAACCTTCATGTGAGGGTTTAGACTTTCCGCATGAGCACTGCTGATGCACCCTCGCAGCAGGAGCTGGCTGCCCGGGCCCGGTGGGGCGATACGGTGCTGCGCCGGTCGGCCGCCGCGGTGCTGGAGCGCGCCAGCCTGACTGAGACCACGCGCGCCGAGCTCGAGCAGCTCGCGGCGCGGGACGGAGACGATGCACGATGACGACACCACGGCATCCGGGCGACGCCGGGGCCGCGCACGCGGCGGGCGAGCAGGCGGCCCGGGACCGGCAGGACCACTACCACCAGAACGTGATGGGGCAGGCGTCCTGCGCGGGCGACCCGATGCCCGCGGAGTCGACCCAGCAGCCGGACGCGCCGCCGCCGCCTGACCGGAGCACCACCTGATGACGGGGGAGCCAGTGAGCGGGGAGCAGCCGCAGCAGGAGGTCCGGGTCAGCATGACCATGCCGATGTGGACGGGTCCCGCGCTGGCGCCGCTGGCGCCCGCGGGCAGCGCGGCGGCCGGTGACGCCGGGGAGGGTGATGACGATGCCGCGCAGTTACGGTGCCGCGGCGTGGGCCGCGAAGGCGGAGCACTGGGCCACGATGCGGCGCCTCCGGCTCGGGGCGCTGGAGGCTGACGCGCGCCGCCGGGAGGACGCGGCCCGGGCTGCCGCATACCGCCGGAGGGCGGCGGTGCAGCGGTCCATGTCCCGGTCCCGGTCGCACAATGACCCGGTGTTCCTGGCCTGGGTGACCCGCGAGGCGGAGATCCTGCGGGCCCGCAACGCGGCCCGGCAGGAGCGCGAGGCGGCCCGCTCCGGCGGGTACCGCGGGTACGGGGAGATCAGCCGGGCGCGGTGCTCCTGCGGGTGCGAGGACGGAGACGGGCGATGACCACATCCAGGCAGCGGGCAGCGCGGGCCGGCGAACTGAGCTTCAGCATGGCCATGACCCGGGCGCGTTACGCGAACGCGGTGGAGAAGGACAGGGCCCGGTCGGCCAGGGCGCGAGCGAGACTCGACGCGCTGCGGCCGCTGCTGGCGGCGGCCGGGTACGGGCCGCACGGCGGCGCGGAAAGGCTGCGTGCGGAGGCGCGGGCGGTCCGGGCCGCCTCCCGTTCCGCCGGGGGCACTGAGCACACCGGGCCGGGCTGCCGGATTTGCGCGGAGGGCCGCCGGATGGACGCGGTCCGCGGCCGCGGCGAGGGCATCGCCACGGGATACCGGGAGATCGCGCGATGACCGCGGCGGCGGAGGGCCGGGAGGGCCTGGCGGCGCTGCCGCCGACCTCGCCGGGTGACGTCCCTGCTGACGACCTGGACCTGTGGGGCGCCGAGCGCGACCCCGCCGATAACTGGGGTCTGGGTCACGACGAGCTGCCGTCAGTCGAGGGCTCCCCGCACTGGCGGGAAATCGCGACGTGAGCAACGCGCGCAGGCTGAAGCCGCGGCCGCCGGATCCGGATGAGGTCGAGACGGCGTTCGCGGCCGAGCTGCGGAAGGGCTGCCCGCACTGCGGCAGCAGGCGCGTGGTGGGCCGGTTCCACGACGGGGTGTGGGATTACGGGCTGCGGTGCGAGCCGTCCTGCCGGACGTTCACCGAGCCGGTGCTGGCGCACAGGATCGCCAGCGAGGCCGCGGAACGGGCAGGGCTGGCCAGCGGGCAGAAACTGTCCTACCGCGCGTTCGACAGCTCCACCGGGCGCATTGAGGGCGCGGTGGTCGCGCAGCCGGTGCGCTGATGGCCGGGCAAGCCATAACGTTCCAGTTTTTGACCGTCGGGGCTGACAGGACAGCCTCTGACTTTCGCCGGACTGGTGATAACGCGGCGCTGGCCGCCAAGGGCGCCAAGGTGCTGTCGGACACGATCGCGCAGCTCGGGAAGAAACAAGATCGCACCGCCGGCGAGTCGAAGATCCTGGCGTCCGCGTTGCGGCAGACAGGCGAGGCAGAGGACCGGGTCGCGGCCAAAGCGGTCGTCGCCGACGCCGCGATCCGCCGTCTCGACGACGCGATGAAGGACGCGGCGAAGAAGCGGGAAGCCGGGCTCAAGGTCAAGGTCGACGACTCTGAGCTGAGCAAGCTGAAGAAGGCGCTGGGCGGGCTGAAGGGCCCGGGGCTGCTGGGCCCGGCGGTGGCGCTTG
>WNGR01004999.1_pt1 | contig 14271 bp, 9 predicted proteins | sample 5407581 | NCBI WGS metagenome assembly WNGR01 (sample SAMN13153383, study PRJNA577476) | soil metagenome | isolation source: 80 cm soil or saprolite under Garry oak tree replicate 2 | place: USA:California | collected 2016-06-15
CGCTTGCACGGCCTCGTCTTGCCCGACGATTTTCTCCCGCATCGCATGCTCAAACTGGCAAGCTGTAGCACTGCGTTTTTCCGCGTCTAAAAACCGGGAGAGCCCCTGATCCGCCCCTTTTCCCAGGCGCGGACCGCGTTCTTTTTTATGGGTCGATTGTGTTGCTGTCATCATAACTGCTCCTTCTACTGCACAAGCTCAACTCAGCGGGACCCGTTTGTTGCTCATTTGTCCGAACTCTGGTCTGATTCTCTTTCCAGCCGCTCTCTCCTGATCCACTCTCGGATGTAAAGGCCGCAGTTCTTCAGCTTGATCGAGTCCGCTTCCCACTTCTCCAGAAACTTAACGGCCTCGCCATCTACCGACCTCAAATCTGTCAAGTCGAGGACAATGCGGCTCCCTTTCTTTTCTGCCCCGATCATCGTTCCTATTTCCGCCACGTTTTCCGCGTTCAGTTGACCGCTGACCTTAAAGACCACTTCCCCGTTTGCCTTTCTCGTGATCCTCAGCATCTAATCCCCTCGTCGAAATCACATGCGGTAAAGCTAAAAGGCAATTGGCGCTCCAATTGTAAGTAGTTGAAAACGCGACTTTTGCATCACGGACTCAACGTCGAAATTTCGACAATTGGCGGGTACCTGAACAATATGGTTTCGGCAAGTCAGAGGTTCTGTCGCAACTCGCCGTTCTGTCGAAATGTTCTCCGCTACAGAAGAAGTGCCGATGCATGCGCTCATTGCCAGCTCCTCGGATCTTACGCGCGGATAGTGACGCGAGTTTGCTCCGCAAACAACCCCAGATGGAGTCACCGTGGACACCATATCGGAACAGAAGGAATGCCCTCTTACAGGGGGTGGGAACTAACTCAAAAGTAGTAGGAGACTTATTTCTTTCGATCTCGAATGTCTATGCGCTTCCATCCAAAAAGGCGGGCATCGATGGACCAGGCGCCCGGTCCGAGCATGGCCAGCGCGGCACCGAGGGTTCCCAACAGGATATAGCTCCACGGATCATGGGGATGCGTGAAGGCACTCCAGATCTCAATGATCGCCAGAAGTACTCCCGCGATGGGAGTCCATAAACCTGCGAGGAGTAGTATTCCTGCGGCCATCGCGAGAACGTGGATCATTGCCAGGCTGATTGGCGGCGCACTTTGCAGCTCGATAATTCTTCGAACGACTAAGGCTATGCCAACGACCAGGCGCATGAGTAAAAGGCCGGCTCCGGGCCAGCCATGAGCGAATGTGGAGAAAAGTCGTCGCAAAACAGGTCGAGCATAGAATTTCCCAACGCCCGCCGAAAACCCCAAAAGGCACGCGCCAAACACTCTTTTGAGTGGACTAAAACTCGATGATTCCGCGCTTCAAACCGAGCATCGCGGCGTGGGTTCGATCGTTGGCGCCCAGTTTGGAGAGGATGTTTCGGACTTGGCCCTTGACGGTTTCTTCGCTGACGGAGAGTTGCGCGGCAATCTCTTTGTTGGCATTCCCTTCGGCAATCAACCGCAGCACACGCACTTCTGCCGGGGTCAGCGCGTCATCGGTGGCATGCTCGGCAAGCTGGTAGGAAACCTCGGTGGAGAGTGCCCTTTTCCCGGCATGTACGCTGCGGATGGTCTCCAGCAATTCCTTGTGCAAGCTATTTTTTAGCAGGTAACCCCGCGCGCCGGCTTTAAGCGCCCGCAACACCTGCACGTCCCCGGCATAGGTCGTCAGCACGATGATTCGTGACTCCGGAAATTCCCCGCGGATCGCGATTATTGCATCGAGCCCGTTCATTTCCGGCATCTGCAAGTCCATCAGCGTGACGTCCGGATGGTGTGCGCGGAACTGCTGGATCGCTTCCCGGCCATTCGACGCTTCTGCGACTAAACTCATGTCCGAATGAACAGCAACGAGCCCCGCAATCCCTTGGCGAACGACCGGATGATCGTCAACCGCCAGAATCCGAATCGGGCCGGCCTCCGCGCTCATGACTTCCTCTCCGTGTCTTTCTCCACGAATTTCCCCGCGAACTTCTCCGCCAACCACGACCGCCTGCGGCCATCATCTGTCGCGTAAGCATTCGCGGCAGGAATGCTCAGCTCCACTTCCGTGCCTGAATCGAGTTCGCTCCACACCGTCATCCTACCGCCCAAAAGCTTGGCCCGCTCGCGCATCCCGCGCATGCCGTAGTGTCCGGGACGCTCATCGTCATTCAGAAGCTTCGAGTCAATCCCCTTGCCATCGTCCCGCACTCGCAGCCGAAACTGCCGTTCGTCATACCGGATCTCCACTTCGATCCGCCGCGCCACTGCGTGCCGGAACGCATTGCGCAGTGCCTCCCCTGCAATCCGGTAGACCTCGTCTCGCAAAATCGGATGGAGGTCCCGCGGCGTCCCTTCCACCCCCACATGAAACTCGGCAGCATTCGGGTTCGTTCCGGTGCCCGCGAGTTCTTTTCCTAGAGTGTTGATCGTCAACGCGAGGTCGTTGGTCACCACCGTCGATGAGCGCAACCCCTGTACCGCATCCCGCCCCTCGGTAATCGCTTGCGCGGCCTGCTCGATGGCGCTATCGAGCGTTTGTTTCGCTTCGGCCGGACGCGTCGGGAACAGTTCAGATGCCGTATGAAACCGCAGCAACAATCCATGAAAACTTTGCAGCAGTGTGTCATGCAAATCCCGTGCAATCCGCGTCCGCTCGTTCACCCGCTCCTCCAGACGCAAATTGAACTCCCGCGACAACTGCCGTAGCCGTAGCTGATAGGCAGCGGCTAGCATTCCGAGGAAAGCGGCAATGCACGACAAAAGGAACCAGTAAGTTTGATAGTAGGCCGGGGCGACGTTCAAAGCGATCGCAGTTTCTGGCCCGTTCCACAACCCCTCGCTGTTGCTGGCAACTAGCCGGAATCGATAGGGGCCGGGCCCAAGGTTCGTGTAAACGGCTTCTCGCGCTGCAACCGGCTGGCTCCAGCTACTGTCGAAACCTTCGAGAAAATATCGAAACTGAATCCGCCCGGGCACAGCGAGGCTCAGCCCCGTGTACTCAAACGTGATTCGCCTGGGAGATGGAGGAATTCGAACGGAGGCGGCGAGATTTGCGGTGTTGTTATCGGCGGTGATCGCCTCGATGTGAGGCAGCGCGGGAAGTGAATAGTCCGTGATCTGGGATGGATTAACAACCGACAGGCCACTGCTGAGTGAAAACCAGATCCTGCCCGCTGAATCCGAGACCACCGATCGGCTGCGCTTCACTCCGTCAGTGCTCTCGAGACCATCGGCCTGGCCATACTCTCGAACATCGCCTCCCTGCACAACGCCACTTAGCAGTTTGTCGCGTGGAACGCGCAAAACATGATATGAGGTCGCGATCCAAAACCTTCCGCTCTTGTCCTCCGCCATTCCGACTATTTGTTCGCGCAAAACGTCGGGCGCTTCATGAGGAACTTGAAAACGGTTAGAGGCAAAAAAGGCAAGACCAGCAGATGTTCCACTCCAGAGAGTTCCGGATGAATCCTCGAAAAGGCAGTTCACCTCTGGCGAAGGCAAACCCTCTACCGTTGTATAGGTTCTCCATTGGCCGTTTGAAAGAGAACTCAGCCCGCTAGGTGTGGCAAACCACATTGCACCATCGCGGGTTTCAAGGATGGACGAGACGGTATTCGAAGCGAGGCCGTTGGTCGTCGTATAAGTGGTGAAGTGCCCATTTTTGAATTTGCTGACGCCGCCGCTTAGCGTGCCGGCCCACGCAGAGCCATCGCCGCTCTCATAAACAGCATAGGCACTGTTTTGGGCCAGTCCGTTTGCCTCTGTATAACTCTGGCTCGCTATCGCGCCGTTGCGAAATCGTAGACGGGTCAGTCCCCCGCGTTGACGTCCGGCCCACACCACATCTGCCCGCCCACTAATGGAATAGACGACCTCATTCGGGGGTATCGATGTAACGGGTTGAATTCGTCCATTATGGAGAACATATAGCCCACCTTGAGCGGGAGCGAACCATGTGCGGCCCTCCGGGTCGACATATGTAGGCCCACCGTGGTCGAAACGAGGATCGCTAACAGATGAATAAGTTACGAACGCACTGTCCCGAATGCGGCCTAGCCCTCGCGCACCTCCGATCCAGAGATTCCCTTCGCGGTCCTCGAACAGAGCGTTAATTCCGCCGTCTCCGCGAAGCGCATTCTCTTCGGAGAACGAAATACCCTTCGCGTTGATGCGGAGTAGCCCGCGCGTCGTACCCACCCAGATATTCGAGTCTCGATCGCGCAGAATGCTCAAAACCTGGACATTACCGAGGAACGACGGCAACTCGATCCGACGAAAGTCTTTGCCGTTTCCGCGATACAAGCCCGTGTCGGTGCCGACCCACAGCTCGTCACTACCGAGCGGCAGCAGACAATTGATCTTTCGGTCGGGCAATCCTGCGGTCACCTGCATAGCTCGCCCGCCCCTAAGAAGAAAGAGGCCATCGCCGAGTGTCCCTATCCAAATCTCGCCGTCGGCTGTTTCCGCCAGGGAGATTACTGGCGGAGAAGCAGGTCCCAATTTCTGAACGCCGTCTGCCATGAAACGGAATGTGCCCTGCTCAATGTCTGAAACCAGTACTCCGCCGTTGTTATCCTTTGACACGGCGGTGATTGCGTTTGGACCGTATCTGACGATCTCGAACTTGCCATCTTTTTGGCGCACGAGATCGTCGCCCTGTGGACGGATCCACAGTTTTCCGCCAGCATCCGTAAGCAGTTGCAATATCGAAACGTTCGAAGCGGTAGCGATGGAAGTAAAAGAGACAGGCCTGAAACTAAAGCCGTCGAAACGTATCAGGCCTCTTTCGGTTCCAATCCAGAGGTATCCATCTGCGGTTTGCGCGATGCTGTTGACAGCGCCGCCGGGAAATCTGGTTTCGGTGGTCCATTGTTCGCGGACGTACTGTGAAGGCAGACGATTAGGATCGAGTGCGCGTGCATCGATGACAAGGCCCGCTAGCACGATTCCAATAAGAATCCATCGAGTTTGCTTCAACCAGCAAATCACGGGAGGTACTCGAATTTGTCGATTATGACCTCATTTTCGTTTTTCAGGGGGATGTGGCCTTGATGAAATACATACAAAGCGATGCGAACCGATTCTCCCCCCGGTGAAGGCACACCGGAGGTAAACACGTGCCGGTTAATGACACGGCCACCTCCTGCATTCCCCGATCCTGCTACCGTCGAAAATGTTGCTTTCCCCGGTTCCCACAGAAACGAATGTGTGTAGAGACCAGGCGGTACCCGGAAGGCAACATGGTTAGCTGGAACGTAGTAAGGCTGGACGCCATAGTTTGCGTTGGTATTATCAAGGTATCCCCAACGACTAAGCTCAACGTCCAGCTCGTGCCGGTTGCTCTCTGTGCCAACGCCGTCCCAGGTGATTAGAGTTAGAACAGCGGAAGGTTCGAGATGGGAGACGTCGCGCACCTGGAACTTGTAGGTTCCGTATCCCAGGCTGCGCGTGAGCTTCACCTCCGCCCCAGCCCACTTTCCCGGGCTTCCCGAAATGCGAAGATGCAGTGCACCTCTTTCGTCCGTCCAAACGTTCGCAGGATCGAAGAAGTTTCTTGACCCAGCGCGAAAAATTGGCCCGGCGCTCGTTGTCCACTCGTAACTGCTAAAGTTCAGTATCTTCGGCGACGGGATTACGGTCGCTGGCCCTCCCCCGTTAACGATTGCCAGCGCCACCACGCCGTTACCTACGATCGGCAACGATTCAGTTTGTTCGGGCGGAGTGTAGGTTGGATCAACCAACAAAACGGCATATTGTATTCCCAAGTGGACTGAAGCTTTCCACCGGCCGTCAGCTTCGATATTCGTAAACGGCTGACCTGCTTGCCGGCACACGCCCCATCGTCCATCTGTCTTTGCGTACAACACGAGTCGCTGCCCGGGTCGAGCCCCTGTGGCACGGCCTTCGATTATGTCTGTCTTGTAGTTACGTTCGAATAGGTCTGTCTTGTAGGGACTCTCCTGATATGCCGCGGCAACCTTGCTGAAAGCAACTGTCGGAGCTGAATTTCTTGACGAAGAGTGGCATCCGGTTAGTACCAAGTATATCAAAAGAAACGACAATGTTACAGTATGTGCGACTATGTACGGGCGCGACACCATCGATCTCCGTCACGATCCGAGGTAAGGCGGCCAGGGCTGCACCCACCACGTCCCACTATGCGCATAGATAACGATCTGTTGTCCAGGGCGAGCGTTTCTGACGCGCCCGGCAATCTTGTCGACTCTTCCTAGTCCACCTTGCGCCACCGGCGGGATATGGGTGAACTTGATGGATGGGCCGGCGCTGCCTTTCTGCGAATGGCATCCCTGCGCTGTAAAACCAAGGCCCCCAACGAGGATGAGCGCCCATGCCAGCTTTCTCGGCAAAACGCTTGCCACGCATCGCGCGGTGCCTCGTCGAGGGTAGTTCCTTGCGAGCATTTCAGACAGCATGGCTTTAGCGCTGAGGATATAGCAAGTCTGTTCTGCGAACAAACCCCAATCGAGGTTCTCTGGGCACTCGACAAGGCGTTGGCAGCGCACGTATAGCGAGTAGAGAGCCCTCTAGCGGCTACGAATATCAATCCGTTTCCTGCCAAACAGCCGGGCATCTACAGACCATGCGCCCGGTCCGAGCATTACCAGGCTTACTCCGAGCGCCGCGAGCAAGAGGTGCAAGTTCGCTCCGTCTCCTCTAGAAAAGAAAATCCAGACCTCGATGATCGCTTGCAAAGCTCCGGCAACCGGCGTCCACAATCCTGCCAGCAGCAAAATTCCGACTCCGATTGTTGCAAAATATATTGCGTGAAGCCCCAACTGCGGTGCATCTCGAACTCCAAGGCCACCACCAATAATCAGTGGAATAGCTGCGGCTAGGCGCAGGACAAGGAGTCCAGCGCCGGGCCAACCGCCAGGAAACATCGTAAACAACCGTTGCAAGTTTTCCCCTTACTTCGCCCTAATTTCACACACGTACGAGGCGAGTGTAACGGGATAGCGGACCCTGCGAATCCCCAAATGTGGGGAACGCTTTAGACTCTTTTGGGTGGTTTAGAAGAAATTTACAATTCGATGATTCCGCGCTTCAAAGCTGCGGTCACCGCGTGGGTTCGGTCATTGACGCCAAGCTTGGAAAGGATGTTCTTTACGTGGCCCTTGACCGTATCCTCCGAGATCGCTAGCTGATCGGCGACCAGCTTGTTCGAATTTCCCGCTGCAATCAGGGAAAGAACCTCAATCTCTCTTTCACTCAAAGAGTCATCAGCTGCATGAGTGGCAAGTTCCGCGGCGACTTCCGCATGAATGAACTTTCTTCCGGCTCGAACAGCCCGAATCGTGTCCAAAAGATCCTTCCGCACGTTGCCTTTTAACATATAGGCTTGCGCGCCGGCTTTCATCGCCCGTTTGCACAGCGCGTCGCCCGCGTAGGTCGTCAGCACAATGATCCGCGCGTCCGGAAATTCACTCCGAATCGCAATCAGGGCATCGATCCCATTCATTTCTGGCATTTGCAAGTCCATCAAAGTGACGTCCGGCCGGTGTGACCGAAACTGTTCGATGGCCTCGCGGCCATTCGAGGCTTCGCCGACCAAACACATATCCTTTTGATTGGCGATGAGCGCCCCGACTCCGTCGCGGATCAGAGCGTGGTCGTCCACCGTCAGAACGCGAATTACAGTAGGACTAATGCCCGTCTTAGGAGTGCTGCCCATCGGATTCCCCAATCTTCTTTCGCCATAACCAGAATCTGCGACGCGGTTCGGATTTGCCGTAAGCAATTGGGCCAGGAACACTCAACTCAATTTCCGTCCCGGCTCCGCGTTCACTCCAGACTTCCAGCTTCCCGCCAAAGCACTTGGCGCGTTCCCGCATCCCCGGCAACCCCCAGTGTCCGGCACGCGCTCCCTGATTGGCAACCTCAGGATCAATCCCACCTCCGTCGTCTCGCACATGCAAAAGAAACTTGGAATCACTGTAGGTAATCTCCGCTTCGATCTTTTGCGCTCGGGCATGGCGGAACGCGTTTCGCAACGCCTCGCGCGCAATTCGGTAGATTTCATCGCGCAGCATGGGATTGAGCTCTCGCTGTTTCCCTTCCACCAGCACGCGCACGCGCGGCACCAAGCTGTTGCCGCTCTGTAGCGCCAGTTCCTTGCCAAGTGCGGTCAGTGCCTGCGCAATGTCGCTGTCGCCCATGATTGGCTCGCGCAAGTCCGAGACTGTGTCTCGGCCTTCCGCGATGGCTTTGTCTCCGCGCTCCAGTGCGATGTCGAGCGCCTCACTGGCTTCGGTGGGACGTACGGGAAGCAAGTCGCGCACCGCTTGTAGCCGGAACATCAATCCTTGAAAGCCTTGCAGCAGCGAATCATGGAGTTCGCGAGCGATGCGCGTCCGCTCATTGACGCGTGCTTCTAGTCCTGCGTTGAACTCCCGCGCCAGTTGCCGCAGTCGCAGTTGATAGAGTCCCCAAAGCAATGCCAAAAACGCCGCTACGCACGACAAGCGGAACCACGTGGTCTGGTAGTACGCCGGGGCAACGGAAAAATCCAGGAACGTTCCGGTTTCATTCCACACACCGCTGTTATTGCAAGCCACGACGCGGAAGCGGTAGTTGCGAGGAGGGAGATCCGTATAGAAAGCTTGACGGCGATTGCCAGCGTCCTGCCAATCGCGGTCCCGGCCTTCCAGCTTGTAGCGAAATTGGACCTTTTCCGGCACGACGAAGCTGAGAGCGGTGTAGTCGATCTCCAGATCGCGTGTCAACGCGGGCAAGCGCAGGTTCGAAGACGCATCGCCCCACGAGTTTTGCCAGGAAACGTTGCGGTCCGCGGTGATTTGTTCGATGTGAAGCGCCGGCGGCAGCTTGTTGTACGGAAGATGCCGCGGATCAATGACGCTCAGGCCATCCATTCCGGAAAACCATAACCTTCCATCCGGGGACTTCCCGACTTGCGGGCCAAAGCCGGATAAGGATGCCTCACTCCTCACCCCGTCGGAACTGTCGAAAACCGTCGCTTGGATTATCCGCTGCGCATCGGCAGCCCATGCTTCCATCTCTGACTGGGAAATGCGCACCAAACCGCAAGCCATATACAACCAGAACGAATGCTCGTCGTCTTTCATGACCCAATGAACGGTTTCGCAGGGCAATCCGTTCTTCCTGGTCAGCGTTGCAATTCGCCCGTTTTTCAAGCGGCTGAGCCCACCCTCGGTGGCAGCCCAGAGCGTCCCGTCCGGATCCAACCGTAGGTCCTTGACCCTGCCTTCGCCAAGTCCGTTGGCGACTGTATATGATGCGCGGACCTTACCATCATTGTAGTAGGCGACTCCACCGTTAAGGAATCCAAGCCATAGGCCATCCCGTAATGGATCAGCAATGAGAGCACTCGAAGGGTCTTTGTGTCCTAGTCTTGCCCAAGGTATCTGTTGGACCGCATTCTCTTGCCGTAATTGAAAAAGACCGAGGTTCTGTTGGGGCACCCACAGATCTCCCGCCATATCCTCAGCCACACCAATCACCACACGACCTGGTACAGCGCTTATTGAATGAAAATGGTTATTGTCCAAGTAGCCGAACCTGTCAAGCGAGGAGACCCAGATTCGCCCGCGACCGTCCTCCAATAGCGCGAACAGCGTATCAGGCCGTCCAATGTATGTGATTTCGCGTATCGCCTTCCCCTGATGATTGGTAACTGGCGCTTTCTGCTTGCGATAATCAGCTATCCTGCTCTCGTGCAGTCGAGCCAAGCCTTTCACAGCATCGACCCAAATACTTCCATCTCGAGCCACCAAAACGCCGGCTCCCGGAAACGTCGATAGACGTTGCTCCACAGAAAGGGTCGGGATCGCGTACTCGCGGAACCGGTCCAGGCCATTGTTTGTGGCCACCCAAACGTTGGCTTCCCGGTCCTGAAAAATGGCAAAAACGCTCTCACCAGAGAGACCGTCCAACTGGCCGAACGTATCCGTCCTGCTCTGATGAGCATGCGCGAGGCCGCCGCTCACAATTCCAATCCACAGACCGCCGTCGAGATCCCGGAGCATCCTGGAGATATACAACCCTCTGACGGCCGTTGACGGCGCATATTTCTCGATTTTCCCGTCCACGAGGCGTGAGATTCCGCCGCGCTTGCCAATTAAGAGCGCGCCATCGTCGTCTTCGGCGAAACTATTGGTGGTCTCGCGAGGTTGCCCAAGGAGGGGATAGAATTCCGGAGCTCCAGGTTTCCAGCGCCAAAACCCGCCCAGTCCCCCTGCCCAAAGATTGCCCTTCCGGTCTTCGTACAGACTCAGCACTCCAGGTCCAAGACTCCCGTCATTCCCAGAGCACTGGACGCTCCCATTGTGAATCGCGCAGAGCTTCCCGCCGCGAGGCCATACCCATTCCCCGGCCCAAACTGTGCGTTCCGCGTCCTCCAGAAGCGAGGCAATGCCTTGGCTGGCAAGCTCTGGATAACTGGTAAGCTTGCCGTCCGTCCAACTGGCGAGCCCTTTCGTCGTGCCAATCCAGAGCGTCCCATCTCGGGAGACGAGCAGGCGGCGGATGATTGTGCTGGGGAGTTGCTCACCCGCTGGCGGTTGCCACGGAACAGCGCGGACGCCATCGAAGCGAAACAAGCCGTAACCCGTGCCCAGCCAGAGATAGCCGTCGGGTGTTTGTGCAATCGAGTCGATGACACCTTTGGTAAACCCGTCGCGGATCTTCCACGCCGTATGCGCGTACTGACTCACGTCCAGCGCCGCATCCAGCGCTACCGCATACGGGCACCACGCCAACAGCAGGCACGCCAAAAGAATGCCTGGCGCGAGACCAAATCGTGCTCGTCGGTGGGTGGTTTCCACGGATCAAAATCTTACTCTCATTTATCTCAGCGGAGGGGCCACTTGCATCCCTCTTTTGAGGTGCAGGGAGGCAACCCTTTTGAGAGCCACTAGGCGACCCCTTTGGGTGTTGACCTAACTAGCAGGCCGAGAGTACGCTCACGGCTTCCGCGTTTCCTTGACGTGAGATTATGCGTGTCCCCCCCCTCGCCGCGTGCCTGTTACTCGTTTTCTCCTCGTCTGGTCTGCGCGCCGCCCAATCCACGAACGCATCCCTCACTGGTCGCGTGACCGATCGCTCCAAAGGCGCAATCGCTGACGCCAAGATCGCTGCTATCCGCACGGACACGAATTTTCGTTATGCACAGACCAGCAATGCAACGGGCGAATACGTTCTGACCAACCTGCCACCGGGAACGTATCGACTCGAAGTGGAAAAGGTCGGTTTCAAGAAGTTGATCGAGCCGGACGTGACCCTGCACGTGCTGGACGCTCTCGAAATCAACTTTGAGATGACCGTCGGTGAGTTGACGCAGAACATCATGGTCGAAGCCGGTCTTCTTCCCGTAGAAACCGAGTCGGCCACCGTCAGCACCGTGGTTGACCACACCTTCGTCCAGGACATACCACTGAATGGCCGAAGTTTTCAGACCTTGATTCTGCTCACGCCAGGTGTGGTAGTGACGGCTACAGCTTTCGATGACCAGGGGCAATTCAGCGTCAATGGCCAGCGTGCCGATGCCAACTACTTCACCGTTGATGGAGTCAGCGCCAATTTCGGCGTCACCGGCTACTTTCCATTGCTCCAGAGTGGCGGCGGAGCTTCGCCGGCCCTAACGGCTTGGGGCGGCACCAATAGTCTAGTTTCTGTGGATGCGTTGCAGGAGTTCCGCGTCCAAACCTCTTCGTTTGCGCCGGAGTTTGGACGCACGCCCGGCGGACAGATCTCCATTGTGACGCGGTCGGGCAGCAATAGTTTTCATGGCACGCTCTTCAACTATTTCCGCAACGACGTGCTGGACGCCAAGGATTGGTTCGCGAATTTCAATCATCTGCCGAAGCCTGCCGAGCGCCAGAATGACTTCGGCGGTGTATTCGGCGGACCGATCCTCAAGGACAAGACGTTCTTCTTTTTCTCTTATGAAGGGCTGCGACTCCGGCAGCCGGTGACCCAGACGACCGCCGTCCCAGACGCTGCATCGCGGCAGCAGGCTCCCGCGACTATGCAGCCTTTCTTGAACGCTTATCCTGTTGCGAACGGCGCTTCCGTCGGTCCGGGACTCGCACAATTCAATGCCAGCTATTCCAATCCATCCTCGCTGGACGCTTACAGCATCCGCATGGATCACGTCATCAACTCGAAACTAAGCTTGTTTGGACGCTACAACTACACTCCCTCCAGCCTGAAACAACGCGGTGCACCCTTTACCATCACGGCCCTCAACACAACAGATTTTCTAGATTCCTCAGTACACACATTTACCGTCGGACTCACACAAGCGATCAAATCGGGAATCAGCAACGAAGTTCGGGCGAATTACAGCAACCAGCGACTTGGCTCGACGGTCGCTCTGGATGATTTCGGCGGGGCCGTGCCGCCATCTGATTCGCTCTTGTTTCCGCCGGGGTTCTCATCCACGAATGGCGTGTTCTTGATGTTCATTACAGGTGCCGGCGAGTACGGTCACGGCAAGTTAGCGACAGACGAACAACGCCAAGCCAATGCGGTCGACAATCTGGCGGTGACGAAGGACAGCCATCAATTGAAGCTAGGTGCAGATTACCGCTGGCTAGCCCCTTTCAGCAGTCCGTTCTCGTACCAGCAATTCATATTCTTCTCCGGAGTGACGGCTACGCCTGGAGGTGCCGTATCGGGAACCGCTTCGTTTGCCCAATCAACTGCTGCTGAATCCAATGCACTCTTGTCACGGAACTTTTCGTTCTACAGCCAGGACACCTGGAAGATCACTCCTCGGTTGACGCTAACTTATGGGTTGCGCTGGGATATCAATCCGCCCCTTACGGGCAAGAACTCCGCCAACGATCCCTTCCCTGTAGTGGGCCTCAACAATCCCCCTACGATGACCTTGGCCCCTCGCGGCACTCCGCTTTATGAGACGACTTATGGAAACGTCGCGCCTCGCGTGGGAGGGGCCTACCAGCTCAGAGAAACGGCCAATTGGACAACGGTGCTACGCGGAGGCTTCGGGATATTTTACGATCTGGGCTCCGGTTCGTTGGGAGGTGTTTCCAGCTTCTTTCCGTACAACATCAGCAACAACTTTTTCGCTACACCCTTTCCGCTGACCGCTCAGCAGGCGACTCCTCCGGCCCTTACGACCAATCCACCGGTCAACAGCATGCTTATTGCCGACCCGCATTTGAAGCTCCCACGAAGCTATCAATGGAATGTGGCCGTCGAGCAGTCGCTGGGAAAGAGCCAAAGCATATCCTTGACGTATATCGGCGCGGACGGGCGCGACTTGCTCCGGGCAACGAATTTGTTCAACCCAAATCAAAATTTTAGATTCGTTACAGTGACCACCAACACGGCGTCCTCTTATTACGATGCGCTACAAGTAAAGTTTCAGCGAAGCTTGTCGCGAGGATTGCAAGCTCTTGCGTCGTATGCGTTCGCGCATTCGATTGATACTGCCTCGACGGATGCGGTTGCCAACTACCTCAACACCCCGGGCGGAGGCACTTATCAGAACGCCGACCGGGGTGATTCGGACTTTGATATCCGGCATTCTTTCACTGCCGGCGTCACCTATGATCTGCCCACGCCGGGAGCGCAGAAGGCGCTTCGTGCAGCATTCGGCGGCTGGTCCGTGGACACGTTTGTCTTCGCGAGGTCAGCACCACCCGTTGACATCGTTGGTGCAATTTATTTTGCTTCGGGCACCGCCCTCTACCCTCGCCCGAACGTAAACCCAGGTGTGCCTCTTGTGCTCTATGGGTCGCAATATCCTGGAGGTAAGATTTTCAATAAAGCTGCTTTTACACCGCCGCCCACCGGGCAGCAGGGTGATTTCGGACGCAATGTGCTTCGGGGCTTCGGGGCTACGCAAGCGGATTTTGCCTTACAGCGCCAATTTCACCTCACCGAGAAGATGGGCCTTCGTTTCCGATCCGAGTTCTTCAACATCTTCAACCACCCAAACTTCGGCAATCCCAACAATAGCTTAACCAGCCCTCTGTTCGGCCATTCGACGCAAACGCTAGCCAGCAGCCTCGGCTCCGGCGGTGCCAATGGCGGCTTCAACCCCCTCTACCAAATCGGCGGCCCCCGCTCCATCCAGCTCGCCCTCAAGCTCCAATTCTGACGAATGGGAAGAACCTGAGTGACACGAGGTAAGATGCCAAGTTCAAAGCCAGCGGATAAGGTCGGTGTAATCCTCCGACCTTGTCGATACGCGCATTCTCCGGGTGTATGATGCC
>WNGR01011461.1_pt1 | contig 14268 bp, 13 predicted proteins | sample 5407581 | NCBI WGS metagenome assembly WNGR01 (sample SAMN13153383, study PRJNA577476) | soil metagenome | isolation source: 80 cm soil or saprolite under Garry oak tree replicate 2 | place: USA:California | collected 2016-06-15
GATGACGCCAATCCCTTTACAAGCTCATTTACGGTCTCTTGATGAAAAGTTGTGCTACCGAAAAAACGACCCGTTATCTGACAAACAACAATCTGTGCTGTAAAAAGCAGACACGAGTACAATTGCAACGACTCCAATGACTACCCAATATTTTCTGATTTCCTGCCACCATGAACGAAGCTTTGTTCCCATAGCACCACCTTTGTTTCGAGTTGACTGAGTCCAGGCCAGTATTACATAGACATGGGGTTACGTTGTTGCACAGCATTCGCTTGTTGGGTTTTATGGTATACTCCATTCTGTTGCTACGAACAATCTTTTTTACCATGCCAGCCTATATGGCCCTAAATGAGCGACGCTGCCATAGCCCGCAAAGTAGCTCTTATGGCATTTCTGTACTCAGCACCTGAAGTACTACCCAAAGCCATTTCACTGTAATGATCTCGTAACAGAAAACTGGTACCAGAAAAAGTCATCTGGTACCAGTTTCTTTCCGGCCCTCTTCTCGCCTGCCTCTGACTGTTCGTGCCACCAAGAAGCTCATAGGGTAAAAGTCCCGCTCAGCACGTGAATGCTTGCCTGCATGTGGTTTCTTGGATATAGTTCAGGCAAAAGCTGTGCGTACGAGGTGAGGGCATGGTATGAAACGCACCTGGGATATTGAAGAGTTAATTGAACATTTTACGCTGGTTCCCCCCGAACTCGAACTCCTCGGGAATAAGACCGGGGCAACGCGCCTCGGCTTTGCCCTCCTGCTCAAATGCTTTCAACTTGAGGGACGTTTCCCCACCGCCAAACATGAGATTCCCCGATCCGTGATTGACTATGTTGCCCACCAGCTTCAGCTGGACGCAGCACTCTTCAGCGAGTACGACTGGGAAGGGCGCACCATCACGAATCATCGCACGCAAATTCGCGAACACTTCGAGTTCCGCGAAGCCACCTCGGCGGATGCCGAGGAGGTGACGAACTGGCTCGTCTCTACCGGTCAGGCAGCTATGCCCCACCTGGAACGACTCAAGGCGACCGTGTATGCGCGCTTTCGCGAACTGCGCCTGCTTCCTCCGACTCCAGAGCGCATCGAACGGCTCATCCACTCGGCGTGTGCCACCGCTGAACAGCAGTTCTTTGCCGAGACCTTCGCGCGGCTCTCTGACACCTCCCGCACGCGGCTTGATGCGTTGCTCACCAGCAGCCTGCAAGCAGAGGAGGAGAACGAGGAAGAGGCACCAGCCGAGACAGGAGAAGAGGCCGAGGAAGACGAGGAGACCGTTCCGCTCGACCAGGTCACCTGGCACGACCTCAAGCTCAATCCCGGCCCCGTCGGGGTGAAAAGCGTGCGCCAGGAGCTCGCTAAGCTGCGCACTCTGGAGCACCTGCAACTGCCAGAGGATCTCTTCAACACCGTGCCGACGAAGGTCCTTTCCCGCTACCGGCAGCGTGCCGCCACCGAGACCCTCCATGAGTTGCGCCGTCATCCTGATGCCACGCGCTACGCGCTGCTTGCCGCGTTTTGCTGGCAGCGACGGCATGAACTGCTTGATACGCTGATTGACCTACTCTTGCTCATCATTCACAAGATCGGGACCCGCGCAGAAAAGCGGGTGGACAAGGAGCTGTTAGAGGACTTCAAGCGGGTCGACGGGAAAGGACGCTTGCTCTATCGCGTGGCCGAAGCCTCGCTGGCCCAGCCGGACGGAACGGTGCGTGAGGTGGTGTTCAAGGTCGTCGGAGAGCAGCGCCTTAAGGACATCGTGAAGGAATACAAAGCCAGCGGTACTGCCTATCACGCACAGGTGCATACCGTCATGCGCGCTTCCTATCAACGGCACTATCGCCAGGTCATCCCGCTCTTGCTGTCGCTGCTCGACATCCGCTCCAACAACGAGGTGCATCGCCCGGTGATCCAGGCCTTAGCGGTGCCACGGCTTTCATTTTCTACGGACACGAAGGAGACTTCCAGACCAACCGGCTCGATGAGCAAGAGTTAGCGGCCCTTTCGCTGCATCTGCTGCAAATCTGCCTGATCTACATGAACACCCTTTTGGTTCAACGTGTCCTGACTGAGCCGAGACACTTTCAGGCGATGCAGCCAGCAGATTGGCGCGCGTTAACACCGCTCTTCTATCAGCATGTGAATCCCGATGGAACCTTCCGTCTGGATATGAACCAGCGGATGCACATTGACGAGAAGGATGCCATTGCGTAACATGCCATCGAGGGCAAGTCGGCTAGGTGCGATGGAACGGAAATTGCTGACCGGCCTTTTCCATTCTGTCGCACCTCAGAGGTCTGGTTGATGCGTATCGACTGTATCGAAGACAGGGGTATGAAAGGGAAGCTGGTCATCATCAGTATCCAGGCGGAACAGGAAAGCCGCCGATAGCGCGAATCCCTGCGATACCACCGGCATGAGTCAAGGCATGGGTCAGGGCAGCACTGAGGGCATCACCGGCATGCTGCTGCTCCCAGGGAAACGTCACGTCTTGGTCCAGATCATCATCGGAGAGTCTGCTCACCGCTTCATCCACCTGTGCCAGCAGTGCATCAAGGGTCGCAACGAACTCTGTTGCCGAGGCAGGCTGTACAATCTTGGGGGGCCAACGATCAGGAGGATAGTCTTCCACAGGCCAGTCTTTCCCAGCTAGAACGATGGTGTGCCCGAGTAAAACGGTGACGGCATGCATGGCCACCTCGAGAATCGGCCGGTCGTCCAGAGCCGGAGTGCTAGAGTGTAACTGTTCAGGTGTGAGATCACTCAAGGTATGATGCACCCACCATTTGAGTCGGCCATTGGTTGCGACGATAAAAGACGCGGTTTTCAAGCGTCATGCTCCTTGTGTACCTGCGTCCAAGCAGGTGTATCTGCCCTACTAGCTGCAAGAGGTGCCACGAGGCATACTTGGCGGGTTTTATCCCTTCACGTAAGCAAAGTCCTCTGCCATTTTCCCGTTGCGTACCGTGATCACATCGACCCCACGAATACGGCCGTGCTCACCAGTTGGATTGCTCCAGTGAAACACCCAGCGCACCACGCATCGACTGCCAGAGGCGAACAGGTCCTCTGTTTGGAAATCGATGTGTGGGGTCGAGTGGAAGAAATCCTCTACAAAGGTTCGGATCGCTCTCTGCCCTTCATAACGCTGTCCATCTGGTGGCGGGAAGGTGTTTTCAAATACACAATCATCAGTGATCAGAGCCATGAACGCGTCGACATCGCGCCTGTTGAGAGCTTCGTTCAGCTGCTCAACCACCTGGATCGTTGTCGCTGTCTGGGCGCTCTCTGACATGGCTGCTTTCCCGCCGAGACGGTCACCAAACGCAGCGATTTGAGCACTATGTTCGCGTTTATGCCCATAGGAATGGGAGACAAGAAAATCATCCAGGGCATACTCCATACCGTACCGGAGGAGGGTTCCACTTTGGCGGAACATTTCTAGGCCCATCCCTGCCACGACTTCGAGCACCTGTGTGTGCGTGTCGTTGAGCTCATCCAGGATCTCCTTCATGCTCTTTCCTTTGCGTCTACCCACCTCGGTGTCGTTGAACTGGCTGCCCAGGCTGCTTATCATGTCCAGGTAAGGCGTCGCGTGTGGGTTTGCAAACGTCGATAACACCTCGAAGATTGCATGTTCATAGGAAGCCAGGTGAGCAATAATGTCCTTCACCGACCAGGCACCACATGCCCCTGGTACGTCCACAAATGTCTCGAGAAACCCTTCAATGGCTTGCAAGACGGTTTGTTGACCAGACTTCAGAATATCAACTGCATTCATGGGAAGCTCCTTTCCTTGTCCTCGCCTTCCAGCACATGAAAGCCGAAAAGCCCCGATACAAGCTACGGTGTGATCTCGTAGAGATTGTTGAACGGGATCTCAATCGGGACTCGCCGCACATCGCTGAATCCGACCTCTGCACACAGCTCTCGCAATTTTGTCTCGGGCAACCCCAAGGTGCCCAGTCCTTCCCCATGACGAGCGAGGGAGGTCGTCATGCAGTAGAGCACACTGACCCCATAGAAGAGGGAGCCAACCAGCCCCACGTTTTCCTCCAGCTTGTCCGAACCGTTGCTTTCCATGCAGATATAGCGCCCGCCGGGCCGTAGCCCCTCGCGGATCACCCGTAACAACCTGCGTGGGTCCACCGCGTCATGCACGACGTCGAAGGTGGTGATCACATCGTACTGCTCGGGCAGTCCCTCGGTCACGTCCCGGTGCTCGAAGCGCAGGTGATCGGCCACGCCTGCCGACTGGGCATTGGCCATGGCTGTGGCGATGGAGGGCGCGAAGAGGTCGTAGCCCACGTAGCGCGACTGGGGGTAGCTTTGCGCCAGCTTGATCAGCGCCCTTCCCTGCCCGCAGCCCACATCGGCCACCAGGGCACCGCGTTCGAGTTTGGCCTGCACCTCCGGCGTGGCTGGCAGCCAGACGGGCACCAGCAGATGCTCAAAAAAACCAGCACTAAAGCGGGCTTGGCCTTCCCAGAGATCGGGGCCATAGGCCTCCATCGGTACCCCGCCTCCCTGTCGGAAGGCCTGGAGCAACTGATTGAACGGCCCTATCTCTGCCATCAACATCTGATGTGCCCCGCCAAGGAAGAAGGGGCCGCCTTCCTCGGCGAGCACAGGAACATGTTCAGGTGGCAGGGTGAAGCGTTGACTGGTTGGGCCATACGCCAGGTAACCGGCGCTTGCCATCTCGCTGAGCCACTCGCGCGCGTAGCGTTCATCGATGTGCGCACGCTTTGCCAACTCGACGCTTGTGGCTGGCGCCTCCGCCAGATGCTTGAAGAGGCCAAGACGGTCACCAATACTCGCCATCACCGTTGCAACCGCGCTGGTAGCATCAGTCAACACTTTACCCACGAACGCTTCGGTCTTTGCTTGATCAATACTCTGTTGCACTGTCATTTTGTTCCTCCCGGTTATACTACTCGGCAGTGGCCACTGCCTCGATTACATCGTCATTGGTAGTATGCGCTAGGAAGCCGCTTTTTCCATCCGAAAAGACCGACATATTTTGATCACGAACGCACGGAGATTTTCGAGCTGGCGATGAACAGCAATACGGAGATTCCCGAGAGAAGGAGGGAATGGCAGTATGTTCCTCAGTGTAAGAGTCCTTTTTCATGGACCCACAGGGCGATCTGGGTGCGAGAGGTCACACCCAACTTGGACAGGATATTGCTGACATACGTTTCGACCGTCCGCTTGCCAACGACCAGTTGTTGGGCAATTTCTGGATTGGTCTTGCCCTGGGCGATCAGGATTGCCACCTCACGCTCGCGTTCTGTCAGCCCTCCAAAGCTCATTTTGGCAGCACGAAGCGGTGTAAGAGGACGAACACGCGGGAGTCGTGCTCCCACTTCGGCGAGAAACTGTGTGCGCAGCCCTTCCTCTGGGAGACAAGCTGCGAGCTCCTGGGTGATCTCCTGCACAGTGGAAAGCTGAAGCTTCGCATCCTCCTGGCGATGTTGCGCCAGGAAGAGTTTGGCTAGCAGCAGGTGAATGCGCCAGAGCAATGGGCGCAGATCCTGTATCAGGGCACCGGCCAGGGCGGCTTGCAGGACGCTTTCAGCCTCAGCCTCTCGCTGTAGCTGCGACAATACTTCCCCCTGCATCAACAGCAATGAGGGAGGCATGTGTTCGGGTGAAACGCTGGCAGCCATGGCGATGAGCTGCTCCAGCAGATGCAATGCCTGGTCGAGTTGACCACGTGCGCGTGCAAGCTCTACCTGTGCTCCCCAGACCATCAACTGTCCGAATGTTTGGGGAGGAGCATCGAGCGGACCTGCCGCCTGCAGAACGGCTTCCGCCCGCGAGAAGTCCTGTTGGCGCGTGTACACCCGCGCCAGCAATCCGGCAATGAGGCGGAGCCAGAAGAACGAACCGATGTCCTGGGCCAGCGCAAAGGCCTGTTCAAGGTGCTGTTGTGCAAGTGTCTGCGCCAGCACGTCCAGATACAGTTTTCCCAGCTGCCAGTGCGCGAAGGTCATCCACTGTCGGTGTTCGATGCTCTCAGCAATCTGCAGCCCTTCCTTGATCAGAGCGATGGCACGGGCATACTCTCCGTGCGCTCCCAGGCATTGTGCAAGCGTACAGAGCACATAGGCCTCGGCTGAACGCTGCTCCATCTCGCGGGCAAGCGTGAGGGCCTCTTCTCCCCGCATTAGCGAGACAGCCACTACGGTGTCGCTCTCAAAGGTGCCGCCCGCGGTGACCAGGTTGGCCAGGCATGAGGCCAGCCCCCTGCGGTCGTCCACCTGCCGGAAGAGCGCCTCAGCCTGCTCAAAGGAAAGCGCTCCCAGGGAGAGATCGCCCCGCTCATAGCAGGCTATGCCGAGCAAATCATAGGTTTCGGCCAGGCCGTGAACATCCCTGGCTTCCTGGAAGAGGGCCAGGGCCTGCTGGTGGCGCTGGACCGCCTCCAGCGGCTGCTCCACATTCAGGTGCCAGTTGCCTAGGCGGTTCAGACTGTGCGCGAGCACCAGCGGGTCACCCAGTTGTCGCGCCAGCGCCAACGCTTGTTGACAGTAGGCCCCGCTTCGGACATAATCGCGTTCGGCCCATAACAAGCCCAGATCGATCAATGCTTGCCAGGCGACGCGCTGCTCATCGGCCTCTTGGGCTCTCACGAGCGCCGTTTCATAATCCAGGCGGGCGCGTTCGAAGTCGCCCAGCGTTTCATATGCCTGCCCGCGCAGGAGATAGACCATGGCCGGTGGTGCGAGCGCACCCAGGCGCGCGGCAGAGAGGGCACGGGTCAACTGCTCCGTCGCCGCCTGGGGTGCGTACATGCGCAGGGCCTTCTCCCCCGCCTGCCATCCATAGGCCAGGGCCTTTGCCCACTCCCCCGCCTCATAGCAGTGGGAGGCCAGATCAACGAGATGTGCTTGCAAGGTCGAGGCATAGAGCTGCTCCATCGCTTCAGCAATCACACGATGCAGCGCCAGCCGCTCTCGTGCCAGTAACTGGGTATAGATTGCCTGCCGCGTCAGAGCATGACGAAAGGCAAACTGCTCTGCCGACTCCTCAACGACCAGTTGGGCGGCGATGAGTTCCTTGAGTGCCTGGAGCAGCACAGCCTCCTGCGTTTTCGTCAGGTGCAGCAACAGCGCGAAATCAAAACGCCGCCCGGAGACTGCGGCCAGAGTGACGACCTCTCGCGCCTGCTCACTGAGCAGGGACATGCGCTGCTGCACAGCCGCCCGCACGCTGCGGGGCAGGTGCATTGTGCTAAGCGGCTTATAGAGCCAGCGATCGTCCTTGACGAAGAGTTCTCCCGCCGTGACCAGCGCCTTGAGCAGCTCTTCGAGAAAAAATGGATTCCCCTCCGAGAGGGGGTAGATGGCGTAGAAGAGTTCTGGCAGGCCGATGTGCGGAAGCGAAAGGCAGACCTGCACCATCGCCTCAACCTCAGCTGGCAGGAGCGGCGACAGGTGGAGTTCCTGCGCCAGCCGCTCACGATCCATCTGCGCCAGAAAATCACGCAGACCCGCGTCAACTTCCTCGCTGCGATAGGAAAGCACAAGGAGGAGCGCACACGTCCTGCTGCGCCATGCCAGAAAATGCAGCAGGTCCAGGCTGGTCTCGTCACTCCAGTGGAGGTCTTCGACGACGAGCAGCAATGGCTGTTGCGCGGAGAGAGCCGTCAGAAAGTCTGAAAGCCTCTCAAAGAGCTGCCGTTTCTCCATGGGTGCTTGAGAGCGTAATGATGTTGGGGAAACAGATGGAGTGGTGTCCCCCGGGAACAGGTGAGAGAACCAGGGCTGGAAGGCCTGCATCACCTGCGGCGTCAGCGCAAAAGACCTGGTCCAGGGATACCGATCAAAGAGGAAGCGCAGCAGGTCGAGAATGGGAGCATAAGGAGCGGCCACATCAGCCGGGAAGCAGTTGCCCTGGACGGGCAGAACGTTGTGTGAGGCCGCGTAGGCTTTTGTCTCGGCAATCAGCCGCGATTTGCCAATGCCAGCATCGCCAGAAATCAGGGTAACGCCTCCCAGCCCCTTTCCTACTTGATCGACAAGCAGATGAAGAGTGGCGAGATCGTCTGTACGGCCAATCAAGGTCGGACACGGTAGAGCAAGTGTATACATGGTGTCGGCTCCAGATTGCGGACAGGAGATGCGTTGTGCTCGCTTTCGCCTCAAGCGACAGCATTCTGCCAGATTATCCCCTGAGTCCTTTCAGCTTCTCTTTCACTTGTGCGCGGCTCACCTGGGTATAGCGGACCGTGGTCTGGATGGCAGGCGTGCCTTTCACCGTGACATGGCCTAGATAGTAGGCGATCTCTTCCAGAGTCCATCCGGCTTCTCGCGCTCGATGGGCGAAATCGTGCCGCAGATCATGGAACGAGAGATCAGCAATCAGTTCCCACTGCTCTTTATTCGCTTGGTGTTTCAATGCACGGAACCAGTGATGGATGCCCGCTTCGGTCAACTGCGCGTGCCTTTGCGAGGTAAAGACATACGGGCTTTCGGGGTCACGACCACCATGGCGAAGATAGTCATAGAGAGGGCGGCGGGCTTCATTGAGCAGATCAATATCACGGAACTTCCCCCCCTTGTGTCCCACATGGAGCCAACCAATCTTGGGCCCGATATGGGCATGCTCCATCCGTAAATGCGCGATATCGCTCACGCGGCACCCCGCCCAGTATCCCAGGGCAAAGATCGCTTTGCCGCGGAGGTCTCCATCTTTTTCAATGAGGGTGCGCAAGACGAAGCGCTGATCCGGTGAGAGGATACGGGGAGAAAGCTGCTGCTGGACTTTGATCTCTACCCCCCGGGTTGGGTTTCGCCTCAAGACCTCTTTGTCTTCAATCAGCCACTGGCAAAAGTGGTTGATGACCGACTTGACACGCGTGCGGTGGCTCAGGCTATAGCCCTGCTCCTTGAGCGAAGAAAGATACAGCTCGACTGAGGTCTGCGTCAACTGGTCCGGCTCGAAGTGTCTCCCGTGCCCAGGACGCTCGGCGATCCAGTGTGTGAACTGGCGTAGAATGCGCAGGTAGGCATCGACGGTCGCGGCGTCTTTCTGCACGAGTCGTGCTTGACGATACCCCTCAATCCACACCTCCGCTTTCTGGTACGTCTTTTCTGCTACGAGTCAGTATAGCAGGAGTTGAATGGAAAGACAAGGGAGGCGATGTCACAGAAACAAACATCTGTTTCTTTAGGAAAGCTCATCAGCTACTTTGCGGGCTATGACAGCCTCGCTCTGTTTCTTTAGGAAAGCTCATCAGCTACTTTGCGGGCTATGACAGCCTCGCTCATTCTGGGCCTATATGTAGTTAGAATGCGTAATAATGCGCCATGGCTTGTAGGCCGAGGAGGCACTATATGCCCGACACATCTTTGATCAAGAAACTCGGTATTAAGCCGAAGCACCGAGTAAATATTTTAAATGCTCCTGAGGGATTCTCTGAACAAATCGGAACTCTGTTGCCAGAAGATGTTGAACTCCTTACAACTCCAACACCGGTCGGTAACTTTGACGTAGTGCTTCAGTTTGTGCGAAACAAGGCCGAGGTTGAGGAAGATACACCTGAGGCCATCCAGCAAATAAAACCAGGAGGATTGTTCTGGGTTTCATATCCAAAGCAGAGTTCGAAGGTTCCTACCGATATCAACCGCGATATACTCTGGAAGATCTTTCCTAACAGTGAGTGGAGACCTGTGACTCAGATATCTATCGATGAGATTTGGTCAGCGTTACGTTTCAGACCAAAGTCTGAGGTAGGTACCTGAATTTGGGGCTTTGTGTTTGCCCTTTCAGCAGTGCATCCTTATGCAACATCATCGCCTACCACTTCCACCAATCTTTTTGGATCGGTTCCCCACTCCTCCCACGAGGCATCATAGAGCGCAACATCACGGTAGCCTGCCAGGTAGAGCGAGAAGAGTCCGAGTGAGGCAGAAATACCAACTCCACAATATGTGATTACCCGCTGTTCTGGCTCAATACCTGCTTTCTGCATTTTGACCCGTAATTCCTCTACTGGCAAATATGTCCAATCGAATGGATTCAGGTTGGTAGAAGCGTGTATATTCACCGCGCCAGGGATATGCCCGGCTCGCATCACTCGTCTACCGGTAACTTCTATCCAACTCTGACCAGGTGGAAGAAACAAGCTTCCATAAGGAGTCCAGATGGCTTGACCACCGTACTGTTCAGGCGGTCGAGTATCTACCAGCCGCACATCAGGACTTGCCTCGTTCACAGCATGCTCGATCTCGTCGGCTGTGGCCAGCCAACTGGGGCGGGGTCGCGAGGTGAATATGGCTGGTAGAAGCTGCGGTACATCGGTACCTACTGCTCGACCCTCAGCAACCCACTTTGCCCACCCTCCATTGAGCACGGCTACCTGATCATGTCCATAATAACGCAGCGCCCACCATAATCGTGCAGCCCCCGAGTGATCCGTCTCCGCGTACGCCAATACAAGCGAATCACTACCGATACCTGCTGCCTCCATCACCGCTGCGAATCTTTCAGGTGGCAGTAGCAAATCCCGCACACCACGTTCATCCATCCAATTGAGATCGCGCTGCCAATCGAGGTGAATCGATCCTGATATATGCCCAGCCTGATACACTTCTCGACCAGAACCGTCACTACACCAGCGCATATCCACTATCCGCAGATTGCTGTCAGTTAAGTGATCAGCTAACCAATCTGTTTCTATGAGAGGGTGCTCCGAAAAATCGATCATGTCCTTCCACCTTATATACTTCGTCACAGGCGCTTGCTCATGATGCGCCTTGTTGTCTGGTATCCCAGTTTTTCATAGAGAATCCGTGCAGCTGTATTGAACTCCCACACCCCCAATTCGACATCAGTTATCCCTTTTTCACGTGCCCACTGATGCACTCGCTCCACAAGGACCAACCCGATTCCTAGTTGTCGAAATCGCTCACTTACAACAAGATTGTCAATATAAACAAAGTGACGAGGCACAAAAAGAGGTACTTCAGGTGCTGTTCGCACGTAGCATTGGATCATGCCGACGAGTGAACCCTGCAGTTCAGCAACAAAAATGGCTACATTCTCGTTGGCTAGAATCCTCTCAAAGTATTCTCGAGAACGAGCAGGACCCTCAATGGGTCGAAAGATCTGAGGGAGGGCCTCAGCATGAATGTGATCCCCCTGGGCTAGAAGCAAACACACAGCATCATAGTCTTCTTGAGCGGCTGCCCGAAGCAAAAAGTTCACGTCAAATTCCCCATTCAATGTATGTTTCTAGATTTTGTACCTTGCCTTACAGTAAAATTCACATTACCAGTACACTCCCCTGCTTGCACTTTACCCAAAAACCTTCGTCATTGTTTTGATCTATAGTCTCATGGCTATAAGAAATGGCCTTTTTAACATGCACAGTCTTATTACCGACAAGTAAATGAATCGGGGTTCCCCATGTTGCTACCCCACAAATGAAGTTGTAGACATGCCTGGCATTCCATTCTGCTACTGGAACCATAAAATCATCGTTAGAGGGAAAAGCATGGTAGCTACTTTTCGTTTCATCTTGTATTGCAAGTACAGCTTCACCGTTATACATATCCCAAACGCTCTTAGCCAGTAATTTTCCACCGAGTTCTGAGCTTAGTTCCTCTAATTCAGAGTAGCTAATTCCATCTGGAATTTCTATAACGTCCTGCGCCACAATTGCACCGCTATCCATACCTTCATCCATCAAATGAATAGTGACCCCGCTTCGTTGATTTCCTTCACGAAATGTCCAAAATAATGGCTCTGGACCCCGGTTTGCAGGTAGTAATGACGGATGGACGTTTAAACACCCTAGACGAGGAATATCCAGAATGTCACGAGGTATACGCTTTGAGAAACAAGCTACACAGATCGTTTCTGGTTGATATTCTGTCAACACCCTGATAGTTTCCGGATTGGATAGGTGTCGAACCTTCCACACGGGTATATCTCGCACCCTGGCCAGATCTAGAATGGAGGAATTGATAGAGGAATTCAACACTGGTAACATGGAACGGGTTGATGGAGGTTGCTCTTGCTTCTGAATCGCAGGCAGTTCTACCTCAAAACCCTGTTCAGCCGGAATAACGACTGCACACACCTGGATGCCAGCTTCCAACAAAGCAAGCAATGGTGCATACGAAAACCTGCCTTGCATACCTAAAAATAACACACGCGGCGAACGTGAAATTCGTGATTCTTCTAGAAATCTGAGATCAGTCGCCCTGCCAGACGAAGATATTGGAGAAGCGCAACCATGTATAGTAGGGGCAATCCTCGCGGTCGCCCTGGTGAGGCCGTGTATAGTAGGATTAACCCTTGCGGTAATCCTGCTAAGTGCCATGTTTGACATGAGACCTTGTTTCTTGTAGTATTCAGTTAAGAATATATCGTAACTTTGACCAGGAGTTTTCATCATGCCACGAATGGTTATGTGTGTCAAATTAAGCCGCGAGCTTCCAGGATTGGAGTACGCTCATCATGAATCATTATGGACTGAACATGGCTGATCCAGAGGCTCGCAAGATTTTGCGCGAACAGATGGAGGAGTTCTTCTTTGGAGCAGAGGCAAAGATGCCAGAGGGCTGGGTACCTGAAGAGGCGGGCGTAGGGGCTGGTCCGAGCGCAAAAGGCGGAGGCGGGCCTGCTCGTAAAAAATGAGATCCTCAGGCGACATCCTGCTCATTTCTTGCTATGAACTGGGCCACCAACCATTTCATCTTGCCTCGTTACAAACTATGATTCGTCAGGCAGGGTATTTTCCTGTGCCGGTAGATACAGCTGTAGAGACATTGACCGATGAAACAGTTAAAAAAGCTCGATTTGTCGGTGTCTCCGTGCCAATGCACACCGCTCTTCGTTTAGGACAACAGCTTGCAAAGCGCGTGCGTTCACTCAATCCGTCGGCTCATATCTGCTTTTATGGACTTTATGCCTCACTCAATGCGGATTATTTGCTTCAAGATTGTGCCGATTCAACAATCGGTGGCGAATATGAAATCCCCATACTTAATCTGATCGCAAACCTGGAAAGCGATAAAGCCTCGTCTATTCCAGGTGTCAGCACACGCGAGCAAATCAGTAACCCATGGATTAAGCACACTGCATTCGTAGTGCCAGAACGCAATCAACTTCCTCCGCCTGATCGTTACGCTCGTTTGGAGTTCAATGGAGAACAGGTGCTTGCCGGGTATACCGAAACAACGCGTGGTTGCAAACATACCTGTCTCCATTGTCCAATTACACCAATCTATCACGGACGTTTCTTTGCTATACCTGCCGAGAATGTGCTGGCAGATATTCGAGCACAGGCAGCACAAGGCGTGCGCCATATCACTTTCGGTGATCCTGACTTCTTCAATGGCCCTACACATGCCATGCGTATCACACGCGCTCTCCATGCTGAGTTCCCCAACGTCACTTTCGATGCAACAATCAAGATCGAGCACCTGCTCAAGCATCGCCATTTGCTGCCTGAATTACGAGATTTGGGCTGTGCCTTCATTGTCTCTGCTGTTGAATCTATTAATGATGATGTGCTTCGCCACCTGGATAAAGGGCACACCAGCGCACAGGTAGCAGAATCATTTGATTTAATGGAACAGGTAGGCATTTCATTACGCCCCTCTCTGATGCCATTCTCTCCCTGGGAAACGCTAGAAAGTTACATTGCATTACTGACCTTTTTTGAAGAAAACAAGCTGATCGAGCACATCGATCCCGTACACTTCTCAATTCGTTTACTCATTCCACCAGGTTCAGCCCTGCTTAACACACCCTATATCCAGGAGTGGCTTGGAGAACTTGACGCTGCTGCTTACACATATCGTTGGACACATCCTGATCCACGTATGGATAATTTGCATCAAACAGTAAGCACGTTAGTAGAGAAAGCCCAGAATGTACAGGCAGACCCCATAGAGACTTTTTTCCACATTAAGGCATTGGCTCTCGCTGCTAATGGCCAGGATATGTGTGTCTCATGCGCGCTAAAAGGATATGGAACACGCAAGGTCTTACCTCACCTGACCGAATCGTGGTTCTGCTGAGCGGAGCCAACCTCGGGTCAGTTGGACCCGGTGCGCTAGAAAGTGACTACAAGTAACGAGCACATCCAAATTGTTGACTTGTTCTTCTTGTATGTTTCAGCTATATTCATCATAGATCTTTCTCACTTCCATTCTTTTCATATTTCTGTTGTCACAAAGCCGATGTTCATGCATCTCTATTAGTATGGCGGGGTATTCGAGCGGAATATCCTTACAAAGGCGAAAAGAGGA